>MPMB02088870.1_pt1 | contig 36426 bp, 37 predicted proteins | sample 1617371 | NCBI WGS metagenome assembly MPMB02 (sample SAMN05944808, study PRJNA350692) | marine metagenome | biome: marine; feature: ODZ; material: water; isolation source: 300 m water sample filtered on 0.2 um supor filter | place: Pacific Ocean | collected 2012-04-08 | depth 300m m
CCTCGGTACTGCAGCACCTCAGCCAGCAATGGAGTCCGTGGATCAGTAGCCAGGAAATCTCAGAACAGGGGATCGCGGTAATTTGTCTTGAAGACGACGGTCTTTGTATTAACAATGCAAAAACACTTTTCCCTGACCGCGCAATGAAAACACTTACGGTCACTGCAGAACCAACCTTGTTTTTTCCTGGCAGCAAGCGAAAGGTTCGCTACCTTTTTGTTGGCCCGGGGGAAGAGAAACTCAAGCTGGATGCTATCCGGCCCATACCTATGCGCCAGGAGGAACTTAAAGAATAATCTTCGCAGATCACAAGTACTACTTTAACAGGTGGAGAGGGCCAGCAAGACCTTGTCGTTTCGTTGTGTGATCCAGAAAATTGCTGATCAATGCCTGGTTGCGAACGATAATAACCTGGCGTCGTGTCTTCGGGTTATCTGCCTTAAGTATCTCAATATCTACTCAAAACCTTCAACTTGATCTTCAGTTGAAAATGAGTATTGCCAGCCTTCAGGTGATTAAGTTTCATTGAGGCTCATAGCGGTGTGTTTTAGGTCTTTAACGCTGTGCAGGTATTGGTTTAGCGAATCCAGGCTATCCGGATCGCCAGCAATCTCCCGCCTGGCAAAATCGATCGCCGCCACTTCGTGGTCTGTCAGCATCTTCAGTACCAAATGATCCTCCTTCGGTGCCATAGCCTGCAGGGCCAAAAATTCATCCAGATAGCCCGGGTACCGCTGTACGATATGTGCCATAAATTGCAACCAGCCCATATTCTGGTGCTGATGGATCGCCTCTTCACCCTCGGCTTTCAGAATCGATTCGTCTCGCGGGCTAAGGACATATTTCTCAAGTAATGGCAAAACAGACTGCGCCGCATAGCGCTCTACTTTTGCCAGGAGCATCAACTTTTTATGCTCAACAAAATGCTCTGCCAGACCCAGAAAATAGGTCTCACCAGAAACCTCCTCTTCGTAATAGGTCAGCAGCGTTTGCAAATAGCGCTTTGTTGGATTCATTCAACAATACCATCGAGCCTGATGATTACCTTTTCGTTCATACAAGACAGCAATGCTTACGGGCCCGATCAGTGATAACCAGGGCTTGTCGTGGGCGTTTCTCAAACAGGCCACGCCATCCCGGCGGTATGCCTCTTGCACCGCACTGCCGGGCAACGCACGGCTCACGTCAAATTCGCGGATAGGGGTCATATGTTTTTGCGAATCTTGGCCGATCTCTTGCTGCCTGGTCACCCTAGATCCCACAGTTTAATATGCACGTTGATCTGAAGGCAGCGTTAGTTATTAAATAGGCGTTATGGCCAGAATCTGGAAGTAACTTCAAGCGCTCCTTGAGCCGCCAAAGCATCCCGGGGACTCCAAACAACCGGTTAAACCGATCGATACCGAGTTACAGGCGGTCAAGGCGGCCTGGCAAAGCGAGCAGACTATCGTGGCTGCGCGCGCTATATCACCTTGCTGGAGCTTTCTAACCGGACCAGATAGGTGCTACATTGATGGCATTGACAGCAACGCCCCCGAAGATTCTGCTTTTCGAAACACTCCTTAGAAGTTTTGCGGCCGTCGATCACCACCGTGAAACCTTGTGCTGCCCCGTTGACGGTGCCATCATCTTTGACTCGAGTAAGATCATATAATTCCATCACCACAACGACATAAGGATAGAAGAATGCCTAAAGGTTATCTCGTCGCACATATCAAAGTTCATGACAAAGAGGGGTTTGAGAAATTCAAAGCGATGGCAGGCCCGGTCATCGGCGAGTACGGCGGAACCGTGCTTGCCCGCGACCCAAGCCCAGAAGTCAGAGAGGGAGACACTTTAGGCCTTTGCATTGTGATTGAGTTCGATAGCCTGGAACGCGCGAGAGCGTTTTATGAGTCGGAGCAATACACCGCCGCGAGGGCTGTGCGGGAAGCTGCTTCGATTGCCCATCTGGTATTAATAGAAGGCGTGTAATAGAGCCCGCAGTACGTTAGCTCGCAGTTGAATATAAAACTACGGCTCTTTGGTGGCCGCCAATAATTAGGGCTATGGAGACTTACTTACTATTCGATAGTTAGCTTCCATCGATTAATCTGTTGGTTTTAGCTCACCAAAAAGCCCAGCTAAATATTCCGCTTAAGGAATCTGACAACGTCAGGCCAATATTCGGGTCGAACCTCAAAAAAAAGCGTATGGCCATCATTGCGAAATGGAGGGTAGATCAGAAACTTAACATCTCGATCAGCCTGTTCAAGAGCAGCAACGAGCCGGCGACTGAAATTGACCGTGTTCTTACCCTTCGTGAGTCTAGAACCGGTATCGTTCTTTGCTACCAACACCAGGAACGGTGCGTTCATTCTTTGGGCATCGTCAAAATCTAGTTGGCGGTTAACAGCCACCGCCATAATTACGGCTGCAGACAGGTCAATGCGCTGCGCAGCTTGCTGCCAGGCCAGTAATCCACCTCTTGAGAAACCGATAACCCCAACTCGATCAGGATCAACTTTGGGCCTTTTTTTGATGTAATTTACTGCTGCCTCAGCATCGTTTAGATGTCCCTGTAGCGATCGCGTTGGCCGGCGGATGAGGGCAAGGCCGACAAATCCAGCCTTGGCTAAAGCATTACAGGTAGCTTTCGGTGCACCACCGACTCGATCGCCCATACCCCCATGATGGTAAACCACAGCAGCAAATGGCCCAACTCCTTTAGGCAGACACAACGTTCCCTTCAGTTTATAAGTCCCAGAGTCCAGGGTAATTATCTTGCCAGCTTCCGCCGTCGTCCAAATCAAGAATGCCGCTATCAATACAAGAAAGATCAAAAACATTCTGTTTGTTCTACTCATAATCTAGCCTCCTGTTGTGTCGCTGCCACCAGCCTTCCAGGTTATTGAAAAACGCTCGATCCGAACCAGGGGTTAGTTGCGTTGACCTCGCTTTCTCCACCGAACAAAGAGTTGGTCTTCAAGTATAGATATTGGATTGCAATTCGGCCGCTCGGATACCCCCTGGCTCAAAGACCTCTCTCTTCGAGGCTCACGTCATAACGCGTCTGCCTAACTTCCAAGCCCTTGAGGGCAGCGGCGGTCATTTTCATCCAGTCTCCCGGTTAGGGGTAACAGTCAGGGTGTTGCCCGAGGCTGTATCAGCTCGAATCCCATACTACATGACTGGATATAATTTTCTTCCAGAATCAGGAAGTAAAATGATTTAATTCAATTACTTTTGGAACAAAAAAGCGTTCTCTCGGACGCTCTGGGACAGCCTGGGATGGAGCCCGCAGGCGGATTCGAACCAACGACCTGCTGATCACAAATCAGTTGCCCTGACAGGTCGTTGGTGCTGCTATTACAACAGCACCGTAATAAGACGCCTGCACTGAATTCAGATTTTGCAGTGGACTTTCCAGTTACCACAGAAGTTTAGAACTTTCTTTGACAAATGAGTGGAGTAACTTGGAAAATGTTACTGCGATAATCCTTTCGCGTTGCACCAGAGAACGTTACCCAATTAGGAGTCAGGATAAAAGGAGATTCCGCGGAGGTTGAACTAAGGCCCCTATCTAACTAGATTCCACTACTATGACAGAACTAACTAAACGGCTGCACACCTGTTACGTCAGCGCGGTGCACGATGTGTTGCGGGGTATGGGCCATAATAATTTTGTATTGCCGCCAGAGATAATTTCACTGAAGCCAGGTGAGACGCTAGCGGGTGAGGTCTACACAATTTCGGGGCATATTGATTGCACCTTAACTCGTCACGAAAGTCTGCTCGCGTGGGCACAGGTGCTGTCAAAAGTACCCGGTGGCAAAGTGTTGGTTTGTCAACCGAACACAAAAGACGTTGCCTTGATGGGGGAGTTATCGGCGCGTGCCTTAATGGTCAAAAATACTCTTGGTTATGTGGTTGACGGCCGTTGCCGCGACGTTGATCTTATTCTGGAAGCCGATTTTCCGGTTTTCTGTGACCTCAATACACCAGCAGATATTGTCGGGCGTTGGGCTTATGATCGCCTGGGAGAACCGATTACCATCGGCACTGTTACGATTTCCAGTGGCGATTGGTTAATTGCAGATCGCGACGGCATCGTTATCATTCCAGCCGACATTGTCGAGGAGGTCGTTACCGAAGCCGAAGTGGTGATGTCTACTGAAAGTGAAATACGAAAAGCAATCTTAGCCGGGATGGACCCAGAGCAGGCTTATCTTAAATATGGAAAATTTTGATGAACGACGAACCATGCGCGAATATTATTTTGTTATCGACTTCTGACAATGTTGTCGTAGCCTGCGAACAAATTATCGCGGGGTCTTTGATCGAGGTAAAGGGCGTGACTATCACGGTACAAAGTGATGTGGAAATTGGCCATAAGATCGCGCGCATGGACATCAACCTTGATGACAAAATATTCAAATACGGTGCGCCTATCGGCTGCGCCACCAGAACCATTGCACAAGGTGCACACGTTCATACGCACAATATCCAGAGCGACTATCTGCAGAGCTATAGAGGCCAGCGAATTCTTTCCAAAGAAGTATGAAGGGCTATTTACGCCAAGATGGGCGAAAGGGCATTCGAAATGTGGTCATTGTCGCCTATCTTATCGAATGTGCGCGTCATGTAGCTAATGAAGTTGTACTTGAATTTCGAGAGCAGGATGTCCACCTCATTGGCTTTCCCGGATGTTTTTACAACACCTATGCCTTTGACATGATGTCGAAGCTGTGCACGCACCCCAATGTCGGTGCCGTGTTGCTGGTTTCTCTTGGCTGCGAAGGCTTTAATCGCGAAGGGCTTGCCGAGGCCGTAGCTGCCACAGGGCGTCCTGTAGAAACACTGGTTATCCAGGAACAAGGTGGCACCGCTAAGACGATCGAAAAGGGATGCAGGTGGGTCAGTCAAGAGCTGGCAGCCTTGTCGGCACAAGAGCCTGTTGAAATGGCTGTTAATGAATTGGTCATCGGAACCATTTGCGGAGGATCTGATGGAACCAGTGGAATAACGGCAAACCCTACCATGGGCCGGGCATTCGACTTGCTTATCTCCGATGGCGCTATCTGTATTTTTGAGGAAACCGGTGAGCTTATCGGCTGTGAGCATTACATGGCGGACCGCGCGGCAACCCCCGAACTGGGCGCCGAGATTATTCGTTGTATAGCTAAGGCGCGAAACTACTATGAAACCATGGGGTATGGCAGCTTTTCGCCGGGCAACGCCGATGGTGGATTGAGCACCATCGAGGAAAAATCCATGGGGGCATATGCAAAGTCAGGCACCACTGAAATCGTTGGCTTGATCAAACCTGGCGATCAACCACTAACCAGTGGACTTTACTTGCTGGATGTCATTCCAGACGGTGAAGTACGGCATGGCTTCCCTAATATTAACGACAATGCAGAAATTGCTGAACTGATAGCCTGTGGAGCGCATCTTAATCTGTTTTCCACGGGCCGGGGTTCCGTCGTCGGCTCAGCTATATCCCCTGTTATCAAGGTTTGTGGAAACCCAGAAACCTACAGGCGCATGGCGGACGATATGGACGTAAATGCCGGACGTATCCTAAAAGGCGACGCCGACCTTGATGAAGTTGGAGTTGAGATTCGGGATCTTGTTTTGGCCATTTCCAGTGGCCAAGAAAGTAAATCAGAAGCCCTGGGGCATCAGGAATTTATCCTGACCTACAAGACTTTTGATCCCATTGGACCGGCCTGTTTACCAAATGTCGTTTGAGCGCCCAGATCGAAGCATGCGGCCGCTTGTTGGCTAAAGTACTGTCAAGATAACAAAGCGCTATGCCCATCTAGCCCCAATCATTTGCTGGATGCCATCGTGATCCTCCCCCACTGAATTGGTCCACCCGTTATTATCGGTCCTCCCAGAACCATCATAGCGGGTGGACCAATTTAGTGGGGCACAACCAATGCGGGGAGTCATTATTATTAGCTCGTGAATATGGGGCTTCGTGGCCGAATCAATAACGAGAAAAAACTCTCAACTGCTGGTGCGAGTTGAACTGGAGCACATCGTAGCCTTTTGGCTCGATACTATGCATTCCGGGAGACATCTGAGGCATGCCAGGTGCTGTTATGCCAATAATCTCCGGGCGCTCTGCGAGGAGCCGTCTGATGTCGGATACAGGTACATGGCCTTCAACGATATAGCCATCGATTAGAGCCGTGTGGCAAGAATACAATGCAGGATTTGTGAGCCCCAGTTCCTGCTTAATTGGAACAACGTCCTCTACGTCGTACGCGGTTACAGTAAACCCATTGTTCCCCAGGTAATCTACCCACGCCAGGCAACACCCACAGGTAGGAGTCTTCCAGACAGTAATTGACAACTCAGAAGCAAATCCAGCGCTCAGAGTACTTCCGAGCAAAAACAGTGAGAAGACAATTCGGCGTACAAAGACGTTGATCATTTTCATTTGCGATACGAAACCTTGTTAACGGCATATCCAACCTAGTTACTATTCGAGAATCTATTCTCCATTAGTTTGCCGGTTCTCCTCAATCCACTTCGCCATGGACGTGCTGGGCGGCGCGTAAACGTCGATGAAAACAACGGGCTCGTCACCTAGAATTTCGCCGCCATGGAGCATATTCGCCGGTGCGTACCACATGTCGCCAGGACCGATATCACGGACTTCGTCTCCAACTGTGAGGCGCATCCGACCTGATACCATCACGCTTATTTGTTCGTGAGGGTGACTGTGGAGTTCGTAGGTTCCGCCAGGTTCGAATTTTGCCCAAAGCAATTGACAACTCTCACCAGTTACGGGAATTGCTGAATGAACTTTGCAGTCGCTTATAAAGTCAGAGCTTGCTTCGGTCTCCGCTGCGGAAAAAATGTATGACTTCAAGTATCACCTCACAACGTCTCGTAGTACAAACCCGCTCTCAGAACACTGTAAGCGCTTGAAATATGGAGCCCGCAGTCGGATTCGAACCAACGACCTGCTGATTACAAATCAATTCAATCACTCGGTCGCGGATAGCTCGAGAGACGCGAGTGAACATGCGTCATTGAAAACCAAAGATCACCCACATTCCATTTCCGTAGTCTGCAACCCAATCCGACGGCACATAAACCCAACCTTGGTCTCCCCACCACGAACCCCAGGAATTTTTAATTACGTACCAGCCACCGCTAGCGGCTTGGGGGACACCCTCTGGAAGTAAGTTATTCGGTATCGCCGCTACCACCTGAACCTGGTGACCTCCACCGGGAGAATTTCCGGCCGCTGCCGACGTTGCAATGCGTTGCTTGCAGGCATTGTCATAAATCAAGAACCCTGCCTCATTCACGCAGGATACGGGCCAGCTAAAGCCCGTATTATTCCCCAAAAGGCCCATAGTCATGCCTGCTGCAGCAGTCGGGACCATTGTCCAAGATACAGCCATATTAAATAGCGCCGTGTCATCCTCGGTCCATAGGTTAAGCACACTGTCGATCTTGTGCTCTTTCCTTCCAGCCGGCGCGATATTGACTCCTGCGAAGCAATCATTGCCTCGACAATTATTAACCAAGGTGCCTTGGTGGTTCGATTCCGAGCAATGCTCTGCGGCGTAGCCCACGCAAACATCGTCAAGCCCATTGTTATCAGGGCAGTCGCCGGTAACGCGGCACCAATAATAGGAGGGGTTGTAGTCCCATCCGCTTTCGTAAGGGATAAGAGTCTGCAGTTCCCCAAGTAATTCAATATTGGGTGTGTCTGGACTCAGACTCTGATTCAGTCGGTTAAAAGCCCAAGCGTACTGCTCGGAGAGGTTGACCCATCTACTTTCTCTATAAGCAATGCTAGTCTCCAACGCTCCCAACCCGGCAAACACTGCACACAACCCCCTCTGTCCCTGGTTCTTAACACAGGTAGTCATCCATTTCAGCGGAAAATTGGCCCTGGCAAAAAGACTATCACGATGGTGCGCTCCAGGCTGATCGACGTCGTAGGGGTTATCAGATCCCCGAGGAGGTATCGCTCGATCCGTTCCGTCGCCGCTTCCGATCTCTCCGGCACAGTCTAATGGCCTAGTTTTTGGGGGGAGAACACCGGAGTCTCTTAGGCCTTGGATATATTCAAGCAAAAGAGTTGAGAGCTCCAGATTTCTCTTTCCGACAATCGCAAGGCTTTCTCTGGATACGATATCTGGCGACACAATCTTGCTTTTATACTTTTCGAAAAATCCTTTCGGAAGACTATCCCATCGCGACCGATATATTTCTGCCTGCTTTGCGCGGGAATGCATAGTACGAACACTACTAGCGAGCATTCGAATAATCTCGGTTGTTCCGAGAAGAGCAACGATTGACTTCTCGCCATTTCGATAAGTAATTTCGACCGGGAAAGCGCCTTCCCCGTCTAGTGGTTCTGTCTTTGGTGGCGTGAGCAAGTGTTTAAAACGCTTCAAGGACGGGTAGTAGTTCATCATCTTCCGAACGTAATCAGCGTTTTCCTTATTGCTTTGCTCGATATCCTCTTTTCCGCTCTTTGTTTTAGATGGATATTGCAGAAATACATCTCCACTTTCGAGTAGCGCACGGATTTCTTTCTCCGAAATTGCCTTCGAATTTTTGGGTACTGAACCATTCGTCGAGTAGGCATTCCCTAAGCTCAGCTTTTCTCCCGCCTGAAGATTCAGGCTCACGCTCGCCAGAATTATGGTCGCCAATGCCCCTCGTAGATAAAATTTAATTTGCGCCTTCATAAATCCCTCTCCAGGAAATTAGTTCAATTAAGCAGGCTAAAGTTATCAGGATAATTTAGCCAAAAATGTGATGGGCGTCACTTCTTGACGAAAGAGTTCATCTTAAATAAGCTGAGGCATTCAAGTCTTGGCGAAGCCCAAAGACTTATCGATCAGGTTGAGCAGCTCGCGACCCTCCCGAAACCGGTCGAAATTTTCCAGGAATACATCGGCCATGGCTTCCTGGTGCCCTCGGTAGTCACCGGACATATGCGGCGAGACAATCACGTTATCAAGATCCCAGAACGGACTCTCGGCCGGGAGCGGTTCGGTGCAGAAAACATCAAGCCCGGCGCCCGCGATCTGATCGTCTTGAAGCGCTTTAAGAAGCGCAGCCTCATCGATCAGTTCCCCTCGCCCAAGATTAATAAAGCGCGCCGTGGGTTTCATAGCCGAGAACTGAGCGGTGCCAAAAAAACCCAGGGTCTGGGGTGTTAACGGTGTGACCAGTACAACGTAGTCCACCTCTGCCAGACAACTGTTCAGATCACTGACCCCGTGGACCCTGCCGAAATCCGGGTCGGAACCCCGGGCTGAGCGACCTACTCCCGAGACAACGAAGTCCATCCGCTTTAGAATCCGTGCGATCTCTCGACCGATGCTGCCGACGCCAACCACCAGTACCGACCGGCCCGCCGCAAGCTCGGTCCGGCGATACGACCAGCGGTGTTCGCGCTGTGCCGTGTAGGTCTCGGAAAATTCTTTGCCAAAAGCGAGGATCAGTCCCAGCGTGTATTCAGCCATGGCCCGGTCGAACACCCCCCGGGCATTGGTTAGCAGAACAGCACTGGCAACGAGCTCCGGGAACAGCACGGCATCCACGCCTGCCCCGCCCCATTGAATCCAGCGCAGGCGGCCGGCGAGCGGCCAGGCCTCCCGGAGTTCGGTGGCCTGGAAATTCCAGCCGAGGAGTGCGTCCGCTTCAGGCAGATGACGCCGAAGACTTGCAAGATCCGGTGCGCAGTGAATCCGGGTATGTTTTCTGATCCGGTCAATGCCGGGTATTTCCTCTGCTAACTCGACCCCGTGGATAACGAGAGTGATATCGTCAGGCATCCGTATTCTCCAGAACGCATCTCATAGTGTTAGACGAATCAGTTACGCCTGCTGTCTGCGACGATTTTTAAGCCTATCACGTTGATAGCGCCGGATGGCTTAGGATGGAGCCCGCAGACGGATTCGAACCATCGACCTGCTGATTACAAATCAGCTGCTCTACCAACTGAGCTATGCGGGCTTTGTGAGACACGCAACAACGCGAGTAGCGTATTTTACCTCCTGCGCATACCGACAGGCAGCAACGACAGAAACAGATGTTCAGCCGCTCTTGGGGCAGATTACGGGAGTGAGTTCAGCCATGGCGTCGGCCCAATTCAATTTGGTCAATTCTTCGCGACGCTGCTCAGTGATCACATCTGGCACCTCGAGCCAGTAAAGTGGCCCCAGGGTGCGTACCTCCAGCCTGACATTGACTGGCAATTGCAGCCATTCCAGGCTTGCCGCATAAGCAACGGCCATGGGCTCCTGGGCAAAAGGTTGCAGCAACAATAGTTTCTCATCACTGCGTCTCAGGCTGGTTGCCTTTATATCCTGATCCTGTAATTTGATCCGGGCGTTATCACGGGCGATATCGGAGTCAAAAGGTCCAGCAACTACCTGATAAATGCGCTCCTCTCTTGCTGCGGTACGCTGGCGAGTCAACCCGTACCCGTGATTGACCAGCAAGCTCCAGCCGTTGTCGAGGGTTTCACGGGTTGCAAAAGGACCGATCCGCAGGCAATCAGTCCGGGCACCGACCACAATCACCTTTTCCGAGACCAGTTCCATTGAGTCAAGATTTACCCCTGGTTCGGCTTCTGGCAGATCTACTCCCGCCTGGGGTGTGGCATTGGTTGCCCATAGATAAAGGGCACCATTGGCCACCAGTAAAAGAAAAAATAACCATTTCATCACAATTCCCACTCACCGCCAGGAATTCTCCCGATGTCAATTTCCCATACCGCCGTGCTGCAGACTGCGCTCGCGATGTTACACACCCGGGGGCTGAAATCTTCCATCGACTGCAGTCCAACCACCATCAACGAACAGCACGGTTCCAGTAACGTAACTGGCGGCTTGTGATGCAAGAAAGAGTGCCGCTCCCACCATTTCTCCTGGTTCGGCCCAGCGTTCCATTATGTTTCTTGAAGCATAAGCATCATACCACTCCTGTTTGGCCTTTATCGGGGCTGTCAACGGTGTTTCAACCACACCCGGTGCAATCGCATTTACGCGCACGCCCGAAGGACCAAACTCAGCCGCTGCGGTGCGGGCCATCTGCACAATTCCAGCCTTCGTAGCAGCATATACAGACTGCCCGGGCTCAACAATCTGTGATCGAATAGACGAGAACAAGATGATGCTTCCCGATCCCTGGGTCGTCATATGGCGCCCTGCCGCCTGAATCACGTTAAAGTTGCCTTTCAGGTTCACGCTGATCACGCGATCGAATTCCTCACCCGAATAAGCCAGTATGGGTTTACGAACATTGATACTCGGCGTACAAACTACGATATCAATCTGGCCCGAGCGAGAGACGAGGCCGTCAAATACATGGTCAACTGCATCAGCATCGCTTATATCGACACCGTTCGCGTGTGCAGCCGGGTCTTGGGAGCTGATTATTTCGGCAGTGCGCTGTGCCCCTGCTTCATTGATGTCAAGACAATGGACTTCGGCACCATACTGGGCACAGCCAACAGCAACGGCCTCCCCAATACCGGATGCGGCTCCAATTACTGCCGCGACTTTACCCTTTAGACTAAATAAATTTCCGAATTCCATATTCCCTCACTAGCTGAATGTTGTTATCAAATCTTTTGCCCGCGGCCACGCCTTTCATGCAGTTGAATAAAAACCCCCTTCTGCGCCCAGAAGTGGGCTTTTTGAGTTACCCGAACCTCGCCCTCGCCGCTGCCAGTCTAACTGCTCCAATGTGGTACGAAAAACACCGGCCTTGACCAGATTATCTACGGTCAGATTGACCAACCTGATATATCGCCGGATAAATTCGCCCTCGCGTACATCAATATCGATGACGTTCACACAGCACGGATCCTGCTCAAAGGCCGGGAATGTAGCCAGACTCCCGTATGCAGCCCAACTGAGTATGGCGCGATTAGTTCCCGCATGGCCCACCAACAATAAGGTCTGCCAGTTCGGTGATAGTAGCAACTGGCAAAATGCCTCAACCACCCGAGAATAGAACGCACTAAATTCCTCGCCACGAACAAAGCGGGCCCCCGGCTCGATCGCCATTTCAAACGCGTATACGTACTCAGCTTCAACCTGCTCTGGTGGTAACTGGTCAAGGTCTCCAGCCTCAATCTCCCGCAGCCCCTCGTGGGATTTCAGGCTGACACCATCGTGGTAGCTGAGTACCCGCTCGGCGGTTTCCCGGGTGCGTGGCATTCCCGAGAACACGGCCTGATCAAAATTAATTCCCCCAAGCGCCTGGCCAACCACATCCGCCTGCTGCCTGCCTTTCTCGGTAAGTCCGGCGAGTCCGGCGCGCGGTACCACGGCACCGTCATCCTGAAAATAGTTCACATCACCGTGGCGCAACAAGTAAATGCGGCGGCGCTCACCCTGTCGAGTTCCTTCAGTCATTAATAAAAGTCCCGGGTTTCGTGTTCGATAGTACATCGCAGTCAGTCATACCCGCACGCCAATCCGCAATGTTGTAGCTGCCTGCATCGCCATCGTCAGCTCCATCAACGATCAGGATAATACTCTCTTATGCCGTCACCAAAAAGGAGGTTCCTGAAACTGGCCACAACATGATCACACGCTCTATAGAATCGCCAGGTTCAATCATCTCGCCAGGAAATGATCGGGTAGAATCAAACGCCGTTAGTCACATCACCTGATGCACTCAAAAGGGCCGAGGCGCTGCGCAAACCGAATCTGAAATTATCTCGATGAAATTCTTTCTGATCAAACGACTTGGCACATTTGCTGCAACTCTATTTGCCGCTACCTTACTGACTTTCTTTGCTCTTGAGGTTCTGCCCGGAGACCCAGCCCTGGTAATTCTGGGTGTGGATGCTCCCGATAGCGCAGTTGCAGCACTGCGCGAGCAACTTGGACTGAATCGCCCTATTGCTGAGCGCTATATCGACTGGATATCGCATTTTCTTCGCGGCGAGCTCGGGGTCAGTTATACCTACAGCGTTCCGGTCTCGGAACTGCTGCGCGAGCGCCTGGCAATCACTATCCCACTTGCGTTAATGGCCATGGCACTTTCTGTCGTGATTGCGTTTTCCCTGGGCATATACGCAGCAACTCACCATAACCGCCATGGTGATGTACTGGCCATGGGCATTAGTCAGCTGGGAATCTCGATACCGAATTTCTGGCTGGCACTAATGCTCATTCTCCTGTTTGCCGTATCCCTGGGCTGGTTTGCATCTGGCGGATTCCCCGGCTGGCACGCCGGCTGGTGGCCTGCATTTAAGGCGCTGATTCTCCCGGCGATTGCACTGGCAACCGTACAGGGTGCAATTCTTGCACGCTTTACCCGCTCTGCAACGTTGGAAACCGTGCGCGAAGACTATGTCCGTACCGCCCGCGCCAAAGGTCTAAATCGCCGACAAACACTTTGGCGCCATGTACTGCGCAATGCCATGATATCGGTTATTACCGTGATGGGGTTACAGTTCGCTAATCTGCTTGCGGGCACCATTGTAGTAGAAAGCGTCTTTGCACTGCCTGGTATCGGCAGGCTTATCCTCCAATCTATCGCCAATCGTGACGTTGTCGTCGTGCGAGACATCGTCACACTACTCGTCGCCATGGTAGTCATCATCAATCTGGTGGTTGACCTGCTGTACGCCCTTATCGACCCCCGATTGCGTTCCAGCGATGTTTAACAAGCACCCGCCGGGCGATACTCTCGCCAGCCACAAGGCCGATAAAGCTCTTGCGAATGCACCAACCAATATCTGGCGACGGGCACTGGATCACCGCTCATTCCTGGCCGGCGGCCTATTGACTTCGTTGCTGGCAGGGATGGCTCTGCTCTCCCTGTTCTGGACCCCGCACAATCCAACCCGAATCAATATCCGTCAGCGGCTGGCCTCGCCCAGTCTGGAGCACTGGCTGGGAACAGACCAGTTTGGGCGTGACATTCTTTCGATCATTATGACCGGTGCACAGAACTCTATTGTGGTCGGCGTAGTTGCTGTCGGCATCGGCCTGCTGTTCGGAGTAATGCTTGGACTTATTGCCGCGTCAGCCAAAGGCTGGGTAGAAGAACTGATTATGCGGGTCTGTGACTTCATGTATGCCTTTCCGGTTATCCTGTTAGCCATCATGCTTGTCGCGACCCTCGGCTCGGGGGCGATTAATGCGATTCTCGCGATTGGAATTTTTGCGATCCCCACCTTTGCCAGACTGACCCGCGCCAGCGCCAATGCGATCTGGTCTCGCGAATTTGTGCTCGCCGCCCAGACTGCAGGAAAAAGTGTAATACGCATCACCTGGGAACACATCCTGCCCAATATCGTTTCAGTGATCGTGGTTCAGGCCACGGTCGAGTTCGCGCTGGCGGTACTGGCCGAAGCCGCCCTGAGTTATCTGGGCATTGGCTCACAGCCACCAACCCCCTCCTGGGGCCGGATGCTGAGCGAAGTTCAGACACTGGTTTTTTTGAACCCATGGCTCGCCGTCTACCCGGGTGCCGCCATCGCCCTGACAGTGCTCGGGCTCAACCTGCTGGGTGATGGGCTCCGCGATATTCTGGATCCGCGGCTGGTATATAAACGATGACCCTTCTCGCCGTCGACGGCCTTAGCGTTACCCTCGATACCGCCCAGGGCCCCGGACAGGCCGTGCGCAACCTCTCATTTGATCTGGGCCCAGGCGATACCCTGGGAATTGTTGGCGAATCCGGCTGCGGGAAAACCATGGCGGCCCTGGCGGTTCTGGGCCTATTGCCCGACAACGCCGTGACCACCGGCGCAATACGACTCAATGATCGCAATCTGCTGAACTGTACCGAAGCCCAATGGTGTGAGATTCGCGGCAATGAGATCGCAATGATCTTCCAGGAGCCGATGACATCACTAAATCCAGTGCATCCCATCGGTCGGCAGATCATGGAAGGCATGACTCTTCACCGCGGGCTCAGCAAAGCTGAGGCCCTAGAAGAAGCCATTCACCTGCTGGATACGGTAGGTATTCAGAATGCGGTGGCGCGTGTTAAGCATTATCCGCACCAGTTGTCGGGAGGTCAGCGTCAGCGGGTAATGATCGCGATCGCCCTAGCAAACCAACCCAGGCTGCTAATTGCTGATGAGCCCACCACAGCAGTGGATGTGACGATCCAAAAACAGATTCTCGGGCTGATCAACAAACTCATTGATGAGCTCGACATGGGCCTGGTGCTAATCAGCCATGATCTGGGCGTTATTGCCAAGCTGGTCGAGCGGGTTATTGTTATGTATGGGGGAGCGGCTGTTGAAGCCGGCTCGGTAGAAACTATATTTTCTAACCCCGCCCATCCCTATACCTGCGGCCTGCTATCTGCAATCCCACGGATAGATCGCTCGACCCATGGCCGGCATAAACGACTGCCGACTATTCCCGGCGTAGTCCCAGATCTGGCCAATATGCCAGCAGGCTGCGCTTTTTCGGACCGCTGCACACTGGCAACAGATATCTGCCACATTGTTCCGCCGGATCCGGTAGTGCTCAACCAAGGGCATCAGGCGGCCTGCTATCACCTGGAGAGTGCGAGAATACAGTGGCGCAAGGATTCACAATGAGCGGGCGCGACTCAGACAATACTCTTGCGCTGGAGGTGATCGACCTGTGCAAGACTTATGTTCTGCCTCGTGAAAATCTGTTTCGCCCAGCACGGTCAATCAAGGCTGTTGCTGGTGTTAGTTTTCAGATCGAAGCAGGGCAAAGTCTTGGCCTCGTTGGAGAATCCGGTTGCGGAAAATCGACTCTGGCACGCTTGATTATGGGGCTGGAAATCCCTACCTCCGGAAGTGTTCGGATCAGTGGCTTTGATATCGGGTGTCTCTCCCGCAAGGAGCTGCAACCGTTACGCAGAAAGTTTCAGATTGTCTTTCAGGACCCCTTTGGTTCGCTTGACCCACGCCAGGCTGTCGGACAGATTGTTGCCGAACCGCTTCAGGCACTCGAGGCCGCATCGCCGGCGCAGATCCGCACACGTGTCATTGCAGCCCTTGACGATGTTGGCCTGAAAGCTTCCGATACCGCCAAGTACCCCCATGAATTCTCGGGAGGTCAGCGTCAGCGTATCGCCATCGCACGGGCACTCATTACCCGACCTGGACTCATCATTGCTGACGAACCGGTTTCGGCGCTCGATGTATCAGTCCAGGCCCAGATTCTCAATCTGTTACAGGATTTGCGTGATGAATATGCGCTCACCTACCTTCTCATCAGTCACAATCTGGCTGTGGTGGAACACTTCTGTGATAATGTGGCAGTGATGAATAACGGCATGTTTGTTGAATACGGCCTTACATCACAGATCTTTCAAAAACCCAGTCACTCCTACACCAAGACCCTGCTGGATGCAGTATTACCGACCCCCAGCCACAGTTGATCGATTCAGGGTAATTACGGACCGAGCCACAACCCGAGCGACACCTTGACACAGCCAGTCACCCAAACCGAGCAGTTGCTGTTACTGATTGACATCGGCAACACCAACATTACTGTCGGGGTAACCGATAAGGGCTCCCTGATTGAAGACTGGCGGATCAGTACCCGCGATGCCACTACTGCAGACCAACTTTGGTTGATGTTGCGTATGTTGCTCGATTCCAGCGGGCTCGAGCTTACCGCGATCCATGGCCTCGCCTTGAGTTCTGTAGTGCCCGCTCTCACTTCTGTGGTCGAAAATCTGGTTCGCCGCCGCCTGCCTGTACCCTTCGTCAATGTGACCTGCGAACTGGATCTTGGTTTAGAGGTGCGCTACGAGAATCCCCGTTCGGTCGGTGCAGATCGGCTGTGCAACGCCGTAGCCGGATTTCATCGCTATGGCGGCCCGCTGCTAGTGGTTGATTTCGGTACAGCAACAACCTTCGACGTGATTTCCCACGATGGCGCTTACCTGGGCGGCATTATTGCACCCGGGCCGGAAACCACAATTGCTACGCTGCATGCGGCGGCCGCTGCATTGCCGTCGGTGGAGCTGACTTTCCCCTCCTCGCTGATCGGCAAAAGCACAGAAACCAGCATGCAGTCCGGGGCAATGTTCGGCAGCGTGGCAATGATCAATGGCCTCACCGCGGGGCTCAGGCAGGAACTCGGTGAAGATACCAAAACGGTCATAACCGGCGGACTAGCTGGTGTTTTTTTCTCTCATCTGGAATCCATTACAGCCGTCGAGCTGACGCTGACACTGGATGGCCTACAACTGATTTTTCAACGCTGCAGGCCCACTGTGTAATAGCGTCCGCCTGGGTGCCGGGCCGCTACCGGGACACTCAGAATTTCAACTTGTGTCTCGGGCTGTCGGCCATACCACTGGTTCCAGCGGATAAATCGGCCGACGCAAGTGCTGATAATTCAACTGCCCGTTATCCGAGGTCGTCACCCCTGATCCATCGAGCCTGACCGTATGTCGCGCCAGGTCGGCAAAGCCGGCCCGATAATGAATCCTTGATTTGAGCAGAATATAGCGATGGTGTCGCGGCTGAATCCCAACGGAGGTGAAAACTCCCTGATCCCACGGCTCATGGTGATGTGAAACAATCACTATCAGCATCCGCCCGGTATCAAGCAGCGCTGTTGCCCCCATGTCGACTTCAACACCCTGGTACATCGGTCCACGTACTACCCACCTCCCGTCGGTCAGCGCCTTGACGCGCCCGCTTATCGGCAACGGTTTACCGGATGCTGCAATCGCCGGCATATCGGTTTTGCCGCCTAGCTCTAGATGAATCTCTGACCCGATTCCACAGCGCTGCATCATTTGCACCGCAACCGGGTCCCAGACAGCGGCAACGATCACGTCTTCAAGTTCGGCCTCGTTGACCGCAGCGATGACCGTCATCACATCCTGGGTACCGCCGGAACCACAGTTATCCGCATGATCCAGCAACACGACCGGGCCATCAGTGAGAGACTTCGCCTGCATAATGGCGCTCTCGAGCTTGTGCGGGCGATAGATAAACTGCTCTCGCGCCCCCCAGCTATGCTCCAGGAGCTGGCCCTGGTATTTCTGGGCGAGATCATAATCACCGTCCGTCACAACTACTGCCGAGTTACCAGCGTCCGGGATATCCGCCAGAGCAAAGCCGCCGAAAACCGTTGCGGCCAGGACCCCTGGGGTTTTTTCTGCTTCGCGACATTCGCTAACAAGCTGCTTCATCGGTTCATCATCGGTACCCTGACACAAGGTTTGTGAAAGCAGTGGAACGTTGCCCCAGGCCATGACCGGGGTACACCGTCCCAGAACGGCATCGAGCACAACAGATCCGATTTGCTCAGAAACCTCGTAGTTATCTATGTGTGGGTAGGTTTTATAGCCGATTAATGCGGTAGAGTTTTCAATCATCTTTGCTGTCAGGTTGCAATGAAGATCGCAGGTAACGGCAATTGGCAAATCCGGTGAAATCTCCCGGATACGCGCGAGCAGGGTACCTTCCCCATCCAAGGTGTGCTCGGCTACCATCGCTCCATGCAAATCCAGCAGCGCGGCATCACAACCACTGGCGATCGCATCACATATCAGCCCCGCCATGAACTCGAACGCTTCTTCAGAGACGGGTCCTGAGGGCATCGCCTCTGCTGCCAAGGGGGTGATGATCTGCGCGTTGTGCGCCTTTGCGAGCTTCATATATGCTGCCACCGGCATCCGCGTGTTGCCATAGGCGGCCTGCACGGCCTCGCCCTGAAACGCCCCCCACTGCTCGAAACGCTCCCAATCTGTGGCCACTGGCGAGAACGTATTCGTTTCGTGCTTCATCATCGCAATGACAACGCGCATAACTAAATCCTTTTGTAACAGAAGACGGGCTGCCCACTGGGCAGCCCGCAACTCCGTAACTGTCCGCTGGACTCCGGCAACGACCCTGGGCGCCCTCTGGCACCCAGGGTCTGGCCCGCGGGGTTCAGCGGTTGAGATCTACCGGCATCCTGCTGCCGTCACTCCCACCTCATCGCAGAAACATCATTAATAAAAGCCGGCCAGCTGGGCCACATCCCGGTCAGGCCAGCTTGCGCCACACCAAGCTTTGCCAGCTGGAACAAAAAGCCATTAGGCATGTCGGCTGCGAGCCGCCGCTGTGCTGCCTGCAACTGCGCGGTCTGCTCCTCAACCGTGGTAGCGGCAGTGAACTTGTCAATAATGTCGCGAAACTCCTGGCTGTCATACTGGAAGTAATAATCTGGATTCGAGTAAATTCGCCCCATATCCATCGGCTCTACATGCGAAACAATGGTGAGGTCATACTCCTTTTTCTTATATGCCTTATCCAGCCACTGCGCCCATTCGACATTCTCGATATTGATAGTAACGCCAACCTCGGCCAGCATCGCCGCGATTACCTCGCCACCACGACGCGCATAACTCGGTGGCGGTAGATACAGCGACAAAGTAAGGCCTTCCTGCCCTGCCTCTTTCAGTAATGATCTCGCAAGGTCCGGGTCGTACGATGACTCGGATGTCAGGTCGATATACGCCGGATGATGTGGTGCGAAGTGACTGCCAATAGGCGTTCCGTATCCTGCTACAGCACCAATGATCAGGTCTTCGCGGTTAATAGCGTGCATCAGCGCCCGTCGAACCCGGACATCTGCCAATACCTCATGCTTGTTATTCATCGCAAGAATAGTTTCACCTTCTGTCGTTCCACTCAGGGCCGTGAAACGATCATCCTGCTGGAACTCGGCGAACATCTCCGGCGCACTCAGGGAAGGCATGTAATCCAGATCGCCCGCCTTTAATGCCGCGACCTGGGCCGCAGCATCGTTAATGAAGCGGAATTTAACCTTCTCGATCTGGACATCACCGGCGTTGCGGTGCTGCCCGTACTTCTCCATGGAAACAGAATCACCCTTAGTCCATCTGACGAACTTGTAGGGCCCTGTACCAATGGGATTAGTATTGGCGTCGGCGAATGCCTCCTGATCCAGTATCACTGCCGTGGCCTGGGCCAGGAAAAACGGCAGCAAGGCGTTGGCTGACGACAATGTGATCTTTACGGTGTGTGCATCGGGTGTGGCAATCGACTTAATGCTGGAAAACAGTTTCTTAGTTTTATTGGAACTGTCCTCTGCCGCGTTACGCTCAAACTGCGCCTTGACATCGGCCGAATCAAATGACGATCCGTTGTGGAATGTCACGCCCTCTTCCAGAGAAAACGTATAAGTCGTCCCGTCTGCAGAGATATCCCAGGACTTGGCCAATAGGGGGTGCACCCCGCCCCCGCCATCTAGCCGGGTCAGCCCTTCAAATATGTTGTACAAGGTGACCTGGCTGATTGCGGCCGCCGCGCCGGTAGTTGGATCCAGACCCGGGGCAGGCTCCAACCGCATGCCGATACTGATCGAATCTTTCGCCATAGCCGGCGTGGCCGGCAGGCATATAAACAGTAATAACGAAATAACAAAGCTCTTGCACAGCACGGTGAGTTTCTTATTCATCTGTACCTTCCTCCGATTTGGTATTGTCAACGGATCAAAAATGTCACGCGCCAGTCAGCACGATGCAGCGGATACCGCCAGCCTTGGTCTATTTTCCCCTCGCAACATCCATGCCGTAACCATAACATACTGGCCGCATCTGACACGGCGGATGAGCTGGGGAGTCACCCGATAGACACTGTCGCTTCGGGCATGTTACCGTTGGCCGGGCAGCAACAACTCAAACAATGACCTGGCTCGATACGGATAGAAAAAAAGCCGGCCCCGCGCGCAACTACACCCGATGACTCCCACCCCCGGCCCATTAAACCTGATTACCGATGTTCCCGGCCTTAGCGTTGGCCATGCGCAACCAGAAGACCACCTAACCGGGGTTACGGTACTACTACCTGAACAAGAGATCATCGCGGCTATCGATCAGCGTGGCGGGGCCCCGGGCACCCGGGAAACCGATGTGCTGACCCTGGAAAACAGTGTTGAGGTAATCCATGCGCTGGTGTTCTCTGGCGGCTCCGCCTTCGGGCTGGAATCCGCCAGCGGCGTACAGCGCTGGCTGTTTGAGAACAACCGGGGCTATCGGGTTGGAGATACTTGCGTTCCAATCGTACCGTGTGCCGTGGTATTTGATCTTTTTGTCAACGGCCAAAACAGCCAACACCCAAACTGTGATTATCGTGAACTGGGGAGGCAGGCCTGCAAGAACAGTGTAAAGCAGTTTGCACTGGGTAATACCGGTGCAGGGCTGGGTGCGATCGCCGGGGAACTCAAAGGTGGCACCGGCAGTGCCTCATTATTTGATCCTCAAACCGGATATACCGTCGGTGCACTAGCAACAGTCAATTCGGCTGGCTCGGCGGTCATTCCAGGTACTTCGGTACTATGGGCGTGGCCATTTGAACAGGATGGAGAATTTGGCCACCAGCCAGTGCCCACGCACGCCGTCAGTCTCGAGCCCCATTTTCCCCGTGATCTTGGCCCGACAGCAAATACCACGCTTGTTGCGGTTGCAACGGATGCGCCATTGACTCCTGCGCAAAGCAAACGGCTCGCGATCATGGCGCACAATGGCCTCGCCCGTGCGTTACGCCCGGTACATGCGCCGCAGGACGGTGATACCGTTTTTGCGCTTTCCACCACCGGTGCTGTGAGCGACACTGTCACAGCGATTGATGTTCTCGCCCGCATCGGAGCGCTTGGCGCTGACTGCACGGCCCGGGCGATCGCCCGGGGTGTTTTTGAAGCTAAAAGTGCTGGTACTGCCGTATCTTACCGGGATTACTTTGGCACCGGGGTCAAAGGTAATAAATAGCCGGTCCCGGACTCAAGTATCAGCCTTAGCGACTGGTCGTGCCCCACTAATGCTAGCTGCTGGGGACGTTATTTGAAGCGCTCGGCCCGTATACCGGCTGGCCATGCGTCAAAACCAAACAATCTAGGCTTACTTAGGCTGGGGCCGGGATCAACCAGTGAGTCGACCGCTAGGTATTCATGGAGCGCTTTTTTGTGCCCGCGTCACCGGATGTTCCAGTGACAGGCTGACCTCGCCTGCGATTAAGGTTGCAATCGATCCGTCATCGCGCCGCAACCGGTAACAGCCAGTGGCGTCGGCACCCTCCCCACACCCCGAAACCTTCTCACCCGCTACAACTGCCGAGATCTTCTGGCCAGCGAAAACATCCAGCGCATTCCACTCGGCCCGGTCGCCAGCAAAACCTAGCTGATCAAAACGCGCTAGGGCCTGCACCAGCCAGGTCAAGACCGATGCTGCCAGTTCGCTCCGCTGGGGTAGTGGACCATCAAGCTGGGCCGCAAGATCGGTCACCCGCTGGCCCGCAGCCATACCCACAAGACCAGAATCATCCAGGTTGATGCCGACTCCAACCACCGCGTAACTGCCTGCATTGGCCTGCGGGATCAGATCTACCAGTATGCCGCCCAGTTTTCCGTCCGGACAAAGCAGATCATTGGGCCACTTCAGGCCGATATTGCGGCCACCCAGTTGGCGCAGTTCGCGCGCCAAGGCCAGGCCGATAGAAAGGCTGAGTCCGGCAAGCGCGGCAGCTTCCCTCTTGAAACACCAGCCCAGCGAAAGCATCAGGTGGCGGTATGGACCCCCCTGCCAGGAACGCCCACGCCGGCCGCGGCCGGCACTCTGAAACTCAGTGATGCAGGCCCGTCCGTGCGTATCGCCGGTAGTGGCCCGGCGAGTCAGCCAGTCATTGGTTGAAGCCACTGTATCCAGCAGCGTAACCCGCTCGATAAAGGGAAACCCCCCGGCTGCCAGTGCACCCTTGAGTTGCGTTTCATCTATGGGATCGACCGCAACAGCCAACTGGTAACCGGATTGATTTGCCACCCGGAACTGAAGCCCCTCTAGCTGCAGGTCAGCCAGGTGTTTTTCGACTGCCTCCTCACTGATACCGGTCTCCAGGGCAAGGCTCGTGATACTTGCCGGCTTTACTGCACTCAACGCACGTACCAGCCGGGTGCGCTCAGTCATCGTTGTTGGTCTGCTGCGATCGCCCCCGCAGACGTTCAAGCTTTTCCCGAATCTTGATCTCAAGGCCGCGATCTACTGGATGGTAGAAATGCTGGCCTTGCAGGGTGTCGGGCAGGTAAGTCTCCCCTTGGGCATAGCCCTGGGGTTCATCGTGTGCATAGCGGTATTTTTCGCCGTGGCCTAGCTCTTTAGCGAGACGGGTTGGGGCATTGCGCAGATGCAAAGGCACCTCCTGGGTGCCAGTTTCTTGGGCCACTTGCAGCGCCGCATTGAGACCTTTATAGACCGCGTTGCTCTTTGGGGCGCAGGCCAGATAGACCAACGCCTGAGCGATCGCCAATTCGCCCTCTGGAGAACCCAGACGCTCGTAGGTCTGCGCAGCATCCAGCGTCAAACTGAGTGCTCGCGGGTCAGCATTACCGATATCCTCACTGGCCATGCGAATTGCCCGCCGGATGATATAACGCGGGTCGCAGCCGCCGTCGATCATCCGCGCAAACCAATACAGCACAGCATCCGGATCAGTACCACGCATCGATTTATGCAGCGCTGATATCTGGTCGTAAAAAAGATCGCCGCCCTTATCAAAGCGACGCAAGGGCGTGCCGATCACCTCCGGCAATACCCGGTCGGTAAGTTCATGCCCATCGTCTGTCGCCGTGGCAAACTGAGACCCGATTTCAAGAAAATTTAATAGACGACGTGCATCACCATCAGCCGCATCCAGTAGGCAGCCCCGGCCATAATCTGACAGAGTCAGGTTCAACCGTCCCAGGCCTCGATCGCAATCAGATAGCACCCGCTCCAGCAGTGATTGCAGGTCCTCACGGGCCAATGCCTTTAATACATAAACACGTAGCCGTGAGAGCAATGCATTGTTGAGCTCAAAAGCCGGATTCTCTGTGGTGGCGCCAATCAGCACCAGAGTGCCATCTTCCACGTGCGGTAAAAAGCCGTCCTGTTGTGCCTTGTTAAAACGATGAACCTCATCAACAAACAACACCAGCTTGCCCGGCAACGCTTTGGCTTGCGCCACAACCTCGCGCACATCCTTGACCCCGGCGGTCACTGCAGAGAGCACCTGAAAGCGGGCATCGCAATAGTGCGCCACCATCCGCGCCAGGGTGGTTTTGCCCGTGCCCGGCGGCCCCCAGAGCACCATCGAATGCACGTGCCCACCTACCAGCGCCTCGCGCAACGCTGAACCCGGGCCAATCAGATGCGATTGGCCGACAAACTCCTCAAGATTACGCGGACGCATCGCTTCGGCAAGCGGCCGGTAATCAGCAGCCTGGGTTTGCATGTGGGCTGAAGTCATCAAGAGTTCCTAGCTACCTTGGATCTGGCGGAAGGTAAGGTTAACCCGCGGAGCAACCGGACGAGTTGTTTTTGGCACACTGTGACGCCAAGCGATCTGAGACTCATCACTCATCAGCAACAAGGATCCGTGTCCGAGCACGATTTCATGCACGGGTAGGTCTTTGCGGCGCCGATGCCGTAACAGAAAACGCCGCGGGCCACCCAGACTGATAGAAGCAATCGCCGGCGCAGTACCAAGCTCACGCTCATCATCGCTATGCCAGCCCATGCTTTGAGACCCCGTCCGGTAATAATTAAGCAAAACGCTGTTGAAACTATAGTCGCAAAAAGTACTCAGCCGGACCCGCAACTGATCGAGTTCTTCCAGCCACGGCAATGGCAAATTTTTAGTACCGGAATAACGGTACACCGCTCCAGGATCACCATACCAGGCGGCCCGGCGCGGTGAATTCACCCAGCGCCCGTAAAGGTGCACACGGGGCGTGTGCCAGGAGACCTTTTTGATCAAAGTTTGGCAGTAATGTGATGCTTCAACTGGCGCCAAGAACTCAGACCTGTACTCAAAACGACCATCCTCGATCGGCAGGTGACCTTCACCGCTGATCTGTCGTGGCCCCGCCCGGCGACTCTGGGATAGACGCTGCAAGGCCTCCTCCTGGAATAACCCCGATACGCTTGATTAACAGTCCACCGGCTCGGCAACGGCCGCAGCCAATGGAGATTGCACAAAAGCCGCACCTGTTGAGCAACCGCTGGCCGGGTCAAACCGAGCTATCGAGGGACAGCCGAAGAGACTGGGGTAAACACCGTGGTCAGCGGTACTTAAGTCGGCCACCTTATCACCCAGTGCCTGAAGTATCGCAGGATCGAAGGCGGCATCCGCCACAACCTGGCTTACACCGCTGACATCAACGCGGGGTTGGTGCATGGCCTGTTCTGGATCCATGGAGAAATCGGTGATGAACGAAATCAACTGCATGATCGATGAGACGATGCGCCGCCCGCCGGAGGCACCCAGAGCTGTAACAGGCCCTGCTGGCTCGGCCACGATTGTAGGGCACATATTGCATAAGGGCTGTTTGCCCGGAGCCATCGAGTTGGGTCGGCCCGGCTCAGGGTCAAACCACATGATGCCGTTATTCATCAGGATCCCGGTGTCAGGCAACAGCAAACGGGATCCAAAAACCGACAGCAGTGTCTGGGTGAGCGCGACGACATTGCCGTCGTGATCGGTAACGTTCAGATGGGTAGTACAGGCAGGGATCTTGCCATCGGGGCTATCGCCCATCTGTAACAGTCGATCTGCGTAGGCCGCCTGCAAACTGGCAGCGGTGGCAGCGGTGGAATTCCCATCGGGCTGCATCGGTGGGTTCGGCAAGCGCTGCTCAAGCTCGGTTAGAGCCTGGCACAGGCTCGGACCAGCACAAAGCCCCGCCGGAGTGTAGATAAGCGCGTCGCGGTAGCTGACTCCGGTCAATTCCTCAAAGTGCACTCGATACGAGGCGAGATCCTCGGCAGATAAACTAATGCCAACAGATGCCGTATCTGCTAGTACACGCGCTGCCAGATCCCCCTGGTAAAAAGAGGCCGGGCCCTGATCGGAGAGTTGCACGAGCGTTTTTGCAAGACCTTTTAATTCAATCACCGGTGGTGAGCCAGCCCAGTGACCCATCGGCACATGACCCTCTGGCAGATACACCGAGCGGGTAGATTCAAAGCGGGAAATATCTGCCGCACTGGAGGCGATCTTGAGGCTTGAATACCAATCCACCGTAAGCCCCTGCTCCGCCAGAGCGATCGCAGGCGCGAGAAGTTGTGGCCACGACAACGTCCCAAAGCGCTTGGCCGCCTCGCCCAATCCTGCCACAAAGCCCGGTACTGCGACTGAGTACGGGCCCAGCACATTACGGTTCTCCAAAACCCCCGGCCAGGCAAAAAGATCGGAGTCAAACCCCGTGCTCAGTGGATAGTCGCTGACATTGAGTGCACCCGGAGCACGCACCCCAAACTCCAGCGCATAACTTCGGTTTTCATGGGCCAGGTAAACCGTCATGAAGCCGCAGCCACCCAGCCCACTCATCCAGGGCTCGACCGCGCTCAGGGCAAAACCAGTTGCGATGGCCGCGTCCACTGCGTTGCCGCCCCGGGCCAGCACCTTTGCGCCTGCCTCGGCAGCCAATGCGTGCTGTGCCACCACCACCCCGCCCTGGGTGTGCACCGCAGGTTTACGGATCGACCAATGCTCCATGGGTTGCCTGATTACGTGATCCTACTATGGCAGTAACTGACCAGACGGCGGTGGAATAAACGCCGGGCCACAGCACACGTCATACACGCAGCACTTTACCGGGGTTCATGATGTTGTCCGGATCCAACGCCTGCTTGATTGAGCGCATGACACTGATCGCCTCACCATGCTCGGCGACCAGAAAGTCGAGCTTGCCGTAACCCACCCCATGCTCCCCGGTGCAGGTGCCGCCCATGCCAAGCGCCCGCATGACCATACGCTCATGCAATTCGTTCGCTTTTTTGCTTTCAGCAGGATCATCCTTGCCAACCAAAAGACAAAGATGAAAATTACCATCGCCGACATGGCCAACGATTGGGGCAAATAAACCAAAATCACGAATATCCTGTTGCGTCTCACGAATACATTCGGCCAGGCGTGAAATAGGCACGCAAACATCGGTCGCCCAGATTTCACCGCCCGGTCGCAGCGCTTTGCAGGCGTATGCCGCATCGTGACGCGCCTGCCACAGTCGGTTACGCTCCTCGGCATTTGTGGTCCATTGAAAATTACTGCCGCCTGAGTCTAGCGCAATCTCCTGCACAATCTCGGCCTGCTCCTTGACTCCCTGGTCAGTTCCATGAAACTCCAGAAGCAGGGTTGGCGCCACGGTGAGACCGGTCTTGGAGTATCGGTTGATGGCGTCGACCTGAGCTTCATCCAGAAGCTCGATGCGAGCAATGGGTACACCGTACTGGATCGTAGTGATGACCGTGTTGACAGCACTGTCGACGTCTGGAAACGTGCATACGGCTGAGGAGATGGCTTCGGGAATTCCGTAAAGTCTCAGCGTAACCTCAGTAATTACGCCGAGCGTCCCCTCTGAGCCGACAAAAAGTCGGGTGAGATCGTAACCGGCTGCAGATTTGCGAGCGCGACGCGAGGTCTGAATTACGCGGCCATCGGCCAGCACGACAGTCAGCGCCAACACGTTTTCACGCATAGTGCCATAACGCACCGCGTTCGTTCCCGAAGCACGGCAGGCGGTCATGCCGCCGATCGAGGCATCAGCACCCGGGTCGATCGGGAAAAACAGGCCGCTATCACGCAGGTAGTTGTTTAACTGTTTGCGGGTTACACCGGGTTGAACCACAACGTCCAGATCTTCGGCATGCAACTCGACCACCTGATTCATCTCCTGCAGGTTAATCGAGATACCGCCATGCAAGGCCGCAACGTGACCCTCCAGCGCCGTGCCCGTGCCGTATGGGATCACGGGCACCCGGTGCTCAGCACAGACGGTGACGATTCGGCTGACCTCCTCAGTGGTGTGGGGGGTGACCACGGCGTCCGGCGGCACACTGGCGTGAAAAGATTCATCCTTGCCAAAGCGTTCACGGACAGCGAGCGCCTCGGACAGCCGTTCACCAAACTCACTGCGTAAACAAGCTATTACGTTTGTTACTGGCTTCGCCTGAACGTCTTTTTGGGCCTCACCTGCCATGGGGTTTCCTTATAAGCAACCTTCTGATCCAAGTATATCTCCTATATTCTCACAGACCCCGCACTAACTCCTAACGACAGGCTTTGATACCATTACAGGTTCTTAAAATCCAGTTCGTATCGCCAAAAAGACTGTGTCAAAATTAAATGTCGTTAATAGAAGTGGAGATTCCGCCCCCTTCTTGCGGGGCATCCTAACGCGCTCACTGCAGAAAATAGGACTGACGTTCTCGGAGGCGTACGGCGTAGCGTCGACGGTACGGAGCCAGCTGGCCCGTGAAGAAGTCATTGGCAGCCCCCGCATAAGGGAAACAGTTTCACAGATTCTGGTATCTCAATTCAGTCCAGAGACCGAAGAACGGTACCGACTTTCCCGAGGGCAGCCGGTCTGGATACGAATTCACCATAAAGATGGAGAGGGTGTCTGGTTTTCCCGTGCCATCTTCCGTTATCGGCTTGAGATCTGTGGCATCACCCATTCTGCGGCAGAAGCCCTGGCCCACAGTCTGCACGAGCGGCTGGTCAGGGAATACTCGACGGGCATTGAACGCGAAACGCTGCATCAGCTTACCTGTCAGATGGTACTGGCCGAGGCCGGAGCCCACTTTGCAAAAAACCTTGAGGCCTGGCACCGGCTCACTCGCGCAAACAAAACCCTGCTGATTCTGATTGGAGGGGCGCCCGGTGTTGGCAAAAGCACAATGGCGGCCCACCTCGCGACCCGCTTGAATATCACCCGAACTCAATCCACAGACATGCTGCGGGAAGTATTGCGCACTTTGCGTTCACCGGAAAAAAACCCCGAACTGCATTACTCCAGTTTTGAAGCGTGGCGAGCGCTGGACGACAGCCCAGATAGAGGCGACATGCCAGCACGCATTGAGGAAGGCTATAACCGTCAGGCAGACGAGGTGGAATTGGCCGCACAAGCTCTACTCGAAAGATCGCAGCATGAGCAATTTTCGATGATTATTGAAGGTGTCCATATACGGCCGTCTATGATCCAAAGGCTCACACTGGACCCCGATGTGATCGTGGTACCCATCCTGCTGACAGTCAGTCGCAAAAAGACATTGAAACGCTTCTTTAAGGGGCGCTCCCTGGTGACATCGCGGCGGGGTAGCAAACACTACCTGGACAACTTCGACGCTATCTGGCATCTGCAATCTGCCCTGACGCTGGACGCGAAGGCATCCGCCGTAGCGGCAATCGTCAATGATGAGGAGGAAGAAAGCACATCGGTCCGTGTGTTTTCTCTAATTGCCTCAGCAGTCGCAGACCACGTACTACCAAACCAGGGCGAATAATCCTCAGGCAACCTTTCGGCCACCAGGCCATTTGCGCTAACATCGCCGTTGCTATTTCCTGAGTAATCTCTTTGAACCCCTGAGCACATGCCGACGAGTCATATAGTGTGACCGAACGGCAATGGCACTGATCCGAAAATATGATTAATCCATGAGCAATAAGAAGCCCAAAACCCGAACAACTTACCGCAGGATTCCCAAGGCCAAGGGTCCGACACAAGCTGACAAGGCAGATCGCCACATACTCTACGAGCGTGCTGTCCAGTGCGTGGAATCTGAGATCGACATGGTGGATGAGACCTACGAGACGCTTCGAGGACGTAAGGCCATTACCCTGCGTGAGGACTTCTGCGGCACGGCTAATACCAGCTGCGAGTGGGTGCGACGGCGCAAAGATAATCAGGCCTGGGGTGTCGATCTGGACACCGAGGTATTAGCCTGGGGAAAAAACAACAGGGTCAATGCCCTTAACGGTGATGGAGCAGATCGGATTGTGCTCATGAACGAGAACGTTCTCACAGTTAAAACGCCGCCAGTCGATATGATTCTGGCTATGAACTTCAGTTACTGGACCTTTCAAACCCGCGACGAACTAAGGGGGTATTTTTCAAGGGCACGCGACTGCCTGGCAGATAACGGCATTTTATTTCTGGATTCGTACGGCGGTTATGAAGCATGCCGGGAGATGGAAGAAGAGACCGATCACGACGATTTTATCTACGTTTGGGATCAGGCCCGCTACAACCCTATTACCGGTGAAATAAACTGTCATATTCATTTCAAGTTCCCTGATAGATCTAAGTTGAAATGCGCTTTCAGTTATAACTGGCGCCTATGGACACTGCCCGAGATTAGAGAATTACTGGGTGAGGCAGGCTTTAAAAGGGTGCTGGTGCACTGGGAGGGCACTGATACCAAGAGCGGTGAGGGCAATGGCGTTTTTACACCCACCGAGAATGGTGAGGCGGACGCCGCTTACATCTGTTATATATCCGCGGAAAAATAATCTTCAGGCGAGCCCTGCACCGGCCAAGAGTCCGTAATCAGAAACCAATCAGCCCTATCAGAGTGTTTTCATGAGGCCACCATCAACGATAAGTGTCTCATCGGTAATATAACTATCTGCATCAGACACTAAGAGCCCAGTCTTACTTAAATTCATCAATCTCGCCAAAACGGTCCAGCGTAGCAGTACTCGCTCGTTCAGCCGACAGTTTCTCTATAGGTTCACCAGCTCTGTCGGCCTGCATTTTGAATAGACCTGTCAGGCCGGTCGGTATTTATCGTGCCTGGCGCCAGGTTGTTGACGCAGAAACCCTCTGATGCCAACTCGCGCGAGAGGCTCTTGGCGAGACTGGCCACACCTGAGCGCATTACATTACAGGGCAACAATACATCTTGACAGGCCCCACCTGGCAAGAGCCCTACCGGGCCACTTGTCAGGGCTTCGGCCTCCTCTTACTATTGAGATAATCTGCGCCATCGGAGATTGCACTAGCTAAGCGAAGGCACTAATGTTGGCGTCCAGATACTTCTCTTATTGGGCGCACCTATGCCTCTTGTACCGGACCAGGACCTCGTTCTTTTTGCTTCGTCACTGGCAGACGATGCCCGTAGGATAAGCAACAAGTTTTTTCGCCAGGCGCACGCAGTATCCAGTAAATCCGATGGTACACCGGTAACCATTGCCGATCTTGAGATCGAGCAGCACTTGCGCAAAGCTATCGGACAGCGCTATCCAGATCATGGTGTATACGGCGAAGAAGAAGGCCTAACCGGAACTGATGCAAGATGGCTATGGGTTCTGGATCCTATTGATGGCACCAAGAGTTTTACCACCGGCAAGCGTACTTTCGGCTGCCTGATCGCGCTTCTTTACCAGCGCAAGCCGGTGCTAGGAATCATCGATATGCCAGCACTGGACGAACGTTGGATCGGAGTTCAGGACCAAACTACTCTCCACAATGGCTCCCCCTGCAAAGTAGCCGAAACAAATGTGCTGACTGACGCCACGTTGAACGCCACCACCGTGGATATGTTTGACCCGCAGGAATGGCAGCTTTTTTGTCGAATGAGTGAAGCTGTGCAATTTCGCCAGTTTGGCGCCGACTGCTATGCCTATGGCCTGTTGGCACTGGGCTACACCGACTTAGTAATGGAGGCCGGATTAGGTCGCTTTGACTACTTGGCTTTGGTCCCGGTGATCGAAGGTGCAGGCGGCTGCATAAGCGACTGGCAAGGCGAGGCGCTGACTTTCGATTCTGCTGGACAGGCGCTGGCAAGTGCTAATCCAACGCTACACGCCCAGGCGCTGCACCTGATCGCTTCTGCGCAATGAAACTACCCAGCAGAACCACCAGTAGAACCATCGCCTGGGTGATGGCTGCTTGCATGGCCCTCTCAGCAGTAAAAACATCTGCGGATCAAGACCATCCCGGCCTGGACCCTTTGTTTTCACAATTGAAAACTGCCCCCGATCAAGCCACTGCTGACCGCATTACGGGGGAAATCTGGAGTCTGTGGCGAGAAGTGGGCAATCCCGCCGTAGCGAACGCCATGGCGCAAGGCACACAAGCTATGTCATCAAAACGCTATCGTTCTGCTTACCAGTATTTCAGCGAGGTGATCGATCGTGCCCCAGATTTTGCCGAGGGGTGGAACAAGCGGGCCACAGTACTTTTTCTGGCGAAGGCCTACGACAGGTCGATCCGGGATATCAAAGAGGTCTTACGACTGGAGCCACGACATTTTGGAGCACTGTCTGGACTGGGGCTAATCTTTTTGCGCCAGGGTCAGTTTCGTCCCGCAACACAGGCATTTCGCGACGCCTTGGCCATTAACCCTTATCTGCCACGCATACGCGAGACGCTAGATCAACTTGAGCATCGGCAACGCTCAATCGACGAGAAAAACGCAATCTAGCCAATTGCGACCTCGGGCCAGACACGCGCCGACAACCAGGCGGATAGATCAGCCATTTCTTCAGGCGCTACACTGTGAGGCATCGGATAAGTGTGCCAGGTGACGTCACAACCGTTATCCTGCAGAATCTGATGGCTTGCCTCACCCAAAGGTAAAGCCAACACTGGATCAAAAAGGCCATGGGCAAGAAAGATTGGCGTGCTAAGGGCATTGGGATGAACCCTTTGAGCCAATTGACCCGAAAGCGGCAGGTAGGTCGATAAACCGACAATCCCCGCCAGCGCCTCTTCGCAACGCAGCCCATAATGCAACGCTACCGCCCCACCCTGGGAGAATCCGCCAACAACGATATGTGATCTTGGTACCCCACGGGCGCATTCTCTGGCCACTAGCGAGTCGACAATTTCTGTCGACTCGTCCAGGCCTGATACGTCTTCTTGCTTAACGATCTCCATACCGGTCAGGTCATACCATCCGCGCATAACCATACCGCCATTTAAGGTAATCGGTCGATGGGGTGCGTCCGGCAGAATGAACCGGATCGACAACTGTCGGGGCAGATTCAGCATCTGTGGCAATTGTTCGAAATCTCGGCTATCGGCGCCTAGGCCATGCAGCCAAATAATAGAAAAGACCGGCGCTGCGCCAGTCTCTATCTCTAGAGGCGGGGTGGAAGATTCATTCATAATTTGACACTGGTGTATTTTTCCTGGATTGTAACGGCAAGTGAGCCAAAGAAATTGATCAGTTTGGCTGTGGTTAACCCACCGCCCCGAGCACCTACACTTGATAACAAGTCTCGAGACACGCCTCTGATGGAGTCCATGCTTCCAACTTATACAGACATTGTTTCTGCTGCCAGCCGTCTGGACGGCGTAGCCCGAAAAACACCGGTACTGGCCGATACCCCTCTCGATGACAGATTGGGCATGAAACTTTTTCTCAAATGCGAGAATCTGCAGCATATCAGCGCCTTCAAGTTCCGCGGCGCCTGGAATACCATGAGCCGGTTGACGCCAGAGCAGCGTTCGCGTGGCGCCATCACGCATTCCTCCGGCAATCATGCCCAGGCGGTTGCGCTGGCTGGGAAATACCTCGGCATCGAGACTACTGTAGTGATGCCAAACAATGCACCACAGATCAAGCGCGATGGTACTGAGCGTTATGCTTCCCGGGTCATAGCATACGATCCAACCAAACATAAGCGCGAAGCGTTGACCGACGAGGTAATTCGAGAAACCGGCTGCGTCCTGGTACCCCCTTTTGATCACCCTCACATCATTGCCGGCCAAGGAACTGCCGCGATGGAGTTGATCAATTCTTGTGGGCCGCTGAAAACGCTGCTGGTTCCCTGTGGTGGCGGCGGACTCCTCAGCGGTTCGGCATTGAGCGCGCGTGCTCTTTCGCCGGGTTGCGAAATCATTGGGGTCGAACCCGACGCAGCTGATGATGCAGTGCGATCCTTTCGTAGCGGCCGGATCGAAACGGTTCAAGATCCTCAAACTATCGCCGACGGAACCCGTACCGAATCTTTGGGCAAAATCACTTTTGCCCTCATACAAAAGACAGTGGATGATATTGTCAGCGTGCCGGAGGAGGCGATTATCGAAGCCACCCGATTACTGTTTGAAACTGCACGCGTAGTGGTTGAGCCTTCCGGGGCGCTCGGCCTCGCTGCGTTACTAAGTGGGGCGGTCAAGGTTCAAGGACGTGTTGGCTTGATACTGAGCGGCGGCAATATAGATGCGCCAGTGATGGCGCGGATTCTGCGCCCAGGCCATTAGAGGGGAGGCTGAAACCCTCCGAGCCGGGACTGAAGCACAACTGTGAGGTCAGTCGTTGGTATTAAGCGGAATGGTGATTACCCCGGATGTTCCGGTATCGCCACCGGGAGAGTTGATCAGATTCTCTACCGGTGCACGCAAGCCGCTGAACCACCAGGCAGCCAGCACGACAACCACGATCAAAATGGTGGCAAGGGCTGTCTTTCGCCAGCGGCCCCTTCGCGGAGCGGTTGAAAACTGAAGCCATCTTCGCCCTTTTTTCTCTTTGAAGGCCTCTTTGCCGATAACGGGAACAACTGAACCGATGCTTCCCGTAGCATCCCGATCAGCACTTTCCAGCACTTCGTTTTCATTAATCTCCATCAGCCGCGCATAGGCGCGAAGATACCCGCGAACAAAAATCGCCTCGGGCAAAGCTGAATGATCACCAGACTCGAGTGCGCGAACAACATCCGCGGTAAGGTTCAGGTTGGCCGCGACATCTTCAATCGTCCAGTGATAGCCCTGACGGGCCTTTCGCAACTGCTCGCCTGGGGTTAAGGAAGCGCCTGTCGCAGGTGGGGTTTCGGCCATATCGGATAAGGGTTTATCAGTCACAAGCGGTACTACTATAGCATCCGCACTAAGACTGAGCAGAGGTCAACGCGACTTAAGAAATACTGTACGCTCCTGTACCAACAGCAATCAGTGAGTCCTCGTCGTTATGCAGTTCCATTCTTGTAACTGCCACCTTGCGTCCGGTACGCAAGACAAAGCCCTTAGCTGAAAATGACTGTCCCAAGCCAGGACGCAGGTAATCTACCCGCAGGTCGATCGTACCCATCCGAGAAAATTTTTCCGCTTCGTCTTCCAGCGACTGAACGCCCTCGCGTTTTAGTAACGAAATAAACGCGACCAGCCCGCCGACAACATCCAGTGTGCTGGAGATCACCCCACCATGCAGAGTACCGCGGGTGAAGTTTCCCACCAGTTCATCGCGCATTTCGAACCGCACCACTACATCGAACTCATCGAGTTTTTCAAACCGCAGTCCAAGTACCCGATTAAAAGGAATGTGCTCTTCAAATACGCGCGCGGCATCCAAAATTGCCTGGGGAGAAACCTTTCGCGCTGATGCCTGCGACTCCATCTGAAATACCTTTTTTCTGAATATCCAGTGCCCACCTTATCATGACAACAACCGCTTTTGCTTTTGGCAGCCCACCCACTCAAGGTGGTCAATTATCCGAACGTGGGATAAAATTAGTCCACAACATTATCAGTTGCTGTGGGGCCGTAGCTCAGCTGGGAGAGCGTCGCGTTCGCAATGCGAAGGTCGGGAGTTCGATCCTCCTCGGCTCCACCAATTCTTACCTTCTACATCAACTCTTTACCAAGGTTACTACGTTACTGGCTGCATTGACCTCACTGCCAATGTGACCAGAATGTGACTGAAGCCGGTCAAGAACAGCTACTGCCTCCCTTACTGCTTCGGGTTTCAGGTGAGCATAACGTTCTGTAACAGTGACTGAGCTGTGACCTAAGAGATCTCTGATTGAAGCTAGCGGGACCCCTTCCGATATAACCAAAGAGGCACACGTGTGTCGTAGATCATGGATTCGAAAATCCCGGATTCCAGTTCTACGACAAGTTGTCGTAAAAGACCGTCTCAAATCTTTGATCCTGTCGCCATTTGAATGTGCAAAGACCCAGGGTGAATCATTTCTCGGCTGTCATCACTCATTTATACGTACTCATATATGAATCAAGCATGGCCGCAGGTGCGAGTGCGGAGAATCGGCCACCACCGCCGCCGGTGTACGACCCGGACGCATTTGACGGCAACTCTTACGGTCGCATCCGGCTATGGCTAAAAGCTTTAACTGCTAAAAATTACAGGGGATGTAACGACGAGTGCTGCTGAAAGATGAGACCGGTAGGGTCTTTTGCTGTCTGGGGAGATTTTACTAAGTAGCAATATCATAATGGTGGATGATTTATAGTTGTCTGACGTCAGCGCTTATGGGACAGAATTGTAGGATTTGATAAGGGAGGGTTTTTGGCTCATCGTATTGATGCGGCCTGAGTCCAGCGCCCATCTCCCGGCTTCATGGCGTTTTTGGGGAGCAGGATGTTGAAACGGTCCCGGTACCTGGCATCCAGCTTCGCCGATATATGATCGGGGTAATGCGCGGACAGGGTCTGCACAACTGTGTTGCGGGCCCGCGCTTCTATATCCAACGCACCTTGCTCTTCCCACGCTGCCGGGCTGGCACGATCAGACAGCACCGGATAGCGGTACTCACTTTGCATCAGGCTTAGGGTCTGGGCATGGCCCAGATAATAGCCGGGGCCATGTACATTTACATCTGCAATGACATCGAGCGACAGGGTCTCGTCTGTGACCTCAATGCCGCGCACGACGCGCAGGATGTTGCCCAACATATCGTTATCGATCACAAAGCTC
>MPMB02117203.1_pt1 | contig 34951 bp, 26 predicted proteins | sample 1617371 | NCBI WGS metagenome assembly MPMB02 (sample SAMN05944808, study PRJNA350692) | marine metagenome | biome: marine; feature: ODZ; material: water; isolation source: 300 m water sample filtered on 0.2 um supor filter | place: Pacific Ocean | collected 2012-04-08 | depth 300m m
CATCGATGCCTGGGGTCCCTGCGAGTAGCCCCACCCCACAGCACCTCCGTATTCACGGGGGTGTTGTTGATGTTCTCCTGAGCGGTTCGGGAGGGGGGGTGGTTATGGGGGTTGGCTACGGGCAGGGGCCCCATTTTTCAAGCATGATCAGCAGATCATGAATGTCAAGTTGGCCATCATCAGTGATGTCGCCATCGCATGCGGGGGGACAGTCATCACACAGTCCGCCCTCGCCCAACCATGTGCCTCCAGCGGTTGTGCAGTCCTCTTCGGTTCCTTGCATACAGGTGCCGTTGAGGCAGCAAACAGCGGTCATGGGTGAGGCGGCAATGATCTCCCCCGTGCCATCGATCTCGTTTGGCTCATTGGCAGATATTGTGCAGTTTGTGAAAACAAATATCGAGTTTGAATTGTCGATGTAGACTCCGCCGCCTGTCAAGCAGTCATTGCGGCTGGCAGTGTTGGCCTCAATGGTGCCACCAAGGACGGTAACGATACCAACATCGATACAGATCCCACCACCCTGAGCGGCTGTATTATCTGAGATCGTACAGTCATTAAACGTTGGCTCGCCGCCCAGACTGACGTCGACCCCGCCACCGGTGCCATTTCCACCGACGGCGTTGCCTGAGATCGTGCAGTCATGAAAGGTGGTACTGCAGTTGGCGCAACTGACCCCGCCACCGCTGTTGGCTGCGGTGTTGCCTGAGATCTCGCATCCTGTGACGATGGGGTCACTATCGCCTGAAAGAGAAATGCCGGCGCCGTAAGTAGATGTGTTGTCCATGATCGTACAGCCGGTAATCGTTGGATGACTGTAGCCGCCGCATTTGATGCCACCGCCAAAAGTGCCTGCGTTTCCTGTGATGATGCAGTTCTCGATTGTGCCGGAACCGTAATTTTCGAATGAAATTCCGCCGCCGTGGTTATAGCCATCCAATTGCGCCCCCAAGCCTCCAGTAATCACCAGATCCCTGATCACAGTGCCGTCTCCTTGGCCAAGGCTGAACATGAAGACTGGGCCCTGTTGTTGTGCATCGATGGTGGTCTCAAGTGTGCCGCCCTCATCGACTGACCCCTGAATCGTGATGCGTTTGTCGGCCGTATTCAGAGAGTGTTCGTAATGGGTTCCCGGCATGATGATGATCGTGTCGTTGTCTGCCGCCGCTGCAATCGCTGCGGCGATGGTGGGCTGGTCATCCGGGACATTTATCGTGGCGGCGATTCCAAGCCGACACATCGTGATCACCATCAACGCTACAAACAGTCGTGTTGTCATCTGGTTCCCTTCTAGCAAGAAACGATAGAGGCTCAGGCTGCAGTCACAAGATATTGGATGCGGAGTCCCCCAATAGCGGTGGGATTAGAAGGCTTCCGCTTTCGTCACCAAACGGTTCCAAAAAAGGAGAGCATTGTCATCACTATTCGCCCTTTCAACTCTTAGGACTCGGGCGGCCGCGACAGGTCTGTCTCCCGGCGAACCAGATAGACCGTGGCGTACATCACCATGTGGAAGAGCACCATGACACCAAAGAGGTACCAGATACCGGCCTTGAGGTCGAGATGGGCGAAGTTGCGTTCCTCGCTCAAGTACAACAGCATGGCCAGCGCGAACACATCGAGCATGCTCCACTCGTAGACATGGTGCATGGCGACATACAGCCAACGCTGTTTCTGCTGACGCAGCGGCAGCACCAAGACGAGAATCGCGATGATGACCAGTATCACCGGCGCGATCAGGAGGACGAACAGCATGAATCCGGCGAAGAACCCCAAGTTCTCGCTCTGCAATTCGGTGATGGCACCCCACAGACTCCACGTGTTGCTCATGAGGCCGAAACGGTTAATTTGAAACAGCGGCAGATTGACGGCCATTTCGAGGCATATGATCGCGATGAACAGAAGCGGGAGCATGGCCCACGCCCGCGGGCCGGCCCGAAGCAGCATTGGGCGTGACCATTTTGACTGTGGTTCGGGGGGACGCGGCGTCGAACGATGAAGTGGGCGGTTGAACTCCTGCATCAACGCCACCGAAGTCATGCTCAGGACGATGGCCCCGAGAAAGGCGTACAACCCGATGCTGACCGTTGCCCCGGTAAACGACTGCTTGCTGGTGATGATCAGCAGCAAGAGGGCGACGAAGACATCAAGCAGCGACCATCGTCCGAGTTGGCCGAGTGTCCCCAGCAGTCGTTGCCGCCCCGGCGCCGTCATGGGCCGCAGAAAGGCCCAAGTCGCCAGACCAATTTTCACCGGCGGGAAGATGACTGAGAATCCGATCACCAAGAGTGCAAGTGGATAGAGCCCGTTCTCCCACAGCAAGGAGACCACGTCGAGAATCGAGTATGGCCCGGACATGATTACGCCGAACAGTTCAATGAAGGCAATGGCTGGTAGCAACGCAATGACGTTCAACACCAACGATGACAACAGCAGGACGCCGACGAGCAATACCAGCCACTTGGGAACTTGGCGGGCGAACTGCTCCTTGGTGGCATTCTTGATGTCACTCTCTTGCGGTTCGGAATCAACCAGCGGTTCCGAGGCTTCCGTGGCGGACTGTGATCGTTGCTGCCTAATGCCGTAGGCATAGAGGCCAACAAAGGCGGCGATCGCCAGCAGGATTGAAATGAGTATCCAATCGCCAGACCGAGCCATGACAAGGTCCAGAGCGAAAATTCCAAGGCCGATCAGCAGGATCGGGCCACCCTTGGCTCCCTTTGTGAAGCCGAGTGCGACCAGCCCCAACAGGCTCGTCAGGACACCTACCCACGCCAATATCCCCAACGGCGTGTCCCCCTCAGTGAGGAGGGCAGCGCTGGTGTCGAGAATCCCTGACAACTCTGACTGTGCTCGCGGGGGCGACTTGCATCCAGTGAACAGCATGCAGGCACCCAAGAAGAGCCATGGGAAGGTGATGTGTGGGCGAGTCCGAATGATGCATTGCATGAGTATGTGGTGTTCTTCAAGGGCTGTTCAAGAGACGTGTAGCGCATTGGAACAGGTGCCCCGTGGAGGGTCAACACCGCGAGAGGTACGCGTAGTTTTAGGACTCACAGGTCGAGATAAGGCGCCCGCGTGGTCGTGAACGGTTCTCGCATCCGAGATTCAAGACGGTTCTTCAGCGTGGCGAGTGTTTCGGCATGTGCCGGATCACTGGCGAGGTTGTGCACTTCGTCCGGATCGGCCTGCAAGTCGAAGAGTTCCCAGTGATCGAGATCCGGAAAGTGCATGAGTTTCCAGCGATCGGTGCGGATGCCGACGTGTGCTGCGACCGCGTGGGGCATGGGCTCGTAGTACTCGTAGAAGACGGCGTCTCGCCACTCTGGCTGCTCGCCGGTGAGCAGCGGCACCATGCTCACGCCTTCCATCGGTCTGGTATCCGCCGGTGACTCGGCGCCGCAGAGTTCGAGAAAGGTCGGCGCGAAGTCGAGGTTCTGGACGAGTTGCCCGATGCGTGTGCCCGGCTCGATGACACCCGGCCATCGCATGAGCAGCGGCACGCGAAGAGACGGCTCGTACATGAAGCGCTTGTCATACCAGCCGTGCTCACCCAGAAAGAAACCCTGGTCGCTGGTGTAGATGACGAGGGTGTCGTCTGCGATGCCTTCGTCATCCAACCAATCCAGCACGCGACCGACGTTGTCATCGACCGAAGCGATGCAGCGAAGGTAGTCCTTGATGTAGCGCTGATAGCGCAGGTGGGTTCGGGCTGCGGCTGCGTCCGCAGGGTCGTCCAGTTTCTCAATTCGCTCCATGGCGGCTGCGTAGTCGGCGTTGCGAGATTCGTAGGCCGCAGCCCAAGCGGCTCGCTGCTCGGGCGAGAGTCGAGCAAGCACGTCGTGCATCCATTTGTCGGGTCCGCTCTTCTGGACATCACCGTGCTGCTCGTCGATCTTCAGGTCGTAGAAGTCGAAGGTGTGATCGGCGATCGTCATTTCCTGCTGCTGAGCGGCGAGCCGGTCATCCCAGGTATCCAGAAGGGTGGCGGGCGGAGGGACATCGACGTCTTCGAAACTGTGAAGGTGATCCGGACCTGGCATCCAGTTCCGGTGCGGCGCCTTGTGCTGGAGCATGAGCATGAAGGGCTGGTCCGAATCGCGCTGCTTCTCCAACCACTCGAGGGCGAGATCGGTCGTGATGTCGGTGACGTAGCCATTGATACGCCGCGTGCCGGCAGCTGAGCGAAAGTCGGGCGCGTAGTAATGGCCTTGTCCGGGAAGAACCTCCCAGTGATCAAAACCCACCGGGTCGCTTCGCAGGTGCCACTTGCCGATCATGGCGGTTTGGTAGCCGACCTCTTGGAGCATGGATGGGAAGGTGGGGATGGTCGGGTCGAGCTGCGTGGCATTGTCGATGATGCCGTTGTGGTGGCTGTTGAGGCCGGTCAGCAGGACGGCCCGCGCCGGAGCGCAGATGCTGTTGGTACAGAATGCATTCTCGAAGATCGCGCCCTCGGTGGCGAGGCGATCGATGTGTGGCGTCTGTGTAATCGTCGATCCATGGGCGCTGACCGCCTCTGCAGAGTGATCATCGCTGTAGATGAAGATGATGTTCGGCTTCGTGCGCGCCTGCGTAGAAGCATCTGGCACGGTGACGGACTGGCCTGTTTCGATGTTGACCGAGGTCTGCACATCGCTTTCTTCGATCCACTGCCGCATACGATCGAGCATGTCGGCCGTGACACGCGGGCGCTCACTTGCAAGGTCATGCTGTTCGCCGATGTCGCTGGCGAGGTCGTAGAGTTCGACCCGCGGCCCATCGTGAAAGAGGATGAGTTTCCAGTCGCCGTGGCGGATCGAGGTAAAGGGCTCGATGCCCGGACCCTCGGCGTGTACCTGATGCGGTTGATTCCAACCGATCGTCCGCGAAGGTTGCGGTCCGCCGCGCAGCGCATCTCGCAGGTCGAGCCCGTCAACGGCATGGTCGGCCGGCGGATCGATGCCCGCAGCGGCCAGCAGCGTGGGATACAGGTCGTGCGTCACCACCGTGGCATCCAGTCGACTTCCGGGGGTGGTCAATCCGGGCCAGCGGACAATCCACGGCACGCGTGTGCCGCCCTCATACGCTGCCGACTTGCCGCTTCGCAGCGGGGCGTTGCGATTCTTCGGCCGGCCTGCCCGTCCCGACACGCCGCCGTTGTCGCTGGTGAAGATCACAATCGTGTTTTCTGCGATGCCGTTGGCGTCGAGCCGCGACAGCAGATCGCCAACCGCGTTGTCGACCGACTCGACCATGGTGGCATACGCCGCTTCACGCCCTGAGAGATCGGGATAGTGTTCGAGCAGTCGCTCGTTCGCCATGACCGGTGTGTGCACGGCGTAGGGCGCAAAGTTCATGAAGAAGGGCGTGCCATCTTCGGCGGCGCGGTCGATCTCGGCGCACGCCCGCTCGCTGAGAGCTTCGGTGAGGAAGATGTCCTTGCCGTGGTACGCCTCGAGTCCGGGTACGTCCCACACCCGTTTCTTTCCTGGCTTGTTCTGCCTTCCGGCATGGCTGAAATCATGCGTGCCGAGATACGAAGACGGTGCTCCGCTGCCATGTCCGGCGATGTTCACCTCGAAGCCAAGCTTCCGAGGATCGCTTCCGGGGGTGCCATGGGCGCCGAAGTGCGCTTTGCCGACGTGAATCGTCCGGTAGCCCTTGCCTCGAAGCAGTTCGGTCAGGTTCGCAGAAGATGGCTGAAGGCCATTGATATTCCAGTCGGGAACTCGAAGCCGAGGATGCTTGCCCGAGTTGTCCTTGTCCTGATGCAGCGTCCAGAATGTCGTGTGGTGTCGGCCGGGCGTCTGCCCGGTGAGCAAACTCACCCGCGAGGGCGTACAGACCGGTCCGCTGGCATAGCCACTCGTGAGCACGGCGCCGTCGGCGGCGAGTTGTTCAATATTCGGCGTCCGCCATGCCGTGTTCTGCGGAGTTGCCTCGGCGAGCATGGGCACGCCGGTGTCCTGCCAGCCCAGGTCATCGACGTGGATCAGCAGGATGTTCGGCGGGGCGGCGACGGCAGCCAGTGCAAGCAGCGGTGTGAGCATTGGATGATGGTACTGCCAGCACGTGGACTGGCCGGTTGGAGTTGGGCCGGCATTTATCCTTTTGGGATCAACCCGCGAAAGCGCCGAGCGTGATCAGAAGATCATCAACGTCGACATCGCCATCATCATCGAGATCTCCGGGACACGACCCTGCGCAGGAACCGAAATCGGCGAGAATCAGCAGTATGTCTTCGATATTGACGATGCCATCCCCGTCCACGTCGCCCACTACCGAGACATCATGCCACCACCGATCTGCTGGGATGACCTGCTTGGCCAATCCGCCACCTTCGATACGCGCAATCACGCCAGCGCCTCCGCCGCGTTCAAAGAACTCGACACGCACTCGATGCAGCCCCGCTGCGAGCAGAATCTGGCCAGCCTCCTCGTGCATCCCATGAAGTCCATCGTTGTCGACGACCATCTCGTCCCCGACGTACAGGCGTGAACCATCATCCGACTCGACGTAGAGGGTGTAATTCGTCGTGATCGGCACTTCGATCAATCCCTCGAACACCGCGCCGACATCATCTGAGAGTCCCGATCCGGCAAATACGCCGTTGGTCGATGCAAGGTTGATATCCGCCAGGACTTCTTCGCCGATCGGTGTCAGTGTGTCGAAGTCAGGCAGCGCGCTCAGCGCATCGAGGTCGTAGTACTGCACCATGGTGCCGGAAGCGACGGAGGTTGGCGAGTCCGCCGGCTTGGGCAAGATGAAGTGCACCAGAACGCCCCCGCGGTCATCCTGACCGCTGCCATCAATGATGTCGTAGAGGAACCCGTCAAGGCTGATGGATTCAGCAGGCGGCGTGTACCGCAAGACACCGCTTTCGCCCCCAATCAACTCGATGGTGCCGCCATAGTTGCTGGTCGTATCGTGATCGATGATGGTCGGTTCCGAGCAGTCATTGACGTAGTCGTTGAGAAGCACATCGATGTCGATCGACTCGCCCAAGACAGCCTGGACGTCATCAAGGTTGGCAACGGGCGGACTGCCATCACCACCGAGTTCGCACGAGATCCCCGCTATGTAGTTCTCGATCGTCGTTTGGACGGTTGGATGGAAATCCATCACCATGTTGGACATGCCGCCACTGCAGAGATGACAGTAACTCATGATGGTGCCGCCCCACGCGGCGCTGCAATCATTGTTGCCACATCCATCGATGGGGGGGTTGTAGTCGTGCGTATGGAGCGTGCCGCAGTTGTGCCCGGTCTCGTGGGCCACAACCATCAGATCCCAGTTGTTGTTGCTGTGGTCCTCGATGGGCAGTGGGAACGAACCGGAAAGATTGCCTGATACCGCGTATCCGCTGCCTGTGCAGACGACACCGACGTACGCCACCCCGCCACCAAGACCCTGCCCGCTGAGCATGTGCGCCAAATGCCGATCGACATGGTCCATGGAACTGTTCCAGTAGCTGGCGAACTCTGAGAGCCGCGCGCCAGAGTCCCCGGTAGTCCATGGATCGGAAGACGTGTCCCACAGCCTGAGATAACAGATCTGCACTGCGAAGTCGACGTCTTCGAGATAGATGCTCGAGACAGCGCCAATCAGCGTCCCGGCATACTCGCCGCTGGCTTCGGTATTACCACCGAACAAACTGGTGAATTGCCAGTCGGTCTCGATCGCCATCCTCAGGCTCGGCGGACAATCGATGCCACGACTTCGCGTGCCGGAGAGTGGTTCTGGCCACGCGGTGGTGAGCGTGGGTGTCTGGCAGGTGGACTCGATCCAGCGCATGTCGGCCGGGTCAATCGTGTTGAGATCGTAGATGGCCGTCCACCGCCCATCAGGCGGCTGCGCGAGAACCCACTTGGCCTGACCATCTTCGACGTACCCATTGACTGAAGACGGGCCGATCGCAAGGAATGCTTCGGCACGCTCATCGCCGGTTACGTGGCCACGGAAAACCGCCAACGTCGGTTGCGGCACTTCATGCTCGACGATGCGGCCACCTTCGATCTTCGCCACGACGACTTTCGCGTCCTTGGTAAAGACCTCGAATCGTTCAAGTTCGAGCGAGAGTGATTCACGCTGGCCGGTCGGCAGCGAGATGGTGCAGCGATCGCCAATGTTGATCTCCGCCACCAGATCGCGATCGATCGTGATCGCCACGCCTCCGAAGGCCGTGACCTCTGCCGGTTGCGAGGGGGCTTCCTGCGCCAACGGAGCCGCGCCGAGCGATGCAATGACACCAAGCAGACCTGCGATCATGTCCAGAAGCTCCTCTCTCCGATGCTGCGTCGTGGGGCAGACGTATGCCGACTCCTGAGCCTACACGCTTGGTCGAACATGAGCAATATCGAATAAGCAACACAGGACATACATTTGCACCAGCAACAACCCCGCAACCAGGAGATGGCGGGGGGAGATGGGGGTTGGGGGAGTGGGGGTGGGGATTATGGGCAGGCCCCCATGCACCGATCACGTCGATCGCAACGTTGATGCCTACCGCGGATCGGAGTAGAGGTCGACGAAGAAGTCGAGCGTGCGGCGTCCATCCTGCTCGCGGGCGCGGGCGAGGTAGAAGCCGCACTTCTCGAAGAGTTGGATCGCCGGCTGCCGCTCGACCCGCACATCGAGCACGACCTTGAGGTAGTCGTGATCGCGGCAGAATCGGATGGCGTGGGTCATCAGGGCTGTCGCGATGCCCTGCCGCCTGAACTGCGGACGGACCCGAAGTCGCCGCATCTCCGCGACGGACTCATCGAGTCGCTGCACGCCGATCATGCCGGCGATCTCATCATCCTGCGTTGCAACCCAGAATCCTCCCTGCGCTGCGTCGCTGAAGTAGGCATCGTGCAGTTGTTCGATGTCGGCGCCGGTGTCGTTGTTATGCACCTGGCTCTCGAAAACGCCGGCTTCGAACAACTCCCGCAGAACGGGGATGTCCTCATCGGTCGCAGTACGGATCTGGGGTGGTTCGTGAGTCTTGGTCATCGGTGAATCGAGGTTCTGGGGCGAGCCATGCCAGTATAGAGGCTCAACGCCACCAGCCGGGGCGGAGATTCTGCAGGCACCACTGACGGAATTCCTCGTCGAGCGATGGGTCTTCGAGGCCGCTCGCGGGGCTGCTCCGATCGGTTGCAGCGGTGGCCAGAATAGCGCGAATGCGTTCGGTGCGATCAGGATCGCCGAGCATGAACCGCATGAGTGCCCAAGCCTGCCCGTAGTAGTCAAGCAAGGCAGACTGACCGCGGTCCATTGCGGCGTGCGGATCGTCATTCGCAAAATCGCGAAGCGATTGCATTCGCCCCCTGCGAAGCATCCACCAGGCGCGGCGTTGTCGTTGGCGGTTGGCAGTGTGGTCGATTTCAACACGATCCGGATGCAGTACGAATCCTTCCATGACCGTGGCGAGCCCCTCGTCGACCCAGTGCGGCAATGATCGAGGCAGCGCCGTCTGGGCGTATTGGTGCCACCCCTCGTGCAGCGCAAGGGCCATGGTGTCGCGGCAGTGACTGCGGCGATCGATGTCGTAGAGCAGGGCGACACCCTGCGAGGTGAAACCACCGCGGCCGAGACCCTGCATTGTTCTGGCATGAGCCGGCAGAATGACCTTGGCGAGATTAGACCACTGCCGACGGTCACTCATGAGGCAGGTGGTCATCGTCTGTGATGGCTCCGGAAGTGTGAACTCCGCCGTGTCGAAGGTCGCACGCATGGTTGCAAGCGCCGATTCCATCGCGACCGGCAGTCTTGCATGGAGCGTTGGCTGCATGATCGTCGTGCAGATGTCCCATCTGTTCGTGCGGATGCACAGACCATCGAAGCCCATGCATGACCATGGCTCGATCAGCGCGGCCTCGCCGCACTGGGGTGGGGGCGCCTGATCGATGCTGCCCAGGAGAATGTCGCGGGGAGCAGGGCCGGCGCAGCCGAGAAAGAGCAGGGTTGCGAGGAGGCCAATGACGACGTTGGCATGAAGTGGGGCAACGAGTTGAACGCATCGACGCATCATCACCCGAGTGCCTCGATGGCGGCCGTGGTGGCCTCGAGGTCGGCTTCGGCCTGCTGTAACTGGGTTCGTGTTTCCTCGACCAGATGTGGGGGGGCTTTCTGGACGTACGATTCGTTGCTCAGCCGAGCCTGCATGGAGGCGACCTGCTTGCCCAGATCATCGGCCTTCGCTTGAAGTCGTGCCTGCTCTGCATCTGTGTCGATGGCGCCAGCAAGATCCAGAAGTACTTCTTCGCCGTCCATCGCAAAGGCCAGCGCGCCTGCGGGGCGTTCCTCGGTTCGAGGCTTGACGAACTCCACGCGGCACATGCTCGCCAGCACGGCGGCCGAGTCGGATGCCAGATCCAGCAGTCCAGGAGGCGAAAGCAGCGTGATGTTTGCCTTGGCAGGGACATCATTGTCCGAGCGGACGCGGCGGATGGAGGCCACCAACGCCTGGAGCCGGGCGGTTTCACGCTCGGCCGAATCGCTGTGGAGCGTGTCGGCGACATCAGGCCATGCCGCCACCGCCAGAAGGTCGGAGTCCGGCAGGCTCAAGCCCGGCACGCCACGCTCGCCAAGCGAGCGGACATGCGGCCAAATGGCTTCGGTCACGAAGGGGCACAGCGGGTGCATCAGCCGCAGCAGGGCATCCAGCACCGTGAGGCACACACGCTGCTGCGCCGGGTCGCTTCCGATCGTGGGCTTGACCGCCTCCAGATACCAGTCGCAGAAATCCCGCCAGAAGATGTCATAGATGGCATCGACGCAGGGATTGAATCGGTACTGCTCGATGGCCTCGCCCACCATGGAGGTCGCGGCGGCGATGCGGGAGAGCATCCAGCGGTCTGAGAGAGAGAGTGTGCCAAGGTCCGTGACAGGCTCGGGGCATTCGACCCTGCCCATCGCGAAGCGCGCTGCATTCCAGACCTTGTTCGCGAAGTTGCGGCCGACGTCGAATCGGCTCGATGTATTCTTGGCAAGCGGCCGCTCTTCGGATGGAGTCTCTCCGATGTAGACGCCGTAGACGGTGACCATCTCGCAGGCGGAGTCGGTCGGGCTTGTTTGAATCGGCGCCGCGACCATCTTGCCCGTTGCCGTCGTGATGTACTTGGGCGAGAACGTCTCGCCAGAATGCGGATCGATCGTGTCCACGGGCAATCGAACGTCCTGTGTTTCGGTCGCGATCTGCGCCATGACAAATCGCAGCGCGTCCGTGCCATGTGAGTGAATGATGTCCCGCGGATCGACGCCGTTCCCGAGCGACTTGCTCATCTTCTGCCCGTGTCCGTCCTGCACCATAGGGTGGATGTAGACATCCTTGAACGGAATCCTCCCGTCCAAGAAGTACCGGTTGAACATCACCATGCGGCTGACCCAGAGCGTGATGATCTCGCGGGCTGTGCAGAGCACATTGGTGGGGTTGAAGGCGTCGAGCAGGCCCTCGGTTTCGGGGAAGGCCGACGCATCAGGCCAACCCATCGTGCTCATCGGCCAAAGAGCCGATGAGAACCAGGTGTCAAGGACGTCTGGATCTTGAGTAAAGCCGGCCGCTTCGAGTTGCTGCTCAAGATCGGATCGCTCGCGATCGACACATGCGAGGATGCGAACCACGCTTTCGGCGGTGTTGACACTGAGCCGGACGCAGAGATCGGAATCCTGCGTCTCGCACATGGGCAAACTGCAGCCGGCGGGGGGGAGCGAGAGCGGATCCTCGGGAAGACCCTCCACAAGCGGACACTCAAGCGTCCAGACCGGAATGCGGTGGCCCCACCAGAGTTGTCGGCTGATGCACCAATCGCGAAGGTTCTCGTGCCAGTGCTGGAAGGTGCGGGCATACCGCGCGGGCGTGAAGGAAATGCCACCGTCACCTTTGCGCTTTCCAATCTCCCGCGGGGGCGGATCGCCTTCGATTTGATCGGCCGACATCGCCCGCAGGGCTTCGCCGCAGAGCCGGTCATCGCTCACACGGACATACCACTGATCGCTCAGCCACGGCTCGATGGGGACGTGCGATCGGTAGGAGTGTCCCACGCTGTGGGCGTAGTCGCGGATGTCCTCGAGCAGCCCGGCCCCCCGGAACCACTCAACCACCGCTTCGCGGGCATCCTCGCGGCTCAGGCCGATGAATGGGCGAGCCTCGTCGCAGACATCGTCCCAGCCATGACGATCTGAAATGGATCCGTCGGGCCCCATGATGTTGATCGCTTCGAGATCGTGACGCTGGCCGATGTCCCAGTCGTTCGGGTCGTGCGCGGGCGTCACCTTGAGGAAGCCGGTTGCGTACTGGGCCTTGGGATCATCCCCGTCACCGGCCATGATGACGTACTCGTCTTCGACGATGGGAATGCGGCGATTGGCGATCGGAAGCGTGATGAACTTGCCGCGGAGTTCGGCGGCGCGGGGATCGCTTGGGTTCATCGCTACAGCGGTATCACCCAGCATCGTCTCGGGTCTCGTGGTCGCTACGGTCACATGACCACTGCCGTCCTCGAGCGGATACCGCAGATACCACATGTGCCCGTCGACTTCTTCCATCTCCACTTCGTCATCGGCGAGCGCCGTCTGCGTTGCAGGATCCCAGTTCACCAGCCGTTTGCCTCGCTCGATCAGTCCATCCTGAAACAGGCAGAAGAAAGCGTGCCGCACGGCGGCGGTGCAGACGGGATCCATGGTGAATCGCGTTCGAGGCCAGTCGCAACTGGCGCCAAGTTCCTGGAGTTGTCCGAGGATGACCTGCTCGTATTCATCCTTCCACTCCTGCGTGAGGGCGACGAAGTCCTCGCGGCTCATGTCGGTACGCCGCTTCCCGGATTGCATCAAGCGTTTTTCCACGACCGTCTGTGTGGCGATTCCGGCATGGTCGGTGCCGGGCAGCCACAGCGTGGTCGCCCCTCGCATGCGGTGATACCGCACGAGGATGTCCTGAAGCGTGTTGTTCAGGGCATGGCCAAGGTGCAGTGCCGCCGTGACGTTGGGCGGTGGGATGACGATCGAATAGCATTCGGTCCCCGGCTCGGGCACCTCGATGTGGCCGAGCCCTGCTTCCTGCCACATCGAGTGAATGGCAGGTTCGGTTTCGGCAGGAGAATAAGAGCGGGGGAGCGACGCGTTGGAGTGCACCATGGACATCAAAGCATGATACCGACGAGGCTCCTCAACTCTGTCCTGCTCGCCGGAGTCTGCATGGCGGGCGTTCGATGTGGGGACACGCCAGAGCCGGCCGACAAATCTGTCACCGACATCACAAGTCGGCTCGATCGAGCAGAACTGCTTCTCTCGCTGGGCAAGCCGTCGGAGGCGGCGATTGTGGCCGCTGAACTGCTTGGGGCAACCGAGCGTGACTGGCGTGTGCACGATGTGATTGCGAGAATCCATCTTCATGATGCGCTGCGATTTCGCAGGGAAGGGTTGATGGGCAATTCTGCCGAAGAACTCACGGCCTCGGTCAAGGCATACCGCGCGGCCACCACACTGGCGCCGAGCCTTGCGGGCTTGCACCAAAGCGCCGCCAATGCCGCGTCCATGGCAGGCGAGCACGAACAAGCCATTGACTGGTTTGAGCACGCGATGGAATTGGACAGTACCGACCCTCGTGCGCCGCTGTGTCTGGCGCAGTTGATTTTCGATTCTGACCCGCCGCAGGCAAGACGGCTGCTTGAGGGGGCACTCGCACTGGACCCGAGCATCGCCGAAGCTCATGCCTCCGTGGCACTGCTTGAAGCAACGAAGGGCCGCGAGGAGGCTGCCACAGCCGCGATGGCGAATGCGCTGGCCTGTGGTGAGGCAGGACCAGCGATTCGAGTGGTGCAGGCAAAAATGTATCGCCTGCTGAACAGCCCCGAGAGAGGAGTCGAGATCCTGCTGGCCTTGCCAGTCGCTGCGAGAGGCGAAGAAGCAACCGCGACCGAACTGGCCCGGTGCTGGCAGTTGCTTGGGCGACCAGACCGAGCGGCGGATGTGTGGGTGGCCTGCTTTGCCGCCAACGCCCACCGCACGGATGCATGGGTCTTCGCCCTCAAGGCTGCCGAAGCCCATCTGCTCGCAGGAGACCGTGCCTCTGCAGCCAGTTGCATCGCGCAGGCTGAAATGCTCTCGGCGCCACCCGAGCGTGTGGAGGCCGTCCGGAAATTGGCCCGCGTTCAGGGAGACTGATCGTCTTTCTGCTCTTCGCTCAGGCGTCTGCCGGCCTCGATCCACGGATCAGACTCCTGATAGGGTGATCGTGGGGGCCGCTCCGGCCTGCGGAGCCTGCGAATCGACAACAGCAGCACCACAGCCCCAATAAGCCCGACAAGGCACACGAGGATCAGGGTGGCGGGTGCCTGAACCCACGATGTCGACGCGATGGACACGCAACGAGTATAGGAGAGCCCCGAACCGTGGCCGTATTCGCTCGTATGCTTGAGAAATAGGCATGACAGGCGAGTTGAAGGGTTTGCTGAACTGATCTGCCCAAGCAACCGATTCTCTCCACAGGGAGCATCGCTGCGTGCTCGCCACCCATACGTCCGATACTCAGCACAGGACACACGACACATGACGCCACGATTCACACCAATTCGCCTCACGATGCTGATTCTGGTGCTCGGAGGGATGGTTGGTGGGGCTGTGGCCCGGCCAGCGTCTCCGGAAGCAAGGGCGTGGGCCGACAATGTGTGGACGGCGGCCCTTGAAGGTGATCAGGGCCACATCGAGGTTCTGCTCGGAGAACCAGTATCGGCAGGCATTGCTCCGGAGGCGAGAAGCGCCTTCATCGAGGACGTCGAATTGTGGCAGGCCCACGAGCGTGAAGACGCCGAATATACCCGCAGTCGCATGGCAAAGGCCCGCGCCGAAATGCTGGAGGCCCAGCAAGACGATGATCCGCTCGAGGCCCTTCGTCTGCTGCTTGAGATGCAGACACTCTCGCCGAACTTTGCCGACCCGCTGCAGGACCCGGCTGTCCAGAGTCTGCTTGCCGATGCCGAGGCTGCCATTTCTTCATGGCGGACCGAGAGCAAGTTGTTCTATGCCCAGCAAGGGCTGCTTCGCTTGCGAGCCGTGTACGAAGACACCGGCATGCACGATGCATGGGACCGACTGACGACGGCCTATGAAACCGTCTCGGATCAAATGAAGTTGCTTCGCCGATACCGATTCGACGAGTTTCACCGGCGTTATGTTGCATTCCACCGGGGCCGCGGTGACGAAGTCAAGGAGGAATACAGCCCGCGACTGGATACCCGATGGATGGATGAGGTACGCGACGCCGACATCGAAACGGCGTCGATGGCCATGGAGATTGCGCTGTCCGAACACGTCGAGTCCGTAGGTATCGGACCGCTGCTGAAAGGTGGCATCGCGGCGCTTCGCGTCTTGACTGATGACGCCTTCCTCGCGCCGACCTTCAACTCCCTGAGCGATGACGAAGCGGTCGCGGCGTGGCAGGCAGCCCTCAGCGCGACAGAAGCCTCTCTGGAAGTACCCGGCGCTCATGTGTCACTTGAGCGAACGATGCAGCGGATTCAATCTGCCAATGCCGATACGATCGCGCTTCCCGAAGGGGTGCTGTGGCGTGAGTTCACAGATGGAGCGATGGACGAACTCGATCGATTCAGCCAGGTCATTTGGCCGTATGAATTCGAGCAGTTCCAGCGTCAGATGCGGGGCAAGTTCGTCGGTGTCGGTGTGCAGATCAAGGAAACGCTGCTCGGCGAGATTCAGGTTGTCACCCCGCTCGAGGGCAAGCCCGCCTTCTATGCCGGCGTCAAGGCTGATGACATCATCGCGACGGTGGATGGTGACTCGACCGCCGGATGGACGGTGCACGATGCCGTCCGAAACATCACCGGCCCAGCAGATACCAAGGTGGTACTCGGTCTTCGCCGCGAAGGCGTTGACAACCTTATCGAGGTGCCGATCATTCGGGGCGTCATTCGCATGCCGACGGTCAAGGGCTGGAGGAAGAACGGCGTCGGCGACGATGGCCACTCGGACTGGGACTGGATGATCGATCCCGAGGATCGCATCGGATACATCCGACTCACCGGATTTGATCAGGAGACCAAGGGCGATCTGCTTCGAGCAGTCGCCACCATGCGGCGCAATCAACCGCTGAATGGGTTGGTGCTCGACCTTCGGTACAACCCCGGCGGCCTGCTTGATTTGGCGGCCTTCGTGAGCAACTTGTTCGTGCCGAAAGGGGATCTGGTCACAGGCGAAGATCGCAATGGTCGTTTGACCTTCCGGTTCCCCGCCCGCTCCGTGGAGTGCTACCTCGGTGGCGTGCCGACCGTCGTGCTGGTCAACCGCGGCTCGGCCAGCGCCAGTGAGATCGTCGCCGGATGTCTGCAGGCCCACGAGGCGGCAGTCGTGCTTGGCGAGCGGAGTTTCGGCAAGGGAAGTGTGCAAACAGTGCACCCGGTCGGCCCCGAGGCGAGGCTCAAGGTGACGAATCAGTATTACCGCTTGCCACCTGCAAGTGACGAGTCATCCGGTCGACTCGTGCATAAGCGACCCGGTTCCACAGACTGGGGTGTCATGCCGGATTTGGTCGTCAAGATGTCGGTGGATGACTGGGAAGCATCCGAACGGCTGCGGATTCGAGCCGAGCAGGCGGTGTCGGCATTGAAGTTGCCCGAACCCGAAGAAGATGTGTCCAAGACGGATCAGGAACCGAACCCTGCCGACGTTGGACCGCCAGACATCGATCGCCTGATCAACGACGGATACGATCCACAACTGGAGTTGGCGCTGCTGCTGCTTCAGACGCAGATACTCGCAGAGACCTCCGACAAAGCCGATGCCACACCAAACCAGATGGCTGGTGGCCCGGTAATCGATCTGCGCAGCCGCGCGGGCGGTCGGTAGGGCTCAAGTACTGCCTGGGCGCGACAGAACCATCATTTCTGTGGCGGAGATCCATGGACGCTTTCTTCCTCCATCAGCGTTCGGGCCTCCACGACATCCTTATCTCCCCGTCCGGAGAGATTGACCAGAACGATTTGGCTCGAGTCGAGTTCGCGGGCAATCTGGAGTGCCGCTGCAATGGCGTGGGATGACTCAAGCGCAGGCAGAATGCCTTCGAGCGAGCAGAGCAACTGAAAGGCCTCGATCGCCTCATCGTCGCTGACGCTCATGTAGGTCGCCCGGCCGAGTTCCTTCCACCATGAATGCTCCGGACCGACGCCGGGGTAGTCCAGCCCGGCTGAGCATGAGTGCACATCGGCGGTCTGGCCATCGGAATCCTGAAGCACATAACTGCGTGACCCGTGCAGAACGCCGGGCGTGCCGCAGCCGAGGCTCGCAGCATGGTGCCCGATCTCAAGTGACGATCCGCCCGCTTCAACGCCGATGAGCGACACCTCTTCGTCATCGAGGAAGGGGTAAAAAATCCCGGCCGCATTGGATCCGCCGCCGACGCACGCAACGATGTGATCGGGAAGGTGACCAATCCGCTCAAGGCACTGCGAGCGGGCCTCGCGGCCGATCACCGCCTGCAGCGAGCGGACGATCAATGGGAACGGATGCGGCCCGACAACCGAACCGAGTACGTAGTGCGTCGTTTCGACCGAGCCCATCCAGTCTCGCATTGCGGCGTTCGTCGCATCTTTGAGCGTGCAGCTGCCGTCCTCGACTTCGTGTACCACCGCGCCAAGCATTCGCATCCGAAACACATTGAGGGCCTGGCGACGGACATCTTCGGCGCCCATGTAGACTTCGCAAACAAGGCCAAATCTTGCGCACGCCGTTGCCGTTGCGACACCGTGCTGCCCTGCGCCGGTCTCGGCGATGACGCGGTGTTTGCCCATTCTTCGGGCGAGCAGCACCTGCCCGATCGTGTTGTTGATCTTGTGCGCGCCGGTGTGGGCGAGATCTTCTCGCTTCAGCCAGATCGCGGCGCCGCCAGCGTGGGCGGAGAGCCGCGGTGTATCGGTGAGCGGTGTCGGACGGCCCACGTAATCTCGCAGAAGGCCGTCGAGTTCCGTGAGAAAGGTGGAATCTTCGGAAGCCTCCGCCCACGCCGCGTCCAATTGATCAAGGGCCGCCACGAGCGTTTCGGGGACGAACCGGCCACCAAAGCGGCCGAACCATCCGCTTGGATCGGGGGCAGTGGCAATGCTTGAACTCATGGCGAAGAAACTCCCAGGGTGGGTCTGCGAAGGAGATGGTCGGTCAAAAAAGCGGTCTGGCGTTCCTTGGCATCCGCGGACATCGAACCAAAACCGGCGTGCTCGCCCGGAGCACCAGTACGATCGTACGCCACTCGCGTCACGAGCGAAGCTGGCCCTTTTGCTTCCGCCGCATCGAGAAACCGCCACTGTCCCTCAAACGGGATCCACGAATCCAGCCGGGCGTGGATGGCCAGCAACGGGATCGGTCGCCACTGGGCGAGATGCCGTATTGGATCGGCCCGGCGAATCATGTCGATCGTGGCCGAATCCACCTCCGCAGCCATCGGAAGTTCGGACCAGTTTCCGCTGGTCGCTTCCAGCACGCCGGCCGCGTACTGGTGGGGGCTGCAGAGTCTCGAGATCGCCACCATGCCGCCAGCGGACATGCCCCCGATCGCAATTTTGCCAGGGTCTGCCCCGAGCCGATCGACCGCAAACCGGCTGACCGAGTCAATCTCGTCAGCCGCAGCGAGCACTGCCTCGATGACATGAGCCGCCTTCTGGAATCGCGGATCGAATCGTTCGCCGTGCCCGGGCAGGTCCATCGCGCACACCGCGATGCCTCGCCGCATCAGCCGAAGATACCGCCCGGGATCGAACTCCTTGAAGGTGGTTCGGCCGTGAATCCACAGCAGTAGGGGAGGGCGATCCGGGGCTGATTCAATGCCCTCAGGCTGGACCAGCAGCGTCGGAACCGCCCCGCACATGGCAAGCGATGCTTGTTGGCGGAGCGCCGAAGGCAGGGCATCAAATCGCTCGCTCATGCCATCCTCGTTGACGTGACGCGGTCTGGGGCCGATCCTTGTGGAATGCTGCAGATCATCGGCGGACAATATAGATCCCGGCGTCTCCAGACGCCGCTGGATGCGGGAACGACCAGACCCTATGCGCAACGCGTCAAGGAGTCGGTCTTCAACATCCTCCGCGGTCACTGGGAGGGAGCGCGTGTGCTGGATCTGTTCGCGGGCGTCGGCACGATGGGACTGGAGGCTGTCAGCCGCGGGGCCGCCGAAGTTCTGATGGTCGAGCAGGATCGGCGGATCTACGCGTTGCTGGAGAAAAACGTTCAGGAACTCGGCTGCGAAGTGATTGCGGACACCCTCCGAGGCGATGCGCTCGGTTCGGTCAGTTTGCTCCGATCGCCAAGACCACTCGATGTCATCTTCGTCGATCCTCCGTTTGCGATGATGCGAGACGAGGCCGGTCGCAGACGAGTACTCGATCATATCGCTCGAGCAGTAGACCTCCTCGCTGACGACGGCATGATCGTGCTTCGTACGCCGCTTGATGCGAAGGACACGTCCCATGAAATCGCCTCATTGGCCGGCCCTGAAATCAGGGAATACCGCCGTCATCACCAGGTACTGCTCTACACGCACAAGGAAACGTCGCCATGACCACTCCTGATGCGCGAGCGGCCGCGGCAGATGTGGCGTCATCGCTGCAATCGGCCGGACATGTCGCCTGGTTCGCCGGTGGCTGTGTTCGGGATGAACTGCTTGGGCTCATGCCCGAGGATTACGACATCGCCACCGACGCAGTTCCGGAGCAAGTGCTGGAGGTATTTCCTCGCGCACGCGCGGTCGGGGTCTCGTTCGGCGTCATGCTCGTTCACCGACATGGGTTCAGTATGGAGGTGGCGACTTTCCGCGAAGAGGGCGAGTATTCGGATCATCGCCGCCCGGACAATGTCCGCTTCACCAATGCGCAGCACGACGCCATGCGGCGTGACTTTACGATCAACGGGCTCTTTCGCGATCCAGCAACCGGCGAAGTGCATGACTTCGTAGGCGGGCGAGCCGATCTTGAAGCGGGAATCCTGCGAGCAATCGGCGACCCGGCGGCCCGCTTCCACGAGGACCATCTGCGAATGCTTCGGGCAGTACGCTTTGTCGCATGCCTCGGGGTCAAACTCGATCCGGAGACCGAGGCGGCCATCGCGGCGCACGCCGGCGAACTCTCGGGTGTGTCGCGTGAACGGATCGGAGAGGAACTTCGGCGTCTGCTCCAGTGTTCCGAGCGGGCCAAAGGCGTTGCGTTGTTTGAGCGGCTCGGTTTGGGCGAGGCTGTATTCGACACGCCAAGCGCGGCATCCACGTTCGTTCGTCTGGAACACGTTGGACGTGAAGGCGGCGATCTGACGGCGATGCTGGCCGCTTGGTCGCTCGATCGCGGGAGGGAACATGAAGATCCTGATGAGACTGCGCAACTGTGGCGAAGAAGTCTCTTGCTCTCCAACGAACATCGAGACGGTCTGCTCGCCTGCCTTGCCACCCATGCTGCACTGCACCGCTGGGATGACATGGGCGTGGCAGCGAAGAAGCGACTCGCTGCATCACACTGGTCCGCTGCCGCCCTCGATATGATTGAAGCCATTGACCCAGAACAGGCTGCCCGGATCCGCTGTGACATCGCGGTATTGGCTGAAACGGAACTGAGTCCTGCTCGACTGCTCAGCGGCGATGCGCTCCTCGCAGATGGCATGACCCCCGGAGCCGGATTTGGGGAAGTACTCGAACAGGTCTACGACGCCCAGTTGGAAGGCCGTGTACAGACCCTCAGTGAGGCTCTTAAACTCGCTCGTGAACTGTATACGCAATGAATCCCTCTCTATCTCTGATTTTCCCGCCCGGCGGATTCTGCTGGCGCAGTCGCCCTATACTGACCGTATCGATGACCGCAACGGAGTGATGACATGCGCCAATTCCTGATGATGAGTGTTTCGATTTCTCTTGCAACCAGCATCTCAGCGGGTGGTGAGAAGCCCGCGCCAGCGGAAAGCCGCTACCCGCCGCTTGTGCAAGAATCAGACGCAGAAGACAGCCTTTCCATCTACATCGTTCCGATGCGAGGTCAGGTCGGCACGGACATTCTTAGTGAGCTCTATGAGCCGATCATAGAGGACATCAAGGAAGTCTCGCCCGACATGGTCATCATCAAGATCGACAGCCATGATTGGAAAGACATCGATGACGAGACTGTCGACATCATGAACGATACTGGCAGGCCAGGGCAGGATGACACTTCGGAAGTTCAATTGAAGCCAATGGCGGATATCCGCGAGGCGTTCTACCAAGAGTTGCCCGATGTCAAGCAAGTGTGCTACGTCGAAGATGCCATGAGTGCCGCATCGCTGCTGGCCTTGTCCTGGGAAGATCTCTACATCGATCCCGATGCCGACTTTGGTGGCGCGGTCATCGTGTGGCTGTATTTGGCTTCCTCGGTGGCCGACGACTCGCAGAAGTATGGCAAATACCTCCGCGCCATAATGGGGGATGTGCGTGGACTCGTGCAGTATGGAGACTGGGACAGACCTGAACGACGAGCTTTTGTTCAGGCTTTTGTAGTACCGGAAGCAAAAGCGAGTTCAACATGGCGTGGTCGAGATGCTATTTGGCACGACCACACCGGCGGGGACATTCTGGTAGACGATCGCGCTGATGTCCCTCGCAGACCAGATTTCGAATGGATGCGGAATCCATCAACGATTACGCTCGATGGTCGAGAGGCCGAACAATACCTTGTCGTTGACGGGACAGCCGAATCTGATTCCTACATCGAAGACATTCTGGCCAAAATGGGGCACCGGCGATACCGCATCGTCGGGGACGCAAGTGAACCGGTGGAGAAGCATCGCGAGAAGTGGTTAAAATCGGCGGATCGCGCCAAGGCCGCCTACGGGAAGTACCAACGAATGAAGAACGGGCCAGCCATGTGGCAACTCACCGCGGCACTCAAGTCACTGAAAGCCTATATCTCGGCCATTGGGGTGAGCAAGGCAGTGAAGACCCGCATGAGGATTAATCGGCTGCCCACAGATAGTACGCAGTTGGAGTTGATGCTTGATGAACTCAAAGAAACCATCAGAAACTTCGACGACAACGGCGGCGGTGGCGGCGGCGGAGGTGGCGGTGGTGGCTTTGGCGGCGGCGGAGGAAACTGACAACTCGCCCCACAACAAGGCTGGAAACGAGGCTCGATGTGGGGGCTGCGATGCTACTCATCCACAAAGCGAAGCGTTGTCGGACCCACTTCTACTTCGAGACCATGCTCAAGTCGCACATCGTCAATGGGCTCGCCGTTGAGCAGTGTGCCGCCACTTGAATCCAGGTCACGGAGGTAATACTCGCCGTCCACCTGCTCGATGATGCAGTGCTCCCGCGATACGGATGCCGCTGAGATCCGCACATCGCAATCCGCGTCCCGACCGATCAGAATCTCTGCGTTGTCGCCGATAGCGAACGCGCCAACCAACTGCTCGGTCTTTCGGCTAATCACATGGAGTTCAAGCATGATCGTCATGGCCCTTCCCGTGCACGGTATCCGACTCTGGGGGCGGCTGCGTGTCAAGCCCCCGAATCTGCGTACGAGGGGCGGCGTAAGTGGCCTGCCATCCAATAATTCGCATTCCTTCGGGCTTCGGTTGCAGCAGAATTCAAGCCGACTCTGAACCGAACCTTACAATTCCCGCCATGACACGGATCGTAGACATGGTGCTGCTGCTCGCCGCTGCTGCGACGGCCCTGTGGTGGGTACCTCGCATGATCGCCAGAGGTCGCCACCGCACCGATTGGCGGGGGCGATTTGGCCACGCAGAGGCGCTGCCGCCGCCACCTGCTGGTGGCCGCGTCGTGCTTCACGCCGTATCGGTTGGTGAGGTGGGAGCCATCCGAGGTCTGGTCGACGCGTTGGCTGCAAAGCAGGACATGGATATTGTCATCGCGAGCACGACGGATACCGGCGTCGCCCGAGCAAATGAACTCTTTGGCGATCGGCACGCCGTTGTCAGGTGGCCGCTGGACTTCTCGTGGGCCGTAAAGAGATTTCTCAAAGCGGTGCAGCCGACCGTCGTCGGACTCGTGGAACTGGAAGTCTGGCCCAATGCCACTGCAATCTGCAAGGCCCGTGGTATTCCAACCGTCGTAGTCAGCGGTCGACTCTCGGATCGCAGCCACCGCCGGTATCGATGGATCCGGTCATTGGTGCGACCAATGTTTCGCCGGCTCGCAGCCGTGGGAGCGCAGAGCCGCGAAATTGCCGATCGCTTTGTAGACCTCGGCGCGGCGAAGGAGCGGGTCCACGTCGTCGGGAATCTGAAGTGGGACAGCGTCCAACTGGCCGATGGCGACTCCGAGCACACCAATCGCCTGGCAATGGACTTGGGAATCGACCAGTCAAAGCCGATTGTCGTGGGTGGTTCGACCGCTCCGGGCGAAGAAGCAATGCTGCGAGAAGCATGCCCGGAGGGCGTGCAGTTGCTCTGCGCGCCGCGGCGACCGGAATGGTGGGACGAAGCGGCGGAAGTACTCGCTCCTTGCGTTCGACGCTCATCCGGCGAATCCGGAAGGAAAGGCACATCGCGGTTTCTGCTCGACACGATCGGTGAACTCGGCTGGGCCTACGGGTTTGCAGATGTTGTCGTTGTTGGCCGCAGCTTTGGCGATCTGCACGGCTCTGATCCTGTAGAGCCGATCGCGCGAGGCGCCGCCACGGTCATCGGCCCCGCCGTTTCCGACTTCAAGAACACGATCGATGTACTCGTGGCGGGAGGTGGTTTGATTCAGTGCCTTCCGGAGCAACTCAGCAGCACGCTGCACGATCTTCTCGCGAACCCAAAGGTCCGCGACGAACTGGTCCAGCAAGGACAACGCGTCATCCACGAGCAACAGGGCGCCACAGCGCGATGCGTCGCGTTGTTGTTGGAGCCGGGTTCCGCTGTCTGAGTTCTTACAGCAACCGCCGCCGGATCCGGTGAAGGACCCGGCGGCAGTGCGGGGAGAAAGGACTAGATGGAGAGAGGGAAATGAAGTCGATTCTTCTTCTGTCAGTCGATACGGACTTTCTCCGTTTTGGTTCCTCTGAATCGACTGGAAGCGGCGAAAACGGGCCTCATGCATGCCTTGCGGCGTTTGTGGCTCTACCATGCTCCTCGTGAATGAATCCGACGTACTGGCAGTCATCCGGGAACGAGTCCAAACAACCGATCCGCGAGTACTTCTGGGGCCCGGTGATGATTTGGCGGAAGTCTTGGTGGGGGACGAAGCCGCGTCGCTGCTCGTGGGTGTCGATCAGGTTGTCGACGGGCTGCACGTGCTGGCAGCCCGCGTGTCGTGGGACCGAATCGGAGGAAAGGCCATGCGACGCGCCCTGAGCGATGTCGCGGCGATGGCAGGCACACCGCTGGCGAGCGTGGCTTCGGTCGTGCTGCCCCCAAACGCCCTCGATACAGATATCAAGGCCCTGTGCAAGGGGCTGCACGAGACCGCGGCAGCGTTCGACGCGCCGCTCGTCGGTGGCGATGTCGCGATTCATCGGCTTCCCGATCATCCGCTGAGTGTCTCGGTCACCGTACTGGCAACGCCCGTGCCCCCCGGCCCGGTGCGACGGAACGGGGCATGTGATGGTGACCTGCTCGTCGTGACCGGCCATCTCGGTGGTTCACTCGAAGACGGTGGGGGGGGGTCTCACCTCGATTTCACGCCGCGCATCTCCGAAGCCCTGCATCTCAGGGAACTCTTCGGCAAAGGGCTCCACGCGATGATCGACATCAGCGATGGTCTGGGGCGTGATGCCGGCCGGCTTGCCGAAGCCGCCGGGCTGCAGGCTCACATTGAGGCTGAGAAACTTCCACGCAGGCCGGCCGCATCAATCGCCGCAGCGATGGGCGACGGGGAAGACTACGAACTGCTTATGGCTGTCGCCAAAGATGCGGAAGTGCCCGATTCGGTGCCGGGCGATCATGGCCCATGTCCGCTGACCGTCATTGGCCACTTCGCCCCGAATCCAGCCGGCGATGACCGCCGAGTCGTAGTGTTCGGCGAGGATGGACAAGAAGATGCCTCCGAGTGCGGATGGGATCACGGCCAATGAGCGGGTCGTGTATTGATCTTCCCGATCTCGAATCGCACCAGCGTTTCGGCCGCGTGATTGCAGGCCTGCTCGTCGGCGGCGACATCGTCGCGCTTCGCGGTGAACTCGGCGCCGGCAAGACAACACTCGTTACCGCGATCGGTCAAGCCATGGGCATCGATGACATCTCCAGTCCGACCTTCGGCATCATCCACGAACATCCACGCCTGCAGGGCGGACGATTGCTGCATGTTGATGCGTACCGGCTCGGTGGTGTGGACGAACTGATCGATTTGGGGTGGGATGAGTGGGCGGGGGATCCGGATACCATCGTCTGCATCGAGTGGGCCGATCGCATCGAAGCCTTGCTCGATCCGCGATGTCTTCTCGATGTGAAGTTGTGGCACGCCGGCGACGGCCGCGCTGCTCAGGTTCGCTGGGAGGACTCGGAACGGCTGTCTTCGTTGCTGGCAGCGGGGGATACCCCATAGATCACGAAGCGATGGCCAACAGTGGTCCAGCCCATCTGCTCAGCCAGCCGCTCTCGCAATTGCACGACCTCGTCGCACTGCAGGGGGACCAACTCGCCAGTCTGCACGCAGACCATGTAGTCAGACGGGTCGCGGCCGTAGGCAAGTTGGTAGTGCGTCACCTTGGCATCGAGCAGCATGAAAGGTGTCACGATGCCTGCATCCTGCAAGAGCCGCAGGGTTCGATAGACCGTGGCTTTGGACACATCCTTGCCGTCGCCTCGCATCTTCATCAGAAGCGAGTCGGCGTCGAAGAGGTCGTCCATGTCCATGACTGCTGCAAGTACATCGGCCCGCTCTGAGGTGTAGCGAAGCGAGCATGACTTGAGGTACCGTCTAAAGACAGCGCACAGCGGCGCGAGAATTGGAGGCACTTCAGGCGTGTCGGTGACTTCAGCAGAATCCATTGCCAGTGATGGTACAGGCAAGCAGCTACGCGTCCTCGCCTTCGAGGCGTGGGATGGCGGCTCACACCGCGCCGTACGGGAATCAATCCAGCGTCATGCCTCCATGGACTGGCACTGGCTCACGCTGCCGCCCGCGAATTGGCGGTGGCGGCTGCGACTTGGCGCGACCGACCTCGCTGCCCAAGCGGCCGAACCAGACGTGGTGGGGGCAGCGTGGGATGCCGTCTTCGCGACCTCGCTGGTATCGCTGGCAGAGCTGGTTGCGTTGCTGCCGCCACAACTGGCGGGCATGCCTCGCATCCTGTACATGCACGAGAATCAAGTCGCTTATCCGGCCGCCCCTGGGAGAGGGGATGAGCGAGATGCGCACGCCATTGCAACCAACATCACGTCAATGCTCGCGGCGGATCGCATCCTCTGGAACAGTCAGTGGAATCTGGACTCATTCATCGGCGGTAGCAGCGAGATGCTTCGGGCAGCCAAGGGGGCCGTTGCCCGGGATGTGCTTGCAGACATCCTCGATTGTTCGGAAGTGCTCTGGCCGCCGGTCGAAGTGCCAACTGCCGATGATGCGAGAGTTTTACATAAGGCATCTAAGGCCAAGGAGCGGGGCCTCACTCTGGTGGTGTGGCCACACCGCTGGGAGCACGACAAGGGGCCGGATGAACTGCTCGCCATCGAGCAAGAGCAGGGGGAGGCTGATCGGCTCGGCTGGATCCTGCTCGGTCAGCAGTTCGATCATCGACCCGCCGCTCTCGAGCAACTGCTTGAGTCGGCCGGAGATCGCGTGGTGCACGCCGGGCATGCCACACGCAGCGAGTACGAATCGTGGCTGCGTGCGGCCGACTGGGTGCTGGCGACTGCCAGCCATGAGTTCTTCGGTATCGCCGTGTGTGAGGCCTTGCTTGCAGGCTGCTTGCCCTGGCTGCCCGAAAGGCTGAGTTACCCCGAACTGGTTCCAGCGGGCTGTATCGGCCGCTCACCGAGGAACCCAATTGCAGATCAAGCGGCCATGCGGACCGCGATTCGAACGCACCTGCAGGCCGCGACGGCGGCCGAGGCAGTACAACGGCTGGAATCCGCCATCTGTGACACGGTCCCCCCACTTTGCCGATAATGACTCTTATGTCAAACTCTGGCTTCTGGACTCTCAGGGGGTAGGCTTCCGGCATGCCGCCCGAGCATGAACACGTCGATCCGCCGCCGCCCTCGCCCTCTGCCGGAGCCATGCAGGTCGGCATTCTCAGCGCGACACTGATCTGGCTGGTCTTCGTGGTGCTGCTGGCCGCCTTGCTTCTTTGGCGAGTCGGTGAATATCGCCAGCATGCGCAGGAACTGCAGGAGGCCGAACGGCTTGGCAGCGTCGCACTTTCAATGATTGCCGGAGTGGAGGACCCCGTCGAGGTTCGCAAGAGGCTCAGGACGATGCAGGCTGCGAGTCCGCAGATCGCGGTGCTTCAAATCGCCTCTCCCGACGATCCACCTCCGAGCGATGTAGAAAACAGTGTCCAGACACGCGTCGCCGGACAGGACGGCCGCGAATTGATCGTGGGGATTGCCGCTGGTGCGTCAAATCGTTCCCGACTCTGGAGCACGCTGGGCGCTCTGATCAGCCTTGGAACCGTGTTCCTACTGATGAGCATCTTTCTGGTCGTGGTCATCGGCCGACTTGTCGGCCGGCCAATCAGGCAGTTGGAACAACAGGCTGCCCGGCTTGCCGACGGGAAGATCGACTCATCTGTGGATGGGGCGACCCTTGGCGATTTCGGAGCACTCGCTCGATCTCTTGAGCGGATTGGCACCCGAATGCAAAGCGAACGGGACCAGAACGAGCGTATCGGCGGGGAACTTCAGCGGACGAACTCGCTCCAAGGCCTGATGCTGCGTGAACTCAACCATCGCATTCGAAACAATCTCGCCTCCCTGTCGGCTCTGGTCTCAATTTCCCGAACCCAGGAATCGACCGTGCCCGAATTCGCCAAACGCGTCGAGCGTCGCATCGAGGCCATGGCCGCCGTGCATGGAATGCTTTCAGAACGCAACTGGTCCCCTGTGGCGCTGCTCGACCTGCTTGAGCGGTTGCAGCCGCTAGAACTCGGAGAACGGATCAAGTTGATCGGCCCCGACATCGATGTCGGTGCTGCGCAAGCGACACCTCTTGCGATGGTGTTGCAGGAGATGTTCGCCAACGCCATGGAACACGGCTGCCTCGGTTCCGGGACAGGATGGCTCCAAGTGCAGTGGGATATCGGCGAGGGTGCAGAAGGCGAGATCGTCGTCATCAACTGGCGTGAGACTGGAGGGCCCCCACCGAATCCGACTGCCGTCGCAGGTACGGGGACGACGCTTATCCGGGGACTCATCGAGGGCGAACTCCGCGGCGATGTTGTGTTGAACCATACGGCAGATGGTGTTTCGCATCGGATACGAATACCCCTGAAACCCGGCACACATGTCGGTTCAGTGTGAGCATCCGTGCCGAAACCAATTGAGCAGCAGGTTCCTGCCCATCGCTCAGCGAGTGGCCACCGTAATCGTGCAGATGCCCAGTGACTGCGGGACCTGCTGCCGTACCGTCAAGCCCCCTGCTGCGAGCATCTCGGCAAGGGCGGCAGGATCGGCAAACGTGCTGACCGATCGCGGCAAATAGCGATACGCGCCTGACCGATCGCCCGAGAGCAGCGTCGCCGTCACCGGCATGATGTACTGCGTGTAGGCCGCGTTGAGCAGTCGCACCAACGGATTTCGAGGGGTGCTGAACTCCAGAACCACCAAACGGCCGCCAGGGCGAAGTATGCGGGCAAACTCCCCCACCGCGGTCTGTGGACTGCTGATATTTCGAAGTCCAAATGCGATCGTGACGACGTCCACCGATTCGTCCGGCAGATCAATTTCCATCGCATCACCCCACCGAAAGGTTGGCGCGGGCACTCCATTGCTGCGAGCCTTTCGCCGAGCCTTCCGTTGAGCGATCTCCAGCATTGCCTCGGTAAAGTCCATGCCGAGCACCGATCGGGGGCGACATCGAGCCAGTATCTCGGACAAATCGCCGGTGCCGCACGCCATGTCCAACACGTCATCCTCCGGACCGATTCGAGCCAGCATCGCCGCACGTCGCCGCCACACCTGATCTCGCCAGAGCGAATGCACACGGTTGTTGAGGTCATAGCGGCCAGCGATGCTGGCGAACATCGATTCCACGCGGCGAGCCTTGTCGATCGCCTCATGGGGATTCCCCCGCAGGTCTTCGGCAGACCACGCCGCCTGTGTCTGACTCGGTTGCTCGCCGCTCATGGACGCATGGTATCCGTCTCCACCCTAGAATCAGCGGCATGGCACACCTCTCTCGCCTGAGTTTGCTGATCGGCATCGTCTGCATGAGTTCCTGCGCCTATGTCGATCACGCCCGCCACTGGATGGGCGACTTCGTGCCATCCGTGAACGTGGCGAGGGTTGGCGGCGGCGGCGGGCATATGAGCATGGACATCACGACTGCCGTTTGCACGAGCGACCCCTTTGTCCATACATCGCTGTGGATGACGGATCTCTCATACAAGCAAATTGAGAACGGTGATATCCAGAACGGCCAAATCCTGCACATAGAGATGCTCTTTCCGCCGCGGGCCGGCGAAACTCCCATTGATTCCGCCGCGACGAATCTGTCACTGCGATACATCGTGATCTCGAACAACGAAGTCGGCGTGTATGAAGGTGGTGGCTTCGGCTATCCGATCGGCGGACACGAGGACGGCGAGATGTCGTTACGGGTCGAGCCCTCAGGACTCGCCTTGGCCGAAAAAACTGACGGTTTCGTGGACCTGCTCTCCCCCGCCACCCTCTCCGCCGTCTTCAGCGGTACATGCGATGACATGGCGGGGCACCGCCTCGCAGATGGCATCGATCAATTCGTGACCAATGCCCTTGGACGCACGATATACGTGCGAAAGCGCGACCCAGCCGTGGACGAGTCGAAAATCGGGGAACGGAAATTGAAGGGCGCGTGATTCGCCTTTGGCAGACGTGATCGCCTTGCACTGATGCCGCCTGCTCAGTTCGGTTCTCTCACACTTCCAATATGAAACAGGCAGCCGGTTCCGGCGGGCCTCGAAGAGTCGAGGCTCACTCCTTGGAAGCAGCAGGCGCTTTCTTCTTGGTAGACGCCTTCTTCGCGGGAGCCTTCTTCTTGGCAGATGCCTTCTTCGCGGGAGCCTTCTTCTCGGCAGGAGCCTTCTTCTTGGCAGGAGCCTTCTTCTTGGCGAGGATGTCGCCGACCCGGATCCGCAGCAGCCGCTGGCGATGACCGGCCTTGCGGCGATAGTTCTTGCGTCGCTTGAACTTGATGACGTCGATCTTGTCACCCTTGATCTCACCGATGACTTCGGCGGTCACAGACGCGCCATCGAGATAGGGCGTGCCGACCTTCGCCGGATCATCACCTTCACCCTTGAGAGCCAGCACACGGTCAAAGGTGATCGTGCTGCCCTCAGCCGTCTCATCCTGACGCAGGTCCACATCGAGGACGGCACCGGGGGTGAGTTTGATCTGGGTTCCACTGTCTTCGACGATGGCGTACACGGGAGAACTCCTGCAAGAGAAACGCCCCTGAGCGGGCGGGAATCGCGGAGTGTAGCCGGATTCAGCCCCCCTGCCAAGCCAACCGGTGTACAAGGTTGCCCAAGGAGCCCTCACATGCAAGACACCCACCGAATCGAAACTCTCGAACGCACCGTCCGCCGTCAAGGCCGCTGGATCCTCCTGCTCGGGGGCCTGCTGGCCTTCTCGGCCCTCGCCGCCGCGACGCAGGCCATACCGAACGCCCCAATGAAGGTGACAATTGACAACCCGGTCAAAGTCATCCTCGAAGACATTGGATACCAGATCCGCTCGAACCATCCCATCCCGGTCAAGCAAAAGTAGAACTCTGCTAGCCTTCAGGCGATGTTCTCGATCATCGACTGGGCCGTCCTCTCGGCCTACATGGCGGCCGTCCTGTGGATCGGGGTATGGGCCGGAAAGCGAAAGGAACACGGCGACGACTTCTTTCTCGCTGGTCGCTCGATGCCCGCGTGGGCGGTGGCTGTCTCAGTGCTTGCGACCGCCCTCTCGGCGGCCACCTTTGTCGGCGGGCCGCAACAGTCCTACCGGGGTGATCTGACCTATCTCGCAAGCAACGTCGGCGGGCTGATCGCCGTGCTCATCGTCGGCCTCCTCTTTCTGCCTGCCTTCTACGCCGCGGGAACGCCGAGCATCTATGGATACCTCGGGCAGCGATTCAGCGTCGGAACGCAGGGGGCTGCGAGCGGGATGTTCATGTTCGGGCGACTGCTTGCAAGCGGCGCGAGGCTGTTCATTACCGCGATCCCATTTGCGCTCATCGCATTCGGGTCGGCAGAGGGCTGGCCGCTGGTGGCGGCGATCCTGCTCGTGACGGTCGCCGCTGCGGCCTACACCATGCTCGGAGGCATTCGAGCCGTGATCTGGACCGACGTGCTGCAAGCCTGTGTCGTCGTCGGGACAGTGACACTTGCCGTCTTCGTGCTACTAAATCGTATTGATCTGCCCATTGGAGACATCACTGATCTGCTGACCACAGCCGATGGCGGCGATAAACTCAGGGTCGTTGACTGGTCGGTCGACCACACGAAGCCATATACCGCGTGGGCTTCGCTCATCGGGTTCACGCTCTTCATGGTCGCCGCATTCGGCACCGATCAAGACCTCACGCAGCGAATGCTCACATGCCGCACCCCCGGCAAAGCGACCTGGGCAGTCATCCTGTCGAACCTGCTCGGCTGGCCGGTTGTGCTGCTCTTTCTCGTCGTAGGGCTGCTGCTGTGGGTGGAAGAGCAGGTGCACGGCCCCATTCTTCCAGACCTGCCCGAACAGAGCGATCGAGCCGTGTTCCTTCGGTTCATCCTGCGAGATATGCCGATGGGGCTTCGCGGGCTGATGGTTGCCGGCCTTTTCGCAGCCGCCATGAGCAGCCTCGACAGCGTCCTCAATGCGCTCGCATCCTCGACAGTCGCCGACTGGCTTCGCCCACTGCGGGCTCGACGTGGCCTTCCACGACGCACCGCCGACGAAGAAACTCGCCTCACCCGCGGCATCATCGCGATCTGGGCCGTGCTGCTCGCGTGCTTCGCCATCGGCGCTGCATTCTGGCAATCCGCATCCGGCCAAACCCTGATTGACTTCGCCCTCGGCGTCATGGTGTTCGCGTACGCAGGCCTGCTCGGCGTGTTCGCAACAGGCCTGCTGACCAACCGTGGATCCCCCGCTTCCGCCGCCGCAGCATTGGCCGCTGGATTGCTCGTGGTCGTCGCAATTGAACCGGCGGTGTGGCGGCTGTGGATGGGCGAAGAGATCAAACCACTAGCATTTCCCTGGCGAATGACCGTCGCCTCGGCTGTTGCGTTCCTGATATGCCTTTCCGGACGATCACAGACGCAGAGCTCCCCCACATCTAAGACAACTGCCCCAACCTCGTAATCGCCTCCTCCAGAACCGGCATGGTCTTGCAGAACGCAAACCGCACCAATTGTTTCCCGTCCTCTGGATTGACGTAGAACGACCCCGGTGGAATCGCCGCAACGCCCACATCCTTCACCAAATGCATGCAAAACGACTCTGCATCGGAATAGCCAAACGGCGTGTGGTCACACATGACGAAGTAGGTGCCGTCCGGACGACATACGCCGAACCCCGCGGCCTCCAGCGCATCACACAACAGATCCCGCCGGGCCAAATAGTCGCTGCCGAGCGCCGCGTAGTAGTCATCGCCGAGCCCGAGGGCCGCTGCGGCCCCGTGTTGCAGCGGTGATGCGACCGAGTAAATCTGAAACTGATGCGATGCGCGAACGGCCGCAGCCAACTCCGGGGGCGCGATGGCCCAGCCGATCTTCCAGCCCGTCATCGAAAAAGTCTTCGCCATGGATCGCAGGGTGATCGTCCGCGGCCACATGCCGTCGATCGTCGCAAGCGGCATGTGCTCGCCGCTGAAAACGATGCGATCGTAGACCTCGTCGGTAATCGCAATGAGATCGTGCTCCATGCAGATCGCCGCAAGTCCCTCAAGTTCATCCCGGCTTGCCACGTGTCCGGTCGGATTGTGTGGCGTGTTGAGCAGAATGGCTCGCGTCTGCGGAGTAATCGCCGCCCGAACGGCATCAAGATCGATGCCGAAGTCCGGCGGCCGCGTCGTTACCGTCTTCATGACGCCGCCAGCCATCGCGATCGTGGCCGGGTACGAGTCATAGAACGGCTCGAATACGATCACTTCGTCGCCAGGGTTCAACAGCCCGAGCATCGTCGCAGCGATCGCCTCAGTACACCCCGCAGTAACGGTAATCTCGCTGGCAGGGTCAACGGAAAGCCCACTGCTGGCGAGCAGATCTGCGGCGATGGCATTGGTGAGTTTCGGCACCCCCCCCATCGGCGCGTACTGATTATGCCCATCTTGCATGGCGCGATACGCCGCCTCAATCACTTCCGCCGGGCCGTCAAAGTCGGGGAAGCCCTGCCCCAAATTGACCGCACCATGCTCAAGTGCCAGCCGGCTCCATGTTGCAAAAACGGACTCTCCAAACGGCTGTAGTCGCAATGCGGTCTGCATGGGAGCATGGTAAACGTCTAAAAACTCGCGCGGGAACCCGCTGGCAATGTCTCTTCATGGAATGCGGGTATTCTTGGTAGCCATGTCCATCCTTGCATTGTTCGCATCTGCGGCACTGACCATCCCGACCCCAGCTGGACCGCCCAATCCAGAGCCGGTCCACGGTCGCATCGAACATATCGACGGTGTTCGCGTCGTGCATGTCTTCGGCACACCCGATCAAATGGGCTATGCGCACGGGTGGCTCGTGGGCGAAGACTTCGTCATTGGACTTCAGGAGCTGTTCGGGCAGTTGCCGCCGGCCGCAGCCAGCCTTGCCGACTTCATGCGGTCCTGGACGCCGATGATCAAACTGACGGATGCCCAGCGGGCAGAACTTGCAGCGGCGTACCGCGGCATGCGGGACCGCATGGGCACGCAGTCCATGCAGATTCCAGGCCTCGATCGCTGTGTGGACGAAACCGACCTGCTCGTCTGGAACGGCTATGACATGTTCCGAGCTGTCGGCTGCAGTGGCTTCTCAGCCTGGGGCGAGCGAACCAAGGACGGCGAAGTCATCACGGCCCGCACACTAGACCTTGCCGTCTTCTCACCGCGGTGGGTCGAGTCACAGATCCTTCTGGTGCGGCATCCCGCCGAAGGCAAGGCGACGGCTTGCATCACGCCGGTCGGATTGCTCGGCTGCATGACGGGCATCAACGAGGATGGGGTCTGCGGGTTCCTGCACGATGGCGATGGCGACGACATGATGTCCGTACTCGAACCAGAGCGACCCGTGATGTTCGCCATCCGCGACATTCTGGAACGCGCCACAGCAAATGACGCCTTCTCGATCGCCGAAGAAGAACTCGCAGCCCAAGGACCCTTCCCCCAGTCCTACATGATCCGGATCGTGCGCCCCGCCTCCGGCGAAGAAGCCGCTCGCGTGTTTCGACTCGACGCGGAAGGTCACGGACAAAATGATGCGGCAGAAGGTCTGGCCATCACAACGAACCACTACATCACCGGCGACACCGCCGCTTCGCCCCTTCCGAGAGGTGATTCCCGTCGCCGATACGCGAAGATTGCTCGCGTCTGCGGCGACACTGACCCAGACTTGCCCATCACCTGCGAGACCGCATGGGAGGCCATCCGCCGCGTCGCAGCAGATCACCCGAGATACAAGACACTGCACGCAATGGTCGCTCGACCTGCAAGCGGTGAAATACAAATCTGCGTGGCCGGCCGTGACGCAGACGGCACACTCAAAGCCGCTACGGCGCACCCCCCGACCATCATGACGCTGAACCAGTTGTTTGATGCCCCCCCACCAATGCTCAAACTTCGCCCCGCCCCCGCCCCCGGAATTCGCCTCACTCCAGGCCCCGGAATTCACCCCACCCCCGCCCCCGGAATTCACCCCACCCCCGCCCCCGGAATTCA
>MPMB02209991.1_pt1 | contig 34872 bp, 41 predicted proteins | sample 1617371 | NCBI WGS metagenome assembly MPMB02 (sample SAMN05944808, study PRJNA350692) | marine metagenome | biome: marine; feature: ODZ; material: water; isolation source: 300 m water sample filtered on 0.2 um supor filter | place: Pacific Ocean | collected 2012-04-08 | depth 300m m
AGCGGACGTTTAAGAATTCGCCTCAACTGGAATTTTTATTAATTCGGGCCCATGCCGCGTAGCACGTTGGGGGCCTTGGAGAATTGGATATCCTCGTAAGGGACGACTTCGATGCGATTGCCCCAGAGATCGCGAAAATTGAGACCGCGTTCCAGCATCTCCACATCCATTTCCTCAAGCACGGCTTCGATATCTCCGACTTCCAATACGACATGATTGATGCCCATCGCCTTGGCTTTTTTGGGTTGCTTGCTCCTTGGTTGACACCCTTTAATTTTTGAAATGATTGGAAGGTAAAATTTTACCGCCACTTGAAATAACCAAATACATTTTAATGAGGAAACCGAAATTTCGAAATGGGAGATTGAGGGCTTCTGGTGAATCCCTTGCCGGTCCTTGCCGGTCAAAACCTGATATTGAACCCGGCGGGATACAATTTTTACTTCATCACAATTGACCATGATCAAGGCGCGGGATCGAAACCTCAGAATAAATAGCTTTCATAATGAACTAATTTCTTGAAGACCTTGGTGGGGGTGGGCTTACGGCGAACCGGGGCTTGTGAATTCAGGCCCTAGAAGGCATAACAGGCCATGCAAGACGTTAATATGGCTACCCGGACGACAAGGACGATTCTCCCATGAAAATTGCCATCCTCAAGGAACGCCGCGATAACGAAACACGTGTCGCCGCGTCTCCGGAAGTGGTCAAAAAACTGATTGATCTCGGCTTTCAGGTCGCCGTCGAAAAGGATGCCGGGCATAGCGCCTCGTTTACCGATGGCGCCTTCAAGGATGCCGGAGCCTCTATTGCCGGAACCGCCGCGGCGGCGGTCAACGGCGCCGATGTGGTGTTTAAGATTCTGGCCCCGGATGCGGCTGAGCTAAAGCATTTCAAGAAGGGCCAAATCCTGGTCGCGTCGCTTGGCGCGCTTTCCAACGCGAAAGAAATGCCGGCCTTTGCGCGTGCCGGTTTAACCACCTTCGCCATGGAATTGATGCCCCGCATCACGCGGGCGCAAAGCATGGATATCCTGTCGTCGCAATCCAACCTTGCCGGTTATAAGGCGGTGTTGGACGCGGCGGCTGAATTCGGGCGGGCCTTTCCGATGATGATGACGGCGGCGGGCACGGTGGCGCCGGCCAAGGCCTTTATCATGGGCGTCGGTGTCGCCGGCCTGCAGGCCATCGCCACGGCCAAGCGGTTGGGTGCTGTGGTGACGGCGACCGACGTGCGCCCGGCAACCAAGGAACAGGTGGAAAGCCTGGGCGGCAAGTTCCTGGTGGTTGACCCTGAAATGGAAAAGGATGCCCAGACCGAAGCCGGTTACGCCAAGGAAATGCCGCCGGAATACTTCGCCAAGCAAAAGGAAGTTGTTGCCGAACACATCACCAAACAGGACATCGTCATCACCACGGCATTGATCCCCGGACGTCCGGCGCCGGTGTTGGTGAGCGAAGAAATGGTCGCCTCCATGAAGCCCGGATCGGTGATCGTCGATTTGGCGGTCGAGGCCGGCGGTAACTGCCCGTTGTCGAAGTTGAATCAGATCGTCATCACCAAGAACGGCGTCAAAATCGTCGGCCACGGCAACGTCGCCGGCCGGTTGGCGGAAGACGCCAGCCAGCTTTTCGCCAAGAACCTACTCAATTTCATTACCCCCCTGGTTGACGGCGAAACCAAGACGCTGGCCATCGATTGGGAAGACGAAATCGTCACCGGAACGCTGGTGACAAAGGATGGAAAAGTCGTCCACCCGAGGCTGACGGCAACAGAACCGTCGAAGAAGGCCGCGAATAAATCGAAACCTGCAAAGAAACCGGCCACCAAGCCCAAGCGAAAAGGCAAATAATCATGGATGCGGAAACCATTCGGGATCTGGCCGCGGAATTAGCGACGCAAGCGGCCGCCCTATTTGAAAAATCCGAGAAACTCGCTAATGCGTCAACCAAATTGGTCGAGGTTCAATCTCAAGGCGGTGGCGGTGATCCGTTTCTCGGCCTGTTCACGATTTTCGTGCTCGCCTGTTTTATCGGCTTTTACGTGGTCTGGAGCGTCACCCCGGCGTTGCATTCGCCGTTGATGGCGGTGACCAACGCGATTTCCTCGGTGATCATCGTCGGTGCCCTGCTGGCGGCCGGGCCCAGTGAAATGGATTTTTCCAAAATCATGGGTTTTATCGCCGTCACCCTGGCCTCGGTTAATATCTTCGGCGGCTTCATCGTGACCCAGCGGATGCTGAGTATGTTCAAGAAAAAAACTAAGGCGGGAGCAGGATCATGACGGGATTTGCCTATCTTGCCGCTTCCGTGCTGTTCATCCTGGCGCTCCGGGGGCTGAGTTCGCCTGAATCGGCCCGTCAGGGCAACATGTTCGGCATCGCCGGTATGGTCATCGCCATCCTGACCGCGTTGTCCGACCCGTCGGTGGTCAGTTTCTCGATGATCCTGGTGGGGATGCTGATCGGCGGCTCCATCGGCACCGTGGTGGCGCTCAAGATCCAGATGACGGCGCTGCCGCAATTGGTCGCCGCTTTTCACAGTCTGGTCGGCCTTGCCGCCGTGTTCGTCGCCGGCGCCGCTTTTTACAACCCCGAGGCCTATAATATCGGCACCGTCGGCGATATTTACACCGGCAGTATTATCGAAATGTCCTTAGGGCTGGTGATCGGCGCGATCACCTTTTCCGGCTCGATCATCGCCTTTGCCAAGCTGCAGGGCCTGATGAGCGGTAACCCGATCACGTTCAAGATGCAGCATCCCTTGAATGCCGTGATCGCGGGATTGATCGTCGTCTATATGCTGCTGCTGATCACCGACCAAACACCGGGCACGTTCTGGACCCTGGCCGCGCTTAGCTTCCTGATCGGGTTCCTGCTCATCATTCCCATCGGTGGCGCCGATATGCCGGTGGTGGTCTCGATGCTGAACTCATACTCGGGCTGGGCCGCCTGCGGTATCGGCTTTACCCTTTCCAATCCGGCCTTGATCATTACCGGCGCCCTGGTGGGGCCAAGCGGCGCCATCCTCAGCTACATCATGTGCAAGGGCATGAACCGGTCCATCATCAATGTCCTTCTGGGCGGGTTCGGCGGCGATACAAGTGGTGCATCGGCTGCCGACACCGGTGATAAAACGGCGAAATCCGGCGCCGCCGCCGATGCCGCCTTCCTGATGAAAAACGCCAACAAGGTGATCGTCATTCCTGGCTACGGCATGGCCGTGGCCCAGGCCCAGCATGCGCTCCGCGAAATGGCGGATGTGCTCAAAGAGGAAGGTGTAGAAGTCGCTTACGCCATCCACCCGGTTGCCGGACGGATGCCGGGGCACATGAACGTGTTGCTGGCCGAAGCCAATGTTCCTTATGACGAGGTATTCGAGCTCGACGAAATTAATCACGAATTTTCATCTGCCGACGTCGCCTTCGTCATCGGCGCCAACGACACCACCAATCCGGTGGCCAAGACCGATCCCACCAGCCCGATCGCCGGGATGCCGATCCTGGATGCCGAAAAGGCGGGCACGGTGCTGTTCGTGAAGCGCTCGCTGTCGCCCGGCTATGCCGGCGTCGACAACCCCTTGTTCTACGCCGACAACGCCATGATGCTGTTCGGCGACGCCAAGAAAATGACCGAGGAAATCGTCCAGGCGCTGGCCTAGAGCAAATCCCGAGCGGATGGAATCATCCGCGACGACGCATTTGCGTTACAAAAGAGCAAATCCCGAGCAAATGGACTCATTTGCGACGACGAATTTGCGGTTAAAAAATTAAATTCCAGGCACACGAAAACCGCCGGGACCGATACGTCCTCGGCGGTTTTTTTTTACGGTGACCAAGCGAAAGGCCTTAAAGGGCCTTTTTAGAAGCCTTCGCGCTCCAGGCGCTTGCGTTCAAGCTTGCGGGCGCGGCGAATGGCCTCGGCTTTTTCACGCGCTTTGCGTTCCGACGGCTTTTCGTAGGAACGGCGAAGTTTCATCTCGCGGAAAATGCCTTCGCGCTGCATTTTCTTCTTCAGCGCCTTGAGGGCCTGGTCGACGTTGTTATCTCTTACCGTGACTTGCACAGATTGTTCTCACTCTTCATGTTAAGATCAGGAAACTTAGGTGTTTCCGTAACAAGGGTGCGCTATCTATCATACCCATACCGTTATGGGAAGGGCGAAAGCTTAAAAAATGGCTATCCTGAAACTCGCCAGAATGGGACATCCGGTGCTCAATCGCACCGCCGACGCCATCGACGACCCCACGGCGCCCGAAATCCACCGCCTGATCGCCGATATGGTGGATACCTTGGCCGATGCTTCCGGCGTTGGGCTGGCGGCGCCACAGGTTCATGTGCCCAAACGGCTGGTAATATTTCATATTTCCGAAAGCCGCGCCCGTGAAGCCCTGGACGATGAAATTGAAGAGGGGGAATTTGAAGAGGCGGAAGATGAAGAGGATGACGGTGAAAACGGCAATGGAGACGCCGTCCCGATGACGGTGTTGATCAATCCCGAGATCGAAGCCCTGAGCGAGGAAACCTTCATTGGCGTCGAGGGATGCCTGTCGTTGCCCGACATGATCGGCAAGGTGCCCCGGTTCCGGCACATTCGCTATAAGGCCCTGACCCCTGACGGATCCACCATCGAGCGTGAGGTCAGCGGGTTCCACGCTCGTGTGGTTCAACACGAATGTGATCATTTGGACGGAATCCTGTATCCTATGCGCATGGAAGACCTGTCGACGCTGGGCTATGTGGATGAAATGGGCCGCAGCGAACTTCCTCTGAGCGAACGGATACGGGAAGGAAAAAAGGCGGCGGACAATGACTGAGCTTACCTCCAGGCGTGATAAAATTCTTCTCGCTACCTTGGGTCACGTGGTCTTTGACGGCTGGACCAAGGCGGCGCTGAAGGCCGGGGTTGCGGACGCCGGTTTTGCCGCCGAAATGGACTTGCGGGCGTTTCCCGGCGGGCTTCCCGATTTGGCCGAACATATGGCCGATTGGGCCGACCGGGGCATGCTGGATGAATTGGCCGGCCTCGACCTGGACGCCATGCGGGTACGCGATCGCGTCGCCGCGGGCGTCAAGGCGCGGCTGCAAGTGGTGGCCCCCCACCGCGAGGCCATGCGCCGCCTGTTGGCGTATCTGGCCCTGCCTCAGAATGCCCCAATGGCGGCACGGCAGACCTGGCGCACGGTGGATGCGATTTGGTACGCCGCCGGCGATGACGCCGCCGATTTTAATTATTACACCAAGCGCACGCTGCTTTTACCGGTCTATACGACGGCGGTGTTGTACTGGCTGAATGACGATTCCGAGGACAAAGCCGCGACCTGGGATTTTTTGGACCGGCGGATCGCTGATATCCTCAGGGTTCCGGCGTTTAAGGCGCGTATCGAAAAGGCATTATCGTCGCTGCCAGGGCCGTTTGCCGCCTTTCGCCGCGCCCGGGGTTAAGGGAGCAGCCCCCCCAAAAAGAAGGGGGCGCGATTGGGGGAACCGCGCCCCCTGTTGATGTAGGAAATGTCACTGTCCCTTTAGGGGCAGGATGCCGTTCCGAGGTAATATCAGCCCTGGGAAGTTCGGCATTTCTGGCGGTGGGGGTACCGCCTTCTGAAAACAAGGATGCCCCAAACTCCGCCCCGTGGCCAGTAACGTTCAAACACGCTTTTGTGAGCACCTCTCTGGTGTGTTTCCTTTGTCTCGCCTATGATAACGACGCCTAGGAACGGATAAATCATGATACCGACCGTGACCACCGCTGATCATCCTGAAACACCCCAAACCGGGGCGGCCGGCGGCGTGCCCGGCGCCCTGCAGCAGGATTTAGCGGATCACTTCCTCGCCTGTACCCGGCTGGGGCGGTATTTGACCGTGTTCGACGGCAGCCGTTTCGTCATCACCGATGATTTTCGTGACACGCCGGTGCTGCCGGAAGCCGCCGCCATGGCATCAATCTATTCCAAGGATCTGTTGGTCGCCCAGGCCGCATTGCTGCCTTTGGGGGGGGCGGTCCACAAGATGTCGGTGGTGAAACGCGAAAAATACGAACGCCTATTCCAGCTGATTGAGGAAAATGCCCTTTCCGAAATGGTCCGGCACTCGGCCCGAGACGTTCTCAGCGCCGGTTTCCGCAACGCCGAAATCCGGGCCTTGGAGGCTGAACTGGGGGACAAGCTCAGCCCCGCGCGCGGCCGCTACAGGGAATTTCTGGAAATCGTCAAGCAACTGATGGCCCGAAAAATCACCGCCGGGCCGTTTCTGGATGAATTTAGGGATTTCACCCAGGTCGTGGCCGGCAAGCTGGATTTTGGGATCTACAGCTTTTGCCTCGATCGCATGTTCGGCAGCGCCCGCATCACCATGAAAGTGAAAAAGCTTCTGGTCCTGGAAATTCTCCAATTTCCGCCGATCATCCGCCGGGAACTGCTGACCAACATTCTGGCCTTGCACGGTCATATCCGGGATTTGGTGGAATTCATCAAATACATGGTCGCCACCGAACTTGGCAAAAACGCCGCTATTGAGATTGAATTGCTGGAAGCCTTCAAGCTTCAGCGGCTTTCCATGGAAGATATCGAAACCAGCCTGAAAGCGAGAACAGGCCAAGCATAATCCGTTGTCGCCTTTGACGGTTATTTTGACGGAATGTCGGCAATCGTGTCGTTCTGCGTTTTTCTAAAATCGTCCACGGCCTGGGCGATTTTTTTATCACTCAACGCCAGAATCGCCGCCGCCAATAGGGCGGCATTTTTCGCCCCCGCCTTGCCGATGGCCAAGGTGCCGACAGGAACCCCGCCCGGCATCTGCGCCATGGACAAGAGGCTATCCATGCCGCCCATGACCTTGGTTTCCATGGGGACGCCCAGGACCGGCAACGGGGTCAGGGCGGCGATAACACCGGGTAGCGCGGCGGCCATACCGGCACCGGCGATGATCACTTTCAAGCCCCGGTCGCGGGCGGTGGTGGCATAGTCGTTGACCGGTTCGGGATTTCGGTGGGCGGAAAGGATTTTTACCTCATAGGGGATTCCCAGCGCCTCCAACGTCTCCATGGCACTGTTCATGGCCTCCAAGTCGGATTTGGAGCCCATCAGGATACCGATTACGGGGTTGTCGTTTGCCATGGGAAAGTGCCTTGTAAAGCCCGTTTAGGGCAGGAAAGCGGGCAATTATTATTAATCTTTGGTATGAAGGCAAGCGCCGTCAACGAACCTTTAACCATATACTATGTTATAATGGCTTTTTGGCGTTATTCCATGTGTGGAAACCCTTGGGTGAAGGACACGCGGGATGGACGTGAACAAGACACACTCCATTACTCCCTTGGGCCCCGGTGGCTCCAAGCAAGGGCAAGGCCGTGACCCCGGTGAGGAAAAGCAGGATAAGGGTGACGGCGAAGAGCCTGCGGAATCCCCCTGGGAAGGCACAGAGGCTTTCGCTTTTGATGGCCTTTTGGCCGATGGCCTGTCGCCTGAAATTCAAAAAGCATTTGAAGAGCTAACCCGCCAGATCGAACCGCTGCGGGCGGAAGTCGAACGGGCCGGGGGCCGCGAAATCCATTTCAAGGAATTGGCCGAGACCCATTCGTTCCTTCCGTTGCCGGGACGGCGCGAATTTTTCCGCGAACTGACCCATGTACTTGCCCACATGGAAGGCCTGACAACGCCAAGTCTGATCGTGCTGCATCTGGTGAATGCCGATGACATCCGCCGCCGCCTGGGCCGGAATGCCCTTGATGGCGTGCTTGTCCATGTCTCGTCGGTTATCGATACAATACTGGAGCCCACCGATGTCGCGGGAAGCCTGGGCGGTAACGATTTCGGCCTAATCCAGCTGGTATCCGATTTAACCCTGGCGCGAAAAAAAGCCGAGGATTTGATCCAGGCGATTTCCGCCAACCCGTTCCAGTGGCAGGGGAAAATCACCCCCCTGGACACCCTGGCTGGTGTCGCGACACTTGCTAATATGGAATCACCGGAAGCCGCCTTGAATGCCGCGGACAAGGATCTGGTCGGCGGCCTGGGTTCTTTATCCGGTGAGGTTGATGTGCCCGATGCTGCCCCGCCCGCCGACGAATAAGCGGATTCGCCCCGTCTTTAGCCATCAGGCCTTCAAGCAATGATGTCGGGCAAAAGCCGGTTCTGGATTTGTATAATTTCGTCTTTTAAAACCAGCTTGCGCTTTTTCAGCCGCTGAATTTCCACCTGATCGAAAGGTGGGGTGTCCAAAAGCTCGGAAATCTCATCATCCAATTGGCGATGCTTGATCGTCAAGTCCGAGAGTTGTTTCTTCAGGGCTTCCGTAGTTTCCATCGGCCTAGAGAATTTTTGCTGGGAAGCCGATAATAACAGATGTTGGGGGGAAACGGTAGGGCCGCCACCGATAGCCGAATTCAGTTTCGGAACAAGTGGATTTTTGCGAATATTTTTACTATGATGGGAGTTGTTGGCATTATTTGATTAAGAAAGGGTAATGGCATGGGTCTGGACGATAAGTTCGATTCTCTAAAAGATGAACATCAAGCTCTTGAAAATGCTATCGAAAAAGAAGAAAGCCGACCTCACCCCGACGATATTGAAATCGCCAGTCTCAAAAAGCAAAAACTTCGAATAAAAGACCAAATGGCGGGCATATCCAGCGCTTAAGCATACGCTTGACTGACCACCCCGGTTTTGTGGCCGGGTATTTTTAAAAATTGAAGCTGGTTGCGCGTTTGCGCCGAAGGGTGTTTGCGCCTTTTTTGGTGCGCTTATAGTTGCTTGGCTTTTTCTCTGAGTTTGAACTTCTGAATTTTTCCGGTTGAGGTCTTCGGCAGGGTCCCGAAAATGACCGTTTTTGGGGCCTTATAGTGGGCAATGTTGTCGCGGCAAAATCCGATGATATCGTCAACGCCTGGCGGTTGGTCCGGGTCTTTCAATTCGATAAAGGCGCAAGGCGTTTCCCCCCATTTTTCATCGGGCCGTGCGACCACGGCAGCGGTGAGCACCGCCGGGTGTTTGTAGAGAACGTCCTCAACCTCGATCGAGGAGATGTTTTCGCCGCCGGAAATAATGATGTCCTTGGACCGGTCCTTGATCTGCATATACCCGTCCGGATGGCTTACGCCCAGGTCGCCGGAATGGAACCAGCCATCGGCGAGGCTTTCGTCCGTGGCGTCCGGGTTTTTAAGATAACCCTTCATCACCACATTGCCCCGGAACATGACCTCACCGATGGTTTCACCGTCATCGGGAACCGGCGTCATTGTTTTTGGGTCCATGACACGCAAGCCTTGAAGCATATGATAGTTAACCCCTTGGCGCGACTTCAGCTCTGCCTGTTCTTCGATGGGGCGGTCGTTCCATTCATCGTGCCATGAACAAATGACGGCCGGCCCGTAGGTTTCCGTCAAACCGTAAACATGGGTGACGTTGAAACCCTGGCGCTGCATTTTCTCGAGCGTGCTGGCCGGTGGTGGTGCGGCGGCGGTCATGACGTTGACGGTGTGCGGGAAATCCCTTCGTTCCTCATCGTCGGCGTTGACGACCATGTTCAATACGATCGGTGCGCCGCAGAAATGGGTGACCCCATGCTCGGCGATGGCGGAAAATATATTGCCCGCCGTGACCCGCCTGAGGCAAACATTGATGCCGGCAACGGCGGCCACCGACCAGGGAAAGCACCAGCCGTTGCAATGGAACATCGGCAGCGTCCACAGGTAGACCGGATGATGGGCCATGTTCCAGCCGATGATATTGCTGGTCGCGTTCAAGTAGGCGCCCCGGTGATGATAGACGACCCCCTTGGGGTTGCCGGTGGTGCCGGAGGTGTAATTGAGGGATATGGCCTGCCATTCGTCGGCGGGGAGGTCCCAATCAAAGGCCGCATCGCCTTCTTCCAATAATGCCTCGTAGTCCTTTTCCCCCAGCCTTTCGTGGCTGATGTCGTCTCCGGCTTCGCTATCGTCGATATCGATTACAGGAATGTCGCGGCCCAACTGGGCCAGGGCCTCTTTGATGGTTTTGGAAAATTCGGTGTCGGTGATCAGCAGCTTGGCTTCACCCTGATTCAGGCAGTAGGCGATGGTTTTGGCGTCTAGGCGGACATTCAGCGTGTTCAAGACCGCGCCCGACATCGGCACGCCGAAGGCCGCTTCGAGCATTTCCGGCGTGTTGGAGCCCATGACGGCAACGGCATCGCCGACAGCAATGCCCCGCTTGGCTATAGCGGAGGCTAGGCGGCGGCAGCGGGCGTAGGTCTGGGCCCAGGTAAACCGCTTGTTTCCATGAACGACGGAGAGGTGATCGGGATAAACCGCCGCCGTGCGCCCGATGAATGATAACGGCGTCAACGGTGCAAAATTGGCGGTTTTTTTATCCAGACCCTTTTCGAAAATGTTTTTATTGCTCATTGGCTACTCCCGCTATGCAGAGTGCCACAAAGCGGCTTTGCATAAAAAGCCGTTTTAGCCCAAACTTGCAGGAATAATGGTCAAGGGACACCAGGGACCAGAGAGGGTAAGTATTCATCATGAGCAACGCCTATGAAGACGCCTATCGGCGGTCCATGGACGACCCCGAGGGATTTTGGGGTGACGTCGCCGAGGATGTGCGATGGATCAAGAAATGGGACCAGGTCCTGGATTCATCCAATAAGCCTTTTTACCGGTGGTTTTCCGGCGGTGAGCTTAATACCTGTTTTAACGCGGTGGATCGCCATGTCGAAGAAGGCCGCGGCGATCAACTGGCGTTGATTTACGATTCACCGGTTACCGGCAACACGGTCCGCACCTATACCTACAAGCAGCTTCTTGACGAGGTGGCCGGGTTTGCCGGCGTCTTACAGGCGAACGGGGTGGAAAAGGGCGACCGCGTCCTCATTTACATGCCGATGGTGCCGGAGGCCGCAATATCCATGCTGGCGTGCGCGCGTATCGGCGCCGTCCATTCCGTGGTCTTCGGCGGGTTTGCGTCCAACGAGTTGGCGGTGCGGATCAACGACGCCAAGCCCAAAGTCATCGTATCGGCGTCTTGTGGGATCGAGATCGGGCGCGTCATCGAATACATGCCATTACTGAACGGCGCCATTGATATCGCCGCCCATAAGCCCAATCACTGCATCATCCTTGAACGACCGGAAGCCAAGGCGGCGTTGACGGAAGGCCGCGATATCGACTGGGCGACGGCGATGGCATCGGCAAGCCCGGCAGAATGCGTGCCGGTCCAGGCCACCGATCCGCTTTATATTCTTTACACCTCAGGCACCACCGGCGAGCCCAAGGGCGTTGTCCGCGACAACGGCGGCCATCTGGTGGCGCTGAAATGGTCGATGAAAAACATCTACGGTGTGGACCCCGGCGATGTCTATTGGGCGGCGTCGGATGTCGGCTGGGTGGTCGGCCATTCCTACATCGTCTATGCGCCCTTGTTCCATGGGTGCACGACCATCCTTTATGAAGGAAAGCCCGTCGGCACGCCGGATGCCGGGGCGTTCTGGCGGGTAATCAGCGACCATAAAGTCAATGTCCTGTTTACCGCGCCGACGGCGTTCCGCGCCATCAAGCGCGAGGATCCGGACGGCAAGCTGATGCAGGATTATGACCTGTCCAGTTTCCGTCACCTGTTTCTGGCCGGAGAACGAACCGATTCCGACACGCTGCATTGGGCCGAGGAAAAGATCGGCGTGCCGGTGATCGATCATTGGTGGCAGACGGAAACCGGCTGGTCCATTGCCGCCAATTGCATTGGTTTGCATGCCTTTCCGGTAAAGCCCGGCTCTCCTTCCAAGGCCGTGCCCGGTTGGGATGTGCAAATCCTGGATGAGAACAACACCCCGGTGGCGGATGGGGATATCGGCGCCATCTGCATCAAACTGCCGCTGCCGCCGTCCAGCCTGCCGACGCTGTGGAATGCCGATGACCGTTATGTCGATTCCTATTTGACGGAATTTCCGGGTTTTTACAAAACCGCGGACGCCGGGTACCGGGATGAAGAAGGCTACCTCTACATCATGGCGCGTACCGACGACATTATTAACGTCGCCGGGCACCGGCTTTCCACGGGCGGCATGGAGGAAGTCCTGTCCAAGCATCCCGATGTTGCCGAGTGCGCGGTTATCGGCGTTGCCGACGATCTCAAAGGGCAGCTTCCGGTTGGTTTTTTGGTACTGAAGGCGGGGGTCGACAAGGACCACGCCGACATCGTTGCCGAAGTGGTTGCCATGGTCCGCGATCAGATCGGACCCGTCGCGGCTTTCAAGACGGCGAGCGTGATTGATCGTCTGCCGAAAACCCGTTCCGGCAAAATTCTCCGCGGCACCATGCAGAAAATTGCCGATAACGAAGACTATAAAATGCCGGCCACGATCGACGATCCGGTGATTTTGGATGAAATCAAAGAAGCCCTTGAAGGGATCGGCTACGCCTCTTCCCGTTCGGGGTAGGAGACTTCGGTCGCAGCGGCCTTAACTGCCGGCATTGTCCTCAGGCGTCGGCGCCGGCGTGTCTTCTTCCTTGGGCGTAGCGGGGGCCGTCGAGAATACGTCTTCGGCGACTTTGAGCACCTCCGGCGTTACACCGTCGCCTTTGCTTTCCTCGCTGACCGCGAACACGGGGACTTCTTCCGCCTCTAGCGCCCTTTCCCTTTCCGCCTTGGCCTCGCCTTTGAGCAGCAGGGTCTCACCGGGTTTCGGGATGCGGATGGGATCGTCCGAATCAGCCTTTTCGGGCTTATCTTCAGCTTCGGGAACGATGCCGGCCTTTTTGCGGGCCAAGGCGACCACTTTTTCCAGATCAGGCGCGGTGCAAAGACCTAAGGCGACGGGATTCTGGGGCTTGATATTGGTCATATTCCAATGCGTGCGTTCGCGGATCGCGTTGATGGTCGGTTTGGTGGTGCCGATCAGCTTGGAAATCTGCGCGTCGGTCAGTTCCGGGTGGCTCTTGACCAGCCAGGCAATGGCATCAGGCCGGTCCTGGCGCTTGGAAACGGGGGTATAGCGGGCGCCTTTTTGCCGCGGCTTGGGTAGCGGGTTTTTGGGCTTGGCCATTTCAAGGCGGGCACTGGAATCGGCGAGGCAACGGTCCAGTTCCTCTTGCGTCAGTTCACCGCCCGCAATCGGGTCCAACCCCTGCATGCCGGTCGCGACTTCGTCATCAGCGATGGCCTGGACTTCCAAATCATGCAGACCGCAAAAAGCGGAAATTTGCTCGAACGTCAGCGCCGTATTTTCAACTAGCCAAACAGCGGTCGCCTTTGGCATCAGAGGATGCACCATCTTTTTTTTCCTTTTCCAGAAGGCTTTGAGATCGCCGCCGCTAAGACGGACCCCAATAACCGGCCCTTTATACAGTCGCCGGGGGGTAGGGGTCAAACATCAACGGTCCAGGTTATGGAAGCAGGACGATTTTGCCGATGTGCTGGCTCGATTCCATTAATTCGTGGGCGTCCGCGGCGTCTTGAAGAGGAAACGTGGCATGGATCACGGGGGTGATCTCTGCGCTGGCGATCAAGGGCCAGACGGTTTCCTCAAGCGCTTTTGCGATCTCGCCCTTGCGCTTAATCGGCAACGGTCTCAGGGTCGAGCCGGTGAGGGTCAGGCGCTTCAGCATAACCGGCATGAAGTTGATTTCCGCTTTTGAGCCGCCCAGAAAGGCAATCGACACATGGCGGCCATCCGGGGCCAGGGCCTTGATGTTCCTGGCCAGGTAATCGCCGCCGACCATGTCCAGAATCACATTGACGCCAACGCCCCCGGTGAAGTTCTTGGCGGCGTCGACGAAATCCTCTTCCTTGTAGTTCACCGCCAGCTCGGCGCCCAGTTCCCGGCAGACCCGGCATTTGTCGTCGCTTCCGGCGGTCGTCATCACTGTTGATCCCAGCTTGGAGGCGATTTGAATGGCTGCCGTTCCGATACCGCTGGAGCCGCCGTGGACCAGCAGCGTTTCGCCGGGTTTGAGCCCGGCACGATCGAAGACATTGGCCCACACGGTAAAGAATGTTTCCGGTAAGGCTGCCGCTTCGGTCATTCCCAGGCTGCCGGGGATGGCCAGGCATTGCACGGCGGGGGCGGTCACGAATTCGGCGTAGCCGCCGCCGGCGACCAGCGCACAAACCGTATCGCCGGTTTTCCATTGCCCAGCGTTCTTGCCAACGGCAACAATGTTGCCCGCGACTTCCAGGCCGGGAATGTCGGTGACGCCTGGCGGTGGCGCATAATGGCCTTGGCGCTGGATGCAGTCGGGGCGGTTGACCCCGGCGGCTTGAACCGCGATCAGGACTTCACCTTCCGCAGGTTCGGGCACCGGCCGGTCGGTTTTCCGCAAGACTTCAGGGCCTCCCGGTTCGATAATTTCAATGCAGCTCATTGTTTCCGGGATGGCGGTCATGGGGGCTCTCACTCGATTGTTTTTGAGGTCTATGTTAGGACTCCCATACACAATATAGGGAGGGTGGACAATGGATACCGACGATTTGGAACCCCAACAACAAAAACCGGCGCCTAAAAACCTGGAAGAAATGTCGATCGAGGCGCTGGACGAATACATCGGCAACCTGGAGGCGGAAATCGCCCGCGTCCGCGAGGCGATCAAGGGCAAGCAAGGCGCCCAATCAGACGCCGATCAGTTTTTTAAAAATTAGGGCGTTGGGGCGCTCGTGATCGGGTTTTTGCCAAGAACATCAGCCACCCGATGGGGCCTAGGAATATAACGATCACTAGCCACCCCCAGCGTGCCCCGATGGGGCAGCCGGAGTCCGCCGCCGCCTTCCAAGGGCCACTTTTCGGCGAAATCCCAACATGCATCAGCGGCAATACGTAACCGATGATCAGTACCGCCCACGCGCCGGTCGTGCTCATGGAGGGGCTTCCTTACCTTCTCGGTTTTGGAGCAGTTCAACGTCACCTTAGCATGGAACATCGGGGCCACTAGGCTAACCGTCCTAATTATTAACTTAGATTTAAGAAGTCCCGGTTAGGGTGTCTGCGTGGATGAGGAAAAACCATCATCCAATCAACTTCGACGCCTCCCTGTTGAACTCGCCGTCCCTTCGGGGGCGGCGCTTTTTTTCTCATTCCTGACTTTTGACCGGATCATGGAGCTTCTTGCCGGTATATCTCTTCTTGAGGGGTTGACCGGTGGTCGTGTGCTTAGGTAAGGTTCCTGGCGCTAAAATTTCAAAGGCGAGTTTGACAGGGTTAAGACAATAAAAAGGGGGCTACCGGTAAACGGTGGCCCCCAAATTTTTTGTCAAACGGAAGACAGGGGCCATGCCATGAACAATGCACCGACGGAAACCAGGGACGGATATCCCCATTTTATGTCTGTTCAGACCCGTTGGTCGGATAATGACATTTATGGCCACGTCAACAACGTGACCTACTATTCTTATTTCGACACGGTGGTGAACTGCTTTCTGATCGATGAAGGCGGACTTGATATTCAAAAGGATTCGATCATCGGCGTCGCCGTTGAAACCATGTGCAAATTTAACAAACCCATCGCCTATCCCGAGCCCATCGATGCCGGTCTGCGGGTCGGTAAAATCGGCAATTCAAGCGTTCGATTTGAAATAGGCATCTTCCGCAAGGGTGATGAGGAAGCGGCGGCTTCGGGGCATTTTATTCATGTTTTCGTCGACCGGGAAACCAACGCCCCGGTGCCCGTGCCTGATTCCATTCGGGCCGCGCTTGAACCCATTCAGGTGACGAATTAATCGGGAAACCCCGAAATCGATCCGACGGCAAGATAGCCGGCAACAAAAAAAGGGCGCGCTTGAATAAGCAACGCGCCCTTTGCTTTGTTGGTGTTCCGAATGGTGAGGGGCCTCTAGGCCGCCTTCTTTTCGACCCGTTTGGGCTCCTGCGTTTCTATGCTGATCTTGCGCGGTTTCTTTTCTTCGGGGATGTCCCGCTCAAGTTCAATATTCAGCAGGCCGTTGACGAGGCCGGCACCGACAACCTTGATGTGATCGGCAAGGTCGAAGCGGCGCTCAAAAGCGCGCCCGGCAATACCGCGGTGAAGGAACGATTTTTCCTCGGCGTTATCGGCGATCTTGCCGCTGATGACGAGGGTATTTTCCTTGGCCGTAATATCCAGGTCCTGTTCACTGAAACCAGCGACCGCCACGGTAATACGGTAGGTATTTTCACCCGATTGTTCGATGTTGTATGGCGGGTAGGTGTTGGCCGAAGATTCCACCCGGGCAGACGCGTTCAACAGGCGCTGCATACGGTCAAATCCAACGGAATGACGAAATAGGGGAGTAAGATCAAAGGCTTGCATAGCCATATCCTCCTTAAAGAAGCTACATGGTTGATGGGGTCCACCAACAGAGTAAGGCTGGAACCCCTTTATCAATCCCGAAGGGCATCCCGGCTTTTACAGCCGCGAACATCCATCAGGCGCTCATGACATCAGACCCTAAAGGAAGGCATCCGGTGTTCGCTCAGGATATAGGAAGGTGGTTTTTCGTCCGCAAGGGAGGCGGAAATTTTTTATTGGGTCGGGGATTCAGCGGCTTGGGCTGGGGCTTCGGCGGGTTGTGGGGCTTCGGCGGGGGCGGCGGCCTCGGGGCTGGCGCCGTCCGGGGCGGCATCATTCCACATCACTTCGTAAAGCGAGACATCTTCATCAAAACCCTTCATGGGATAGTCGCCACAGTGGCTAAATTTGTATTCCTTGCCGGCGCAGATTCCGCGGATGATTTCCGAAACATAAATCTGATCGGCGGAAGCCTTATCGACGATCCGGGCCGAAAGCTGGACCACCGTGCCGAACAGGTCGTTGTCCTCGGCGATGGGTTCCCCGGCGTTGAGGCCGATTTTCAGGTGTAGCGGCAGGTCCAGGGTGGCCTCATTGTGGACCATGCATTCCCGTTGCATCTGGATCGCCCCCTCGACGCCGTCAGACGTCTTGGCGAAGGATGCCATGATGCCGTCGCCGGTGTGCTTGATCTCTTTGCCGGCATGGGCGCTTAGCGCCTCGCGGACGATCCGGTTGTGGACGCGGACCACCTGTTGCGCGCCGGCATCGCCCAAGGCCTGGGTCATCGCCGTCGACCCGGCGATGTCGGTAAACAGCACGGTAACCGGGCCGGCTTGTTCTTCCTTGGGTTTCGGCTTGCTCCACTCGGTGAGTGCGCTTTCAAGTTGCTTCGACCCGGCGGCTTCGTCGGTGAGGAAGATGTTGATGGCGTTGCGGCCGGCCTGGAACATCTGCATGTAGCGTGAATCGGCCATTAGATATTCTTCGTAGCGGTCGGCGAAGGAGGCGGCATGGGACTTCTTGAAGCCCATGACCTGAACCCCATCGGCGAGAATCTTGGAGCGTGACAGGAGGTCCATGTTGCCTTTCTGGGAAAGAATCTCACGCGCCCCCGCCATAAACATGCTGACACCAAATTTATTGAAATTATCCAGTTTGCTCGGGTCGACCTGGGCATCCTCCAGGGCTCGGTCGAGAAATCCCAACATGTAGGTTTTCAATTTCTCAGCCGTCGGCGATAGGGTATCCGGATCGGTTTGCGGGGCCTCTTCCGGTTCTGGTTCAGGCGGGGGAGGCTCTTCTTCCTGTTTTTCCACCGGCTCTTCCGCCTGTTGCTCGGCTTCCGCCATGGTCTCGGCGCTGGGGCCGGCGGCGACACCGGTGCGAACGGCTTTCTTGGCCTGGGCTTGCTGCTTCGCCGCCATTTTTTCCGCTGCCCGGCGTTGGGCATTCGCCCGCATCCCCAATATCCATAACATCAGTTTGCTATGCTTTGCCTTTTTCAGCTTTACGTTTCGCATGACGGCGATGGCCAGGCCCGTCGCGCTGATAAGGAAAACCAGGATGAAAACGCTGACCAGAAGGTTGGTTTCCGCCCTTCCGACGAAGCGAATGCCGAACATGCGGGTGCCGCCCACAAGCTCGGACGCCAACACCGCAAAAAGCGCGGCGATGCACATGCTGGCAATGATCACCACAAGCACCCGAACGATGGCGGCTTTCAAACTGATCTCTTCTTTTTCAGCGGGCGCCTTCTTTGATTTAAGCTTTCCCTTTCGGGCGGAAACGCCGTCGCCGCCCTTATCGGCACCCCGCCCTTGGCGAGGCAGGCCTTTTTTGGAGATCGGTTTTTTCGAGGCTTCGGCCTTGAAAATTACGGAATCGTTGAAAACGCCACTTTCCGGGTCGAGTGTTTCCTTAATCACCTTGACGGCATCAATATTGCTGACCCTGGAAAGTTGCTCTTTTGCATCTTCAAGGGCCGGCTCTCTTTGGTGGCCCTTGTAGGTCTCGTGAATGGTCCACTGGCCGCCTCGCTGAACATGGACTTCGAAGGTCGTGTTCTCTGCCATGTTATCCTCAACGGTTGGTAAGGTTTGATCAACTTGCGTTGCCTGTCTGGAAGCCTTCTCCTGAGTAAGGGGATGGCCTCTAACATTTTAATCTTATCAAAACCTCAAAAGTCCGGCAATTATACTGATAGGGTTAATGGAACACTTGGCCCAGAGCAAAATATCAAAAAGGGCACGCGGAAATCCGGTGCCCTATTGATAAGGATAAAATGTGGGCCGGCGCCCGGTCCCGCTTTAGGATTCTAGGCCAATACCCTTGAACCGTTTCCGGAACTTGGCCAGTTGGCCACCCCCATCAATCAGGCGGTGAACGCCAGTCCAGGCGGGATGGGTCTTGGGGTCGACATCCAATTTTAAGACGTCGCCGGGGGCCCCCCAGGTGGACCGGGTCGTATACGTCGTGCCGTCGGTCATCTGGACGGTGATTTCATGATAATCGGGGTGTATGTCTTTTTTCATAGCTCTGCTTCACCTTTGAAGGCGCCTTGTATAGGGGAAGGCGGCCCAAGGTTCAAGGGGGGACTGATGACTTTGCGATTATTCTGGATGTCGGATCGATTTCAAGGCCCTGGCGCCGAGAAGGGCCACCACGACCATGATCATCGCGCCGCCGAAATAAGGGCCGTCGCGGCCCAGCGTTCCGAACAGAAATCCGGCCCAGGCCGGGCCTGTAAACCGTGCCATGGTGGAGGCCGAACGGGTCACCCCCATAATGCCGCCTTGCTCGTCCTCCCCCACCTGAAGCGAGATCAGACTGTTTAAGGAGGGAGAGATAACGGAAAAGCCGTATCCGGCGATGGTCATGGCGATCATCAATACGATTAAGGAGTTGGAGAATGGGATCAGGAATATCCCGACCGCCAGCGCTATCGCGCCTTGAAGGATCAGGTTGGCTTCGCCGAAACGCCGCGCCAGTCGACCGACCAAACCACCCTGGATCAGGGCGCTTAACAAACCGACATAGGCGAACAGGTAACCGTTTTGCAGCGGTCCCCAGCCGAACTGCCGTCGCGACCACATGGCAAACGTGGATTCCAAACCGGCAAAGGCAAAGGTGGAAAGAAACGTCAACGCCAACAGGAGTCCGATATAGGGGCGTTCTATGGCTTCACGGAACATGGCCAAGCGTTTTTTGGGGGTCTTGGCGGCCAGGCGCTCACGGATTTCGGCGGATAGCGATTCCTTTAAAACGATAACGGCCAAGACCAACGCGATTACCGACAGCGCCGCGGCGGCGAAGGCGGGGCTTTGAAAGTCGGCGTTGACGGGGTCGGAACCGGCAAGGATGCCGCCGATGGCCGGCCCGGCAATAAATCCAAGTCCGAAGGCGGCGCCGATCATGCCCATGCCCTTGGCGCGGTTTTCAGGGGTGGTGATATCGGCAATATAGGCAAAGGCGGCTGAAATATTCCCGGCCATCGCGCCACCAATGGCGCGCGCCGCAAACAACACCATCAGGCTGTCCGCAAACCCTAACCAGACGTAGGATGCCACCGCGCCGGCGAGACTGACCAGCAATACCGGTCGGCGCCCGATGCGGTCACTCAGCCGGCCCCAGAAAGGCGCCGCCAGGAACTGGGTGAACGAATAGGTCGCCATCAATAAGCCAACCGTTTCAGGCGTTGCTTGATAGAACTCTCCATAGAAAGGCAGCAGTGGAATAATGATGCCAAAGCCAATCAGGTCGATAAAAACGATTAAAAACAGAATCAGCATTTGAAGTCCGGCATTGCCCTCTCAAGGAAGGTCCGTGTTTAGAGTGTCGGTGGAAAAAAGGGAAGGGCGCTTAGCGTTGCGTAAATTTCAATTCAATCCGGCGGTTTCGGCGTTTGGCGATTTCGTCATCCCGGTTTTCTAACGGCTGGAATTCTCCAAATCCGGCAGCCGCGAAACGGTTGGGCGGCAGGTTCTGGGCAATGAGGAACTGAACCACCGAAATTGCCCTGGCCGAGGATAGTTCCCAATTGGATGGAAACCGGGAGGTGTGGATGGGGTCTTTATCCGTATGCCCGTCGACACGCAGGACCCAGTCGATGTCGGCGGGGATATCCTTTGAAATCTCGCGCAAGGTTTGGGCCAATTGCAGCAGTTGTTTTTTCCCGGCCTCGCCCATATCCGCCGAGCCTTTGGCGAACAGCACTTCGGACTGGAACACGAAGCGATCGCCGACAATGCGAATTCCTTTCTTGGTGCCCAGCAATTCGCGCAGCCGGCCAAAGAATTCCGACCGGTAGCGGCTCAACTCGTAAACCTTGCTGGCGAGCGCCGCATTGAGGCGTTTTCCCAGAGAGGTGATCTGTATTTTTCGATCGGCGGCGAGTTTCTCCGACGCCTCAAGGACTTGAGAAATCTTGGCAAGGGTCTGGCGAAGCGCCGCCATCTGCTGATTGAGCAGCGCCAACTTGGCCGCCGCGCTTTTGGATATTTCCCGTTCGGCCAAAAGGGTCTTGCCCGATTGTTCCAGTTTCCCCGCCATGGCGGCGATTTTGGCCTCCAGTTCCTGGCGCAGGGCCCTCAGCGCCGTCACATCTTGGGCCAGAGAGTTCAATTCCTGTAACTGCGCCGATATTTTTGTTTTACCGGCTTCCGCCGCCGCCAACGCCGCCGCCAATTTTTGTTCGGTATCCTTTCCCTGGCGGCGAAGCCCGGCGATGGTGGTTTTCATGTCGTCGCGCAACGCCACCGAAACCTGCAATTCCCCGGACAACTGGGCGATGTTGGTGCGCAGATCGTCGGCGTTGCGCCTTTCCAGGGACAACAGCTCGGCCAGTTCACTAACCTGGGTCTGTAACTTGACTAACGCCTGATCGCGCCCTGACAGGGCCTGGCCCAGGAAAAATTGCGCCAGCACGAAGATCATCAGCAGGAAGATGATGACCATTAACAACGTCGCCAGGGCATCAACAAACCCGGGCCAAATATTGGTGTCTCTCTGCCGGCGGCGGGCAATAGTGGTCATGGGAGAACTAGCCGTCGTCCGGGTTGACGCCTGAGGCGGCGATGGTGCGGGCCAGCAATTTAATCTCGCTGCGAATTTGCCCAATCAGGTCTTCGCGACCGGAAGATAATTCCTCGGTCAACCGGTTCAGGTGGTTGTCGAGGCTGCGGATATGGGATCGGGTCTGTTCGTCCATGCCGCCCGCTGAGGACGGCGCGGTTGTCGTCATGGCCCCGGCAATTTGAGCCAAGATCGGTTTCATTTCGATCTGTGTCTCGGCCAAATTTTTCATCAACGCCTGTTCGGTGCGCATATGGTCGGTCAAGGTCTCAAGCTTGTCGGCCAACGAGATAATGTTGGTGTCCACGGAAATCCGGCTTTCCTCGCCGCGGGCCAAGGTCCGTTGCAGGCTTTCAAGCCCCTCGGCGGTCTGTTCCAGAAGCGCCTGGACATAGGCCGGGATCGGCTGATCCGTTTCCGCCAGCACGGACCCCGTGGACAGCCGGGTAACTGTCGACAGCCATTCCTCAAGGTCGTTGTAGAAACGGTTCTGTGCCTGATTGGCCTGTAGATCCAGGAAGCCCAGGACAAGCGATCCGGCGAGGCCGAAAAGGGAGGAGGAAAAGGCCGTCCCCATGCCGGACATGGGCGCCTCCAGGCCCTTTTTCAGATCGGCGAAAACAGTGCTGGCGTCTCCGCCTTCGACGCTGAGGCCGCTGATGACGGTGCCGATGGAAGCGACTGTTTCCAACAATCCCCAAAAAGTGCCGAGGAGCCCCAGGAAAATAAGAAGGCCGATGGTGTAGCGTGAAATGTCCCGCGATTCATCCAGCCTGGAGACGATCCCATCCAAAAGTGAGCGCATCGCCATCGTCGAAAGGCTAAGCCTTTCCCGGTGGTCGCTGACCATGGTCGCCATCAGCGCCAATAACTTAGGTGGATGAGCTTCTGAAAAGGGGGCGCTTTCCGAGCGGAAGTTCTCGATCCAGGCAACTTCCGGATAAAGCATAATCACCTGCCGAAAATTATAAATAATGCCGAGGAACATGACGCCGACGATAAAGCCGTTCAAGGGGGCATTGGCCAGGAAAGCGCCCTGCAGGGGCAGGAATAAGATAGCGCACAAGACACCCGCCGCGACCACGAACAGGATCATCCGAACAAGGTATTTTCGTAACTGGTTCATCGGCAGGCAGTGACTCTAGAAATCAATGGTGCGGTGAGCATAGCTGAAGCGGCAGCCGGGTCGGCGCGATAATAGGGTGAAATAAAAACCCGGATCATCGCTCGACGATATTCACGTCGACTCTGTTGAGGGGTTTCTCCGTTGTTTTGGAGCCCAGGGCGCGAACATCAATTCGAGTGAAACGGACGCCGTTTTCAATCAGGAATGAACGGATCGATAAGGCCCGCGACAAGGACATCCGCCGGGCTTTGCTGGATGTCAAAGCCTTGCCTCCGGCATAGGCCATCAATTGCAGGCGCAGCGTGTCCTTGCTTTTGAGCTTCAAGGCCAGGTCCTTTAAGCCTTTCTTGGCCTTCGCCGGCAACTTCGAGGCGGTGTCAGCGAATACCACCTGCAGGGCGCGGCCGGTTGGTGTGCTCTTTGGCGCCGGGGATACGGCGGCTTGTTCTTTTTTAGCTTCTTTCGGTTTCGGCATGGCCGCGGTCACGGTAGGTGGCGGTGCCGCCGGCTTGGCTGGCGCAGGCGCCTTCTTCGCAACGGGTTTTTCAACCGCTTTTATCGCCGGCGGCGGCGGGGCCGACTTGGCTTCTTGTTTGGCCGGCGCGGGTTTGGGTAGTGCCGGTGCGGCCGCGGCAGGAGCAGCCGTCGTCACAGGCGCCGGCGGTTTGACCGCGGCGACGACCGGAGGCTTGGGCTTTTGGACGGGCGCCTTCTTTGCCACCTTCTTGGCGACTCGTTTCGCGGGTTTTTTGGTTCTGGTTCCCGGTTTTTTCAGCTTGATCCTGGCGCCTCCCTTGGGGGCGGCGACGTGAAGCTGGGAAACCGGATTTTTTCTGCCCGGTAACAGGAGACCTTGCCTGGGGGCTGGGCCGGAGGAACGGGGCACATAGGGCGTCGCCGGCGCCGGGGTTGATCGGGAACCTTCGATGACGCTGAGATCAACGGTGACCTGATCCGTGCTGAGATCGAGGCTTTGCGCCTGGGCGTCGCTACCGGCCACCACTAAGGACGCGGCCATTAAAAGCGTTGCCATCCAAAGGCAACGCACCGATGCCAGGAGTATTCCTGGAAAGAACTTCATAAGATTCTGAATCCCCGTCGAAAAGAGCTAACCCGAAAGGGCCGCCGACTAATTCCCTCAATATTTACAGCAATAACCATAGCCAAGGGAGGGGCCGCAGACAACCGGTTTACGGTCCTGGACCTCTTAGGGAGGCTCGACTCCCTTAGCCGGTCAATAAGGTTGTTTTGTGGTTTGCCAAAGGGGGAATTTGGCGGGCTTAGCGCCCGGCGGCGGAAAGGCTCTTCAGCAGTACGCCATGGAGGTGGTCGTTGGCGGCGATGATTTCGCCGCTTTCCATCATCCCGGCGCCGCCGGCAACATCGGTGACAAAACCGCCGGCTTCGCGGACCAATACGATTCCGGCGGCAATGTCCCAGGGATGAAGCCCGATTTCCCAGAATCCCTCGAATCGGCCGGCAGCGACATAGGCCAGATCCAGTGCCGCGGAACCGAACCGCCGTACCCCCGCCGACACCGCCATGACTTCTTTTAATTGCGCCAAGAAGCGATCATGGTCGTCTTTTCCGGCAAATGGAATACCGGTGGCGAAAAGCGACTCTTCCATTTTATTGCGGGCGGAAACCCTGAGCCGCCGGTTGTTGAGATAAGCCCCGATCCCATTTTCCGCGGCGAACATTTGATCGGTTACCGGCTCATAAATGACGCCGGCAAAGGGCTCGCCGTCTCTCTCAAGGGCGATGGAAATGGAAAAATGCGGAAGCCCGTGGAGGAAATTCGAGGTGCCGTCGAGAGGGTCTATAATCCAGCGGTTGGATGTATCGGAACCCTCAATCTCGCCGCCTTCTTCAAGCAGGAACCCGAAGTTCGGCCGCGCCTTGGAGAGTTCATAGACCAGCGTCTTTTCAGCCTTCTTATCGGCGTTGGAAACGAAGTCGGCGGGGCCTTTTTTTGAAACCTGAAGGTTTTCGATTTCACCGAAGTCACGGACCAACCCCCGCGCCGCTTTCTGGGCGGCGGCGGTCATCACATTCAAAAGAGCGGACCGGGGTTGCATGGTCTTAGTCTTTGGCCCGTTCCACGTAGGAACCGTCGACCGTGTTGATGACGATGCGGGTTCCGGCCTCGATATGGGGCGGCACCTGACAGCGGACGCCGTTCTCCAGCATCGCCGGTTTATAAGACGATGACGCCGTCTGTCCTTTGACCACGGCGTCGGCTTCGGTGACGGCCAAGGTCACCGTGTCGGGAAGCTGTACGCCGAGGGGGTCGCCTTCGTGGCTTTCGATTTTGACCATCATGCCGTCCTGGAGGAACGCAACCTGGTCTTCGCCGATCATCTCCTTCGTCAGCGAAATCTGATCAAAACTTTCGGTGTTCATGAAGGTGTACATGTCATCATCGGCGAAAAGGAACTGGTGATCCGTTTGTTCCAGATGCGCGCGCTCAACCGTTTCGGCGGCGCGAAAACGCTCGTTCAGCTTGGTGCCGCTGCGAATGTCCTTTAATTCCACCTGCAAGTAGGCGCCGCCCTTGCCGGGCTGGGTGTGCTCCGTTTTGACAGCCCGCCACAGGCTGCCTTTGTGTTCGATCACCATGCCGGAACGGATGGCGTTGCCGTTGATTTTCATCGTTGATAACCCAGTGTTGGAATAGCCAGCAGAAGTAGAGGCGCGGAAGCTAACAGGTTGCCCCCAGTGAGGCAACGGGCGAGGCAACGCCGGGGTTCAGCGGCCTTCGGCGAAGATGGAATTGAAGTCTTTGACCGCCGAGGCGGGGCCCTTGGGGTGGTTCCAAACGCCGGAAACGACGGCCAGAAAATCGGCGCCGGCGTGGATCAGGGGATGGCAGTTTTCGGTGGTGATGCCACCGATGGCAACGGCGGGAACAACCATTAATTCGCTCCACCATTCCAGGATGGCGACCTCGGCGGCGGTCTTCGCCTGCTTCGTCGCCGTCGGGAAAAAAGCCCCGAAGGCTACATAATCGGCGCCCTGTTCGGCCGCCTCCATGCCTAAGTGACGGGACTCATGGCAGGTCACGCCGACGATGCCTTGCTCGCCGACGGCGCTTCGCGCGTCCGCGTATGAGGCGTCTTGTTGGCCGATGTGGACGCCGTCACAACCGGTTTCGGCGGCCAGATCAGGCCGGTCATTCATAATCAGGGGGACGCCCCGGTCCCCGCATACCGGGACGATGGCCGCCGCGGTTCTGCGGATGGCATCGTCGTCGGCGTCTTTCAGGCGCAACTGCACGGCGGCAACGTCGCCGCCGTCCAACGCCGCCGCCAGCACCTCCGGGAATACCGCGGGGTCCAGCGATGGCGGCGTGATCAGGTAGAGGCGGCAGGGTTCGGCATCCATATTTTTATCAGGCCCCCTGGGCCAGCCAAGTCCGCACCCGGGCTTCCGGGTCGATGGATTCCAGCAGGTCGAGAACCGGCGCCTCTGCTTCGGCGTTTTCCTTTTCCAGCCGCGCCCCGGTTTGGGCGGCGATGTCGGCGATCTTTTCCCGAGTTTCGGCCGGGGCATTGATGCGGATGACCTTTAACCCGTGGCGGAGCGCGCTTAAGGCGAGACCGGGGTCATCGCCACAATCGAAAACCGCGGTTACGGCAATGGCGCAATCAGGCCCGGTGGCTACGGCAATCATGTCCCGGAAGACCTGTGCGCCAAGATAGGCGGCCGCCCCCGGTGCGCTTCTGAGGGTGATCGGAAGGCCGAGCTCCGCCGCCACGGTGACCGCCGCCTTGGCCTCTTCGAGGCTATGGATGATGATGGGGCGGTCTTGGCTGGCAGGCATGGCGGTTATTTCTAATCCTGCAAAGTGATCGGTGACACAGACAACGGTGACTTTGAATAGTAATATGCCCGTTGATTTATTACAGGTAAAATCAGGGGCGTTTTAGCCCGGAGAATACTAGTGGATATAGCTACGCTTCTCGGCCTTTTTATCGGTGTCACCGTCGTCACCCTGGCGATTATGACCGGGTCCGACCTGTCGATCTTTCTCAATCTCCCCGGATTTCTCATTGTTTGCGGCGGCACCTTCGCCGCGACCTTGATCAAGTTTCCCTTATCGGGTGTGTTCGTCGCCTTTTTCGTCGGTGCCAAGGCGGCGTTCGTTAATGAGAAGGAAAGCCCCCGCGAGATCGTTGACCTGACCATGCGTCTGGTTAAGCGGGCGCAGAAGGTGGGGCTGATCGGTTTGGAAAAGGTCAACGTCAAGAACAGCTTTTTCCGCAAGGGGTTGCAGCTTTGCGCCGATGGCCGCGACGGTGATGTCATCCGCAAAATGATGACCCGTGAAATGGAAATGGCGATCCAGCGCCAGGAAGTCGGCGAAAGGGTTTTCCGGGCCATCGGTGAATCGGCGCCGGCCTTCGGCATGGTCGGTACCCTTGTCGGTTTGGTGCAGATGCTGAGCACCATGAGCGATCCCACCTCCATCGGCCGGGCCATGGCGATCGCCCTGTTGACGACGCTTTACGGGGTGTTGATCGCGCAGCTGATCGCCTTGCCGATCTCAGACAAGCTGGAGGCCAAAAACGAAATTGAACGGGGCAATAAGGTCCTGATCATCGAGGCGTTGGTGCAAATTCAAGAACGCAACAACCCCACCGCCGTTCTCGATATTCTGGAGGCCTATTTGCCCGAAAAACAACGCAACCGGCGTGAAGGCGAAAGGCCGGGCGGTGGCGCGCAAATGAGGCGGAGGGCGACGGATTAATGAAGGCGCTGGAAAGACGGAAACTCGAAGGCGCGCCCAGGTGGATGGTGACCTTTGCCGATCTGATGGCATTACTGTTTGCGCTGTTCGTGCTGTTGTTGTCGTTTGCCGATGTTAACAGGGACAGTTTCCAAAAGAACGCCGGGCCCATGCGCGATGCCTTCGGGGCTGGCGACAAGGTGTTGCGGACGACCTCCAGGCCCAGTGTCCAGATCGGCGAGGCAGGCCCCGGCAAGGCGAAGTTACAGGCTCGGGCACCGGCCGCCTCGACCGCCGAAATCCTTCGGTTCGACCGCCGCCTGCAGGCTAAAAGAAATTTTCTTTTTCAATTCAGAAGATCAATGGAACGCGAGATATCTGATTCCCGCATCGTCCTTATTGATGAGGGTAATCGTATCATTATCCGCTTTCCGGGAACGACGTCATTCCTTGCCGGCAGCGATCAACTGGCCGGTGGGTTTGAACCGACACTGACCCGGATCGCCAGTATCCTGAGGGTGACGGATGGCCAAATCCTGGTTTCCGGTCATACCGACAACGTGCCCATATCGTCGGCCCGGTTTAGATCGAACTGGGATTTGTCATCGGGACGGGCCGTGACCGTCGCCCACTTTATCATTCAACAGGCGGGCGTGCGATCGAACCGGATCACCGTTCAAGGATTTGCCGATAGCCGGCCACTGGCGGATAACGACACGCCGGAAAACCGTTCCCGGAACCGGCGTGTCGAAATCGCGATTGAGATATCTTCGTTTGCTGGATAGGGCATCTTCGGTTCACCGAATATGCCCTACCAAATAAGTCTTGCCGCAAATACGTCGTCGCAAATGAGTTCATTTGCTCGGGATTTGCTCTTTTTTTTGCCGCAAATACGTCGTCGCAAATGAGGCCATTTGCTCGGGATTTGCTTTAGCCGGCGTTGTGCATGGCCAAGGCGGTGTCGGGCATGCGGCTGGAAAAGCCCCACTCGTTATCGTACCAGCTCAAGACCCGGACAAAATTACCCTCAATGACCTGGGTCTGTGTTGAATCGAAGCTGGAACTCGCCGGGTTGTGGTTGAAGTCGACGGAGACCAGTTCGGCGGTCACATAATCCATCACCCCTTTCAAGGGGCCGTCGGCGGCTTCCTTCATGGCGGCGTTGATTTCCTCGGCCGAGGTTTCGCGTCCGGCCGTGAAGGTCAGGTCAATCAGCGACACGTTCGGCGTCGGCACGCGGATGGCGGTGCCGTCCAGCTTGCCGAGAAGTTCCGGCAGCACCAGACCGACGGCTTTCGCCGCCCCGGTTCCCGCCGGGATTAGGGAAACCGCACATGCCCGGGCGCGCCGCGCATCCGAGTGCAGGGTGTCCAGGGGTCTTTGGTCACCGGTGTAGGAATGGATCGTCGTCATGAAGCCTTTTTCGATGCCGACCAGCTTGTTGAGGACATCGGCGACGGGCGCCAGACAGTTGGTCGTGCACGACGCATTGGAGACAACGGTATGGTGGGTTTCCAGCTTGTCGTGGTTGACCCCGTAGACGATGGTCATATCGACTTCCTTGCCCGGCGCCGAGATCAGCACCTTGGAAGCACCGGCGTCGAGATGCTTGGAAGCGGATTCGCGGTCGGTGAACAGGCCGGTGCACTCGAACGCGATATCGACGTCCAGATCATTCCAAGGAAGGTTGGCGGGATCGCGTTCCGCCGACACTTTGATCGGCCCGGTGCCGACATCCATGGTGTCCTTGTCGATATCGATATCGGCGCCCAGGGTGCCGTGGATCGAATCGTATTTCAACAGGTGGGCATTCATCTCCACCGAGCCGAGATCGTTGATACCGACGATCTTCACGTCATCGCGACCGGACTCCACAATCGCCCGCAGGATCAGCCTGCCGATTCGCCCGAAACCGTTAATTCCTACTCGTAATGCCATTTAGGCCTCCATTAAAAACACTGATCAAAAAAACCGATCTCAAGTGTTCACTCCCATCTTTTCTATTTCCGGATTTACCGGAATATTTAATTTCTCAGGGCCGCACCATCTAGGGAAAGGCCGCTTTCGTCAAACAGATTTTTCCCACCCCAATGTTCAGGGAACTCCCCACCTCAATTGGATTTTTGTATTATTTAACAATGGATTGCATGTCATTGTTAGGACGATGATTGACCTTGGGAAGGCTGCTGTCCTACTCTTGGCCAAGGCAGGGGCAATTAGAGAACATCAAGTGAAAAATTCTTCTTTGCAAAAACCATCAAAGGTGGATCGTGCGTGCGCGCGCCTCGACAGCGCGGTGGCGCGCCTGGAAGAGGCGTTGGCAAACCAGGGCGATATTCAGGCTCCCTCCGGTGCTGGTCCGGATCCTTTAACGGTTCGGGAACTGGACCTCCTGCGCGATGAAAACGCAAAGCTCAAAACGATCAACGATACCGTTTCCGGCCGCCTGGATAATGCCATCGGCCGGCTGCGGACAGTCATCGGGGAGCCCTAGATAGACATGGCCAAAGTCAACGTCAGCATCCATGGCCGCAATTACGAAGTCGCCTGCGACGATGGCCAGGAAGCCCATCTTTCCAGGTTGGGGGCCTATGTCGACAAACGCATCAATGAACTTTTGGCGGCGGTCGGCGAGGTCGGTGAGGCCCGCCTTTTGGTGATGGTTTCCTTGCTGTTGGCCGATGAATTGTCGGATGTATATGCGGAATTGGAGGTGGCGCGGTCATCGGATGCCGGGGCGACGGCCTTATTGAGCGCCGAAGACGCCTTGAGCGCCAATATCGAGGATCTGGCCGATCGCATCGAGGTCATTGCCGAACGCCTGGAACAAGCATAGATTCACCTGTAGGGCGGTTTCTGCCCAGTTCGTCACGGCTCGTTTTCCCTGGGGCTTTCTATACCTCGGGAGCTGTCCCTGCCAGGCCCGTGGGCTTGGTATTATGGCGCCCACCTGCAACAGCAGGCCACAGAGGATTCCTTAGCCAACGGCTGGTGTGGGGCCGTCCTATCTTTTTGCCGCAGGCCCCCTCAATGGTCCCCGTTCGATGATCTCATGACATGTCCGTAGACAACGAAAAAAATGAATTGCGCCAAATTGCCAAAGGCAACCGCACAAGACTTGTCAAGGAGGCGGGGGCAGGAAGCGCGCAAAAATTGGCCGACAACTATTTCCAATTGGCCCCATTTTCCGTTGCGGGAACGGCTGATCCGTCCCTGGCGGTTGCCGGCTATTGGCCCATGGCCGAAGAAATCGACGTTCGCCCGTTGATGACAGGGGTGTATGAGACCGGCCGGCCGGTGGCGCTGCCGGTGGTCATCGCACCCGCGGCGCCTTTGATCTTTCGCCGCTGGCAGCCGGAAATGGTACTGGACGCGGGTGTTTTCGGGACCTGTCACCCAGGTCCGCAAGAGCCGGAGATGACGCCTCTTATCCTGTTGGTGCCGTTGCTGGCTTTCGATGATCAGGGCTTCCGGTTAGGTTGGGGCGGCGGCTTTTACGACCGCACCCTTGCGGAATTGAGGGCGCCGGGGTTAAGGGCGGCCCGGTTGGGATCGACGAGCCCGGTGGTCGCCGTCGGCGTCGGCTATCATGGACAGCGGGTTGACCACGTGCCACATACGCCGGAAGACGAACCCATGGACTGGATCATCACCGACGAGGGCATTTTGGAGACGCGCCGACAATGAAAATTCTGATATGCGGTGATGTGGTCGGCAAGGCCGGTCGGCGGGTGCTCGAAGATAACCTGCCCGATATCCGACAGCGGTTGGAGTTGGATTTTGTCATCGTCAATGGTGAAAATGCCGCCCATGGCTTCGGCATTACCGACAAGATTTGCGCCGCCTTCTACGCCGCCGGCGCCGACGTGATTACCACCGGCAACCACGTTTGGGACCACCGCGACATCATCAACTACATCGGCGACGACCCCAAGCTGCTGCGGCCGATGAATTTCCCGGACGGAACGCCCGGGGTCGGGTCCGGCATTTATGATGCCGCCGGCGGCCGCAAGGTGATGATTATCCATCCCATGGGACGACTGTTCATGGAACCGATTGATGATCCGTTCGCCGCCGTTGATGATGCGCTCAAAAATCACCGGCTCGGCCACTCGGTGGACGCCATCGTCGTCGATTTCCATTGTGAAGCGACCAGTGAGAAACAAGGGATGGGACATTTTCTCGATGGCCGGGTGTCGGCGGTAGTCGGTACCCATACCCATGCGCCCACCGCCGATGCGCAGGTGCTGCCCGGCGGCACCGCATTTTTAACGGATATTGGCATGACCGGCGATTATGATTCGGTGATCGGCATGAAAAAGGAAGTGGCGACCAGCCGCTTTACCACCCAGATGCGGCAAGGGCGCCTGGAACCGGCGGAAGGCGTCGCCACGCTTTGCGCCGTTTATGTAGAGACCGACAATGCCACCGGTCTGGCCACCCATATCGCCCCGTTGCGCCTCGGCGGCCGTTTGAAAGAAGAATGGCCGGTCTAAAGCCTTATCCAATCGCCGCACATAGAAACGGCGCCGCTGCACCAGATTAATCTCTGAAGCGCCAAATTAATGACATATTGGTCTGACATTAAGGTGGACGCTAGTCGTGCGTTCACCTACTACATGTAGTATAAACAGTCGGTAATTTTTCAAAGTTTAGGGGGACGATCGGAAAAATGGCCGGTCATTCAAAATTTAAGAACATTATGCACCGCAAGGGCCGCCAGGATGCCAAGCGGGCCAAGGTTTTTTCGAAGCTGATCAGGGAACTCACCGTGGCCGCGAAATCGGGACTGCCCGACCCGGACATGAACCCGCGTCTGCGCACCGCCATCGCCGCGGCCAAGGCCGCCAACATGCCGGGCGACACCATGAACCGGGCGATCAAGAAAGGCAGCGGCGGTGGTGATGACACCAACTACGAGGAAATCCGTTATGAGGGCTACGGGCCGGGCGGCGTCGCGATCATCATCGAGGCATTGACCGACAACCGTAACCGGACCGCCAGCGAAGTCCGCGCCGCGTTTACCAAATTCGGTGGCAACTTGGGCGAAACCGGCTCCGTCAATTTCATGTTCGACCGGGTCGGCTTGATTGTCTATGGCGCCGCTGCCGCAAGTGCCGATGACATGTTCGAGGCTGCCCTAGAGGCCGGCGCGGCGGACGTGGAATCTTCTGACGGCGGCCATGAAGTGACCTGCGACCCTGATGATTTTTCAACCGTGCGCGACGCCCTTGAGGGTAAGTTCGGCGCCGCCGAGGACGCACGACTTGACTGGAAACCGCAAAACGCCGTCGCCGTCGACGAGAACGCGGCGTCGACTCTATTGAAGCTTCTGGACGCCCTTGAGGATAACGACGATGTGCAACGGGTGGCCGCTAATTTTGATGTCGCCGACGATGTGCTTGAGCGTCTCAGCGCCTGACCGCCTGAATTGGAACTTAAAAGGTGATGACCATTCGACTGATCGGTTTTGATCCGGGGCTTCGCAACACCGGCTGGGGGGTGATCGAGGCCAACGGCAATCACCTCGGCCATATTGCCGACGGCGTCGTCAAGACGGATGCGAAGCTGCCGTTGGCGGACCGTCTGGTACAGTTGCAAGACGGCCTGACCCGGGTTATCGAACAATTCCATCCCGACGAGGCGGCGGTCGAGGAAACCTTCGTCAACAAAAACGCCGCCTCGACACTGAAATTGGGCCAGGCGCGGGCGATTTCCCTGTTGGTGCCGGCCAACGGCGGCCTCAAGGTGTTCGAGTATTTTCCCAACCTGATCAAGAAGTCAGTCGTCGGTGGCGGTCATGCGGCCAAGCAACAGATCAAAATGATGGTCAAGGTCCTGCTTCCCGGGGCCGAGCTGAAAAGCGCCGACGCCGCCGATGCCTTGGCGGTCGCCATCTGTCACGCCCATCACCGCGACAGCGTCCAAACCCGTGCGGCATTAGGAATGACGGCGATGACGGCGGGGGAAACCGCGGGGGAGACGGGCCGTTGATCGCCAAGCTCAAAGGATTGGTCGATAGCACCGGCGACGGCTGGGCCATCATTGATGTTAGCGGGGTCGGTTATTTGGTGTTCTGTTCCGGCCGCACCCTTGGCCGCCTTGGCACCGGCGAGGCCGCCGAGGTCCTGATCGAAACCCACGTCCGCGAAGATCATATCCATCTTTATGGTTTTTATGCTGCAAATGAGCGCGAATGGTTCCGGCTGCTGACCACCGTTCAGGGCGTTGGCGTCAAGGTCGCCCTTGCCATGTTGACGGTGCTGGGCCCAGACGAATTGCTGCATGCGGTGGCCGCCGCCGACAAGGCGATGATCACGCAGACGCCGGGCGTCGGCCCCAAACTGGCGACCCGTATCTTAAGCGAACTGAAGGACAAAGTCGGGACGATGGCGCTATCGCCGGGCGCGCTCGGTGACGGCGAGCCCGGTTCCATACCGGTGGCGACGGGGTCGGTCAACGATGCCACATCGGCGCTGGTCAACTTAGGATATCGGCCCAGCGAAGCCTTGGCTGCCGTCAGCCGCGCCGCCGGACGGCTTGGCGATGACGCCGAGGTCGAGGCCTTGATCCGGGCGGGCTTAAGCGAACTGGCCCCGACCGACGCCCATATGGGGAGCGCCTAAGTCATGGCTGATGACAGCCGCATGGTCGCGCCCACCGTTGCAGATTCTGAAAGCAACGAAGAAATTATGGAAACCGGGCTTCGGCCCCGGCGGTTAGACGACTTCGTCGGCCAACCGCAATTGTGTGACAACTTGTCCGTATTCATTGCCGCCGCGGTCAAGCGCGGTGAGCCTTTGGACCATGTGCTTTTTTATGGGCCGCCGGGGTTGGGTAAGACGACCCTGGCCCAGATCGTCGCCAATGAGCTTGGCGTCGGTTTTCGTGCCACCTCCGGCCCGGTGATCGCCAAGGCCGGAGACTTGGCTGCGATCCTGACCAACCTGCAGCCCCGGGATGTTCTTTTCATTGACGAGATCCACCGCCTCAATCCGGTGGTAGAGGAAATTCTCTACCCGGCGATGGAGGACTTCCAACTCGATCTGATTATCGGCGAGGGACCGGCGGCGCGTTCCGTGCGGATCGATCTGCCGCCGTTCACCTTGGTCGGGGCGACGACTCGATCCGGCCTGATTACGTCGCCGTTGCGCGAACGGTTCGGCATTCCCATGCGGTTGTCTTTTTATTCGGCCGAGGAACTGGAAAAAATCGTCGTTCGCGGCGCCGGGCTGCTGGAAATGGACCTGACCCCGGACGGTGGCGCCGAAATCGCCCGGCGTTCGCGGGGAACGCCCAGGGTTGCCGGAAGGTTGTTGCGCCGGGTGCGTGACTTCGCGGACCTGGACGGCGGCGTCAAAGTCGACGCCAAGGCCGCCGATGCGGCGTTGCAAAGACTGGACGTGGACAGCCGCGGCCTCGACGCCATGGACCGGCGTTATCTGGACTGCATCGCGGTCAAGTTCACCGGCGGCCCGGTCGGTATCGAGACCTTGGCGGCGGCCTTGTCCGAGGAACGCGACACCATCGAAGAGGTGATCGAACCGTATCTCATTCAACAGGGTTTTTTGTTGCGCACGCCTCGCGGGCGGGCGCTGGCGTCGGCGGCCTACCGCCACTTAGGTCTGGATGAACCCGACGGGGTCCAGCAATTGGAACTGATCGCGGACACGGTGCCAGGAACAGGTGAGGGCGATGAGTAAGGATAGCGTTCAC
>MPMB02205989.1_pt1 | contig 34717 bp, 32 predicted proteins | sample 1617371 | NCBI WGS metagenome assembly MPMB02 (sample SAMN05944808, study PRJNA350692) | marine metagenome | biome: marine; feature: ODZ; material: water; isolation source: 300 m water sample filtered on 0.2 um supor filter | place: Pacific Ocean | collected 2012-04-08 | depth 300m m
CGAGGAGTTCGAACAGCAGGAAGATCACGGCGCCTCACGGCTGAGGAGTTCGAACAGCGGGAAGATCACGGCGCCTCACGGCTGAGGAGTTCGAACAGCGGGAAGATCACGGCGCCTCACGGCTGAGGAGTTCGAACAGCAGGAAGATCACGGCGTCTCACCGCGGAGGATCGCACCGCGGCGCTTGAAGTACGCGGTTTCGGAGAGCTGCCCGGCGCGGCGGGCGTCCTCGAGGTCGGCGAGGGCGCGGAGCTGGTCGGAGGAGAGCTCTGGCGAGACGGTCGGTTGCTCCACGTCCGAGGTGTCCTCGGTGCTTTCCATCAGTACCGTGCGCCGCACGATCTTTCCCGTTGCTGTCAGCCGCGTGCGGGTGGGTTTGCGGAAGATGGGGTCGCGCCACTGGACCGCCACCGACTGGTGGTCGACGAGACTCATGCCGGGATCGACGACGAGCCGGAAGTTGAGTGGATATTCGCCGATGTGGGTCTCGGGGAGCCCGGTGACCGATGTCGAGCGCTGCTTCGCTTTCGGAATCGGCCAGTCCGAACGCGAGATCTGGATGTAGAGAAGGTCGGCCTTCATGTAGACGAGCAGGCTCGTCAAGAACTGGCGGTCGAAGACCAGGAGGCTTTTGCCGTGGCGGATCGACTGTACGACGATTTGTTGATTCGGACTGGCCTCCGCGAGCGCCTTGGACACGGCGTCTGCCATGTCGAAGAGGTTTGAGAGCGGGATCGCAGGCTTGCGCTCACCGCCCTCGCCCGGGCGCAGGTCGATGCGGGACAGGATGTGCGCCATCCGCACCGGCGCGATCTCGGCCGGTTGGTCGAGACCCAGGGGCACGATCTTGGAGCCGCGCTTCTCGCTGCGGAGGATGATCTCGATCTTTCCGTCGTCGTAAACCGTCTCGCGGATCTGCCGGGTGATACAGGCGCTATTCGCCAACGCCGCGGCGAGGGCCAGCGCCAGCATGACGTTTCGGGAGCTACGGCATCGGGAGTTGCCCGTCACGAGGTGGGAGTGTCGCAAAGCCGTGCGCCGGATGCTCACGTGATCGCGCTTACCAGGTGATAGGTCACGAAGCTCGCCGTCCAGGCCAGCACCAACAGGCTCCCGAACGCGAACGCCGGCCAGCGCCAGCTTCCCGTTTCCTGCCGCATCACGGCCAGGGTCGACATGCACTGGAGCGCGAAAACGAAGAAAATCAGCAGGGATGCGACCGTCGCCGGGGTGAAGATGCGTTTCCCATCGGGGCCTACGTCCGCGCGCACGGCCGAGCGCAGCGAGGTCTCCTCATCGGTCGCCGCGTAGATCTGCGCCAGGGTGGCGACGATCACCTCGCGCGCGGCGAGGCTAGCGAGCAGACCGACGCCGATCTTCCAGTCAAAGCCCAGGGGAGCGATGACGGGCTCGAGTGCGTGCCCCGCGCGTCCGGCCAGGCTGTGCTCGAGCGCATAGCGGCGCGCGTCGGCGCCCACCATTCCGGCCGGCGGGGGGGTTCGCGGGAAGGTGAGCAGTACCCAGAGCACGACGGACACCAGCAGGATGATCGTTCCCGCCCGGCGCAGGAACGCGCTCGTGCTGCTCCAGATTTGAGACGACAGCAGCCGCAGCGGCGGCACGCGGTAGGACGGAAGCTCCATGTAGAAAGGCAGGGTGTCGCCGCGGACCAGCGTTCGCTTGAGTACCGCCGCGGCACAGAGCGCCGAGAGCGCGCCGAGCGCGTAGAGGCCGAGCAGGACGAGGCCCTGGAGGCCGATGGGTCCCCACACGGTCGTCGCAGGGACGAAAGCGCCGATCAGCAGCGCGTAGACGGGAAGCCGCGCTGAGCAGGTCATGAGCGGCGCCACCAGGATCGTCACCAGCCGGTTTCGCGGCGACGGAATGCTGCGTGTCGCCATGATGCCCGGGACCGCGCACGCGTAGGAAGACAGCAGGGATATGAAGGAGCGCCCGTCGAGGCCGGCGCGAGCCATCACGCGGTCCACCACGAAGGCGGCGCGCGCCATATAGCCCAGGTCTTCGAGGAGATAGAGCAGGCTGAAGAGCAGCACGATCTGCGGCAGGAAGATCACCACGGCACCGACGCCCGCCACCAGACCGTCGGCGAGAAAATCGGCGAACAGGCCCGGGGGCACCACGCTGCGCACGCCGCCGGAAGCGAGGCCGACGCCGGTTTCGATGGCATCCATCGCGGGCTGGGCCCAGGCGAAGATCAGCTGGAAGAAGGCCACCATGACGGCGACGAATAAGAGCGAGCCCGCGACGGGATGCAGCACGATGCGGTCTACGAGTTCGGTGGGGCGGTGGGCGTTGGGCCGTTGGGAGAGCACGGTTTGCAGCACCGAGTCGGCCCAGGCGGCGCGCTCCGCCGCGGGCGCTGGCGGGGGGATGGGCGGCCGGCTCCATTTTTCGGGTGTCGCTAGGGTTTCTCGCAGTGCCGCCAGGCCGGTGCCGCGATGGCCGATGACGCCCCGTACCGGAACGCCGAGCGCGCACTCGAGCCGTTCGAGGTCGAGGCGCCCCCCCCGGGCGTGGAGTTCGTCCAGCATGGTCACGACCAGGCAGGCTGGGGTTCCACGCGCGAGCAGTTGCCCCACCACCAGCAGGGAGCGTTCGAGGGAGCACGCATCGGTGACCATGACGAGCGCATTCGGTGCGGGGCCGAGCTCGCCGTCGAGGACCCGGCCGATGATCTCCTCGTCCGGGCTCACCGGATCGAGGCTGTAGGTGCCGGGCAGATCCACCACCACGGCGCGCCGTCCCCCGAGTTGGCAAGGGCCCTCGCGGCGCTCGACCGTTACGCCCGGGTAATTGCCGACCCGCGCGTGCAGCCCGGTGAGCGCGTTGAAAAGGGTCGTCTTGCCCGAATTGGGGCTCCCGACCAGCCCCAGGCGCAACGTGCCGGGAATTGCAGCCGTTTCCGTGCTCACGACCGGCGTACGCGGATGCGTTCCGCCTCTGAACGGCGCAGGCAGAGGCGGGTGCCGCGCAGCTCGTAGATCGCCGGGTCGCCCAGCGGCGCCCGGCGCACGACCCGCACCGGGGTTCGCGGCACGAAGCCCAGGTCGGCGAGCCTGCGCCCCAGCGGGCTCGTCTCATCGACCGACTCCACCTCGCCCGTGGCGCCCGGCGGCAGGGCCGCCAGATCCGTGCTGTCGTCCTGGTCGCATCGGGAGGTCATATGAAAATGAATTCCATTTTCAGATCTATTAGATTTTAGGACACCCGGGGGCTCCTAAAAAGGAGAACATGTTCTCCTATTCGTTTTCGTTGCGGAGTTGGCGATTCACCAGTTCGGCCACGGCTTCCGCCGGCTCTGCTTCGCCATCGAGCACGCGCTGCACGTCCCGGGCGATCGGCATCTCGACGCCCGCCTGATCGGCCAGCGCGCAGGCTGCGATGGTGGTGCGCACGCCCTCGGCCACTTCATTCATGCTGCCCACGATCTCCGCGAGCGTCTCGCCCCGGCCCAGCGCCAGGCCGACGTTGCGGTTGCGCGAGAGATCCCCCGTACAGGTCAGTATCAGGTCCCCCATGCCCGCCAGGCCCAGGAAGGTCAGCGGGTCCGCACCCATGGCGACGCCCAGGCGAGTGATCTCGTGCAGCCCGCGTGTCATCAGCGCGGCCCGGGCGTTGTGGCCCAGACCCAGGCCGTCGCTGATCCCCACAGCGATGGCGACGACGTTCTTGAGCGCCCCCCCCACCTGGACACCGATCACGTCCGTGGCCGAGTAGCAGCGGAAATTCGTCAGAGAGAGCGACTCCTGGACCGAAATGGCGAACGCCTCCTCTCGGCAGGCCACGGTCACCGCGGTCGGCTTTTCGGCGAATACCTCCCGCGCGAAGGAGGGGCCCGAGAGGAATACGAGTCGCGGGTGGTGCTCGGGGTCCAGCATTTCCTCGAGCACCTGATCCATTCGCATCCAGGTCCCGAGTTCGATTCCCTTCACCGTGGAGACCAGCAGCGCGTCGCGCGGCAGGAAGCCGGCGGCGCGCTCCATCACCTCGCGCACGCCGTGACTCGGTACGGCGCAGATCACCAACTCGCAGCCCTCGAGGGCTTCCTCGAGGTCGGTCGTGGCCCGCACCTGCTCCGGGATCCGCGCGTCGCTCAGGTACCGGGGATTGCGGTGCTCCCGGTTGATGGTATCGGCCAACTCCACATCGCGGGCCCACAGCCGTACGTCGTGCTCCCGTGCGGACAGGAGCGCCAGACAGGTGCCGAAACTGCCTGCTCCGAGCACTGCAACGGGTACCGCCATTTCGCGCGCATGCTATCACCAGAACCCGGCCATTCCCGGGTCCCGCGCGCTGGATTTCCCGTTGACCCTCGTGGGGCCTGTCGTTACCTTCCGCGCGTTTTCGTTTCTCTGTCGCGGACTTGCCAGATTTTCTCAGGCCACGGAGCGCGCGTCGCATGCTTGCCGACTACACCGGCATTCTCGTGATCCTGATCGTCGGCACACTTCTCATCGGTGCGATGCTCGGCGTGCACCTCTTGCTCGGCCCGCGCCGGGAGTTCGCCGAGAAGAACGAACCCTTCGAGTGCGGGGAGAAGCCCATCGTTTCGCCGCGGCAGCGCTACGCGGTCAAGTTCTACATGGTGGCGATCCTCTTCGTCGTCTTCGATGTCGAGGCGATCTTCTTCTACCCGTGGGCGGCGGTCTTCGAACAGCTTTCGTGGTTCGGCTACTGGGCGATGGTGGTCTTCACCGTTCCGCTCGCCGTCGGGCTCGTATACGAGTGGATGAAGGGCGGTCTCGATTGGTGATTTCTGACGAGACCCGGGCTGCGATCGATGTAGAGATCGCCAGGTACCCGAAGCGGCGCGGCGCGCTGCTCCCGGCTCTTCACCTGGTCCAGCGCGAGCACGGGTGCGTCTCCGAAGATTCAGCGGCGGAGCTGGCAGAGATCTTCGAGATCCGGGCAATCGACGTACTCGAGGTCGTGTCCTTCTACAACATGTTCTACGACCGCCCGCAGCCGCGTCATCACGTCTACGTGTGCACCAATCTGCCCTGTTCTCTTCGCGGTGGGCGCACTCTCCTGCGGCAACTCGAGGCGCATGTTGGGTCCAAGGTGGGAGTGCCCACCGAAGACGGCAAGCTCGTTCTCGGACACGAGGAATGTCTCGGGGCGTGTGCCTACGCCCCGATGCTGCGCATCGACGACACCTACTACGAGGATCTCGACGCCGATCGGGCCAAGCGAATCCTCGACGAGTTGGAGTAGATGGGCCTCGAAGTCCCGCACGTCACGGGCTACCTGACGCAGCACTTTGCCGATGACGCCTACGCCGGGATCGATGGCTACGTGGGCGCTGGGGGCTACGGAGCGCTGCGGAGAGCCCTGGACATGGCTCCCGGCGACGTGACCGAGTTGGTGAAAGGTGCCGGTCTCCAGGGGCGCGGCGGTGCTGGGTTCTCGACGGGAACGAAGTGGTCTTTCATGCCGGAGAACTCGGAGAAGCCCAAATACCTGGTCTGCAATGCGGACGAATCGGAGCCCGGTTCGTTCAAGGACCGCATTCTGATGGAGCGCGGTCCGCACCAGGTGCTCGAGGGCATCCTGATCGCCGCGTGGGCGACTGGAGCGGAGAAGACGTTCATCTACGTGCGGGGTGAGTACGCACTTCCCGCCGCTCGTCTGGAGCGTGCCATCGCCGAAGCGCACGAGCGGGAGTTCCTGGGGGAGCGGATCTGTGGCAAGGATTTCGCGCACGACGTGGTCCTGATGCGCGGGGCCGGTGCGTACATCTGCGGCGAAGAGACCGGGCTGCTCGAGTCTCTCGAGGGCAAGAAGGGCCAGCCCCGCAAGAAGCCGCCCTTTCCGGCTCAGTTCGGCGCTTTCGGTATGCCGACCACGGTGAACAACGTGGAGACTTTCTCTCACGTGCCGCACATCGTGGCGAACGGAGTCGAGTGGTTTCGCGGCTTTGGCACGGAGAAGAGCCCGGGAAACACGGTCTTCGGCGTGTCGGGTCAGGTGCGGCGTCCGGGGCTATTCGAGTTGCCGCTGGGCACCCCCCTCGACGAGATCGTCTTCGAACACGCGGGCGGTCCGCTGGAGGGCCGGCAGGTCAAGGGGGTGATTCCGGGGGGGATGTCCATGCCGATCCTCCCGGCGAACCTGCTCGATGTGCCGATGGCGAACGAGTTCCTTCGGGAACGCAAGACCATGCTCGGCACCGGCGGCGTCGTGGTGATGGACGACCGGACCTGCATGGTACGCGCGTCCTGCGTCATTGCGTACTTCTTCCGCGACGAGTCTTGTGGCCAGTGCACCCAATGCCGCGAGGGAACCGGCTGGATCCACAAGATCGTCGAACGCATCGAGCGCGGCGCCGGTTCGAGCGAAGACATCGAAATCCTGCAAGACATCACCGAGAAGATGGAGGGCCAGACCATCTGCGCCTTCGCCGACGCGGCCGCTTGGCCGATCCAGGGCATGCTGCGCCATTTTCGCGACGACTTCGTCGAGCACGTCAACCGGGGAAAGTGTCCCTTCCCCGAGAGCTTCGAGCTCTGATGCCGAAGATCACCGTCGACGGAAAGATCCTCGAGGTTCCCGAAGGCCGGACCATCCTCCAGGCCCTCGACGACGTCCAGCTGCTGATGAACGGGGTCGAGATCCCGCACTATTGCTGCCATCCGAAGCTTTCGATCGACGGCTCGTGCCGTCTGTGTCAGGTCGAGGTGGAGGGCATGCCCAAGCTCCAGATTGCCTGCAACACGCCCGTGCAGGAGGGCATGGCGATTCGCACGGATACCGAGAGCGTGCGCGAGGCGCGTGCGGGCGTGATGGAACTCCTGCTGGTGAACCACCCGCTCGACTGCCCCATCTGCGACCAGGCGGGTGAATGCAAGCTCCAGGACTACGCCTTCGAGTACGGGATCGAGCAGTCGCGCACGCGAGAGCCGCGGCGTGCGCGGAAGAAGAACGTCGACCTGGGGCCTATGATCAAGTTCGACCAGGAGCGCTGCATTCTGTGCCGTCGCTGCGTGCGCTTTTGCGATGAGATTTCCGAAACGGGTGAGTTGCGGATGTTCAACCGCGGCGACCGCTCGGTAATCGAAACCCTTCCGAGCGTTCCGCTCGACAACGACTACTCGATGAACGTGGCGGATATTTGCCCGGTTGGCGCCCTCACGACCCGGGACTTCCGTTTCAAGATTCGGGTGTGGTTTCTCGAGGACGTTCCCGGGGTGTGCACGGGTTGTGCGAACGGTTGCAACGTGCACCTGGGTGTGGCCAATAACAAGGTCTATCGCTACGTCCCCCGGCGCAACGACGACGTCAACGACACCTGGCTCTGCGACGCCGGACGCCTGTCCTACAAGGAGATTGGCGGGGGAGCGCGGCTTCGTGAGGCCACCGTGCGCGAGGGCGACGCCCCGCCCAAGCCCACCGGCTATGAGGATGCGGTCGCCGCGGCGGCGGAGCGGTTGCGGGCGGTAGTCGAGTCTCACGGAGCGGACACGCTCGTCGTACTGGCCTCGCCCCACGCCACGAATGAAGAGCTCTTCACGCTCGGTCAGTTCTGCGACGCGTTGGGCGTCGGGGCGCGCGGTGCCGCTGTGGTTCGCGGGCGCGAGGACGCACGGCTCATCAAGGCCGAGAAGGCGGCGAATGCCGAGGGAGCGCGCCGGCTGGGCTTCGCTGACCCCGTGACGACGCTGGCCAAGCTGCGCGACGGCGCCGCAGCGGCGGCGCTCGTGTTGGGCCACGACGCCCTGGGCGAGGCCTTCCTCGGCGGTCCCGAACCCTTCGCCGGTCTCGAGGCGCTCGTGCTCCTCGACGTCTACCAGTCCCCGCTGGTGAAGCTCGCCCACGTTGCGCTTCCCGTGCGGCACGTGGCCGAGATGCACGGGACCCTCACCAACGTTGCCGGCCGGGTGCAGCGGGTGGTGCCGGCGGTCGAGCCCGCATGGGAGGCGTGGAGTGCCGGCGAGGTCGTCGCGCATCTCGGTGCAGCGCTCGGGCTCTCGGGCTTCGAAGGGGATTGGAACGCCGGGGAGGTCTCGCGCCGCCTCGCGGCAAGCGTCGACGGCTTTGCCGGTGTTCACCTGGAGAGTGTCGGCGCCGGCGGCCGGTTGCTGGCGGACGCCGCCCGCGGGCCCGCCGCCTGATGCCTGTCGAGGAGATCGTCAAGACGCTCGTCATCATCCTGGTGGTGGTCGGGGCGCTCGCGCCGGTCATCACCTGGATCGAACGCAAGCAGAGCGCGTTGATGCAGGACCGGATCGGCGCGAACCGTGCGGACGTCGCGGGCATCACCATCCTCGGTCTGCTCCACCCGCTGGCCGACGTGGTCAAGCTCCTCACCAAGGAGGATGTGGTTCCGGAGGGGGCCAACCGGGTGCTCCACCTGCTGGCGCCGCTCATTGCGGCGATCCCCGCGGTGATCGCCTTCGGCGTGATTCCGTACGGCGGTGTCTACACCTTCGGCGATCGCACCATCAGCCTGGTCGTCGCCGATCCCGACTGGGGCATGCTCTACATCTTCGCGATCGCGTCCATCGCCACCTACGGAACGGTGATCGCGGGTTGGTCGAGCAACAACAACTGGTCGCTGCTCGGCGGCATCCGCGCTTCGGCCCAGATGATCTCCTACGAGGTCGCCATGGGACTCTCGCTCGTCGGGATCTTCATGGTCTTCCAGACGCTGAGCCTCCAGGAGATGGCGCTGGCTCAGGACCGCAGCTTCGCGTTCTTTGGCATCCACTGGCTGCGGCTTCCGGCCTGGGGGGTCTTCTACCAGCCGCTTGCGTTCGTCCTCTTCCTCACCTGCATCATGGCCGAGAACAAGCGGCCGCCGTTCGACATTCCCGAGGGTGAATCGGAGATCATCGCCGGTTATCACCTCGAGTACTCGGGCATGAGATTCGGTCTCTTCTTCATGTCCGAGTTCATCCAGGTCGTGGTGATCGCGGGCCTGATGACAGCGGTCTTTCTGGGCGGCTGGACGATTCCCTACCTGTCGACGGACGACATCATCCGGGGCGTGGGCTCGGTCTACGGCACTGGCTTCGCCACCGGTATCTGCCTGCTGCTCCAGTTCGGGAGCTTCATGGTGAAGGTCCTGTTCATGATCTGGTTCCAGATGGCCTTGCGCTGGACGTTGCCGCGCTTCCGCTACGACCAGGTCATGGACCTGTGTTGGAAGATCATCCTCCCCCTTTCGATTGCGAATATTCTCGTCACCGGTTTCGCGATGCTCTTGCTCCGGGAGGGCGGCGCGTGACCGTCCCGGTCTTCCTCTTCTACCTCTTTGGTGCCCTCGCGGTGATCTTTTCCCTGAGCATGGTGCTGCACGTGCGCAATACGGTCGCGGGCGCGTTGTCGCTCGTCGTGACCATGATTTCGCTGGCCGCGATCTATGTACTGCTCGAGGCCCACCTCGTTGCGGTGATTCAGATCATGGTCTACGCCGGCGCCATCGTGGTGCTCTTCCTCTTCGTCGTCATGTTGCTGAACCTCCGCGAGGACCAGTTCGCCCCGGGACGGCAGTGGCTGCTCAAAATCGGGGCGGGGCTGGTCGGTGTCGTGGCGCTCGCCCAGCTGCTGCGTCTGTTCCGCATCGGCTTCAGCGACTGGCCGCCACTGCCCGAAGGCTTCGGCGGCTACCGCCTGCTCGGACTCGCGCTCTACACGGATTACGTGCTCCTCGTCGAGCTGGTTTCGCTGCTGCTGCTCGCCGCGATCGTGGGAGCGCTGATCCTCGCCAAGCGAAAGGCCGGCCCGTGATTCCCCTGGACCACGTCATCGCTCTGTCCGCCATTCTCTTTGCGATCGGTGTGGTGGGGGTGGCGACCCGGCGCAACCTGATCGTCGTGATGATGTCGATCGAGCTGATGCTCAACGCCGTGAATCTCGCCTTCGTGGGCTTCAATCGTTTCTGGCCCGGGGTCCCGGGTGCGCCCGTCCTCGACGGTCAGGTCTTCGTACTGATCGTAATCGCCGTCGCCGCTGCGGAGGTGGCCGTCGGTCTCGGCATCGTGATCTCGATGTTCCGGAACCGCGACTCGGTGGACCTCGAAGAGGTGAGTCTGCTGCGATGGTAAACCCCGTCGAGAGTGACCTGCTGCTCTGGATCGTGCTGCTGCCGTTGCTGGCGGCGGTCTTCCACGGCGTGATCATTGGACTGGTGCGGCGGCCGACGGAGCGCTGGCTGGTCATCGGCATCTCCTGCGGTGCTGTCGGTCTTTCTTTCCTGCTCACCTGCCTCGGACTTGCCGAGCTGATCCAACTTCCCGATGGGCAGCACCTGCTGGTCGACGACGTCTATACCTGGATCGGATCGGGGCTGGGCGCCGAGAACCTGACTGTCGAGCTGGCCTTCGCATTGGATCCCGTCGCCGCGGTGGTTTGTATGATCGTGACCGGCGTCGGCTTCCTGATTCATATCTACTCGGTTGGATACATGGAGGACGATGAGCGCGAGGACAGCGGTTTCCAGCGCTTCTTCTGCTACCTGAACCTCTTCACCGCCGCGATGCTCGTGTTGATACTGGGCGACAACCTGGTGCTGATGTTCCTGGGCTGGGAGGGCGTGGGGCTCTGCTCCTACCTCCTGATCGGGTTCTGGTACGGCGACCGCTACAACGCCTACTGCGGCAGCAAGGCGTTCATCGTCAACCGGATCGGCGACTTCGGCTTCCTGGTGGGGATCTTCACGCTTTTCTGGGCATTTTCTTCCGTGGGCTCTCCCACCGTCTCCTTCCGGGAGATCGAGGCCGGTTTCGACCAGATCGTCAACCTGACCGTCAGCGTGCCCTTGTTCGGTGAGTCCCGGGTGGTGACGGTGGTGGCGCTCTGCCTGTTCCTGGGTGCGTGCGGAAAGAGCGCGCAGATTCCGCTCTACACCTGGCTTCCCGACGCGATGGCCGGCCCGACGCCGGTCTCGGCGCTGATCCACGCCGCCACCATGGTGACCGCGGGCGTCTACATGGTGTGCCGTGTTTCCTATCTCTACGCGGCATCGCCCGAGGCGTCGGCGGTGGTGGCCTGGGTGGGCGGCATCACGGCGCTGTTCGCAGCGACGATCGCGATCACCCAGACCGACATCAAGAAGGTCTTGGCGTATTCGACCGTGAGCCAGCTCGGATACATGTTTCTGGCCGCGGGCTGCGGTGGCTTCTCGGCCGCCATCTTCCACCTGGGTACCCATGCGTTCTTCAAGGCCCTGCTCTTCCTCGGTGCGGGCGCGGTGATCCTCGCCCTGCACCACGAGCAGGACATCGAGAAGATGGGAGGCCTCAAGAAGTTCATTCCCACCACGCAATGGGTCTTCCTGGTCGGGGCTCTCTCCATCGCCGGGATCCCGGGCATGTCGGGGTTCTTCTCGAAGGACGAGATCCTGGTCGCCGTCGTCGCATCGCACGTTCCCGGGAAGATGTGGCTGTACACGATTGGGGTCGTGACGGCGGGCCTCACCGCCTTCTACATGTGGCGGCTCCAGTGCAAGGTCTTCTACGGCAAGTACCGCGGTCCGTCGGAGGCGCGCAAGCACATCGAGGATCCCACGGGCTGGATGATGAATCCGCTCTACATTCTCGCAGTCTTCGCGGCCCTGGCGGGCTTCATAGGTCTACCCCAGGTCTGGGCGGATCTGCTTTCCGGTCCCGAGGATTCCAATAGCCTCGGGAACTTCCTGCTGCCGGCCCTCGTGGCGGCCGAGCCGCATGCCCTCGAGCGGAGCACCGAGTTCAAGATGGCGCTCCTCGCAGTACTCTCCTCACTCGCGGGCATCTGGCTCGCTTACGTGTTCTACGTGCGCCGGCCGGAGCTGCCCGGCCGGATTGCGGCCGTGCTCTCGGCGCCGTATGCGTTGCTGAAGAACAAGTACTACGTGGACGAACTCTACGACGCGGCGATCGTGAAGCCCATAGTTGCGATCTCGGATCGCGTTCTCTACCGGTGGGTGGATATGCGCCTGATCGATGGAGTCGGCGTCGAAGGTGCTGCGCGGGCGGTGCGGAGCGTGGCGGCGAACGGTCTCAAGTACGCGCAGTCAGGGCTCACGCAGAGTTACATCTTCCTGATGATCGTCGGTGCGGTGGCGATCGTCGGATACCTGCTCCGGTAGACGGTCATGATCGAGCTTCATCTACTGTCGATCGTCACCTTCCTGCCGCTGCTGACGGGCCTCGCGTTGGGTGTCGTTTCCGTTGTGGCGCATTGGTTCGGTGCAGAGGGTCTCCCGAAACAGGCGTGGCGCGGCGTCGCTCTCGCGAGCACCGCACTGACCTTCGGGGTGTCGCTGCAGCTCTTTTCGGCATTCGACGTGTCGAATCCGGGCTATCAATTCGTCGAACACGCAGCGTGGCTCCCCGCCTGGGGGATCGACTACTTCGTCGGCATCGACGGCATCAGCCTCTTCCTGGTGCTCCTCACGACTTTCCTGATGCCCATCGTTCTTCTGGCTTCCTGGAACGACATCACCGAGTCGGTCAAGAGCTACGTCTTCTTCATGCTCTTCCTCGAAACCGGCATGCTCGGCGCCTTCGTATCGCTGAACCTCTTCCAGTTCTACGTCTTCTGGGAAGTCATGCTCATCCCGATGTACTTCATCATCGGGATCTGGGGCGGGTCCCGGCGCATCTACGCCGCGGTGAAATTCTTTCTCTTCACCATGGTGGGCTCGCTGCTGATGCTCGTGGCCCTGCTGGTGGTCTACGTGATGACCTGGGAGCAGACGGGGGCGCTGGGCTTCAACCTGGTCGTCCCGCCCGGTGCGGACGGGCCAGCGCTTCTCGGGACGGTGATTCCCGTAGACGATTCGACCTGGTGGAAGAACCAGAACTGGCTCTTTGCCGCCTTTGCGTTGGCCTTCGCCATCAAGGTGCCGATGGTGCCGTTTCATACCTGGCTTCCCGACGCGCACGTCGAGGCTCCGACCGCCGGCTCGGTGGTGCTGGCCGGCGTGCTGCTGAAGATGGGAACCTACGGTTTCCTGCGCTTCGCGCTGCCACTCTTCCCGGATGCTGCGGTGGCTTTTACGCCGGCCATCCTGGCGCTCGCTCTGGTCGGCATCTTGTACGGATCGCTCGTCGCCATGGTGCAGGCCGACGTCAAGAAGCTCGTGGCCTACTCGTCGGTGGCGCATCTGGGTTTCGTGATGCTCGGCATGTTCTCGCTCAACACCATCGGGCTCAATGGTTCCGTCTTGCAGATGGTGAACCACGGGCTTTCGACCGGGGCACTCTTCCTGCTCGTCGGGATGCTCTACTCGCGGCGGCATACGCGCCTGATCGATGAATTCGGCGGTGTGGCGAAACCCATGCCTGTCTTTGCGGCCTTCTTCGGAATCGCCACCATGTCGAGCATCGGTTTGCCGGCGCTGAATGGATTCGTCGGGGAGTTCCTGATCCTGCTCGGGACCTATCTTGCCTTCCCGCTGGTAGCGGTGATCGCCACGTCGGGTGTCGTGCTCGCCGCGGCCTATATGCTCTGGATGTTCCGCCGCGTGATGTTCGGGCCCCTCGAGAATCCGGAGAACCTGGGGCTGCTCGACCTCGATTGGCGCGAGAAGCTGGTGATGGTTGTCATGACTATTCCGATCGTCTGGATCGGACTCTTCCCGGAGCCGTTTCTGCGCCGCATCGAACCCTCGGTGGTGGAGTTGCAGCGGGTGATCGCGGAGCGCAGCGTTCTCGCGGTGACGGACGAGGAGCCCGCCAAGGCTTCCGGGGAGGATGGGCCGTGATTCCCGAAGCCCTGAACTTCCACGTCCTCGCGCCGATTGGCTTCGTGGGCATTGGAAGCATGGTGGTGCTGCTGCTCGAGGTATTCCTTTCGCGCGCTCAAACGTTCATGGGCCGGAACCTCGACGAGCGTCTCATCGGAAGTCTGCTTGCAGGCGTGTCGATCTTCTTTTTGTTCCTCGCCCTCTCGGTGGCCTGCCAGGCGTTCAGTGCCGGCGGCGCGGCGGTCTTCAACCCGCAACACCCGCTGATCCGGCTGGATGCATTTTCCGCCCTCGCAACGGCTCTGATCGCGGGCGGTGCGCTGCTTTCCTGCGCGCTCGCCATCTACTACCTCGAGGAGCTGCACATCAACCGCGGCGAATACTACGCGCTGCTACTGCTCGCCACGGCGGGAATGATGACCTTGGTCGCCGCCGTCGATTTTCTGGCGATCTTCCTGGGCCTCGAGCTGATGAGCATTCCCATCTATGCCCTCGCGGGCTTCGACCGCCGCAAGCTGCGCAGCAACGAGTCGGCGATGAAGTACTTCCTGATCGGCTCGTTTGCGAGCGCCGTGCTCCTGTACGGCGTGGCCCTCCTCTATGGAACCACGGGCTCGACTTCGCTCCTGGTCCTCCGGAGCGGTTTCGACCCGAGCAGCCCTCTGGCCGTGATCGGGATCGCCCTCGTCCTGGTTGGCTTCGCCTTCAAGATTTCGGCCGTGCCGTTCCACCAGTGGACTCCGGACGTCTACGAAGGCGCTCCCTCCTCCGTCACCGCTTTTATGTCGGTGACGGTGAAGACCGCAGCGGTCGCGGCGTTGCTTCGCGTGCTCGGCCTCGGCCTCGGTCCGCTGGAAGAAATGCTGGTGAACGTGCTGTGGGTCCTGGCCGTCCTCACGATGGTGGTCGGGAACCTGATGGCGGTGATCCAGGACAACGTGAAGCGGTTGCTCGCGTACTCGAGCATCGGACACGCCGGTTACATTCTGGTGGGTATCGTCGCCGGGGGCGTCGAGGGCTGGTCGGCGGTGGTCTTCTATCTCATCGCCTACCTCTTCATGAATCTCGGTGCCTTTGGTGTGGTGGTGGCGCTCGCGAATCGGGGAGAGGACTGCGAGCGCGTCGATTCCTTCGCCGGGCTTGCGCGCACCCGGCCGGGCCTCGCCGCGCTCATGACGCTCTTCATGGTGGCGCTTACCGGTATTCCGCCCACTGTCGGCTTCTTCGCCAAGTTCGGCATCTTCCTGGCAGCAGTGAACGCGGGGTTCGTGGGGCTCGCCATCATCGGTGTGTTGATGAGTGCGGTCTCCGTCTATTACTACCTTCGGATTCCCGTTCTGATGTACATGCGTGAACCGGAGGAGCAGGCGCCCCGGCTCGAGACTTCGAGTGGCGAGATCTTCGTTCTCGGACTCTGTGCAATCGCCGTGCTCTTCCTCGGAATCTTTCCCAACGGTGGCGAACTGCCCGTCGTGGATTGGGCACGCACGTCGGTGAGCGTACTATTCGATTAGCTCAACCGCGCAGCCGCCTCGCGGCGCCGCGGCGCACGGTGACGCGTTCCGCGTCGAAGAGTTCCATCAACGGGACGGCGGTACGACGGGACGTTCCAATGAGTGTCTTGTAGGCCGGAGTCTCGAGGCTTCCGTGTTGGCGAAGGTGATCCACGACCCGGTCGCGGAGTGCATCGATCGTGCTCCGGTCGAACCAGAGGTCGTCGCGGGCGCGGACGAGCCGGCCTTCGCGCTCGAGGTGGGCGAGCAGGTCGCGCAAGCGTTGGAGCGGCACGCCCTCCTCCTGAGCCCACTCCCGCAGGCCGGGCGGCTCGAGACCCGCGGCACCGGCCCGTGCGAGCACCCGCTCGGCCAGCGCCGCCTCTGCTTCGGAAAGCGCCGGCCGGTGGTCGGGGTGCCGGGCGAGGTCTCCCTCGAGGTGTAGCGCCCCGCGTTCGGCCAACCGGATGAGCACGAGTTCTGCGACATCGGGCGGCACGTTCGAGGGCAATGCGCCGCGCAGAGCGCCGGTCGGCATCCCGGGGAGGAGCGGCTCGCGCGCGTGGAAGGCGCCGAGTGCCGCACCGAGCTGAGCCTCGAGTCGCTCCGCGGCGGCGGGGTCGAGCCAGGTGTCGGTATTCGTGACGAGAGCCCCGCCAGCGGTGCGCAGTTGTTCGAGCGCGCCGTTGAGGACCTCGGCCTCCAGCACCGACTCGCGGGCGAGCTGCTCGCGCGGTGCTCCCGCAAGCCCCGCCCGGCCGATGCGCACCGCGAGCCCCCGGGCGGGGTCACCGCTGGCCAGTTCGGTGAGGCCGCGCTCCAGCTCAGGGTCGCCGCGGCGCAAGCGCGGCGGCGTGGCGTCGAGGACGACGCCGCCACCCAGAGTGGCGCCGCCCATGCTCGTATGGGCGAAACCGCGCACCACGAAGCGGTCGCCGGGAACGACCGGGAGAGGCTCGCCTTCGACGTGCAGCCGCGCATAGCCCGCGTGGCCCGGGACGAGGCGCTTGCGGCCGATGGGAGCCAGTCGGGCCCGCCGCTCGGCGGTTCCGGTCAGAAGTTCGACCGAAGCCCGCTCGGCGGAGGGCGCGACGTCGAGCCAGCTGAGTGCAACGTCGAGGCTGGTGGTGGGCTCGAAGGCATCGGGCCGTGTCACGACGCTCCCGCGCGGCACGTCGGCGAGGTCGAGTCCCTGGAGGTTGGCGGCACAGCGTGTGCCGGGCTCGATGCATTCGGCCGGAGCGCCGTGGCGCTGGAGTCCGCGCAGACGCCCGCGCGCTCCACCCGGCAGAACGGCGACGGCGTCGCCGACGCGGAAGCCAGCGCCCACGAGCGTTCCCGTGACTACGGCACCAAAGCCCCGTGCGGCAAAGGCGCGGTCCACGGCGAGGCGCGGCGGTCCGGAGCGCGCGGTGCGTGGCGGTGCCGTCCGCACCGCGGCAAGTAGCGCGTCGCGCAGCGCGTCGAGGCCATGGCCGGTTCGCGCCGAGACTCGGATCAGCGGTGCGTTGCCCAGGCCCGTCTCTGCGAGCGTTTCCCGAGTCTCGGCTTCGGCGAGCACGGCGAGTTCTGCTTCCACCGCGTCGATCTTGGTGAGCGCGACGACGGCGCGTGTTACGCCGAGCAATTCGCAGATCGCCAGGTGCTCGCGGGTCTGTGGCATCACCCCCTCATCCGCCGCCACCACCAGGAGCACCAGGTCGATACCCGTTGCGCCGGCAACCATGGTTCGCACGAGGCCCTCGTGGCCCGGTACGTCGACGACTCCGACGCGCACGTCGTCGGCCAGGTCGAGGGGAGCGAAGCCCAGCTCGATCGTAATGCCCCGCTCGCGTTCCTCCGGTAGCCGGTCGGTGTCGACCCCGGTCAGCGCACCGATCAGCGCTGTCTTGCCGTGATCGATGTGGCCGGCCGTCCCGAGGACGAGATTCGCGGCAGGGCCTGTTTCAGCGCGGCCCAATGCGGTCGAAGCCCGTGTACTGGCGCAGTCCCTCCGGCACCGCGACCGATCCGTCCGCCTGCTGGTGGTTTTCGAGCAGCGGAATCAATAGGCGTGGCGTTGCTACCGCCGTGCCGTTGAGTGTGTGGACCAGATCGTTCTTCTTCGCTCCCGTGCGGCGGAAGCGCGTCTTGAGACGCCGGGACTGGAAGTTCGTGCAGTTGCTGGCGCTCGTCACCTCTCCGTAGCTGCCGCCTTCGCCGCGACCGGGCATCCACGCCTCGATGTCGTACTTGCGGTAGGCCGGAGCGCCGAGGTCTCCGCTGGCCACGTCGATGACGCGGTACGGAATTTCGAGCGTCTGCAGGATCTGCTCCTCGATCCCGAGGATCTCTTCGTGCAGTGCCTCCGAAGTTTCGGGGTGGCAGAACGTGAAGAGTTCGACCTTGCTGAACTGATGCACGCGGTAGAGCCCCTTGCTCTCGCGCCCGTGAGATCCGGCCTCGGTTCGGAAGCAATGCGAGAGCCCGGCGAGCCGCACGGGCAGCTCGGACTCCTCGAAGATGACGTCGGCACCCAGGCCGCCGAGTGTGATCTCGGCCGTACCGACCAGATCTAGATCCGTATCGGCGACAGAGTAGATATTCGTTTCGTCGCCGCGCGGGCTGAAGGCCAGGTGGTCGACGATTGTGCGGCGCGCGAGGTCGGGTGTGCTGTGCAGCGTGAAGCCCGCCTCGCGGGCGACGTCGAGTGCGAAGCGCTGCAGAGCCAGCTCGACCAGCACCAACTCGTTCTTCAGGAAGTAGAACTTCTGGCCGGTTACCTTTGCGCCCGATTCGAAGTCGAAGAGATCGAGAGCCTTCCCGAGGGCCAGGTGGTCCCGCGCTTCGAAACCGAAACTCGGTGGCTCGTGGATTCGACGCAGCTCGCGGAAGTCGTCCTCACCGCCCTCTGGCACCTCGGGGTGCACGAAGTTCGGGATCTCGAGCATGTGCTCCCGGAGGATCCGCTCGGCCTCGGCCAGACGCTTTTCTGCATTGCCCGCTTCTTCCTTGAGCTGCCGCCCCGCGGCAGCGTGGGCCTCTCTTTCTTCGGGTCCGAGCGCTTTCTTGCTCGCGGCCTGGTGTTCTTTGCGGCGCTGGTTCCACTCCTGGAGCTCCGTGCGAAGCTGTGTGGTTTCGCCGCGTGCGGCGACGGCCGCGTCGACGTCCGCACGAACTGCGCGTCGCCTGCAGCTCTCGACGACCTCGTCTCGGCGTTTGGCGAGCTCACGGGGATCGAGCATGGGGCCAAGGGAAGCACAGTGCCGAGGTGGCTACCACGACGCGCTCGAACCGGGCGTTGTCTCGTGCGATCTGCCAACCTCGCGGTGTGGATCCCGTGTACATCGGAGCCCGCAATCGGGGCGTGTCCCCCGCCGCACCCGGCGAATTCGAGACCCTTCGCATCGGGCCCATCGAGGTCTCCCCGCCGGTCGTGCTGGCGCCGATGGCCGGCATCACCAACGCCCCGTTTCGCACGCTCTGCCGCGGCTTCGGGGCGGGGCTCTATGTGAGCGAAATGATCACGGCCCGGGCCCTCGTCGAGGGCCACGCCAAGACTCTGCGCCTCGCGGGTTTCGATTCGGCAGAGACGCCGCGGAGTCTCCAGCTCTACGGTGTCGACGGCCACTACACCGGTGAGGCGGTGCGCTGGCTCGTCGACGAGGGGCGTGTCGATCACATCGATCTGAACTTTGGCTGTCCGGTGCGCAAGGTGACGCGCCGCGGCGGCGGGGCCGCCGTGCCACTCAAGCCGAAGCTGCTGCGCCGCGTCGTGCGCGCCGCGGTGCGCGCGGCGGGAGACGTTCCCGTGACGCTGAAGTTTCGCATCGGGATCGACGAGAGCAGGCATACCTGGCGCGATGCCGGACGGGTCGCCGAGGAGGAGGGCTGTGCGGCTGTCGCGCTCCACGCTCGCACCGCCGCACAGCACTACGAAGGCGAGGCGGATTGGTCGGTGATCGCGAAGCTCAAGCAGGCGGTTCAAACCATTCCCGTGCTCGGCAACGGAGACATCTGGGAAGCCTGGGATGCCCTCCGCATGCTGCGCGAGACGGGCTGCGACGGGGTCGTGGTCGGGCGCGGTTGTCTGGGCCGCCCGTGGCTCTTCCGGGACCTGGCGGACGTATTCGCGGGTCGTGAGCCGCGCGATCCTCCGCGCTTCGGCGAGGTCGCTCAGGTGATGCGCGAGCACGCGCGGCGCTTGGCCGACTGGATGGGTCCCGAGCTCGGCGTACGCAACTTTCGGAAGCATGCCACCTGGTATACGAAGGGCTTTCCGGGAAGTGCGCGGCTGCGGGGCGACCTCACCCGGATCGACACGCTCGGCGATCTCGAGCGCATCCTCGCCGGGGCCGACCCGGACGTGCCCTTTCCGCCGGATGCTATGCGCATCCCTCGTGGGAAGAGCGGCGGCCGCCAGACCGTGGCGCTGCCAGACGGCTATCTAGACGACCTCGGTGATGCGACGCCTCCCGCCGCCGAGTTGCGGGAGACGGCCGCCGTCTCGGGCGGCTGAGGACCGTCGATTCGAACAACGACAGCGAACTTGGCTTCAGTGAGGTAGCGGCGCCGTCTGGACAATTCTCGGCAGCAAACGCGATTGCAGCTGTCCTCGACGATTGCGGCAGCTGCGAGGCGGCCTGTCTCGCGGGCGGTGCAAGCTGCGAGATGTCTTGCAGCGTGTCGATCGCGGCTCCGGGCGAAATCGAGGCTGCTCTCGAGGCTCTGATGGCTTCGCTGCCTTTCTCGCTCGATCTCGGAACCGTCGGTGCAGCGCCTGGTTCTTCGGAGCGTCCGTGACGACGGCGCTTCAAGCGTCGGGGCAGTGCCGGCCCAGTTCGTTCGCCGGAAGCCGGTAGACCTCGGAGCAGAACTCACAGCGAACCTCGAGCTCCTCGTCGCGCTCGATGATTTCGCGGATCTCCTCACGCCCGAGCAACAGCGCGGCGCGCAGCACCCGGTCCATGGTGCACGGGCAGTGGAAGCGCGGAGTGATGTGGTCGACCCGGTGGCGCGGGACGTCTCCCAAGAGCTGCTCCAGAATCTCGTCCACGTCCGATCCGGCGTGGAGGAGTTCCGAAGGATGGAGTGTCTGCTCGACTCGCGCCTCGAAGTCGGCGATGACGCCGGCGTCCGCCCCCGGCAGCTTCTGCACCAGGTATCCCCCCGCCGCCGCGACCTGGCCGCCGGGCTCCAGGTAGACGCCCAGTGCGACGGCCGACGGCTTCTGCTCGCTTTCGAGCAGGTAGCGCGCCAGGTCCTGGGCGATCTCTCCGGAAACGAGGGGAACGATGCCCGCGTAGGGTCGCTTCCAGCTGGGGTGGTTGCGCTCGACGGTCAGTTCGCCCAGGCCGATTGCCTCGCGCAGGCCGAGCTCTGCGCCGTGCAGGGGTGCGTTCGTTCCCGGGTTGCGCGCGTAGCCCCGCGCGGATCCGGCGGCGTCCGCGGTGACGAGGAGCGCTCCGAGGGGTCCGTCGCCGCGAATGTGCAGCTGCACGCGCTCACCATCCTGTCCCTCGGTGGCCAGGAGAAGGGCGCCCATGAGCGCCCGGCCGAGAGCCACTGCGCCGGTCGGCGAAGCGCCGTGGCGCTCTGCGGCCTCGCGCACGAGTTCGGTCGCGGCGAGCACCCGCACCGAGACGCTCCCGTCTACCGCGAAGGTTCGGGCCAGTGCGTCGCGCATCGGTCACCCGGCCAGCGGCCAGCGGCAGTCGGCATGGCACGACGATACCGTCCAGCAGGTCGGTCTACCGCTCGGGGTTCAGAAGACCCCGAGCGCGTGGATACCGGCTGCGAGCGCCGCGCTCGCGCCCCAGAGCGCGGCCACCACTCGCGGCGCGACGCCAGAGCGCCACCGGCGCAGGTTGCGTCCGACGGCATGGGCGCTCATTCCGACGAGCAGCGCCAGCGCTGCCATGGCGAAGAGGTTGCGGTCGACGATCGCGAGCAGGAGAACGCAGGCGCCCAGCGTCGCCGCGACGAGCACCAGGACCGCCAGTACCGGCCAGAGCGCCGGGTCGCGCACGTATTCGAGCAGCACTGAATCGACGGCGCTCTCCGGGCGCGGTTCGGGCTCGTCGCGGGAGTCGCCGTCGTCCATGACGACTCCATTGTCGCCGATTGTGCTCGGAGAGTGCAGAATGGTGCCTCGGGAGGTGCCATGCTCAGCGGTGTCCGCGATCCGAGGGAAATTTCGAACTGGGACGAGGAGGTGGACGTCCTCGTCGTCGGGCTCGGCGCGGCCGGCGCCTGTGCCGCACTCGAGGCCTCGCGCTCCGGTGCCGAGACTCTCGTGCTCGAGCGCGCCGGCGGCGGTGGAGGCACCTCGGCGATGTCGGGCGGCGTGCTCTACCTCGGCGGCGGCACCGCGCTCCAGAGAGCCTGTGGTTTCGAGGACACGTCCGAGGAGATGTTCAAGTACCTGATGGCCTCGGTGGGTGACGCTCCCGACGAGGAGAAGATCCGCCGCTACTGCGAGGGTTCGGTCGAGCACTACGACTGGATCGTGGCCCAGGGTGTTCCCTTCAAGCCGGTCTTCCATTACGGCTGCAGCGGCGAGCCCCCCAACAGCGATGGCCTGGTCTGGTCGGGCTCGGAGCGGGTGCACCCCTTCGTCGACATCGCGACACCGGCTCCCCGCGGCCACGTGCCCGAGCGTCCGGCACAGGCGGGTCCGTTGCTGATGCAGAAGCTCTGCGAAGCGGTCGAGAAGAGCCCGGCTCGCATCGCCGCAAATCACCGCGCGGTCGCCCTCGTCCAGGAACCGGATGGGAGCGTGGTAGGCGCCGTGGCCGAGAGCTTCGGTGAGCCGCGCAACGTGCGGGCGCGCCGGGGCATCGTGGTTACGACAGGTGGCTTCATCCTGAACGACGCCATGCTCGACGCCCACGTTCCGCTCGCGCGGCACTGCCAGCTGCGCGTCGCCGCCGACGGTGACGACGGCTCGGGCATCAGGCTCGGCATCGCGGCCGGTGCCGACACGGCGAATATGGACCAGGCCTCGATCTCCCTGCCGATCTGCCAGCCCTGGGGGCTAAAACGCGGCATCCTGGTCAATGCACAGGGCCAGCGCTTCCACAACGAAGACGACTACTACGGCCGTATTGGCGAGTGGGCTCTGTTCCGCCATGCCGGACGCTGTTGGCTCGTCGTCGACGACGCCGTGTACGAAAAGCCGTCCTACGAGCCCTTTCCCGTCGCGGCCGTCGGGGACACGCCGGCGGAGCTGGCGCACGAACTGGGCTTGCCCGAGGGTGCTCTCGAATCCACGCTCGAGCTCTACAATCGCCACGCTCGAAACGGCCTGGACCCGCTCTTCCACAAGACAGACGAATACCTGGCACCGCTCGAGAAGCCGCCCTTCGGTGCCTTCGACTGTACGACGGAAAACAGTCTCTACGCGGCCTTTACCCTGGGCGGGCTCGTGACCGATGTCGACGGGCGGGTGCTCGACCCGGAGGGGCGTCCGATTCCGGGGCTGCTAGGCGCCGGCCGCTCGACGTCCGGAGTGCCCTCGCGTGGCTACTCGAGTGGCCTGTCGTTGGGAGATGGGACTTTCTTCGGCCGGATCGCCGGCCGCGTCGCCGCCGGGAGCTAGGGCCCGCGCGGGCCGCTTCACGCGAGCCGCGCGGGACGCTTCACTCGAGCGATGGGGCCGGCGGGCGGGTCGATGGGCATGAACGCGAGGGGTTCCGTCACGAGAGTCTGCCGACGAAGTCACGCCCGCTTGCGAACCAGTGTCGGGCCAGCAGACTGAGACTCAGCGCTGCGCACGCCCACGCGGGAACGCGCACGAGCCACCAGGCCGGGAGGCCTGCGACTTCGAGCCCGGGTGCGAAGATGCGGAGTGCGTAGGTGATGACGAGCAGGCTGAAGGTCAGCGTCGTGGCGGCGTGTCGCCGCTCACCGGTGCGCCACCAGCGCCACGCGAACAACGGCAGGTGGGTCGCGAAGACGATGAGCAGGATCACCGCAAAGTCTTCGCCCACATTTCCTCCTGCACCGTCCTCCGAGCATACGCCGCCGCCGGTTTCGAACCCATCTGGGTGGATTGAAGATGGGCTGGGATCCGCTTCCGGGCCCAGATGGAGCGTTGGCAGTCGCTGGCGGGGATCTCTTGTGGCATGGTGCCGCCTTCATCGTCACTCCGCTCCGAGGTGCTCCCAACATGTCCCCCCGACCGCTCAAGATTCTCGGTGCTCCCGGCTCCCCCTACAGTCGCAAGCTGCGCAGCGTGCTGCGCTACCGGCGAATCCCCCACCTCTGGATCCAGCGCAATTCCCGGGACGATTGCGACACCCCCGAGGTGCCGGTTTCGCTGCTTCCGGTTCTCGTCTTTCCGGGAGAGGACGGCGCGCCGGACACAGCCGCCATCGACTCGACGCCATTGATTCGCCGCCTCGAATCCGACTACCCGGGGCGCTCGGTGATTCCGACGGACCCGGTGATGGCCTTCATCGACGCGCTTCTCGAGGATTACGCCGATGAATGGCTGACGAAGGCGATGTTCCACTACCGGTGGGCCTTCGGTGCGGACGTGGCGAAGGCGGCCTCCGTCCTGCCGTTCTGGACCCGCTGGGACGTTCCCGACCAGCGGATCGCGCCGCTCGCAAAGCAGTTCAGCGAGCGCCAGATCGCGAGGCTCTGGGTGGTGGGTTCGAACGAGACCACCGGCCCGGTGATCGAGGCGAGCTACCGCCGTTATCTCACGCTCCTCGACGCGCACCTCACGCGCCAACCCTTCCTGATGGGAACGCGGCCGGCTTCGAGTGACTTCGGCGCATTCGGCCAGCTCACGCAGCTCGGTTTGTTCGATCCCACGCCCGCGGCGGTGACGCTCGAGACCGCGCCGCGCGTCATTTCCTGGGTCGAGGTCGTGGAGGATCTATCGGGCACCGAGCCCGATGAAGCGGGCTGGACACCGCGCGACGCGGTGCGCGACACCCTGCGCGCGCTCCTCGGCGAGGTGGGCCGCGTGTACGCGCCCTTCCTGCTCGCGAACGCGGCGGCGCTCGATGCCGGTGCCGAGCGTGTCGAGTGCGAGATCGACGGCGAGCCCTGGGTGCAGAAGCCCTTCCCCTACCAGGGCAAATGCCTCGCGTCGCTGCGCGCGCAGCACGCCGCACTTTCGGGTGCGGACCGGGACGCCGCAGACGGCATCCTGGCGGGTACGGGCTGCGAGGCGCTCTTCCGCGCCTAGCCGTCGATTTGCAGCGGCGGTTCGCGATGCTTCGCGCTGATGTCGGCGTAGAAGTCGTTTCCCTTGTCGTCGATGACGATGAAGGCGGGGAAGTCCTCGACTTCGATGCGCCAGATCGCCTCCATGCCGAGCTCGGGAAACTCCTGGACCTCGACCTTGCGGATCGAGTGGTCGGCGAGCCGCGCGGCCGGCCCTCCGATCGAGCCCAGGTAGAAGCCGCCGTGGGCGTTGCAGGCGTCGCGCACCGGCTTCGACCGGTTGCCCTTGGCGAGCATGACCATGCTGCCGCCCCGGGACTGGAAGAGATCGACGTAGGAGTCCATGCGGCCCGCCGTGGTCGGGCCGAAGGAGCCCGACGGGCGTCCCTCGGGTTTCTTCGCCGGGCCGGCGTAGTAGACCATGTGTTGCTTGAAGTAGTCGGGCAGGTTTCCGCCCGCGTCGAGTCGTTCCTTGAGCTTCGCGTGGGCGATGTCGCGCGCCACGACCATCGGGCCGTTGAGCGAGAGCCGCGTCGTCACCGGGTGGCGTGATAGTTCGGCCAGGATCTCCGGCATCGGTCGGCGCAGATCGATCGGCACCACTTCCGCCGGAAGCTCCTCCTCGGTGATCTCTGGCAGGAATCGCGCCGGATTCGTCTCGAGCTGTTCGAGGAAGATGCCATCTGCGTTGATCTTGGCCTTGATCTGGCGGTCTGCCGAGCAGGAAACGCCGAGCCCCACCGGGCACGAGGCGCCGTGGCGGGGCAGCCGGATCACGCGCACGTCGTGGGCAAAGTACTTCCCGCCGAACTGCGCCCCGATGCCGGTCTCGTTGCAGAGTTTGAGGACCGTGGCCTCCAGCTCCGTGTCGCGGAAGGCGCGGCCGAGTTCGTTGCCTTCCCGGGGCAGTCCGTCCAGGTAGTGACAGCTCGCGAGCTTCACTGTCTTGAGGGTGAATTCGGCGGACGGGCCGCCGACGACCAGCGCCAGGTGGTAGGGCGGGCAGGCGGACGTGCCGATCGCGCGGATCTTCTCCGCGACGAACCGGACCAGGGACTCCGGGTTGAGCAGTGCTTTCGTCTCCTGGAAGAGGAAGGTCTTATTCGCCGAACCCCCACCCTTGGCCACGAAGAGGAATTCGTAGGCGTCGCCCGGCTCGGAGTAGAGCTCGATCTGGGCCGGAAGGTTCGAGCCCGTGTTCTTTTCCGTGTACATATCGAGCGGTGTCATCTGCGAATAGCGCAGATTGTTTTCGCCATAGGCGCGGTGGATACCCCGTGCCAGAGCCTCTGCGTCGTCTCCGAAGGTGAGCACCTGCTCGCCCTTGTGGCCGAGCACGATGGCGGTGCCGGTGTCCTGGCAGCTCGGCAGCACCCGGCCGGAGGCGATGTTTGCATTCTTCAGCAGCTCGAGCGCGACGAAGCGCTCGTTTTCCGAAGCCTCCGGGTCGTCGAGGATTCTCCGCAGCTGCCCGAGGTGGCCGGGACGCAACAGGAAGGAGACATCGGTGTAGGCCTCCGCGGCGAGTTGTGTCAGTGCATCGGGCTCGACTTGCAGAAAGTTTCTTCCGGCGAGCTCGATGCGGGAAACCCCCTCCGATCCGAGCGGGCGGTAGGGCGTGTCTTCGGGTTCGAGTTCGAAGAGGGGCTGGTATTGAAAATCCGTCACGGGTGCGTCTCCTGGGCGCGGAGGCTAGCACCGCGCTCGCCGGTCGATGGACCCATTGGATGCCGCCGTTCGAGGTAGACTGGGGCGATGTCGGAGCGGACGGCGCGTGTGGCCGTGGTGAGCGGCGGGGCAACGGGGATCGGCCGTGCCGTCGCGGAGGCTTTCGCCGCGCGCGGCTTCGCCATAGCCGTCGGGGGGCGCCGTGAAGCGCGGGTGCAGGAGGCGGTGAAAGCGCTCGAGACCGGCGGCGCCCGGGCGCTCGGCCTGCCGCTCGACGTGTCGGATGCCGACTCGGTCGAGGCCTTCTTCGCCGGCGTCGAGAAGTCGCTCGGTCCGGCCGATCTGGTGGTGAACTGCGCCGGGCACGCGCGGCCGGGCCGGCTCGTCGAGAAGCCGCCGGACGAAATCCGTGCGGAGATCGAAACGGGCCTGCTCGGAACGCTCCTCTTCTCGAGACGCGGCATTGCCGCCCTGCTCGAGCGCAATCTCCCGGGAGACGCGGTTTTCATTTCATCGACTTCGGCAGTGACACCGTGGCCGTGGCTCGCGCCCTACGCCGCCATCAAGGCCGGGATCGAGCAGGCGGCGCGCAGCCTGGCGCTCGAATGCGAGGGAACCGGCGTGCGCTGTCTCGTCGTGCGCGTGGGCAACACCCTCGGCACCGAGTGGGCCGCCGAGTGGGGCCCGCGGGCGACGCCCGCGCTCGAAGTGTGGCAACGCCTCGGGCTGATTCGCCACGGGGGGCTCTTGCGGCCCGAGCAGGTGGCGCTTGCGGTGGTGCAGGCCGTGGAGGCGCCGCGCGGGGTGCAATTCGACCACGTCTCGGTGCACCCGGAGGCGCCCGACGGGGACTCGGTGTGAGCGGCGCCCGACGGGGACTCGGTGTGAGCAGCGGCCGTCGCGCGGCGCGCGCGCCCGGTGGTGCGTGCACGCCGACGCGTGGGAGCGCGCCCGGTGGTGCGTGCACGCCGACGCGTGGGAGCGCGCCCGGCCCTAGCGCTGCAGGATCTTCTGGGCGTTTTTCGCGAACTGCTCCGCGTCTTTTTCGTTCTCGCCCAGGTTCGGCATCTTCACCGGCACCTCGAGACCGCGCCGGCAGCCCGGGCGCTCCTCGCACTGCCCGCGCCAGCGCTGGATGTGGTCGAGCCCCTCGACGTCGATGCCCGACCATTTGTGCGTGCGCACCCAGCACCAGTTGGCGATGTCGGCGATCGAGAACTCGCCGGCGAGCCACTCGTTTTCGGCCAGGTGCCCGTCGAGGACTTCGAAGAGCCGGCGCCCCTCGTGCTGGTAGCGCTGGATCGCGGACGGCAGCTTCTCGGGGAAGTAGCGGAAGAAGACATTGGCCTGGCCCATCATCGGACCCACGCCACCCATCTGGAACATGAGCCACGACATCACCCGGGCCCGCGCCGCGGGCTCCGCGGGCAAGAGCCGCCCGGTCTTCTCGGCCAGGTGGATCATGATCGCGCCGGATTCGAAGACCGGGAGTCCGTCGTCCACGATGGCGGGGATGCGGCCGTTCGGGTTGATCTTCAGGAACCAGGGCTCCTTCTGCTCGTTTTCCAGCATGTTGATCGGGTGGGTCTCGTAGGGGAGCCCGAGCTCCTCGAGCGTCACGGACGCCTTCCAGCCGTTCGGGGTGGGGGCGGTGTAGAGGTCGATCATGGTTCCTCCAGCGGGTGGGCGGGTGGCGCCGCATTATAGGATCATGCGGGCTCCGTACGGAGGAGTGCCATGCACGCGGACGATCGCTTTCATCCGCCCACGAGCGACGATCCCTTCTGGGCCGAGACCTGCTGGTTCACGTTCGCCGTTCCCGAGCGCCGGCTCTCGGGTCAGCGCGACCCCCTCTTCCGCTCGAATTGGCGTGCCCGTACCGGTGTGGCACACCTGTGGGACGACGCTGGGGGTGAGCCGCAGCGGGTGCGGCCAGTGGCCCCCGACGCGCTCGGGCCTGAACTCCAGGCCGAGGGGCGCGACGACTGGGCCGTGGGCCAGTTCTTCCGCGAGGGGTCGGGCCGATGAGCGGACCGGACGCGACCTGGGAGCGGATCCGCGAAGAGGCGTGCGAGGAGGCGGAGCGCGAGCCGGTGCTCGCGGGCTTCCTGGACGAGGCGATCCTGAACCACGCCTCGCTCGAGTCCGCGCTGGCGGCCCACCTGGGGGCACGGCTGGCGGGTGTCGGCGTCGCGCCGGAAGCGTTGCGCGTCGTCTTCGAAGAGGTGTTGACTGGGGACGCGGCGCTCGGCGAGGCCGTGCGCGCCGATCTCACTGCGGTGCGCGACCGCGACCCGGCCTGCGCGCGGCTCTCGGCGCCGCTGCTCTATCTGAAGGGCTTCCACGCCATCGAGGTGCACCGCATCGCACACGTGCTCTGGAATACGGGCAGGCGCGGGCTGGCGCAATTTCTCCAGAACCGCAGCTCCGAAGTGCTGGGCGTAGACATCCACCCGGCGGCGCGCGTGGGTAAGGGCATCTTCCTCGACCACGGAACCGGGGTCGTCGTCGGCGAGACCGCGGTGATCGAGGACGACGTCTCCCTGCTGCAACAGGTGACGCTCGGGGGGACCGGCAAGCAGACGGGAGATCGCCACCCGAAGGTGCGGGCCGGTGTGCTGATCGCCGCGGGAGCCAAGATCCTCGGCAATATCGAGATCGGTACCGGGGCGAAGGTCGGCGCCGGCAGCGTCGTGCTTCGCGACGTGCCGCCTCACACCACGGCGGTGGGCGTTCCCGCACGGGTCGTGGGGAGTCCCAAGGCGGACCAGCCCGCGCTCGAGATGGACCAGTCCGTGCCGCCGCCGGCCGGGGAGGGAATCTGAGCGCGGTCAACGGCTGGGGCTCGCGCCGCTGCGATCCCAGCCAGAGGCCCCTGCCCGTGTCGCGAGCAGGGCACTGGGAGGGGGCCTGCGCTTTCGGGAACTACAGCGGGATCGGCAGTGCGCTCCCCGACGCGAGCAGGGCACTGGGAGGGGGCCTGCGCTTTCGGGAACTACAGCGGGATCGGCAGTGCGCTCCCCGACGCGAGCAGGGCACTGGGAGGGGGCCTGCGCCTTCGGGAACTGCAGCGGGATCGGCAGCGCACTCCCCGACGTCCCGCAGGAGCGGATTCGGGCCGCCGGCAACGCTTCCCTTCGCGGAGTCGAGATCGCCTTGCTGTCGAGAGACCTCCAGAATGGACGCCCTGCGGGCTACGCTGGCAAAGCTCCGCCACGTCTCGCTGGTGAGCGGCGAGGACTTTCAGCGCCTCTTCATTGAAGCGAGAGCGTTTCCCAACCTCGACCAGGAGAGATCTCGCCGATGGCCCTGCCCGCGTGGCTCCAGACACTCCTCGATGAGGCACCCACCCTGCTCGACGGAGCCTGGGGCACACAGCTGCAGCAGCGCGGTTTGCCCCTCGGCCAGATGCCAGACGTCTGGAATCTCAGTCAAGCGGATCGCGTAGAGGAGGTGGCGCGGGCCTACGTCGAGGCCGGCAGCCAGATCATCCTCACCAACACCTTCCGAGCCAATCGCATTGCCCTCGCGAATTGTGCCGAGGTCGACCGTGTTCGCGAGATCAACATCGCGGGTGTCGAGATTTCGCGACGGGCCAGCGCGGGTGCAGCGCGCGTCTTCGCCTCCATCGGGCCCTCCGGAAAGCTGCTGGTCACGCGCACTATCACCGAAGAACAGCTGCACGATGCCTTCGCAGAGCAAGCCGCTGCACTGGCGGAAGGCGGAGCCGATGCTCTCGTCATCGAGACCATGGCCGACCTGAAAGAGATCGAGTTGGCCATCGATGCCGCAAAGCCAACGGGGCTTCCTCTCGTGGCCTGCATGGTCTTCGACTCCGGCAAACAGAAGGACCGAACGATGCTGGGAGTCACCCCGGAACGAGCCGCGGAGGCCCTCGTGAACTGGGGCGCCGATGTCATTGGTGCGAACTGCGGCATTGGAATCGAGGGCTACATCCCGATCGCCGAGCGCTTCTCCGCGGTGACCTCGAAGCCGATCTGGATCAAGGCGAACGCCGGCATTCCCGAGCTCGTGAATGGAGAAACCCGCTACAACATGACCGCCGACGTTTTCGCCTCTCACCTCGGGGCCCTCGTCGCAGCCGGGGTCAGTTTCGTGGGGGGCTGTTGTGGCACCTCGCCGGAGTTCATCAGCACGCTGAAGGCGCGGCGTGCGTCGATGCAGTAGCTCCTCTGCCGGGATGGCGTTGCGGTTACCATATTCGCCTCAGCAGATGTGCGGGATGAGTTCTAGGATTCTGTGAGTATCATTGACACTCGATGTCTCCCGGGAGAAATGGTGTCTGTGCAACTGATCGATGAACTGATGGCGGCGCTGCTCGATCTCGACAAGCCAAACGTGGTGAAGATCGTAGATGCCACTACCGCGTCCGGGGATCCAGACCTCGCGAAGCGGGCCATCGACAGCATTGCCGCGGCGCTGCAGGTCGTGGGCACGCGGTTCCAGGAGGGAGAGTGGTTTCTCGACGAACTCGTCTACTCGGGCGAGATCGCGAAGGAGGCCATGGAAGAGCTCTCGCCGCTGCTGCGAGACGAGGGTGAGACGAGCGCGGGTACCATTGTCATCGGAACGATCGTGGGCGATCTGCACGACCTCGGAAAGAATATCTTCATGAACTATGCCTCGAGCGCTGGCCTCGAGGTGATCGACCTCGGTGTCAATGTGGGAATCGAAGACTTCACCAGGGCCGTCGTCGACCATCGTCCGGTGGCGCTCGGGATCTCGTGTCTACTCACATCCGCCGCGGGGGGGATCGGACGGGTCATCGAGGCATTGAGCGATGCCGGTCTCCGCAGCTCACTCAAGATCATCGTTGGCGGTGCGGCCATCACAGAAGCCTTCGCGAACGATGTTGGCGCCGACGCTTTTGCTCCGGATGCCGTCACTGGAACGGATATCATTCGCTCGTGGAGTAGCGAGCCGTGAACTTCGAAGAACGCATCCTCACGGCCCTCGCCCACGAAGAGCCGGATCGAATCCCCGTCATGGGGCTCATCATGGATCCCTCTACCGTGAGTCAGATCACCGGTAAGAGCGCGACCAACATCGTGAACTACCTCGACAAGCCCTTGATCGGTTCCGTCGTCAAGCACCTGGTCAACACCACCTGGTTCTGGAATCGGATGTACTACGGGAATTTTGCCCTCGCCATGGAGAGTGCGATCGAGCTCGGGTTCGACGCGAACTGGGCGATTCACGCGTTCATGAAGCTCTACGACGACCCCGATTCGACCCTCGGTACCGCCATGCACGACGCCTATGGACGCGTCTGGGAACTGGGGACCAACGATCGAGGCGATCTCGCGGTCGACTACAGCCGCGCGCTATGCCCCACCGAGAAGGAGTGGGAGGCCTGGGTCGACGAGAAGGGGGCCCTCTTCGATCAGATGATCCACAGCACCACGGCCTTTCACAAGAAGCTCGCCGCTGAGTACGGCGATCGCATCCTGCCGATCGGCTATGCAGCCCCCGGGATCTTCGAGAATAGCTGGCAGGCCATCGGATTCGTCAACTTCGTCAAGCTCGTGCGCGAGAATCCAGAGTTCATTCGCCGCGTCGTCGACTTCCAGACCGACCTGTACCTTCGCAACATCGAGGCTGTGATGGAGTCCGGCGTCGAAGTCGTACTCGGCGGTGACGACCTGGGGCAGAAGACAGGGCCCCTCATGCGGCCCGAGCTGATCGAGAGCCTATTCGGCGAGAGCTACCGCCGGGTGGCCGACCTCGTACACAGCCGCGGTCGCAAGTTCATCTTCCACTCCTGCGGAAAGATCTACAAGTTTCTCGAAATGTTCATCGATTGGGGCTTCGACGGGATCATCACGCTGGAGCCCACTGCCGACATGGAGCTGCAGCGGGTCCGCGAGCAGGTGGGGCATCGACTTGCACTGGTCGGAAACCTCGACGTCTCTCATCTTCTCGTCAAGGGAACGCAGAAGGAGGTGACGGAGGCGGTCAGGGATGCCATTCGAGCCGCGGGACCTGGCGGCGGCTACATCCTTTCGGCCGCCCACTCTCACCCCTACGTGGACGCGACGCGGCTGCGCTGGATGGTCGAGGCGGCCCACGAACATGGTCGCTATCCACTCCGCGGCTAGGCGGGTGAGCGACCGGCTGGAGCCGTGGCTCAGCGAGGCACTGGCCCCCGTCCCCACGCCATCCGGCGTGACCAGCCGCGAGCTGGTGGGCCAGGCCATCGAGCTCCGAGCCCCGGCACGCATTCCGTACAGTTTCGTTCGGCCGCTCGGGAGCGACTTCTTCGAACTCGCCGAGCTCGAGCGACATCTCGATAGCGAGAGCGCACCCGCCCTCGGCTCGACCTACGTGGATGCGTGGCACGTGAGGTACGAGGCTTCGCCGGGGCTTTTCGATCGTGTACTCGAGCACCCGCTCGAAAGCAGCTCCAGTCTGGCCAGCTACCGCTTCCCCGCGATGTGCGAGCTTCTCGATATGCAGCGCCTTCTTCCCTTCGCAGCAGAGGCGCGGCGTGCGGGCAAGCACGTCGTCGCGGCGGACCCCGTGCTCGTCTTCGAGCGCGTGCGCAGCCTCATGGGCTTCGAATCCATGCTGCTCGGGCCCCGGCGCGACAGGAGTGCTTTCCGTTCACTGCTCGATTCGCTGACCGAGCTCACCCTCGAGAGTGTCGCTAGTTTCGGTCGCTGCGGCTACGTCGACTCCTTCATGACCTGGCAGGATTTTGCCACGCAATCGGGGCCCATGCTCCGGGGCGAGGAGTTCCGGACGATCTATGCACCCGGGCTGCGCCGCGTCGCACAAGCCGCACACGACCACGGCATGTACTTCATCCTGCACTGCTGCGGCCAGATCGAGGAGCTCATTCCGGAACTCATCGAGATCGGTATCGATGTCCTTCAGCTCGACCAGGCCAGGCTGATCGGACACAAGACGCTGCGAGAGCGGTTTGGCGGTGAAATCTGCTTCTGGAATACCGTCGATACGCTCTGGTCGAGTCGGGGCGGCCGAACCGATCGGGAAATCGAGAACGAAGTGCGAGAAATGCGGACGGTGTTCAGCGACCTGCCGGGCGGCTTCATGGCGCGGCATTACCCTCAGCCGGACGCGCTCGATCTGCCGGAACGCTTCCACGAGATCAGCCGGGAGGCCTTTTTGCATCGAGAGTCTTGATGGGTCGCACGCTCGCGCATCGGAAGTCCCCGATCCGTGCAACGGCTGGCGAAGGGACACGGGCTCCCCGACGGGTGTAGAATCGAGCCCCTCTACTCTTGGAGGTGGCCATGACCGAGGGCTTCCGTGTCCTGGACTTCGACGAGTACCACCGCGAGGAGCTGCCGCGGCTAATGGCCGAGGGGCGCGAGGCGCTGGCCTCCCTGGAGGCCGCGCGGCGTGGGTCGCTGGCGTTCCGGATCGACGAGGGGGGCGCCTACACCTACCAGCCGCGGGATGGACGTCTCGAGATCGTCCCGGGCGACGCCGCGGCCGAGACCGTGGTCGCCCTGGACCGGGAGTCGTGGCAGGAGCTGGTCCATGATCTCGAGTCGGCGCCCGGGCTGATCTACGCGGGCCGGGCGCGGAAGGTGCGCGGCGACCTGATGCGCTTCGTGATGTGGGAGCCCGCACTGCGTGCCCTCTATCAGGGGATCCCGGTCCACGATCCCGACGCGCCGCTATTCGATGACGAGGGCAAGCCGTTGAATCCGGGGCGCAGCTTCAAGCTCGACGACGATATCCACGAGATGACGGTGTTCATGCACGCGGCCGGCTACATCCTGGTGAAAAACGTCTTCTCCGACGAGGAGATCGCGGCGCTGCGCAAGGAGGCCGATGCCGCCGGCGAGCGCGCCGTCGAAGGGGATCAGAAGTCGTGGTGGGGGAAGACCGGCAGCGGTGAGGTGCTGCTCTCGCGGGTGACGGAGGCGGCCGTGCTGCCCGCCATGCGCAGCCTGGCGCGGGACCCGCGGGTCCTGCGCATCGGCAAGATTCCGCACGTGGATCTCGAGCTGCCCTCCGAGGGGGAGGACGGAGTCTCCGTGCTGTGGAAATACCCGGACGCGGTGGAGGGGATCACCAACCTCCCATGGCACCGGGACTGCGGGATGGGCGGGCACGCGCTGAACTGCCCCGGGTGCGTCTGCCAGGTCTACCTGACGCGGGCGACGCCAGAGATGGGCGAGTTGCGGGTGCTGCCCGGCTCCCACCGCGGCACCTACGCCTTTGCCGAGCCGCACGAGTCGGTAGCCGGCGCGGTGGCCGTGCCGGCCGAGCCCGGCGACGTCTCGATCCACTTCGGAGACGTGATGCACGGAACGCCGCCCCCCACGGGCGAGCAGGGGCCCTACCGGGTGAGCCTGCTCCTGGCCTTCCGCAGGAAGGGCGCCTACCACCACCGCGGAGCGCGGCATTACAACGATGTCCTCCTTGGAAGGGAGGACGGGCAGGTCGCCTCGCTGCGCACGGCGGCCGAGCAGGGCTGAGGCGCGGGTAGGAAGCAGGAGCGGAGAACTGATCGGTGCCGTGGGGGCAGTCGCTTCCACACGGCTGAGCCGCTTCGCTGCCTTCCATCCGGCCGCTTTGCCCTCACCTAGCGAGCGGAAGTTCTGCCGGCCCCCCTCGCGCCGCGAGGCTTCTCAGACGTAGCGTCCCCCGGCCGCTTCTTCCTCAGACGTAGCGTCCCCCGGCCGCTTCTTCCTCAGACGTAGCGTCC
>MPMB02075398.1_pt1 | contig 34704 bp, 35 predicted proteins | sample 1617371 | NCBI WGS metagenome assembly MPMB02 (sample SAMN05944808, study PRJNA350692) | marine metagenome | biome: marine; feature: ODZ; material: water; isolation source: 300 m water sample filtered on 0.2 um supor filter | place: Pacific Ocean | collected 2012-04-08 | depth 300m m
CGAAACCGTAATAGTGAGGCCAACAATTATGTCGGGACCCGACCAAGAGTTATTTAATTTAGCGATGTCAGAAGAATCGCGGCCATTGATGTACGCGGTGCAAAAGCACATCGCCGAGAACGTAGCGCCTATCACCGAAGAGTTTTTTGCCCTTAATGACGAAAAAGAGGACCGCTGGACCTGGCATCCCCGGCAGACGGAGCTGCTTGAAGGCGCCAAGGCGAAGGCCAAAGAATCAGGCCTGTGGAACTTCTTCCTGCCCGATGACGAAACCGGCCAAGGCCTGAACAATCTGGACTATGCCTATATCGCTGCCGAACTGGGCAAATACAGCCTCGCCTCCGAAACCCTGAACTGCAGCGCGCCGGACACCGGCAACATGGAAGTGTTGGAGCGCGTGGGCACGCCGGAGCAAAAGGATAAGTGGCTAACGCCGCTGCTGAACGGTGAGATCCGCTCGGCCTATGCCATGACGGAGCCGGGCGTGGCTTCCTCCGATGCGAAGAACGTCGCTACCAAGGCGGTGTTGGAAAATGGCGAATGGGTGATCAACGGCGAGAAATATTATATTTCTGGCGCTGGCGATCCTCGCTGCAAGATCATGATTACCATGGTCAAGACCTCTCCCGATGCCCCACCCTCCAAGCAGCAATCCCAGATCCTGGTGCCCATCGACACCCCCGGTGTCGAGATCGTGGAGGGTATGCGGGTGTTCGGCCAAGACCATGCGCCCAAGGGCCATATGCACATCCGCTTCAACGATGTGCGCGTGCCAGAAGAAAACATACTGCTGGGCGAAGGCCGCGGTTTCGAGATCTCCCAGGTCCGTCTTGGCCCGGGCCGTATCCATCACTGCATGCGCTCTCTCGGCTCTGCGGAAAAGGCATTGGAACTGATGGTCAAGCGTGCCGGCAGCCGCGAGGCGTTCGGTAGGACCATCCTGAAACTGGGCAAGAACGTGGAAATAATCTCGCGCGCGCGCATCGAAATCGATGCCATGCGCCTGATGGTGTTGCAGGCGGCCAAGGCCATGGACGTCCTAGGCAACAAGGAAGCCCGCGTCTATGTCTCCGCCGTCAAGGCCATGGTTCCCGAAAAGGTCTGCACGATCATCGATCAGGCGATGCAGATGCACGGTGCCACGGGTATCTCGCACTGGTCACCGCTGCCTGATATGTATCACCACCAACGCCACTTGCGTTTCGCCGATGGCCCCGATGAGGTACATCACATGGTGGTGGGCCGCGCTGAAGCCCAGAAGCACGTCGCCTGGTAAGACAAACAACGCGGACTGGCTACAGCGGGGGCGGTCTTCTCGAAGGCCGCCCCCGTATTCTTTTCGACCAAAATATGCGACGTTGGCGCAATCGCGAAAAATGGTCGCGCCTATTCAGGGGAGAAGCACAATCATGGACCGGGATCGAACGTATTTCTTTTTGCTGAACATTGGCCATTTCATGGACCACTTGTTCACATTGGTTTTCGCGACGGTCGCCGCCTTGGTGTTGTATCGGGAATGGGGGGTTGGCTATGCTGAACTGATCGCCTATGCGACACCGGGCTTCTTCGCCTTTGGCGTCTTCTCGCTGCCGGCGGGCTGGATTGCCGACAAATGGACCCGTGACGGCATGATGTGCGTGTTTTTTATCGGCATCGGCCTGACCTCAATCGCCACAGGCTTCACCGAGACGCCCCTGCAGATTGGCATCGGCTTGTTCGTGATCGGCATGTTCGCCGCCATCTATCACCCGGTCGGCCTGGCGATCGTCACCACGAAGTGGCGCAACACAGGCATGCGTATCGCGGCGAATGGCGTATGGGGCAATCTTGGTGTTGCCTCCGCCGCGCTTATCGCCGGCTATCTGATCGACCACGGCGGCTGGCGCATGGCGTTCATCATACCGGGCTGCTTTTCGATTCTTGTGGGATTTTTCTACATGGCGCTGCGCTGGGACGGCATTCATGCCGAACGAAATGCAACAATTGTGCCGAACGCCGGCAACGCCGCACCGCCTTCCGCTTCGTACCGGGCTTTGCTGCTAAGGGTGTCGATAATCGTATTTTTCACGACCGCCGTATCTTCCGTGATCTTTCAGGCCACCACTTTCGCGCTGCCAAAAATATTTGACGAACGTCTGCAAGGCCTTGCGGCAGAGCTATCCGCCTGGATGGAGAACTTCGCCTGGGCCGGCCAGGGTGATGTGGCGACGGTGATCGGTTCACTGGCCTTCATCGTCTTCGCGGTGGCTTCAATCGCACAGCTGGTGGTTGGTAGCATGCTCGACCGCTTTGGTCCGCGCCATGTCTTCATGGTGGTCTCGACAATCCAGCTGATCTTTTTCATGGCGATGCCGGGGTTGCGGGACGGCATGGCATTGGCGGTGGCGTTGTGCTTCATGCTTGGCGCCTTTGGCCAGATTCCCATCAATGACTATATGATCGGCAAAACGGCCAGTGGCGCATATCGGGCCCGCATTTATGGGGTCCGTTATGTAGTCAGCTTCACCGCCCTGGCGACCTCTCTGCCGTTCATCGCTTTCGTCTATCAAACCTGGGGCTTCGACACCCTGTTCCGCATCCTCGCCGGCGCCGCCATAGTGATTTTCTGCGCCGTGACGATCCTACCAAGAAACTTGCCCACGCCCGAGGCGGCGCCAGAAGCAGCGGATTAGACACCAGATGGCATGACCACAAACGAACCTACTTGGGATCTTCTCGTTGTTGGTGGCGGCATCAATGGTACCGGCATCGCCGCTGATGCGGCGGGCCGGGGTTTATCCGTGCTGTTGTGCGAAAAGGGCGACCTCGCCAGCGCCACATCCTCGGCCTCCAGCAAGCTGGTTCACGGCGGTCTGCGGTATCTGGAATATTTTGAATTCGGCCTTGTCCGCAAAGCCCTGGCGGAGCGCGAGGTGCTATTGGCCAAGGCACCGCATCTCATCCATCCCTTGCGGTTCATCCTGCCGCATATGAATATGGTGCGCCCGGCTTGGATGATCCAGATCGGCTTGTTCCTTTATGACCATTTGGCACACCATCCCAGACTACCCAATTCCCATGGCATCAACCTACGTGAGGACCCGGCGGGCGCGTCCCTGGACAAGGCCCTTTCAAAGGGTTTTGCCTATTCCGATTGCTGGGTCGACGATGCTCGACTGGTCGTCTGCAACGCCATGGCCGCCGCCGCCAATGGTGCCGACATCCGCACCCGCACCGAACTGGTGAAGGCCCGGCGAAGCGATGGTTTATGGCGGGCATGGTTTCATGACCACACCAATAATGCCGAGTTTACCGTTAGGGCGCGGGCTCTGGTCAACGCCGCCGGCCCTTGGGTTGAAAGCCTGTTGCATGGCCCCCTGGCCCTGCGGGACACGGAAGGCGTTCGCCTGGTCAAGGGCAGCCATATCGTCGTGCCCCGTATATACGTGGGCAGGCATGCCTACATCCTGCAGCACACGGACCGCCGTGTGGTTTTCGTCATGCCGTTCGAGGGTGATTTCTCTCTGATAGGCACCACGGATGTTGTCCTGTCCGGCACGCCTGAGGATGCTGCCGTCGAGGCGGAGGAAATCGCCTATCTGTGCCAGGTGGTCAGCAGCTATTTCAAGACACCCATAAGGCCCTACGATGTTGTCTGGTCCTATACCGGTGTGCGCCCCCTGTTCGATGACGAGGCGGAGGATCCCTCGGCGGTGACGCGGGACTACGTTCTAGACCTGGACGTCCGAGAAAGCGAGGTACCCCTGCTTTCGGTCTTTGGCGGCAAGATAACCACTTATCGGCAATTGGCCGAGGAAGCCTTGGCAGAGTTGGAATCATATTTCCCAAACATGGGCGCGGCTTGGACCGAGGCCACGCCGTTGCCCGGCGGTGATGTGCCGAATGGAGATCTGGAAGCCTTTATCAAAGACCTAGTAGCCCGCTACCCGGACCTTGATTCCGCCATGTTGGCCAGTATGGCGCAGCGTCATGGTTCACTAACCACGGTCATCCTGGGCGAGGCACGGCAACCCATGGATATGGGTCAGGACTTTGGCGCCGGTCTGTCGGCGCGGGAGGTCGATTATATGATCGCGCACGAATGGGCCCGCACGGCGAATGACGTCTTGTGGCGGCGGAGCAAGGCGGGCATCCATATGAACAGCGGACAACGCGCCGCCGTCGAGGGCTATATCGAAGCGGCTATGGCATCCGCTCCGGATAATCGGTAATGATCCCCTGCACGCCCCAATCCAAAAGCACCTTTGCGCGGGCGCCGTCATTGACGGTGTAACAACGAAGGTCATAGCCAGCCGCCTGAACTTCCCCAGCCAGGCTTTCCGTAAGGTGACCGTGACCGCAATGGATAGCACGGACGCCAACCTGCTCGGCCAGGTGCCGCCAGTCTTCGGCCATGACTTCAAGCAAAAGCGCCCGTTCCAGCGCGGGCACCGCCGCTCCCGCCGCCGCCAGGGCGCCGGGCTTGAAACTGCACAGCAGGGGCGCGGGCAGGCTGCCGGGCCAATGGGCCGCCAGATGCCGCGCAGTCCGGTCCCCCGTCTCGGCCTCACGCCCGGGACAGGGTTTGATTTCCACCACCGCGCCGAGGTTCAGGTCCTGCAGGACCGCGAGTGTATCATCAAGGGTGGGTACTTTTTCGCCCCGGAATTCCGCGTCAAAAAACAGCCCGGCATCAAGGCGCCTGATTTCGGCCAGGGTATGTTGGGTCACCGGCCCCCGCCCCGTCGTTGTCCGATCCAGTGTATCATCATGCAGGATGATCAGTTCACCATCCCCGCTCAGCTTGACGTCGAATTCAACCCAGGCCACGCCCAGGTCCGCCGCCGCGCGGAAAGACGCCAAGGTGTTCTCAGGCGCATGACCGCAGGCGCCACGGTGACCAATGATCAAGGGCAGGGAAGATACAGTTATTGCCATCACAGCACTCCGTTTGAGCTCGTCATATCGCCGGGTTCTTTGGCATACTAAGTCCAGCAGGAATAAATGTTAGCCAAAACGAAAATTAGGGGGTGATGATTGATGCTACCGCTACGGAAGATGCCCACCACCGTCCGCGCCGGCATCAAGGTCCTGCTAAGTGACATTGATGATACCCTGACCACGGATGGCCGGCGGGCTGGTGCGATCATATGGCCCGAATGTGGCCTATCGACGGTATCGTGGGCGAGAACGGCGCCTTTTATTTTCGCTATGACCACGCGGCCCATGTCATGCAACGCCATTACGCCAAGACAGCCCAGGAACGGGCGGCGGACCGCAAACGGCTTGATGAGTTGAGGACACATATTCTGTCCCAGGTCCCTGGTGCCGGTATTGCCGCCGATCAGGCCTACCGGGATGCCGATCTGGCGATTGATTTTTGCGAGGATGTCCCGGCACTGTCCGGGTCCGATATCGAACGCGTCGTGGCGCTGTTTGAAGCCGCCGGCGCCACGGCCAAGGTCAGCTCCATCCACATCAATGGTTGGTTTGGCGGCTATGATACGCTGTCCATCACCCGAACCTTGATGCGAGACTGTTTCAGAATGGATATCGAAGCGGCGCGCGGGAGCTTTGTTTTCGCCGGCGACTCGCCCAACGACGCTCCCATGTTCGCCTTCTTTCCCAATTCCGTCGGCGTCGCCAATGTCGCCAACTTCGCCGGCCAGCTTGAAGCCGAGCCAACATATATCACCCGGCAACGATCCGGTGACGGCTTCACGGAGGTGGCGGACTTTCTGCTGGCTTAGGTTCTGGCTTTGTCCCCCGTTACCCGTTGCAGCAGGTCGCCGGGAATATCGTCGAACGAGGCATAGTTGAGCGCATACAGCCGGGCATACAGGCCGGACGCCTCGATCAAGGCAGCATGGGTTCCGGTTTCCACGATGCGGCCATCCTGCAGGACGACAATACGGTCGGCGCCGCGAACGGTCGCCAGTCTATGGGCGATGACGATACCGGTGCGGCCTTCGAGCAACCGGGCAAGGGCGATCTGGATTTGCCGTTCGGTGTAGCTGTCAATATTCGCCGTCGCCTCGTCCAAAATAAGAATCTTGGCATCCGCCACTAACGCGCGCGCAAAACTGAGCAACTGCCGCTGCCCCAAGGATAGATTGCGGCCCTGCTGCTCCAGCAAGGTATCGTAACCATCCGGCAGGCCGGCAATGAAGTCATGAGCCCCGACTGTTCTAGCGGCACGTTCAATATCGTTACGGTCCGCCGTACAAGTGCGGTATTGAATATTCTCGAAAATCGTGCCGGTAAACAAATACGGATCCTGCAGGACCATGGCTATATGCCGGCCCAAGGATGCTTTGGCATAGTCCCGCACATCTGTTCCATCAATGGTCACCGAGCCATCCCAAACGTCATAGAACCGGTGCAGCAACGAGGTGATTGAGGTCTTGCCCGAGCCGGTCGGTCCCACCAGGGCAACGGTTTCACCATGCTTGACGGTAAAGCTTATATCCTTCAGCACCGGTTGGTTCCGGGCATAGCCGAAGGTCACGTTATTATATGCGATTTCACCCTGCACCGTCTTAGGGTCAGCCGCATCCGGCTTGTCGGCAATGGCCAGGGGCACTTCCAAGACCTCGAATATACGCTGGCCAGATGCCATGGCACGCTGCATCACGCTGTATTGAATGGTCAGAGAACGAATGGGATCGAAGAACCGCTGCACATAAAACAAAAAGGCGACCATGACGCCGACGTCCAGCGTGTTCTCAAGCACCATGGCACCGCCAACCACCACGACGATACCCATGGCCGCGCCGGTCAAGGTATCGACGATGGGTATCATGGCCTGGGCGAATTTAGCCGACCGCAGGTGAGCCAGCAGGGTTTGTCGCGCCCGGTCGCTGTAGAGTGCGAAGTTGACGTCTTCCCGTCCCATGCCCTGCACCGTGCGCGCGGCGTGGATGCCCTCGGCCATGGCACCATTCGTGCTGGAGTTGCTTTCCCGCGCGCCGCGAAAGGCGACGCGGGCGCGGGGCAGCCAGATCAGCCGAACCACAAGCAGCGTCGGCACCACCGACAGGGTCAGGGCGCCCAGCTTGAAATCAAGTACCAACATGATGATGATGATGCCGACGAGAAGCACGAGATCGCCAATGGCCGTGATCGAATTCTCCAGAAATTCCTGCAACGAATTCACATCGCCCTGCAGCCGCGACATCATGCGGCCGATCTCGGTCTTGTCCATGAAGGCCAGGGCAACGTGCTGCAAATGCACGAACATGGCCCGGCGCAGATCGAAGATCACATGCTCGCCGGTTAGCCCGACCAGGCAGTCCTGCAAATAGCTGACCCCGTAGTTGATCACGATAACAACAACAAAGGCAGCCATGACCAGCAATAACAAGGATTGATCGCCGCCTTGGACAACCAGGGCCTCGTCGATCAAGAAACGGATAAGTAAAGGGATCGCAAGCTGCGCGCCGGTGAAAACCAACACCGAAGCCAACGCCAGAAGGATGCGGGTGCGATAGGGCCGAACATAGGTAAAAAAGCGCCGCAGGACGCCGCCGTCAAAAGCGGCGCCGAACATTTCCTCGTCCTGGCTGATCTGGGAGCCGACCACCGCCCGCGGCGGCCGCGAACCATCGTCGCTGAAACGTTCATTGCCAGGCGTGACGGTCATTTTGCCGCCCCGGCATTGTCGATATCATCATGGCTTTGCAGAGCGAAGAGCGCGGCATAACGGCCGCCCTGGGCAAGCAGGCTATCGTGGTTACCCCGCTCAACCACGTGGCCGGCCTCGAGAAAGATAATCTCGTCGGCGTGGCGCAGGGCGCCAAGGCGGTGCGATATAATGATCGTGGCGCAGTTCTTCATATGGCCCTTCAGGGCCTCGCGAATGCGTTGCTCGGTCTCGGCATCGATGGCGGCGGTTGAATCGTCCAGCACCAGCACACTGGATTGCAGCATGGCTGATCTGGCGATAGCCACCCGCTGTTTCTGCCCCCCCGACAACGATACGCCGCGTTCGCCGACCAAGGTGCCGTAACCCTCGGGCAAGACGGCAACAAAACCGTCGATCTGCGCCGCCGATGCGGCGTCCTGGATCATTCCATCATCGGCCCAGGGATCGCCGTAGGCGATATTGTTCTCCAACGAAGCGGTAAACAGAAACACATCCTGTTGCACCACCCGCACCACCTGCCGCAGAGAGGCCAGGGTCGCATCGCGCAGATCCTTGCCATCGATACTGATGCGGCCCTCGCTTGGGTCGTAATAACGCGGTAGCAGATTGGCTATGGTTGATTTACCGCTGCCGGGCGGGCCGACGATACCCAGTGTCCGGCCCCGCGCCACGGTGAAGGAAACATTGTGCAGGACCGGCGGAGCATCCGGTCCGGCATAAGCAAATGAGACATCCTCGAAACGCACAGTTCCCGTCGTGGGCACCAGCGCCTTGGCCCCTGCCCGGTCGCTGATCTCCGGCTCCAGATCAAGCACGCTGAACAGCCTAGCCCCACATGTCGAAGCCCGTGCCAGGGAGTTTACCAGAAGGCCCAACTGGCGCACCGGTTGCTGCATGATGGTGATAAAGGTCAGAAACATGGTCAAAACACCGACGGTCATCGTGCCATCGAGAACCCGCATGCCGCCGACCCAAAGGACAAGGCCCATGGCGATAAAATAAGCAAAAGTCATGACAGATGTTGACGCCGCCCGGGTCTTGATACGCTCGTCGGCGATCATCATGGCATCATCGGATGCGCCGTCATATTTTCCTATCTCAAAAGGTTCCGCCCCAAAGGCGCGGACCACCCGGATGCCGGCCAGATTTTCATCCATGATCTGTCCCAGCACGCCCATCCTCTCCTGCAAGGCCAGCCACAGGGCCCGCAACCGCAGCCGTGCGGTGGAGGAGCGCCAGGCCACGAAGGGTACGAAGGAAAAGCTCAACAAGCCCAAGAGCAGGTCCGTCGACAACAGCAGATAGGCGCCGGCACCGATCAAAATAAGCAGCAGAACAAGGCGAAGCAGCCCGGTATTGACGAACATCCGGACGCCTTCCAGATCCAGCATGCCCCGGGTGATAAGTTCGCCGGTGTGAATGCGGTCATGAAAAGAAAAGCTAAGGGATTGCAGCTTGCGGTAAAAGGCCAGGCGCAGGTCATAGGCGATATGGTGCCCAATCGCCTCGCCGCCATAGTTATGCGCCAGGGTAAAGACCCCACGCAGTATTGAAGCGCCCAGTAACAGCAAAGCCGCCTCGAACAATGACTCCCGCGCCGCTTCCGCCGCGACCGAGCCGCCGGCAAGCAGGCCCATGGCGCTATCCACCGCGCCGCCAAGAAAACGTGGAATCACAAGCTGAAAAAGGGCCGCCGCAACCGTAGCGCCGACTGCGATGGCGAAGCGGAGCCTATACCGCAGCACCAGTTTGACGATCCGCCACAACACCGCCGCATCATCATTAAACCGCGGATCCGAATTCTCGGAAATGCCCCGATACGCCTTCTGCCGCAAGGTAATCGGGTCACCAGCCGGCTTAGCCAGGTTTTTTGCCTTGATTTCGGCCATGCACGTACGTTGCTTTCCTTACCGCATTGGCAGGCATCACTCACCCTTCATGGGCGGCCAGCGTCACGGATATCGAGAATTGATCGGGTCAGCGACAGAATAAGCGGTGGGCGGAACAACGGCAAATCGCCAACTCCCTATCAACCGTTCGCGGGCTCTAACCTGATGCTTAAGACAAATTGACTTCATTATGAAAGCGGGCACATATGGTGCTGGTTACAGAGTGTTATTATCAACGTCGGAGTGAATTCGTAGAATTTTTCTAGGAGACAACAACGAATGAACAAGCTGGTGGCGATTACCCTGGTATACTGCCAAGTCGGCTGCCAACGAGCATACATCGAAACCAACGTTGCCGTGGCCGACGCCCTCGCGGTGCAGCATGGCTTCACCGCTTGGCCCTCGAACCGGCCAGCCTGGGCCTGGATAATGGCGTCGTGCTGACCGTCGGCGGCTGCCTTCCTGGCCGGTTTCGCCGCTGTTAGCGGCGGCGACCCAGCCGGTCGGCGGGTACTTGTCGCTGCCGCTGCCGTCAATGTCCGGATTGCAGTTGACGCTGCCTGGCGCATCGATCGAAGTATCGGCTGCGTTTTTGCGCAGGACGGCCCAGACCTCGAACTCAATATCAGCATCGGCAGTTTCCTGAGTGGCGATGAATTTCGCCGAGGTGCTGCCGTTGGCACCGGTGTCTGTCAGGCATGCAGAGGAAGAGCGGCAGATGAAGACAAAACAAAAATTGCCGACTTCCTTCAGGGGCACGCCGAGATTGTCGATCAGGTTCTGTTCGCTCATGGTTAAGCCGCCGGGGCTGTAGTAGCTGCCCCGTTCGTTGAACCGCATGCGTTGCTTGGCGGCGATTTCCAATAGTATCGGCTTGGCTTCGTTAAGCCGGCCTTCGAGCAAGTAACCGCGGAAATTCGGCAAGGCGATCGCAGCCAGGATGCCGACGATGACGGTTACTACCAGCAACTCGATGAGGGTGAAGCCGGCCTCTTGCGTCGTCACGCTCCCGGTCCTATTCCACTTGCCTTGGTCCATGGCTGCCTCCCTCTTGCCACCAAACCCGCCGCCATCGATCCACGGTGCATCTCATGGATCGCAGATCAGACGGCGCCAATAACTTAATCAAAATTTCCCAAATAATCATCGTCTCGAAGCCAATAATAGGCTAATTCCCTCGTTGATAAAGGGAATCTAGTTTGGCACCCCTCCCACAGTCCAGATTTATTGATTTTTACGTGTTTGGAAGCCCCACCCCTACAATTCTGAGGATCCAAACATACTTACTGTTGTCATTTTCACCGCACCGTTTATTTCCTCGAGAGGCGCTGGGATGGGCTTCGTCGTAGATCATCGATCAAGGTCAGAATTTTTGGGAACAAGCCTCCTGGCCATATCCAACTCTGCTATTAGAAAAGTGAATTTCTTGGAGAGCCTTGTTGGGTTTTGGGCGCATGGCCAGACACTCATTGACGCCGTATGAGGCAAAGGTCGCACCCCTCAGAAATACCAGCGAAGGGTCCGTTCACGGTATCCCTCAACGACAGGTTCCACAACCTCACGTCCTCCGTCAGCGCTATGAACATTGCCTGAGACGTAGAGAACATCCCCAGCGACTTCAGTCAAACCAGGGGGATTTGCTCTGGGCTGCCCAGTAGGATGGCCCGGCGATGTGGACTCGAAAGAAGCCGCGCTGGAGCTCACCGGCACCCTTCACAACGGTACAACTACGCGAACGTTGTGACGACATTCTGGATTGGAAGCTCAATTTTTTCAATGTTGCCGACATGTCCCCGCCGATTTCGTGCAGGCGCGTGAAGAAGAGCTCGCCTGGCGCAAACCACCACCCAAATCCACGTAGCGCTGGCGGTCAGTTCGCCGTCATGCCGCCATCAATCACCAGCTCCGAACCGGTGACCCACGAGGCTTCATCGGAGGCCAAGTAAAGACAACCCATGGCGATATCATTGGGCGTACCGAAGCGGCCCAGCGGTGTTGCATCCATGCGCTGCTTCGCGACCTCCGGGTTGGCATGGCCCGGCTGTGTCATGGGTGTATCGACAAACCCGGGATGGATGGAATTCACTCTGATCCTGTCGGGTGCATGTTGGATCGCCGCCGCTTTCGAGAATATCCGAACCGCGCCTTTCGAGGCGTGATAGGCCACATTCGCGAACGAGCCGACAATACCGCAGATCGAGGAAATGTTAATCACCGAGCCGCCGCCCGCGCGACGCATGGGCGCGATCACCGCTTTCGTGCCCAGAAAAGTCCCCGTGGCGTTGACCTCCATGATCTGGTTCCATTTCTCCAGGGTCTGATCCTCCAACAGCCCACCGGCGGTCAGGCCGGTCTGGATATTCTGCGCCGGATCGCGGCCGGAAATACCGGCGATATTAGTCAGGATACCCAGCCTGCCGTAAGCCTCTTCCGTCTCCGCCACAAGGGCGGCCCATTGCGCTTCGGAAGCAACATCAAGGTTGCGGTAGACCGCCGTGCCGCCCGCCGCCTTGATCTCGTAAACAATCACCTGCCCCAATGCGTCATTGACATCGCAGACAACCACGGCGGCGCCCTCGGCGGCCAGCACCTTGGCAGTCTCGGCGCCAATGCCCGATGCCCCGCCCGTTACGATGGCCACTTTTCCCTGCACTCTTCCCGGTACTTGTTTGCCCGCTTCCATTGCGTTCTCCATTTCATCTGACGTTGTGCAATGTTGGAATGGGTTGGCTGGCTTGGCAAGGCCCAGTTCAGCGCAACTCGGTTCGGGGGGCACCGCTTTGCAGTACCAGCATGGCGGCCATAATTACGGCGATCCCCGGCAAGGTCATTGCACTTGGCAGGCCGTGGCCCAGAGCCCATTCGATCATGACAACGAAGGTGGGGGTCAGATAGCCATAGCTCATGGCGCGGGTCGGGCCGAGGCGCAGGGTGCCGTGCTGTAGAATGAAGAAGCTTATGATCGTCGTGAATACTGCCAGATAGGCGATCCCGGCCAGAACATGAAATTCCACGGTGCTCCACTCGGTCCGGAAAACCTCGAAATTGTTCAGCAACAACAGCCAACCCGCCCCCGTCGCCATGGTCCAGAAGGTCATCACAGCGGCGGGCTCGGATTTGTTGAAGCGCTGGACCAATGGTGTGTAGAGGCCCATGGCGAACAAGCCGGCGAGGAAAATCAGATCGCCCTTGTTGAAGGCCAGGCTCAAAAACAGCTGCATATCTCCGCGAAATACTACCCACAAAGCGCCGACCGCACCCAGTATCAACGCCACCAGACGCCGCGCACCCAACCTCTCACGGACCAGGATGGCCGCGTACAGGGCCGCGATGCAGGGCAGAATGGTGAACAGTGCCGCTGCGTTCAAGGCCGAGGTCAGGCGCAGGGCCGCGAACATGCACCAGAAAAAGGTGACCAGGCAGCCTCCGATCGCCGCATAGCCAGCCAGTGTCCCGGCGGAGGGGATGACAAAGCCGTGACGCCAGATGATGTAGGGCAGGAACAACAGGCTGGCCAGAGCGAACCGTACCATCGTCAGCAGCTCGGGCTCCAGCCCATGGGTTATGGCCGCGCCGACGGGAAATGACGTGGCGACGAGCATGCGCCCGGCCAGGACCTGACCATGCACCCGCGCCAAGGGCGCAGAAATCATAGCCACCTAATCGATCCCACTATCGCCACCTCCATACAAGGGGCGACTGTAGCAAGCCCTTTACGGATCTGCTACCGTGGTCGTAGCGTTGCCGGCTATGCTGCCTTGCGTACCCCCCGGCCGGAGCGGCCCCAGCGGCCAGAGTTGCGCCGGGGCTGGCCCTGCTTCTGACCTTGCCGTTTCTTCTGTTGCTGCGGGCGTTTTGCCGTGCCGGGATCATTTGCAATCTCGACCGCATGATAGGGATGATCCTCCATCACCGGCACGCTTTGGCGGATGGTCTTTTCGATATCACGCAGATAGGCCCGTTCGTCATGGTCGCAAAACGAGATCGCCATGCCGTTGGCGCCGGCCCGCGCCGTGCGGCCAATGCGGTGCACATAGCTCTCAGGCTCGTTGGGCAGATCGAAATTAATCACGTGAGTGACGCCATCCACGTCGATGCCCCGGGCCGCGATATCCGTCGCCACCAGGGCCCGGACCTGGCCCAAGCGGAAACCCTTCAGGGCCCGCTGCCGGGCATTCTGGGTCTTGTTGCCATGAATGGCATCCGCCTCGATACCGCATTGATGCAGATGCCTGGCGACGCGGTTGGCGCCGTGTTTAGTGCGGGTAAATATCAGCACGCGGGCGATATCCTCGTCCAGCAGCAGCTCACCCAGCAACGCGCGTTTCTTGTCCTTAGGTACAAACAGGACTTGCTGTTCAACCTTTTCCACCGTGGTCGCCGCCGGCGCCACTTCAACCCGAACCGGATCATCCAGCAGACCATCGGCCAGGCTTTGCACCGATTTAGGCATGGTGGCAGAAAAAAGTAGGGTTTGACGTTCCTTGGGCAGGGCGGCGATGATTTTTTTCACATCGCGGACAAAGCCCATGTCGAGCATGCGGTCAGCCTCGTCCAGAACGAAAATCTCCACCTCATCAAGGCGCACCTGGCCCTGGTTCATCAGGTCGAGCAAGCGGCCCGGCGTGGCGACCAGAACGTGGACACCCCGATTCATGGCCTGGATCTGGGGGCGGGCCGATACTCCGCCGAAAATCACGGTCGAACGAAGCGGCAGGTAACGTCCATAGTTGCGAAAACTGTCGTTGATCTGTCCCGCCAATTCACGGGTCGGTGCCAGGATCAGCGCCAGCGGCTTGTTCGGGACGGCCTTGCCGGGCTCTTCGGAGAGGTAATCCAGTATAGGCAGAGCGAAGGCAGCGGTCTTGCCGGTACCGGTCTGGGCCACGCCAAGCAGATCGCGTCCGTCCAAAAGCGGCGGAATGGACTTGCCCTGGATCGGGGTGGGTGTTGTGTAACCTTCATCGGCAATGGCGCGAAGGATGGGTTGGGCCAAGTCAAGGCCCGCAAAATCAGTCATATAGTCTGTATCTTTCTTGATCAATTCATCATTGCCCGCCACTCCAAAACAGATTGGCGGGTGCTCAAGCACGGCATACGCCATGCCGACGCAGTCCATGCCTTGGTCGCGCCAAACGGCTGCGCCAAAGACAATGGCTCGTCTATCGAAACGCCCAAATGTGCCGTAAAATAAAAGCCGGCCGCAAGTTCTTCTCGGGATCATCCCAGTGAACTAACCCGAAGGGGCTACTTAACTAAAAGCGCCTATCGGACCGGCAAGCGATCGAATTTCGACCTAAAAGGTAGTGTCGCTGGCGCCCAAAGGCCCGAACGGGGCCGTGAAGTCAAGTAATTTCGTTATCAGCGATTTTTTGCCAGCCCCTTACGCGCGGGCGATATCGGTGATTTTAGCCCGGCGCTGGCCGGAGCGTTGGGCAATCTCGTTATCCTGATCCTCTATAGCCGTGCGGGCCAGATCCTGAATGCTATCGCCAAAGGATTGGTCCAGCAGATCGTTGGAAATCCGCCGGTTCGAGGTCACGGAGCCATCTTCGTACGTGACATTGAACATCATGTAGGCGGCACTTTTACCCTTGGGTTTCTTACGAGCCATGATCCGGTCTCCATATCCATGCGGGACAGGCTCGGGCGGATGCGGTCACCTTTGCAGGTCCACACCGGAGCAGCGGTCCAGATTAATTTGATCGCTGCTTATGACACAAAGTATCGCAGCGGTCCAGACGCACGATCTGGGCATTCGGCAAAAATATCAGGGATACTTGATCCTGGTCAGGGCACCTGCAGCAATTTGGCGGCAGAATTTTTGCATATCCACCCTATATGTGAAGGTGTGGCAAGACGGGAGAAAGGTAATATGGGATCTGGTCCTATTACGGCAGGATCTTGTTGAACAGTTAGGGGAGCTGGCCATCGCGTTGATGACTTCGAGCATGATCTGAGGGAGCCCTTGGAAGCCGATTTCGCTGAATAGGCAACGCAGATGGAGAGCAGCGAAGTCACCTCCGCCCTGGAATATACGGCGATGTTGCAGGCGCAAAAGATCAAGGCCGCGATTGAGCGTATTGATGCCGGTAGCTACCGCGAATGTGTCGATTGCGGTAACCAGATCAATCCGGAAAGACTGCGCGGCCTAGCCGCCAACGCTTCTAGCCGCCCAAGACCGCTTGTGTCTGGGTGACGCGCGCCACCCGTTTGCCAGCATCGTCGGTCAGCTCCGTATCGATCACGATGGTGCTGCGGCCAACATGCAAAGGCGTCGCCGTGGCGAATATATAGCCTTCACGAACCGCACGAAAAAAATTCGTCTTGCTTTCGATGGTGGAGGTCGCCGTCGCCCCCTTGGGCAGATTCATGAACGCCAAGAAACCGCCCAGGCTATCCGCCAGGGCCATGATCGCGCCGCCATGCAATATGCCTGCGGCGGTGCAGCGTTCCGGCGCCCAGGCCATGCGGGCCCGGATACCGTCGGGTGCGGCGGCATAAAAATCAATGCCAAGGGTCCCCACCAAAGGCATGCGCACCTGAAGGGTATCCGTCAGATCTTGATCAATATCGCCCACGCCCATGCTAGCGGGTCTCCTCATGGTAATTACCTAATATTCAGCATACGCATTAACGAGTATTATCGCATCTGTTTCAAATACGGGACGACGGTAGAAAGCAACATCAAAACCTTTGACGCGGCCTGACCGGGGCAATCGAAGGGACAAATGCTCGGTAGTTCGGTGCTCATGGCGCGAGCCTTTTAGATAAATCGCCAGAAATTAAGGATGATTAAAAATTGGCCTCATCTATTCTTCATTAGATAATATTTTATAAAGCCAATTTTTAAAGACCGGTATAACCAAAGAAATGCTGGACTCATGGGCCTCGGTCTGGGAAGTGTCAGGCAAAATTTCGCAGCATAGGAAATCATCATGAGCAAGCCCATCAGTCGCTATCCGGTTCCCGAGATCAATGACCTGCCCGATGATATCAAGGAAATGGCCCTGGCAATTCAAGAGAAGGTCGGCTTCGTGCCCAACGTCTTTCTGGCCCTGGCCCACCGGCCGGAAGAATTCCGCGCCTTTTTCGCCTATCACGATGCCCTGATGGAGAAGGACAGCGGTGTTTCCAAGGCGGACCGCGAGATGATCGTGGTCGCCACCTCCGCCGACAACGGCTGCCAATACTGCGTCATGGCGCATGGTGCCATTCTGCGGATCAGGGCTAAGAATCCTCTGATCGCCGATCAGGTCGCGGTCAACTACCGCAAGGCGGATATCACGCCGCGGCAGATGGCCATGCTGGATTTCGCCATGAAGGTCTCCAACGACAGCAAATCCATTTGTGACGAAGATTTCGAGACCCTACGCGGCCACGGTTTCTCGGACGAAGACATCTGGGACATTGCCGCCGTCACCGGCTTTTTCGGCCTTTCCAACCGCATGGCTAGCTTTACCTCCATGCGGCCCAATGATGAATTCTTCGCCATGGGGCGCTAACAACTGCACACAATGGGGCCTCCGGGTTGTGTTTCCTTGGCTCGAGAGAGGACAATATTTATATTCTGTATGTATTTTTTGTACAGAATATATCCTTTGTTGGAGATGACCATGGAGCGGGTCAACATCACTGAACTTCGCAGCAATTTGCCTTTGTGCCTGCAAAAGGTAAAGACGGGGGTCGAATTGCAGATAACAAGCCATGGTAAAAGCCTGCCCGGCTGGTGCCGGAGCAGGATGAAGTCAAAAAGGCCAGCGCGCGGCTTTTGAAGTTGCGCCGCACCATGATTACCGGAAATGTCGTTGATCCTATTGATGCCGAATGGGGCGGCGATGCTGACAATCTGTGACACCCATGTCCTGATTTTCTGGCAGGACGACCCACACCGTCTAAATGACAAGGCCAGAATTGCCATGGAAGAGGGCTTGAAGAGCAAAAACCTGGCCTGTCCAGATATCTCCTTATAGGAAATCGCCACGCTCATTCGAGGCGGGCGTTTGCGTAGCGACGTCGATGCAGGCCAATACACCAACGATCTGTCTCTTACGCTCTCGCTCACAGTCCTGCCCATCAGCGCGGAAATCGCCGGACTATCCCAAACAGATTTTTCCCACCACAAAGACCCTGCTGACAGGTTGATCGCCGCGACGGCAATTTGTCACAACGCACCATTAATTTCGTCAGACGGCAAACTGTCGAACATCAAGCGGTTGAATGTAATTCAGTGAGAACTCTGGGCAGCGTCACAACTGCCTGCCATACAGCGCTAACAAACGCTCCCAATGACGCTCGGCAGCAGGCTTGTCATAGACCTTGCGTCCCGGAAAGGCAAAACCGTGATACACGTCCGGGTGCACCTCCAACTCACCGGGTGATCCCGCCGCCTCGAACAGCCGGCGCAGTTCGTCGACCATGTCCAGAGGTGCTAGTTCATCGTGTTCGGCGCAGGAGATATAGACCTCGCCCTTGACTTGGCCAAACGTCAGATGGGGGCTTTCCTCCGCATCGTTGACCAACCAGGTGCCGTAGAACGAGGCCGCCGCCTTGACCCGGTCGGGGTAGCGGGCGGCGGCAGCCAAGGAATATGGTCCGCTCATGCAATAGCCATGGGTGCCCACCGCGCCCGATTTCGCCATGTCCTGGCCATCCACGTACTCGATCATGGTGCCCACGTCTTCCATGATAGGGGGAATAGTCATTTTGGTGCGGATGGCGCGCATAGCGGTATGATCGGCGCTGCCAGCAACCAGCACATCCGGGCCATACTTGGTATTGCGCCCCGCTCGGTAATACAGGTTCGGCAGCAGCACATAATATCCCACCGTGGCCAGGCGCCGTGCCATGTCGTACAGCTCCTCGCGAATACCCGGCGCATCCATCAGCATGAATACTGCCGGATAAGGCTCGCCGCGCTCCGGATGGCAGACAAAGGTCTCCATGGCGCCGTCCTTGGTGGTGATATCGATGATCGCTTCACGCATGTACCGCCTCCCCTTCCATGATTTAAGCCACTATATGGCAAAATCCAAATTCGATGGCATACTATGGCCAGCGACAAAATTCGGAGGATGGGCACATGGGGCATACGGACGACTGGTTAGCATTGACGTCGGAAGAGACGCTGGAGCCGGAGGTGGAGATCTGCGATCCGCATCACCATTTGTGGGACGCCGGTTTCGATCCTGCCGCCAAGTTCCGCAACGAGCAGGTGGAAACGCGCTATCTGTTTCACGAGATGCTGGCAGAGGTGAACAGCGGCCATAACGTGACCTCCACCGTGTTCATCGAATGCGGCTCCATGTACCGAGACGATGGACCACGGTGTATGAAACCGGTGGGTGAGACCGAATTCGTCAACGGCATCGCCGCCATGAGCGCCTCGGGCCAGTACGGTGATTGCCGCATCGCCGCCGGCATTGTCGGCTTGGCCGATCTGAACCTGGGCGCCGGCGTGAAAGAGGTGCTGGAAGCACACATTGCCTGTGGGGCTGGACGCTTTCGCGGCATCCGCCACGCGACATCCTGGGATGCCAGCGACGAGATCCGCAATTCCCATACCAAACCCACCCAGCACATGATGGCGGATGCGACTTTCCGCGAAGGCTTTGCCCAACTGGCACCCTTGAACATGAGCTATGAAGCCTGGTGCTATCACCCGCAGATTTCAGAGGTCACGGATCTGGCCGGCGCCTTCCCCGAGACCACCATGATCCTGAACCATTTCGGCGGCCCCATCGGCACCGGGCCCTATGCGGGCAAACGGGATGCGATTTTGGCGCAATGGAAACTGGACATCGCCGAACTGGCCAAATGCCCCAATGTGGTGGCCAAGTTGGGCGGCATCAATATGAAGATCAACGGCTATGACTGGGATCTAAACGACAAACCGCCGTCGAGCAAAGAACTGGCGGCGGCAACGCGGGTCTATTACGACCATTGCATCGAACAGTTCGGGGTCGAGCGCTGTATGTTCGAATCCAATTTTCCCGTCGACAAGCGGACCTGCAGCTATCATGCGCTGTGGAACACCTTCAAGCGCATTGCATCGGGCTGTTCCGACAGTGAGAAAGCCGCGTTGTTCCACGACACGGCAACGCGGGTTTACCGCATCGAGGCCTAATTAAGAAAATAGAGTAGGAAGAAACAATGACCGAGCGTATCGCCGTCATCGGCATGGGGCAGATGGGCTCCGCCATGGCCGGCCGGCTAAGCCAGGCCCAGTACGACGTCATGGGCTATGACATCAACGAAGCCACGCGCCAGGCCCTGGAGGCACAGGGCGTCAACATGGCAGATAGCCTGGCCGCCGCCCTGGCGGACCGAACGACCGTTCTCACATCGTTGCCAGATCCAAACACCGTGAAAGGCGCCTGGCTGGGGGATGGCGGCATCATCGCCCTGGCGGAACCGGGCAGCATGCTGATCGAATTGAGCACCATTGATCCAGACTGCATGAAAGAGGTAGGCGCGGCCGCCACGGCCAAAGGCCTGGCGGTATTGGATTGCCCGGTTAGCGGCAGTCCGAACGAGGCCAACACCGGCAAGCTGGTGCTTTTGGTGGGCGGCGAGGCGCCAACCCTGGAACGGGCCGAACCGTTGTTCAACCTGCTGGGCCAGACCTGGCAGCATACGGGCGGCGTCGGCACGGCCAAAGTGGTCAAGCTGGTCAACAACATGATGTCCATGGGAAACGTCCTGGTGGCATCCGAAGCCTTCGCTCTTGGCGTGGCCGCCGGCGTCGAGCCGCAAAAACTGTTCGACGTGATATCCGTCAGCGGCGGGCGCTCGCATCATTTCACCAAGCGTTTCCCCAATGCCCTCGCCGAGGACTTCGCCCCCGGTTTCAAGATGGAGTTGGGCGAAAAAGACCTCTCCCTTGGCGTCGATCTGGGCCGGGCCATGAAAATGCCCACCCCCGCCGCCTCCCTGGCCCGTGAGATGTACGCCCTGGCAGTGGCCGAGGGCTACAAGGGCCAGGACATCGTCGCGCTGATGGATATGTACCGGCAGTGGGCGAAAGGCCGGGAGTAGGCGCAGGGAGACAAAGAGAGCGAGAAACGCCGAACTGCGCCACCTAACCGCCTAGCCGTTCAGGCCATCCAGGAACGTCCGCATGGTTTGGCTACATTCCCCCGCATGAGAGAATGGCAGGCCGTGCTTGGCGTGGGGGAAGATTCGCAGCTGGGAATTGGGCAACCGGGCATGCAGATTGGCCATGGTGGGCACATCGATAAAGGGAGAGGAATCCGGATGCATCAACAAGGTTGGCACCGCCATATCAGGCAATTGCACGCTTAGATCCGTGCCAACCAGCGTGGCCAATAGCGCCAATACCGTTTCCGGATCGGCACTGGCCTGCTGGGCCCGATACCAGGCCGCCATATCCTCGGACAGGGTGCCAGGGAAGAAACGATGCTCCATCATGCGCTCGGACCAGGCGCCCATGCCCTCGCCCTCCCCATCTTGGCAGCCAATCATATCCTGCCAGAAATCCAGGTTCTGGATACCACCGCCTACGTGCGAGCCGTTGCTAACTGTCAGGCTCAACAGACGGTCCGGATGCTCAATCGCGGTTTGCAGGGCCACGGTACCGCCGACAGACCCGCCCACCAGATGAAACTTCGCGCAATCAAGAGCATCCGCCAGGGCCAAGGCATCTTGCACCATCGCCTCAATTGTTATCCCGTCATCGCCGGGCTGTGATTGCCCATGGCCGGGTAGATCGAATGCCACCAGGCGGTAGCGGTCCTGCAAAGCCGCCGCCCAACCCAGCCAGCAACGCCAATTGGCGCCCACGCCATGGTGAAAAAGGATGGTTTCCAACGGTTCGGCCCAGGGCACCGTGAGATCGATAATTTCATAGTTCAGATTGTGTGTACCTGTCTTCAGTTCTGGCATGGTTATCCTCCCGCCCGCATGGGCAGTTCATGATTGTTGGCCCATTCGGACAGGGAATTGTCATAGATGCCGGCATTGTTATGGCCCAGCAGGGTCAGGGCGAAGGTATCCACAGTGGCCGCGACGCCACCGCCGCAATAGGCCAGGACCTTCTGCTCCATGCCGATACCGTTCTGGGAAAATTTTTCGCGCAAACCGCTGGCATCAAGAAATCTGCCGTCGTCCGGATTCAGCAGATCGAGAGCCGGCAGGCAGACACTGCCCGTGATCCCGCCGGGCCGGCCATAATCCCGCTCCGATGTCCCGTCATGCTGATCCCGCGCCAGGGCGTTGACCACCACGGCATTGCCGTCATCCAGCGCCGCCAAGACCGCACCACTGTCCACGATCAGGCCGGGACGCGCTTGTGCATTGAAACGGCCTGGCGGATAACTGCAATCGTCGTCCGTGCTGACGGCGCGCGCCTCCGCCCGCCACTTCCGCCAGCCGCCATTCAGTATGGCCGCATTCTCGAAGCCGAAGGCATACAGCATCCACCACACACGCGTGGCCCAGGACACCGCACCCGTGCTGTACAAGACAACCCGGCTGTCCTCACCGATGCCCCTAGCGCCGACAGCCGCCGCAAAGTCTTCAGCGCTAGGCGTGGTAAATCGGAACGCACCGCCGGGGTCCGACAATTCCGCCTGTAGATCCAGGTAACCAGCGCCCGAAATATGCCCCGTCCAATAGTCCGCCAGGGCACTTTCAGCCCGCAACGTGCCATCAGAATTCGGCACCAGATGCGTGGTGCAATCGAATATCCTTAGGTTTGGATCATCCAGGTGATCCGCCAACCAATCCGTTTCCACCAGAAATTCCGGCCGCGTGTAGCCGCCACTAGATCCACTCATGCTATCGCCTCCCCCGCATTTTGCGCTTAGCATAGGGCAAACCATCAAGGAGGCGAGAGTTAAGCATGAAAATTTGTATCATTGGCGCTGGCGCCATGGGCGGTCTGTATGGCGGTCATTTGCTACTGGCCGGCAAGGATGTCCAATTCATCGAAATCCGCCAGACAGCGGTTGATGCCTTGAATAACGGCAGTTACATCTTTGACGGTATTGATGGCGAGCACCGCCTGAAAGCGCCCGCCGCGGCCACCGCCGACGGCCTGCCTCCCGCCGATATCGCCTTCATCCATACGGACACTAATAATACCCGCGCGGCGGGCGAGCACGCCAAGGCGGTGCTAAAGCCCGACGGTTGGGCCGTAACCTTTCAAAACGGCGTCGGCAATGTAGAGGCCCTATGCGATGTTCTGGGCGCCGAGCGCGTGCTGGGCGGCATCAGTTATCATTCCGCCGCCTCGCCCAAGGCGGGTCACGCCACCCATACCAATGCCAACAAAACTTGGATTGGCGAATTGCTGGGCGGCGGCAGTGACAGGGTGGAACAATTGCGCGGCCTGCTGGCGGAAGCTAATTTCGACCCGCACATCGCCGACAATATCCAATCGGTGATCTGGACCAAGTTTATGCTGAACTGCGCCGTCAATCCTCTGTGCGCCATCAGCGGCCTGCGCTCGGGTGAGGTCGGTACCGATGAGGCGGCAGCCGAGATGCAGGAACTGATCCTGGACGAAACCCTGGCCGTCATCGCGGCAAAGGGCATTGTCTTGATGGACCCGGACCCCAAGGCGTCCATAAAGCGCATTTTAGGCCGGGCCTTTAACAAGCCATCGATGCTGCAACATATGGAGGCGGGCCAGCAAACGGAGATCGATAGCCTGAACGGCGCCGTGGTGCGCGAGGGCGCGGCTTTGGGCATCCCCACGCCGTACAACCACGCCCTTACCATGATGATCAAGGCTCGCAACGCCAACATGATCCGGCAAATCCATGAACCGCCGATTGATTACGCGGCCCTGGAAGCGGCGGCACAGGCAAAACGATAGCAGTACGGGAAAACTCATGACCAAAAATGAAGCCGACGACTTTGCCGCCTATCTTGAGCCCGGCGCCACGGTCGAGAGCAACCATCCCGACATCGTCGCGTTCGCCTCCGCCGCCGGCAATGCCGCGACGCCAAGGGAAACCGCCATGGCGTTGTATTACGCGGTGCGGGACCAGATCCGCTACAATCCCTATATCTCGGCGATCGAGATAGAGGCGTTCCGCGCCACAAAAACACTGGCCGACAAAGAGGGCTATTGCGTGGCCAAGGCGATACTGCTGGCGGCGGTCTGCCGGGCCAAGGGCATACCGGCGCGCCTTGGTTTCGCCGATGTGCGCAATCATCTATCCACGGAAAAAATGCGCCAGCGCATGCAGACCGACCGATTCTATTGGCATGGCTACACCGATATCCATTTGGACGGCAAATGGGTCAAGGCGACGCCCGCCTTCAATATTGAACTGTGCGAGAAATTCGGTTTGCGGCCCCTTGAATTCAACGGCAGAGAAGATTCTATTTATCACCCATTTGATGTTTCAGGCAGCCGGCATATGGAGTATTTGAACTTCCGCGGCGAATTCGCCGAACCGCCCTTGGAGCAGATACACGCGACCTTCGTGCGCGAATATGCCCACTGGCGCAACAGAACCGCCGAACCCATTGGCGACTTCGCGGCCGAGGTCGAAGAAGATTTAGGCTCGGGACACTAGGCCGAAGCCAAGGATAGCCGCCGAATGGCCAACGATGAAACATTCCTCGCGACCATCCTTGCGGATTTATGTGCGGACATGGGCGCGGAACTTAGCCTGGAAGCCGCCCATGGCCGCGCCGGGTTCGTGACGTTCAAGAATGGCCGGCGCTGTTTTTTCAAGAACGCCTGCTTTGACATCAACGGCATGGGCGCGGCCCAGATTACCAAGGACAAGGACTACTGCGCCAAGTTCCTCGATGAAGCCGGCATAAACACGCCGGCCAGCCGGATTGTTTTCGCGCCCAAAGCGATAGAGGCATTCAGCTTGAAGAACCCGTCCTTGGGCCGGCAGTTGGCGGCCAATTCCGATGCCATGAAAGTGGCAACCGAATTCGGCTTCCCCCTCTTTGTCAAACCCAACGAAGGCGCCGAAGGCAAGGGCGTCCAACTGGTCCATGCCATGGACGAATTACAAACCCATCTAAATTGCCTGTACCAGGCCCATGACCGGGTGCTGCTGCAAAAACCCATTGCCGGCAACGATTACCGCATCATCGTATTGGATGGCGAAGTGGCCGCGGCCTATCTGCGTCGACCTCTTGGCGTCCTGGGCAATGGTATGGACACAATCGAGCAATTACTCTTTAAACGGCGCGGTGAAATAGCTCACATGGGGCGGCCATCTTCGATTGCGCCCGGCGACCCGAGAATTCTGCAGCACCTGCGCGGCCAGGGCCTGGATATTCACGACGTTGTCGAAGATGGCCTATCCGTGCGCCTGCTGGCGAATGCCAATCTATCTTCGGGTGGCGATGTGATTGATGTGACCAATACGATTGATGCCGGGTACGAACGTGTTGCCACGGATGCCGCCGGGGCCGTCGGTTTGCGGTTCGCGGGCATCGATGTTCTCTGTCAGGCAATCGATCGTTTTGATGATGCCTATGCTGTGCTTGAGGTCAACGCGGCGCCGGGATTAAACAACTATAGCGCCACGGGAGAGCGCGAGAGGCAGACCGTCATCAACATTTATCGGAAACTTTTGCTGGTGATGGAATTTGGAGATCCGGCATGAAGAATTCCGCACGGCAGTTTGTCTCCATCATCAAGACATATTGCGAGCAGAACAAGATTGAGATCATCTCCCTGTCTCATGACTGGATATTCGTTTTGCGGGGGGCCTCGGGAAACAAGATCATCTTCGGCTATGACCTTGGCCTCAATTCATCCTCCGTCCTCTCGACGGCGCGGGACAAAGCCGCGACGTTTGACGTCCTGGGCGCCCTGGGCATTTCGGCGGTGGAGCACAAGATGTTCCTCGCACCCCGCTTCCTGAAACATATCGAACAGAGCGGAAACTGGCAGCGTATCATTGACTGCCATGAGCGGAATAACCTCGCCAGCGTCGTCAAACCCAACGAAGGCACCGGTGGTTTGGATGTCTTTCTCGTCCATGGCGCCGATGAACTGGAAGGCGCTGTGCACGAGGTCTTATCGCGAGAGCGTAGCGTCGCGCTGTCGCCGTATCTATCTATCGAGCGCGAGGTTCGTGCCTATGTCGCCTTCGACGAAGTGCCGCTGTTGTATGAAAAAGTACGGCCCTTCATCACCGGCGATGGCGCCAGCCAGACGGCCGAGCTGGCCTGGAAGAAGTTTGGAGCCGATGCCTTGAGCGGTCTTGTTCAGGACCGCCCCTCGGATCGGCGCCAGGAATTTCTATCGCGCATACCGGCGGCTGGAGTTGATGTTCCACTTGGTTGGAAGCACAACCTGGGCCAGGGCAGCAAACTCCGCGCCTTGAGTGTCACGGCGCATGAGCGGGAGATTCAGCTTGCCAAGGCAACCGCCGCCGCCATGGGACTGAATTTCGGCGCTATTGATATTGTTGAAATAGATGGCCAGCTGAAGATCCTTGAGGTCAACAGCGGCGTCATGTTCGAGAACGCCATTCGCGGCGGCGGCATTGAATACGACGTGGTTTACGGCATCTACTCCCGCGCCCTCGATACGCTGCTGAAAAAATCTAGCCCTATGTAAATAAGGCTTTACGTATTGCGGACGATGAAGGCCTCGAAGACCGCGGCCATATCCGTCACCATCATCTGGGTCGCTGGCATGCTGCGTTGCTCGATAGGCAGGCCAACCTGTTCGCGCAGCTCCTGATTGGACATGGCGCGGGCCCATTTAGGGTCGTGCTCGGTCAGGCGCCCAAAGAAATTGTTGCTGTCGCTGGCGGCCCCGGCATAAAACATGCGCGCGAGGCCGACCTGATACATGGTCGCTACGCACATGGAGCACGGCTCGCCGGAAGTATAAAGATCGGCGCCCTTGAGGGAGATAACGGAAAGCCTGGTGCAGGCATCGCGGATCGCCTCTACCTCGCCATGGGAAGTCGGATCGCAGGTGGCGCCGGCCCGGTTCAATCCCTCGCCGACAATCTCGCCATCCATGACGACAACGGCGCCGTAAGGCAAGGTACCGGGCGCATTGATGCTTTCAGCGGCGATCTCAATGGCACGGGCCATGAATTTCTCATGCATGCGTGATCCTCCGGATTGCCCCCATGGTCGGGTTATGCGCGGCCTGCCTATCGATACTAACGCTCGCTAAAGCGTTCTTCAATGCGCCGCTGCAGATCGTCACGAACCTTGCGGAAAGCGTCAAGCATGACTTCGCGGCTGCCATCAATGCCGGTGGGATCCAGACTAGGCCAATATTCCAGTTCAACGGCCATGGTCCGCGTTAGCTCCACCGCCTTGTGCTGAGCCTCTGGCGTCAGGCTGACTACCAGATCAAACGAGGTATCTTCCAGATCATCGAAAGTCTTGGCGTCATAATGGGAAATATCGATATCGACTTCCGCCATGGCTGCGATAGCAAAGCCATCGACGCTACCCTGACGCACACCGACGGAATCGAAATAGATCGTCTCGCCAAACAGCTGCTTACCCAGGCCCTCGGCCATGGGCGACCGAACGGAATTAAAATTACAGGCAAACAACACACTGGTGGGCCGCCGGAGCGCGTCCATGACTAGCTCCTGATCTGCAGAATACAGAGCAGGGTAAAGAGGCGCCGGGCGGTTTCGTTGTCGATCTCAATCTTGCCCTCCAGGCGCTCGCGCAGCAGGTCCGAGCCGTCGTTGTGCAGGCCGCGCCGGCCCATGTCGATGGCCTCGATTTTCGAGGGAGAGGCCGATTTGATGGCCTGAAAATAGCTTTCACAAATCGTGAAATAGTCCTTGATGATGCGGCGAAACGGCGTCAGGGGCAGCAACACACGGATCAACGGCGCATCGCTTTCGTCATGGATATCGAGCGCCAGACGGTTTTCCTCCATACCCATCAATACGTGGTACGGCCCTTGGAAATCACCAATGGGGCGGAAGCTGTTGCCCTCCAGCAAATCGAAAATAGCCACTCTGCGTTCATGCTCGATATCGGCGGAGCGGCGGATAACCGTGCGCTCATCCAAGCTGATCCGGGCGATACGCTGCGTCTCGGACATGGCCCGAGCCTAGGGTCTGCGTTGGTTAGACTGCAGACGCACGGAGATGGCGCGGGTGTGGGCGGACAGGCCCTCGGCCTCGGCCAGGATCATCGCATCGGGGCCAAGATGGCTCAGACCATCGCCATCGCAACGAATGATCGAGCTGCGCTTCATGAAATCAAGCACCGACAGGCCGGAACTAAAGCGCGCGCCCCGCGCCGTAGGCAGGACATGGTTCGGCCCGGCGATATAGTCACCAATTGGCTCGGGTGTATAGGCGCCTAGAAAGATCGAACCCGCATTGCGTACCCGCGTCAGCATGCCTTCGGCATCCGCCAGCGCAATGGCCAGATGTTCCGGCGCGATGCGGTCCACAAAATCCACCGCTTCGTCCCAGTCCCGCACGATTATGATACTGCCGTAACGGTCCCAACTGGCGCGCGCAATCTCGGCCCGCGGCAAGCTTATCAAATGGTCGGCCACGGCAGCGACGACTTGATCGGCGAAAGCCCCATCATCGGTGATCAGGATCGATTGCGCGGCGGCGTCATGTTCGGCCTGGGAGAGTAGATCGGCGGCAATCCATGACGCATTGTTATCCCTATCGGCCAGCACCAAAATTTCCGACGGGCCGGCGATCATTTCAATGCCAACGGTGCCAAAAACCTGCCGTTTGGCCGCCGCCACATAGGCATTGCCAGGACCAACAATCTTGTCCACCGGCGCGATGGACGCCGTGCCATAAGCCAGGGCGGCAATGGCCTGGGCTCCGCCCATGCGATGGATCTCATCCACGCCCGCGATCCGTGCCGCCGCCAACACCAGCGGGTTGATCTGCCCATCCGGGCTGGGCACTGCCATGGCAAGACGCGGCACGCCCGCGACCTTGGCCGGGACCGCGTTCATCAATACCGACGATGGATAAGCCGCCAGGCCACCAGGCACATACAGCCCCACCGCCGCTATAGCCGTCCAGCGGTGCCCCAGTTCAATACCATACTCGTCCTTATAACGATCGTCCTGAGGCAATTGCCGGCCATGATAGGCCGCGATGCGGTCATGGGCATGGCGCAGGGCCTGAACCTGTTCTTCGGGCACACTTTCAAAGGCCCGGTCCAACTCGGCCCCGGTCAGGCGCATTTCCGCGGCGCTGTAGTCGATCCGGTCGAATTTTCGGGTGTATTCCAGGACTGCGTCATCACCCCGGCTATGCACCTGGGCCAAAATATCGGCCACGGCCTGGTTGACGTCCACAGCGGTCTCGCGCTTGTCAGCCAGAAAGGCGGCAAAACGCGCCTGAAAATCAGCAGTGCCGCTGTCCAGTCTAAGCGGCATTGAGGGCCTCCTGAAAACGCTCGGTCCAGCCGCTCAGATGGTCCGGCCGGGTCTTGGCCGCGGCCCGGTTGATAATCAGGCGCGAGGTCACATCGGCGATACGTTCGACCTCAACCAGACCGTTGGCGCGCAAGGTTTCGCCACTGCTGACCAAATCGACAATACGGCGGCAAAGCCCAAGGCTGGGCGCCAATTCCATGGCGCCGTTCAGGTGAATACATTCAGCCTGGACCCCACGGGCGGCGAAATGGCGTCGGGTTATGCCGGGATACTTCGTGGCCACGCGAATATGGCTCCAGCGGCCCGGATCATCCTTGGCCAGCATTTCCGCCGGCTCTGCTACCGCCATGTAACAGCCGCCAATGCCCAGATCCAAGGGCGCATAGATTTCCGGATACTGAAACTCCATCAGAACATCGTTGCCCGCGATACCGATCTGTGCCGCGCCGAAGGCCACGAACGTGGCCACATCAAAACTGCGCACACGGACGATTTCCAAATCCGGAATATTTGTCTTGAAGCGCAGCAACCGCGAAGTCGGATCATCGAAGGCCGCTTCCGGCTCGATCCCGGCACTGCGCAACAGGGGCATGGCTTCCTTCAAAATGCGCCCCTTGGGCAAGGCAATCACCAGTTTCTGCGACATTTCCAAATTTCCCGTGGCCCCGCGGCCAATTGCTAAAGCCAGCTATAGCTTAAGGTTGTGGTCAGGCCGGCTCGGCGTTGGCCAGCCCTGGTCGATATCACTCATGCGGCAGCTGATCGCTTCCGCCTCCAGGCGCAGACTACCGCCACCGGCAAATTGTAACAGTATGGCGACACCATAATCCGCGTCCTCGCATGTAACCGCCAACAATGGCAATAGGCCAGTCTGGTCGCCCATGTCGATACCTTGTGCCTGAACCCGCAGCACATCATCAAAATGCACGCCGCAGCGCACCCGCACGCCGCCTTCGCTGCCTAATTCATCAGCCAGCTCCCAGCGGAAGCGGGTCAAAACCAACGCGAAACAGCGCAGGCGCGCGTTGTAGGACATATCGCCGATGCGGGCGATGGCATCCTGCAGACAGCTGGAGATCACGGCCAAGTCGTCCGCTTCCTCCGCCCGCAAGCGCAACAGTGAATTGACCATAGCCTCTGCCATTGGCCTCCTACTCCGTCAGCCGCACGATATCGGCGCCACAGGCGGAAAGCTTTTCCTCCAGGCGCTCGTACCCGCGGTCCAGATGATAGACCCGATTAACCATGGTTTCCCCCGCCGAGGCCAGGCCAGCCAGGACCAGTGAAACCGAGGCGCGCAAGTCCGTCGCCATGACCGGCGCCCCATGCAGGCCGCCGCCGCCAGGGCCGCCACTGCCGCGCACCACGGCGGTCGCGCTCTTGACGGCGATATCGGCCCCCATGCGCATCAACTCGGGCACATGCTGAAAGCGGTTCTCAAATATCGTCTCGGTGATCATCGCCGCGCCATCGGCCACCGACATCAAGGCCATAATCTGGGCCTGCAAGTCGGTCGGAAATCCCGGATACGGCGCCGTGGTGACATCGATACCCCTGACGCCGCCCTTCGCGCCCGCATCGACCCCAACACGTATGCCGCATTCCGTACGTTGCACGTTCACATTGGCTTCGCCCAAGGCGGCCAGCACCGCCTCCATCGTCTCCGTTTGGGCGCCTATCAGCTCCACCTCGCCGCCCGTGATGGCGGCGGCGATGGCATAGGTCGCCGCCTCGATCCGGTCGGGCAGGACGGCATAATCGGCGGCGCCCAGTCTATCCACGCCCTGGATCCGCAAAGTGTCACCGTCGATGCCCTCGATTCGCGCGCCCATGCGATTTAGACAATTGGCCAGATCACCGACCTCAGGCTCGCGGGCGGCATTCTCCAGCACCACTTCGCCCTTGGCCAGGCTGGCGGCCATCAACAGGTTCTCCGTTGCACCGACCGAAACCCGGGGAAACACAACCACGCCCCCCTGCAAACCATGGGGCGCCTCGGCGATAATATAGCCATCATCCAGTTCAATCTCGGCGCCCAGGGCTTCCAGGCCGCGGATATGCATATCCACCGGGCGGGTGCCGATGGCGCAGCCCCCCGGAAGCGAGACTCTGGCCCGGCCGCATCGCGCCAGCAACGGACCCAGAACCAAAACGGAGGCACGCATTTTCCGAACGATGTCATAAGGCGCCTCAGTCGAGGTGATCTCGCGGGCCCGCAGTTTCAAGACGTGACCCATATGGCCGCCGCCAGGATGTTCACCGGCCATGGAGATCTCGGCGCCATGCTGGGCCAGCAGATGGGTCATGGTGGCGATATCCGCCAAATGTGGCAGATTGCGCAAAACCAGGGTTTCATCGCTCAGCAAACTGGCCGCCAAGAGAGGCAGGGCGGCGTTCTTGGCACCGCTGATGGGGATCTTTCCCCGCAGGGGCCGTCCTCCACGTATGCGTATCTTATCCATTCAAGTTCTGGTCAATTCCTGGCGGCACCGGCGATGGCCGCAATGGCCGCGCCGAAACTCGCTATAACATCCACGGTTGCCGGGTTTTTATCCTATTGCACCGCGCCTGCAAACCGCCAGATTCCCAATAAGGTCATTAGTTGCCCCCAACAAGCGCCCGAATTGCGGCGCCGAGATGGCAAGATAAGATTTTATTCCCCGGTTCCAGTGGCGGCGCTGCCAGCTAGTCCAGGCACGGCGGCATCCACGGCCGTCTCGCCCGTTGGCTTTTGCTTCTTACGCCGGCGCAAATTATCGCGCAATGCCTGGGCCAGACGGGATTTCCGCTGCTCGGCCGCCTGATTTGGGCTATTTGCGGTCCGTTGTGACTTTTTTCTCTTCATGGGTGATCGGTGCCATATCTCGCTTGCCCTGACAAGGGCACTTGTGGCAGTTTGCCGGACCGTCGCACGGCGGCAAGCTGCAACAGGTACTGGCGGCACCCCGCCCACATAGCTCAGAGGTAGAGCACTCCCTTGGTAAGGGAGAGGTCGAAAGTTCGAATCTTTCTGTGGGCACCATTTTTGCCTTTAAATACTGCCAAAAATAAGCGGCCTGGCGGAACGCCAAAAGACACCAAAACCGTGAACACCCCATGAACTCCCCTCAAAACATGGGGAAGATGCTGCTCGCTCGTTCGTTCTCCCCTCAGGTCAGTAGGATGTCCCGCATCTTCCGGTTATAGAGACCAAGTTCGGCGGACAGTCGCGTTGCCGTGTATCGGTCAGTTGATTCGAGCATTAACCCCTCGTCCAAAATTCTGTCACTAGAAATCATTCGGGGTCGCGCGTTTCCCGCAATTAATTATGCGCAGAAGGACCCGCTACAGACCTTTTCGAACGCCGGTTCCAATGTTTTCAGTTTTTTATTAGGCGCGCGTAAACGGCGTGGACGTAGCGGTGATCACTGGAGTCGAATATTCCGTCAGCAATATCCGTTTTATATTCTTCTAGCTCCTCACGGAATTCAGAAGAAATACCGTCACGCGCCAGAAGTTCTTCAATTAGAGAAAGTGTTTGTGTTTCATCACCAATGAACCTTGTATCAGGTTCGACAATGTCCTCTTCAATGTCGTCATTCTCGTCACCCTCGTCAGGCAGGGAACCAACTTGCGCTTCCTCCTCGACTTCTGGTTCATCTCCAACCAACAAGTCGTCCCAACCCATTCCAGATTCGGTAACCTGACTGTGAAGCATCCGCGCCGCGGCGAGCACATCCGCATCCTGTTCGCTGCCTAGTTTATCCAGAAGCTCAACTACCTGGTTCCGTTCGAGGGTCACGCTCATTGGTCGCATCTCCGTAATTTCGTCAGATATTTGGACATCTCGGTTGGGCCTTAAAGTTAGCACGACTCTTTATATAAGGTGTTTCTATTAGCATGAAGGACCCCAGTGAGCTGTAATGGATTTCACTTCTATCGCCGCGCAGTCCCGATCGCGTGACTGAAGTTCTTGCTGAACAGCCTGGGCAATACCGCCCTCGTGATCCGTTCGGCATCCTCATAGAAGCGTAACCATTACCCCAACCTTGCGCTAGAGAGCCTCAACATAGCGAGTTACGATGCCTATTCCACCCGTTGTAAATCAGATAGCGATGGAGATTGGTTGCAATTGTAGTAGTCTGAAGAATATCTAGGAAAAGTCTATTGAGGACGCATTCATGGCAAGGCCGGTACTGAAGACAGCAATTTGCCAGCAACTCAGCATCGAATATCCGATCCTGCTGGCGGGGATGGGCGCCCGCGGCAAGGCAACGCCACCAGCCCTTGTCGCCGCCGTTTCGGAGGCGGGTGGATTGGGCATAGTGGGCGGCTCCGGGTTGCCGCCCGAAGTGTTGCGCAAACAGATCCGCGAGACGCGGAAATTGACCGACCGGCCGATCGGGGTCGATCTCATCCTGCCGGGCAAGGTCGCGCAGGATGCCGGGCTGACTCGTTCAGCAGTGCGCCAGAAGCTGAGCGCGCAGTTCCCCGAACAGGTCGCCTTCGTCGAGGGCTTGCTGACTAAATACGGACTTGAACCAGCGCCGGTCGACGACGAGTTTGTCGTCGCGGACACCTCGGGTCCGGGCGGCAGCACGCCCGGCAACACAAACCGTAATATGATCCAACAGCAAGTCGATGTAATCATGGAGGAGGATGTCCAGCTCTTTGCTGCTGGGCTTGGCGACCCGTCCTGGGTGGTGCCGCTGGCGAAGGCGCGGGGCGTGCAGGTCATAGGGCTTGCAGGCTCGCCGCGCAATGCCGTCCGGCAAAAGGAGGCAGGCGTCGATATAATCGTTGCCCAAGGCCACGAAGCGGGCGGCCATACTGGCAAAATCGCCAATTTTCCGCTGATTCCCCAGGTCGTTGACGCGGTGGCGCCGATGCCGGTGCTGGCCGCCGGCGGCATCGGCGATGGCCGTGGTATCGCCGCCGCCATTGCCCTGGGCGCAGTGGGGGTGTGGGTCGGCACTGCCTTCCTTGCCTCCGAGGAGTGCGCTATCCACGCGGACAATAAGCAGCAGCTCGTTGACGGTCGTTCGCAGGATTTTGAGGTACGCCACACCTACACCGGCAAGACCATGCGGAGTTTCAGGAACCAGATTATCGAGGGCTGGGACGACGCTGGTCTCGCCACGTTGCCCGTGCCCTACCAGAAGATCCTGATGGACGATCTTAACGCGGCCGCCGAAGCGGCGGGGCGTTACGATCTGCACAGCAACCCGGCGGGCCAAGGGGCGGGACTCATCCGCGAAGTGCGTCCAGCCGCGAAGATCATGGAAGATCTAGTCGATGGCACGATCGAAACACTGACCTGGATGCAAGATCGCGCCAATCTCGTGGCGTCGACGTGAGCACAATGTTCCGGTTTGCTTCGAAATCGTTTTACCTTTTTCCCGTCACGGAGAAAGGTGGGGCAGAGGCAAACGCCATAGGTTCCTAACGACGTTAGTTGGTATTATTGGTCGACCAGCGCGTTTCCCGCTTCCACTGCGGTGGCTTGCCGAACCTGATTCTGATCCCGCCAAGATGGTAGCCCACATGATGCAGCCGGCCCCGGAGGGCGTTCGGCGCGGCATAGGCGGCGGAATGGCGATGCGTCCTAATCGTGCCCGCTTAGTCCCCCCAGTCGCATATAGCTGTAGGTTGCCACGATCAAATCGATCACGGGCCGACGCGCGCAGCTTGGTCTTGGTTGCCCAGCGCACCGCGTCGCCGGTGAACATCGCGGCCTTGAAGAAACCTTTGTTGCGCACATCGAAGGCGCGTGGGTAGGTGCGGGCGACGGTATATTTCCCGACCGCCTTCATCGTCTGGTTCAATGTCTTCGCGAAGGCGAACGGTAGTTGCTTCCG
>MPMB02172746.1_pt1 | contig 34696 bp, 27 predicted proteins | sample 1617371 | NCBI WGS metagenome assembly MPMB02 (sample SAMN05944808, study PRJNA350692) | marine metagenome | biome: marine; feature: ODZ; material: water; isolation source: 300 m water sample filtered on 0.2 um supor filter | place: Pacific Ocean | collected 2012-04-08 | depth 300m m
AGATTCTGGGCGCCGAAAAGTAACTCCATGCTCGGGCAGCACGCCGAGGAACTGAGCGTCTCCACACGCGGGCGCGGGTTTTACGAGATCACCCGCGAGGTGGACGGCTTGGTTTCGGCCAGCGGCTTCAAGACCGGCCTGCTCACCCTGCACGTCAGGCATACCTCCGCCTCGCTGCTCATCCAGGAAAACGCCGATCCGAGCGTGCGCACCGATCTCGAGTCGATCTTCTCGCGGTTGGCACCGGATGCCGACCCGGTTTACGAGCACAACTACGAGGGAGACGACGACATGTCGGCCCACATACGGACTGCGCTGACCAGTGTCAACCTGAACATCCCGATCTCCGGCGGCTCAATGGTGCTCGGCACCTGGCAGGGCGTCTACCTGTGGGAACACCGCACCCACCCCCACACCCGCCGCGTCCACGTCCACATCACCGGCGAATAAACTCTGCTGGAATAAAACCCAAGTTTTCGTTGACGCAGCGGACTCCAGCCTGCTCAATTCCGGGCATGGCTTACTCCATTTCATTTCTGCGTTGTTTTATCGCCGCCGGCGGCGCGCTCGCGCTTGGCCAAGCGGCTGTCCGGGCCGAGGTCAGGCTGCCGTCTGTCTTCGGCGACCACATGGTTTTGCAGCAGAGCCAGCGACTACCCGTCTGGGGCTGGGCCGACCCTGGCGAGGCGGTGACCGTCTCCGTCGCAGGCCAGTCGCACACAACCGAGGCTGACAAGAACGGTGCATGGAGTCTGCGACTAAAAAAATCTCTAAAGGCCTCCAAGTCGCCGGTCGCCTTCACCGTCAAAGGGAGCAACACCATCGATTTTAAGGACGTGCTTGTCGGCGAAGTCTGGCTGTGTTCCGGTCAGTCAAACATGGAATGGTCGGTGCGCTCCTCAGACAATGCCGACAAGGAAATCGCCAATGCCAAGCATCCATTGATTCGTCACATCAAGATTCCGCACCGGCCGAGCGACAAGGAAGAGCGAGATGTCACCACCGACGGTTGGCTGGTTTGCAGCTCGAAGACGGTGGGCAACTTCACCGCCGTTGGGTACTTTTTTGCGCGCCATCTTCAGGGCGAAATTGATGTGCCGATCGGGCTCCTCGGCTGCAACTGGGGCGGCACCCGCATCGAACCGTGGACCACACCGAGCGGTTTCAAGTCGGTACCAGAACTCAAAAAGGATTACGCTGACAAACTCGATACGTTTCCGCAGAAGCGTGACAACGGGTCCATCAATCACCAGTCTCCGCTCGCGCTGCATAATGGCATGATTTCGCCGATCAACCCATATGGCATCCGGGGCGCGCTCTGGTATCAAGGCGAGAGCAACAACGGGGAAGGGATGCTCTACTACGAGAAAAAGAAGGCTCTGATCAACGGTTGGCGTGATATCTGGAACAACAAAAAAATGCCGTTCTACTTCGTGCAACTGGCACCCTACAAATACGGCGGTGAACCGACTCGACTAGCCGGAATCTGGCAGGCGCAGTTGGAAACATTGAAAGTCCCGTACACCGGAATGGCAGTCACCACCGACATCGGCAATGTCCGCGACATTCATCCACGCAACAAACAGGAAGTGGGGCGCCGCCTCGCCCTGTGGGCACTCACCAAGGATTACGGCAAAAAAGGCATCGAGTACTCCGGGCCTTTGTTCAAATCTGCCAAATTCCGAAAGGGTACTGCATCCGTTCGCTTCACTCACGCCGATGGTTTGAAATCAACCAACGGCAAAGCCCTGAGCCATTGGGAAGTTGCCGGTGAGGATGAAAAATTCGCCGCCGCCCAGGCGGAAATAAAAGGCAACACCGTGGTCGCTAGAAGTGACACAGTGAAGAAACCCAAGTTCGTACGCTTCGGCTACCATCAGGAAGCTGAACCAAACTTGGCCAATGGCGCCGGGCTGCCTGCTTCGCCGTTCACCACAGGTGAAGTGAAGTAACTATAGACTTGGCCAAGCGCTTGGCCACAACCAGTGGGCGCAACAATAAGACATTTCAACAGGGCCGCCACATCCACCTGCGCAGCCCTATTTCTTTTCGTCATTAAGCCACTTGGCCAAGCGGATCAAAACTTCGAGCCGGATTTCAAAATCCACAGCGGCAAAAACGAGCGTTTGTCCAAGCTCAAGTCGGCACTGCCGAAGCACGTCCAGGTGTTCGGACTGTTCATCCAAGCCACCGAACAGGTGCCGGACGCCAAGTTGCTGCACGCCGCCGACATCACCGCTGATTTCCTCGACAACGATCGCGATAGCAAACCGGACAATCCAAAAGTAAACGACGAGCTCTGGAACGAGCGGTCGGCGATCGTCATGGGCTATGATGAGCGCGAACTCGAACGGCTCCACGACCGTTACGGCGAGATATTCGATACCTACGCACTGCAGGGCCTGTTCGCCACCGAAACGCTGCCGCACGCCGGGCCGCACAACCCCAAGTCGTCCGCGTTTGACGCCTCCATTGAGGAGATCCTGCACATCATCACCTCGGTCGGCTACGCGGGTACTTACCCAAAAGTGTTCGGCGAACGACGCGGCACAGAGCTTGCCAACGCGATGGACATCGCGCGCGGCGGCTACTTCCGCACCGTGCCGCGCCGCTATCCCGCCGGTGCCTGGTACTCCTACGACGACCGAACCTGCGACTACGGCTGCCAGGTCACCGAGTACGTTTACTGGGCGCTCACCAGCCTGCTCGACGGACAGGATTTCAAAAATCGCGGGCGAGACATCGGGCACGAATGGAAACTCAACACACCGGAAAAACTGCGCGCCAAGGACAAGGCGGTCGTTAAAATCCTCACCGACCCAAAGTACCGGCTCCCCACCCGGCTCCCCGATGGTAAATACCGGCAAAAGCGCAAACAGGCCGCCGTCCGGCTCAAGATTACTCCGGACAAAAACTGGTTCACGCTGACCACCGAGCTGCCGATCAGCTCGACGGCCGTCGTCGAGAAAACCAACGATCTCCTGTCGTGGAGCCTGGCCATGCGTGTTCCAGACGACACCGCATTGCTGGATTTCCCGATCGAAGCCAGGCTGGACCAAGCACAATTCTTCCGGCTTCGCTTTAATGATTAGCCGCCAACCCCGATGCGGCTATTTGACGCGCACAACCATTTGCAGGATGCCCGGTTCGGCGGCCGGCAGGAGGAGTTGATCGCCGACTGCACCGCTGTTGGCCTGTCCAAAATGGTCGTCAACGGCACCCGCGAAAGCGACTGGCCCGCGGTCGCCGCCCTGGCCGAGAGCCACGATTGCGTGCTGTCCAGCTTCGGCCTGCATCCGTGGTTCGTTCACGAGCGATCGCCGGATTGGCTGGCCAAGCTCAAACAGCAACTTGACGCTTGGTCAGGCGCTGTCGGCGAAATCGGTCTCGACCGCTGGAAGCCCGGCTTGGACTACGACGGGCAGGAGGAGGTCTTCACCGCCCAACTCCGTCTGGCGGCAGAGAGGAACCTCCCCGCCAGCATCCACTGTCTCAAGACCTGGGGGCGGCTGCACGAGCTGCTCCGCGACGGCCCGCTGCCCAAGCGCGGGTTCCTGCTGCACAGCTACGGTGGTCCGGCGGAAATGGTCGAGCCGTTGGCCAAGCTTGGCGCTTACTTCAGCTTCCCCGGCGCCTTTGTGCAGGAACGCAAAACGCGCCAACGCGATGCCTTTCACCAAGTACCGGCCGACCGCCTGCTCATCGAGACCGACGCCCCCGACCAGTCACTGCCGGAAGACCGCGTCACCCACCCGCTTGGCCAGGCGGTCAACCACCCGGCTAATATCGCCGCCGTGTACGAGGCCGCCGTCGAGGCGCTTGGCCAGCCGCCCGAAGACTTGGCCAGGCGCGTGGAGGAAAACTTCGTCCGGCTATTCGGCGGCTAGTCGACGGACTCGCGGGCGACGAGGTCGCGGGCTTTTTGGATCAATCGCCAGTCGTCGATGAGGTTGCCGAACTTGAAATCCGGCAGACCGCTCTGTGCCTGGCCGAGTAGTTCACCCGGGCCTCGCTGGCGCAAATCCTCCTCGGCCAACGCGAAGCCGTCGATGCCCCGCTCCATCACGTCGAGCCGCCGCCGTCCCTCGTCGGTAGCCTCGCCGGCGACAAGGATGCAGTGCGACTCATGCGCGCCACGGCCGATCCGGCCACGCAACTGGTGTAGCTGCGCCAGGCCAAATCGGTCGGCGTTCTCGACGAGCATGATCGTCGCGTTGGGGATATCGACGCCGACCTCGATCACGCTCGTCGCCAGCAGCGCCTTGATTTCTCCAGCGAGAAATTCGGCAACGGCCTCTTCCTTTTCGGCGGACTTGAGCCGGCCGTGCAGCAGGCCGACGGCATGAGGCGCGAGTTGTTCCCGCACGTTCTCCAGCTCCTGGTTGACCGCCTTAAGGCTGCCTCCGCCCTCGTCATCGACACGCGGATAAACGATGTATGCCTGCCGACCCGCAGCCAGTTGGTCGCGGATGAACCCCCACACCTTGAGCAGGCTCTCCGGCTTGCGAACATGTGTGCGCACTTGACCTCGGCCCGGCGGCATCTCGTCGATCACTGAGCAATCGAGATCGCCGTAAACGGTCAGGCCCAGCGTGCGCGGGATCGGCGTAGCGGTCATCACGAGCACGTGCGGATACTGTCCCTTGCGGACAAGCTTCTTTCGCTGCTCGACACCAAACTTGTGCTGCTCGTCGATGATCGCCAGCCCGATGTTCTCGAGCGCAAATTTGTCCTCGACAAGCGCATGCGTGCCGATGACTAGCGGCGGCAACTCACTGTTTCCCATGTTCAACTCGGCTTGACCGGGGTCGCCCATTGTTTTCCTGGCACCAGTGTGAAGGTGCACGGGGATGCCAAGCGGCTCAAACCACCGGCTGAAAACGCGGTGGTGCTGCTCGGCCAAAATCTCCGTTGGCGCGAGCACCACCACGCTGAAGCCGCTCTCGATGGCCCGGAGTGCGGCGCATGCGGCGACGGCAGTTTTGCCAGAGCCGACGTCGCCCTGCAGCAGTCGCCGCATCGGGTGCGGGCCGGCCATGTCGCGGGCGATGTCGCCCCACGCAGACTGCTGCGCGTCGGTGAAAGCAAAGCCAAGCGCATCCAAAAACGGCGTCACCAACCGGTCGTCACCGCCGCACGGCAGCGCCTTGACCTTGGCCTGAAATGTCCTTCGCCTCTCACGGATTTGCCGCTGGAACCGGATGAACTCCTCCAGCGCCAAGCGCTCGCGCGCCAGCTCGGTTTGCCCAAGTTCATCGGGGAAATGCACCGCCTTGAACGCCTCGGGCAGCGGCAGCCAATGGCTGTCGTCGCCGGCCAGCAACCCGGAGTTGGTGTCCGGCACCTGTTCGGCGAACTGATCCACCGCCCGCCACATGGCGGCACGCAGCCAGCGCTGCTTGATGCCATCGGTCAGGGGGTACACGGGCACGATGCGCTTGAGGTGGATGAACTCCTCGCCCTCCTCGGCGACCTCGGCCTCAGGGTGGTTCATCGTGCGCGGTTTATCGGAGGTAAGTTTGCCGTGCACGTGGACGAAGTCGCCCGTTTTGTAGTAGCGCTCCATGTACGGCATGTTCCACCAGCGGCAGTGCAGCCGCGCCGTGCCGTCGTCGAGGATGCACTCGAACAGGCTCTTGCCGCGCCGCATCCGCTTGACACCAGCCGCCACGATCGGCCCGGCGACTGTGCCCGTGTCGCCCTTGGCAAGGGCCTTGGCCTCGTGCGGCTGATTGCGATCCTCGTAGCGCCTGGGGCCGTGCCACAACAGGTCGATGACCGTGCGGATGCCGAGCTTGGCCAGGCGCGATGCGCGCTCACCGCCGACGCCGGCCAGCGCCGCCACCGGTTGGCCAAGGGGATCTGTCTCGGTCTCGGACACTGCGGCAGTTGTACCGGCAAGCCAGCGCTTGGCCAAGCCGGCCGTCGGTTTGCCTTCCGCTGCGCCGGGCCCGCCCGTACAATCCGCCGCTGATGGCTCGGGAGCAGAACGACAAGCACGACCTGTTGTGGAAGGAATACGGCCAAGTGTTCCTCGGAATGGACGACTTGTCGCTCGCGCGCTGGATGGCACAGACGCTGGGCCAGCTCTCCGGCCACGCCTGGCGGCTCTCCCACCCGCTGCTGATGACCTACGAATTGGCGGCACGCGCAGCGCATGACCGTCAGATCTGGCTCAAGGGCCTGGTCCTCATGCCGGCCGAATACACCGCCGCCGAGTGTTGCCGTGCGCCACTGCTGCCGGTGTTCTCCCGCGACGTGCACGACTTTGGCCTGGTCTGCAAACATTGCGGGGAAACCTGCGTCGCATTCGCGGATCTGCCGGAAGAGTTGAAGCCGCGCATCGACAAGTGGTCGTCGGATTACGACGAAGTTCACGGCGTGGCTCACTGGGAGGAAGACGGCAAAAAACTACCGCCCGACTACGACAAGCTGTTTGAGCTGGCGGCACAATCCGCGGAAGAACTGCTGACCAAGGCAGGCTCCGAACTGGCCCCGGCGCTGCTCGAGTTTTTTCCGGCAGCAGCGTGGGAGGATCAGGATGAGTGCCTAGAGGTGCGTCCCGAAGACGTCGATTGCTGACAACGATCAGACCTCGTCTCCTTGATCCGGGAACTTCTCCTTGATCGTGCGAATCAAACGGCTCTCGTCGGCCGGCTCCATCTTACGCCGCGGGATGCGCCGCCGAACGCCGTCGAGCAGTTCCATCCAGTCCTGGAACACCGGCTCGGGGTACGCCTCCCATTTTTCAAAACGCCTTTCGCGCTGGAAAAATTTCCATTTACCTCGCTCGTTGCGGGCGTAAAACTCCATTCGTTCGCCCTGTTCATTGCGCCGCTTCCAGCTGATCTCGCCCTTGGCCCCCATGTCAGTCCGGCATGTTAACGGCCGCGACGGCCATCGCGGCCATGCCCTCCCCGCGTCCGAGAAACCCGAGCAACTCATTCGTCGTCGCCTTGATGCCGACCTGATCCGGAGAAATATACAGCGCTTGGGCGACCGCAACTTTCATCGCTGGAACGTGCGGAAGAATTTTTGGGGCCTCGGCGATCAGCGTGGCGTCGATGTTCACAATTTTGCCACCCCCATTGCTGACAAACTCAGCCGCCTTCTCCAAAAAGATCCGGCTCGGAGCATCCTTCCACTGCGGATCACTTGGCGGAAAGAAACTGCCGATGTCCCCTTGGCCAATCGCCCCCAGCACCGCGTCGCAGATCGCGTGCATCAGCACGTCGGCGTCGGAGTGGCCGTCGAGCCCCTTGTCGTGTTCGATCTCCACACCGCCGAGCCAGAGCGGCCGTCCCTCCACGAGGCGATGCACATCGTACCCAATTCCAGTATGAACCACGCGCGGATTATAGTGAGCTACTCCGCCTGGCCAAGGGCGAACATGGCGATGCCGGCGGCGACGGAGGCGTTGAGCGAATTGACACGGCCGTGCTGGGTGATGCCCACCACGTCATCGGCCATGTTGAGGATGAACTGGCCGACGGAACGGTCCTCGCCGCCGATGACGAGCAGCAGTTTCCCCGGCTTGGCCGCGGCGACGGCCTGCAGCGATGATTTGCCGGCCATGTCCAATGCAACAATGCGGTAGCCGGACTCAGCGGCCTTGCGGGCGTAGCCGTTGGCGGAGTCGCTACGGCAGATTTTCATGAACTCAGTTGCGCCGGCGCTGACCTTGACCACCGACGGGTACACTTCCGGCACACCCTTTTTCGGCAGGCAAACGAAGGTGAAGCCGAACACCTCGGCGCTGCGCAGGATCGCGCCGACGTTGTGCGGGTCCTCCACGTTGTCGAGCAGCAGCATGCGCGATGCGCCAAGCAGTTCATCGAATTCCGCGTACGGATAAAGCGACGTCTTGAGCACGACGCCCTGATGGTCACGACTTCCGGAGAGTTGCATCAGCCGGCCCTTGTCCGTCCAATCGATCCCGACGTTGCCACGCTTTAGGACGCCAACCAGTTTTTTGAGGCGTGCGTTGTCTCGCATGCCCTCGTTGAGGTGGGCCGAGTACACGCGACGTTTCCCCGCACGCAATACCTCAAAGGCGGGGTTCAATCCGTATACATGTTCTCGACTCGACTTGGCCATCGGCGCGGCGGCAACTTACGGCAGGCTCCAGGCGAAACCAAGTTCGGTCGCGGTGCACTTTTTACTTTCGAGCGGCTGGATTTCGCCGTTGACTTGGCCAAACGGATGAGCAGCGACGAACTCCGAACCATCCTCGAACAAACCTGGAGCGGCTTGGCCAAGGCGGTCGACCAGGTGAATCACCCTTGGCGGTTCCCGGCGCTGGGCACGCAGGGGCTCGACGGCCCCGACGTCCGCACGATGGTCTTGCGCTCGGCCGATGCAGTAGCTCGCCAGCTCACCGCACAGACGGACATCCGCTCGACCAAGGTATCCGGTTTCCGCAAAGACCCGCGGGTGGCCTGGCATTTTTTTGATCCGCAAACCAGGGTGCAGGTGCGCGCCCACGGGAGGGTAACCGTGCATCACGACAACGAAGTCACCCGCGCCACCTGGACCGCTGTGCAGGAGGCCAACAAGCGCAACTACGCCGTGCCGCCTGCCCCCGGCTCACCGATCGACGATCCTTCGCTTGGCCAAGCGCCGGCCAGCGACAAGGCTGCCGCCTCCGCGAATTTCGCCGTGCTCAGCTCCGGGATCACGTTTATCGATTGGCTGCAGCTTGGCGACGAGTGGCACCGGCGCGCGCAGTTCACATGGACCGGCGGTGATTGGCGCTGCGCGTGGGTGGCGCCCTGATTACCGGCCACTTCTTGCCATTTCGGCGTATTGGCCGATACTTCGGCCGTGAGCGAAAGCATCACCCAGTTGACCAATGACCTGATCGCCTCCTACGCGAAGGTGGGCGGCATCAACCATCTGGACGGCGGCAATCTGCCGTCAAAGTTCGCCATCGCGTCGATCACGACCGACCTGCTGCGACTGCTGTTGCCCGGTTTTTTTGACGAAAAACCGATCCAGACCGCCGAGTTGAAGGTCGAGATTTCCATGCTGATGGACAGCGTCAGCGGCCGGCTGGAGGACGAGATCACCAAGAGCATCGAGTACAAGCCGCCCGGCGACGGTACGGCCAAGCCGAGGCAGCTGGCCCGAGAACTCACGGCCGAGTTCCTCGGCAGCTTTCCTGTCATCCGCGAACGGCTCCGGACCGACGTCGAGGCCGCCTACGCCGGCGACCCCGCCGCCATCAGCCACGAGGAGATCGTGGTGGCGTATCCGTTTATCGAGACGATCGCGGTGCAACGAATGGCGCACCGGCTCTACCGGCATGGCGTGGCGCTGATCCCGCGCATCATGAGCGAATGGGCGCATGGCCGCACTGGCATCGACCTCCACCCCGGCGCCGAGATCGGCTCCCACTTTTTTATCGACCACGGCACCGGAACGGTCGTGGGCGAGACGACCCGCATCGGGGACCATGTGAAGATTTATCACGGCGTCACGCTGGGAGCGAAGTCCACCTCACGCGTCGAGGAACTGCGCGGGGCCAAGCGACACCCTACCATCGAGGACAACGTCACGATCTATCCGGGGGCGACCATCCTCGGTGGCGAGACGGTCATTGGCGCGAACAGCACGGTGGGCGGCAACGTGTTCCTCATCAACAGCGTACCGGCCAACTCCCTCGTCATCGCCGAGGACGTCAGCGTCAAGGTGATGAGCAAGGCCGACCACTACGAGATCTGAGCCCACGCCCGGCCGGGGCTAATTGTTTCCCGTTCGCTCCGCAGCCCGGGCCTTGTAGGTGGCAATGACCTCGACCCATTGGGTGAACGAGCCGGCAATGTCGGCAGCTTGGGCATCACCCTCGTGAAACAGGATACCGTAGCGGAAATTCTGATTTTCGCCCTTCTTGAGCTTGAAGTCTCCGACGCCCTTTTTCTTGCCCTCAAAGTTGTGGATGCCAAACGGATTGGCAGCGACGAGGCCGTAGTCCCGGGCGTGCCACCAGGTTGGGTGGCGCAGGTTGTCGGGATGATCGAAAATGGCCACACCGACCGTGTGGCCATCGATCTTACCCCAGTAATCCACCCACTTGGCGCGTTTGCCCCACAACTCCTTGTCCTTGTTGCCGGCACTGTTGAGCGCATGGCCGTTGGCGGTGGTGACGCCCTTGCCGTTGGTCAGGCGTAGGTTCGGATGCGTGCGGATGCCCATGCTGCCCTCCTTGGTGTCGCCAAAGGTCACGTCGCCCTCCGACGCGAATACGGTCACGCTATACGACACGAATGTGCCGCCAAACGCCTTGTAAAAACCGATCGATGTCCGGTCGGTGCAGATCACCTTGCCATCCGGGCCGACCCAGTTGTTTTTCGAGACGATCGAGCCGCGGCGGCCGCCCGTGGCGCGCACCAGCTCCGCCGGGATGATCTTCCCCGTGTTCTTGGCGTTGTGCCAAAAACTGATGCCGTTGACCTCGCCGTGGGTGAACCAAAGCGATGCGTGGTGCACATGATCCTTGGCCTCGCCCTCGACCTCCTTGAATGGGTAATTGCGCGTCATGCCAACGCCGTGCGGCCCGATGACCGGGTAGAGCACCGGTTTGTTGTATCCCGTCGGAATATACTCGGTGAACAACTTGCCATCGATCTCGACACGGTAGTTGTCGCCGTTTTTCTTGACGGTGAATGGCCCTTCCTCGGCGGCGTTGAGCGCTTGGCCAAGCGCAAACAGCCCGACCAACATCGGCGGAAAATAACGTGAGTTCATCGGGGGGAATCTAGGTTTGGGGCTTGGTTTGGTCAATGGAAAAAACAAGCGCCTGGCCAAGAGGTGCAAACCGGCCTTGGCATACCGCAACCGGTCCCGCTATACTGCGGTGTGCCGGGATTCCTGCAATTTTTGGGATTGTTCAACGCTGCCGTGTGGATCGGCGGCTCGGTGTTTTTTTCGTTTCTCGGCGGCTCGGTGTTTTTTTCGCCGGAAGTCGAGTCGATCACCCCTCCCCCGTTCAACGGACTCGTCGCCCAGGCGATGCTCGGCCGCTACTTCACTCTGCACATCCTTTGCGGCATCGTGGCCGTCGCGCATCTTCTGCTCGAGTGGCTGTACAGCGGCGGTGGATTTCCCAAACGCGCCATTGCCGTCGTTTGCGTGCTGCTTGGCCTCGCGCTGATCGGCGACAAATTCATCAGCCCGAAGCTCGCTGGTTGGCATCAGCAAAAATATCAGATCAAACTAAAAGCCGAAAGCGAGCCGCCGGTGTACGAAAAAGTCGAGTACAAGGAGGATGTCGTTCAGGATGCCGAAAGGAAGTTCGCCGTGTGGCACGGCGTGTCGCAGTTTATCAACCTCGCCATGATGAGCCTGTTGACCTTGCGATTTTGGCGCCTGACCCGCTCCAACGGGCATGACAGCTCAAGCACCTACGGGCAGCGAAAGCAGAACCTCTTCGACAAATAACAACTGCGAGTCCGCGGAACACCTACTCCACCGAGACGGCCTGCTTGATGCCAAACTTCTCGATGCGCTTGCGCAGCGTGGCGCGCGTGATACCGAGCAGCCTGGCCGCCCGAACCTGATTGCCGTTGGTTTCGCGCAGCGCATGGGCGATCAGCTCCCGCTCCACCGCCGGCAGCACAGCCAGATCCGGCTGCTCCTTGGCCCATTGAAACAGCGTGGCCGCGATGGAGCCAAGGTCATTGGCGGCGGCTGGCGGCGGCTCCGCTTGGCCAAGCGCTTGGTTCGAACCAGCCGGGACTCGCCTTCCCGACCGGATATCCGCCGGCAGATCGGCGGCGCGGATCGCCTCGCCCTTGGCCATGACGATGGTGCGCCGAATGACGTTTTCCAACTCGCGCACGTTGCCGGGCCAACCGTATTGCGCGAGCAACTCCAGCGCATCCCCGAGGATCGACTTGGGCTTGCGCCCCTCGGCGTTAGCGATCGTCTTGAGGAAATAATCGACCAGCAGCGCAATATCCTCCCGGCGCTCTCGCAGGGCCGGCAAACTGATCCGCACGACGTTGAGTCGATAGAACAAATCCTCGCGGAACTCCTTGGCCGCGACCGCCTCCTCCAAGCGTTTGTTTGTCGCCGCGATGATGCGCACGTCCACCGTGATCGGATTGTTGCCACCGACGCGCTCGATGGTGCCGTTCTGCAGCACGCGCAAAATCTTCGCCTGCGTCGCCAGCATCATGTCGCCGATCTCGTCGAGGAACAGTGTCCCCTTGTCGCACTGCTCAAACTTGCCGATGCGCTGCGCGCTCGCCCCGGTGAACGAGCCCTTCTCGTGGCCGAACAACTCGCTCTCGAGCAGGTTCTCCGGGATCGCGGCGCAGTTGATCGGCAAATAAGATTTGTCGTTGCGCTGGCTGTTTTGATAAATGGCGCGCGCGACCAGTTCCTTGCCGGTGCCGCTCTCGCCGGTGATCAGCGCCGTGGCATCCGAGCCGGCCAGCTGACCGATCATCTTGAACACTTCCTGCATCGGTTGGCTGCGACCGACGATGCCCAAATCGTAATCCTCCGACTCCAGCATCGGCTCGCAGGCCACGACCTGCTTCATGTCGCGCGCCGCCTTGAGCGCATCGGCAACGATCTGCTTGAGCTTCGGCACGTCAAACGGCTTGAGCAGATAATCGTACGCGCCGAGCTTCATCGCCTCGATCGCCGTCTGCGTGGTGCCATAGGCGGTCATCATGATCACCGGCAGCTTGGCGTCGTCCTGACGGATACGGCGCAGCGTCTCCAGCCCGTTAATGCCGCCCATGCGAACATCCATCAGCACAAGATCCGGCTGAAACGTCTTGATGACCTCAAGCCCCTCCTCGCCGCTGGCGGCGGTCTCGAGGTTGAGATCGGGCGAGGCGAAGATGCGCTTGAACGAATAACGCACATCCTCCTCGTCATCGATAAGCAGAAGTTTATCCATTGCCGCGTGCCCTCACTGGCCTTGCGCAGCATAGGCGGCCGGGCTGGTTTTCACAACCCGCCAAGAAAAGGATCGCCTTGGCCAAGCGCGAAAACTACGATCTGGTCAACACGTTAATGAAAATGAAACGATTGACCCGACGCCAGTTTTTGGCCACGACCGCCGCCTCGGCGGCCGGTGCCGCCCTGCCCGGCCAGGCGCTTGGCCGCGAGGCCAAGCAGGAGATCATCGACCTGCACCAGCACACGAACTATAGTGGACGCAGTGACGAACGACTGCTGGGCCACCAAAAGGCACTGGGTGTGCGGTGGACCGTGTTGCTACCGGCCGGCCGCCTGTACGGGCTCGCCGCCAACTGCGGCGGCAACAAGTCCGTCCGCAAGATCGCCGTCAAAAACCCGCGCCACTACGTCCACTTCGCCAACGAGGTTGCCGACCATCCTGAGTGCATCGAAATGATTGAGACATTTTTGAAAAAGGGCGCAGTGGGAATCGGGGAGCAGAAGTTCCGAGTCGAGTGCGACTCGAAACACATCCAGCGCATCGCTGAGCTGGCCCAGGAATACGATGTGCCGGTGCTGATGCACTTCGAGCACGGCAACTACAACCTAGGCATCGAGCGGTTCCACAAGGTTCTCGACAAATTCCCCAAGGTGAACTTCATCGGCCACGCACAGACCTGGTGGGGCAACATCGACAAGAACCACGACCAGACGGTCATGTACCCCAAGGGCGCCGTCATGCCGGCTGGCATTAGCGACCGGCTGCTCAGCGACTACCCGAACATGTTCGGCGACCTGTCGGCGGGCTCCGGGCAAAACGCGCTCATCCGCGACGAGGCGCACGCGGTCAAGTTCATCGAGCGCCATCAGAACAAGTTGATCTTCGGCAGCGACTGCAACGATATCATCGGGCGCGGGCCAAGCTGCATCGGCGCGCGGACAATTGGCATCCTCCGCCGACTGATCCCGGACACGAAAATCCAGGACAAGCTTTTCAGCGGCAACATCCGCCGCATCGTCCGCATCCCGAAATAACCAAGTACTTGGCCAAGCGCGGCGGCTAGCAGCTCGTCGGCACTTCCTGCAGCACCTTGATACAGTGTGGGATGGCGCCTTCGACAAAGCCGAGGCACTCGACGGCGCCCTTGGGTTTGCCGGGCAGGCAGATCACCAGCGCCGAGTCGATCACGGCGGCCACGTTGCGCGAGAGGATCGCGTTCTTCGTGATTTTCAACGACTCCATCCGCATCACTTCGCCGAAGCCGGGCAACTCGCAGGTCGCCATTTCGCGCACTGCCTCGGGGGTAACATCGCGCGGAGAGACCCCGGTACCGCCGGTGGTCAAAATCAGGTGGCAGCCTTTGTTCACCTGTTCGCGCAGCGCACGCTGGATGTCACAAACTTCGTCCGGCACCACCGCTTCGGCAGCTACGGCCCAGCCGTAACCGGCTACGGCCTCCTTCAACGCCGGCACACCGCCATCCTCGTACACTCCCTGCGTCGCACGATCCGAAACTGAAATGATCCCAACCTGAATTTCCATTGCGCCTCTCCTTGCAACGAATGACTCACGTCATCGCTTACACTGCGGCGAAGATAAAACCAGCCCCTCCGCCGGGAAAGAAAAATGAACTACGGCTGGCCCGGCAAAATCTCGTAAACTTGGAACCCATCCTGATCGCCCAATGCGGCCGTCACATTTTTGAAAGCCGGATCGGCGTCCAACTTCTTGGCCAACGGTGAGTTGGGGATGGCAATTGTAAACCTGGCTCCTGAGTTTTTATACGCCTCAAGTGAAGCGGACCTGACGTCGCCGAGCCAAGGTTGGCCGAGATGCCAAGCAACGTACAAACCAAGCCGATGGCCTTCTGACGAGAAGAATGTAGAGCCCACAATCGGCCCCACCGATCCGGCTTCCTCCATCCTCTTGGCCAAGTTTTGCGCATATAAACCGGCAGAATATCTTGATGGCAAATGCCACAATAGCGGCAGTAGAAAAACCAACATCCAAACTAAGCCGGTTTGCCTTTTATTTGCAAAGAATGGTGAAAAGAGGCCGAGTGTGAGAATCATGACCAGCGGCAGGAACAAATAGAAGTAGCGCTGATCCACCGGCATGACATAAACCGGGAGGTAAATGCCGCCAAGGCAGATCAGCGGGATGACCATCCATCGCCAGCGATCGGCCAGCCAGTTTTTTGCCCATGGCCATTTTGCGAACAGCGCCAAGCCGAAAACCAGCGTCCCGACTCCGAACCATCCGAACAATGCCCCGACTCCGTCGAAGGCCGCCAAAAACTGAAAAACGGTTCCGGCGTTGCGGCCGATGAGCGTGAGTTGATGCCAGAAATTTTCGCCGCTCCCGAACGGCGACCAGTAGTCGTAGCCCATTCGGCTCGGGTCCTCCCACGCCGTGACTCGCCCCAGCTCCGGTTGATAAATCGTGCTGCCGAACGGATGCGGTGCCGGCCGGTCGTCGCCTGGACCGACGATCGCATGGGCGATCGGGCCGGAAGTCGAGAACGTCGGCTTATCGTATTTCAGCGACAACACCGTGATCCAAGGCGCGGCCACCAGTGCCAACAGGCCAAGCGACACGCCCAACCGCCGCCAAGCCGCCCGCCGGTTTTCCGCCTGGCCAAGCCGCCAGCATAGCGCCAGCAAAACACTCACCACCACGCCGATTGGCAACGCCACCGCCTTGGCCAGGTAGGCCAAGCCCCAGGTCGCGCCGGTACCAAGCGCCCGCCGGCGATTTGCCAGCCAATCTGACGACACCGCTTGGCCAAGCGCAAAGGCCATCAACCCGGCGACCAGCAGGTCCGGTGTCACGTGATTCGACATCCAGCCGGGAATCGTCAACGCAAGCACCCAGGCCACGATCAACTCGTCGATCAACCGAAGCCCCACCGAGCGAACGAGAAACAGGCTGCCGTGAAAAAACACCATCCCCGAAATGAGCATCGCCAGTTTGCCAGCGAGCAACGGCTTAACGCCCAGCCACAGAAACGGCACCATCAACCAGCTCAGCAGCGGCCCCCAGTAACCGTTCACCGCGAAGCCGAGATTGCCGACCGACCAATACTCGCCGACGCGCATGTAGGAGATGGCATCAGTGTTCAGCCGCGCCAAGTTGTTCAGCATCGACACCAGCATCAGCGCGTACGCCACCACCCAAGACATCTGCAGCCAAAACCGCAGTTTCGGTTCGTTGACACTCTCTGTTTTTTTGGACGACAAAATGAACTAGTCGGTTTTTGTGAAGACGAACAGATTGTTCAAACCCAATTGAAATGTCTTGTGCGTGAGTAAGCTGAAGCCGGCCGACTCGAACAGCGGCGTCACTTCGCCCGGGTCAAAGCCGTGATGCTCCTCCAGCGCCGTGCCATCGGCCAAGCGGAAGAATCGCAGCACAGCCAAAATGGCATCGACCCGGGGCGACGGCACGGTCAACACCACGAAGCCGCCGACATCAACCAACCGGTGACAGGCCGTCGCCCAAGTTGGCTTGGATTCTTCAGGAACATGCTCAAGCACAGCCAACATCGTGATCACCTCGAACGATTCGCAAGCCGGCAGGTCGTCGGGGAAATTTCCTTTCACGAACTGCACGCCGGGCACGTCCTGTGGCTTGGCAAAGCGCGGATCAATACCCACGCCAATGAAATCATCGCCAGCAAGGCGGCGCATAAGTGTGCCGTCGCCGCAGCCAACGTCGAGTACTCGCCTGGCCTTGTCCAAGTGCGGAAGTGCCTTACGAATGCGCCAGTTTCGAATAACGCGATCGAACCATTTCACCCCTCGCCTCCCTTGCTCTCCAGGCCAAGCACACTGAGAAAGAAACTGCCAAGCACGATTTGAAAACCAAGAGCCAAGGCCAAAATCGATGGGATCACTTGGCGAAACACCACCGAAGGGTTGAGTTGGCCAAAGTCCTTTTCGCTCCAACCGAGCGTCGCTGACACCGACCCGCCAAAGCCAACCAGCATCAAAACTCCACCGACCGCCAATCCAGTCTCGAGTGTGATGTAGCGGGACGGTTTATTGAGCGTTGGGCTCTCGTGAAGGAGCCCCTGCTTAATGGCGAACGTCCGCGTGTATAACGCGAATAGCACCGATTGGAAACCGAGCAGCACAGCCAATGCCGAATAGGCCAGTGTGTGCACATCGAGTTTCGCTTGGCCAAGCTGCCGTGCCTCGGGCAACAGCCATCCGCCGACGCCCAGGCCAATCAGCATGAGCAAAAGGCCCGGATACAGAAACAGCCAGCGCGGACTGAACAGCAGCATGAACCGCAGGTTTCGCCAGCCATCACGCCAACTTCGCAAGTGTGGCGGCCGACTGCGACCATCCGGTGATAGCGTTGTTGGCACCTCGGCGATTCGCAAGCCAAGCAACGTCGACTTGACGACCATCTCGCCGGCAAACTCCATGCCGGTCGTCTGCAATTTCATTCGGTCGTACGCCGCACGACTGAACCCGCGCAGCCCACAGTGAAAATCACCGGCCGGGCAGCGGAAAAACAGCCGCCCCAGGCCGCTGAGCACCGGGTTGCCTAGGTAGCGGTGCAGCGGCGGCATGGCCCCGGGCGCGATGCCGCCTCGGAAACGGTTGCCCATGACGAGGTCGCTGCCGTCGCGCAACCGTTCGATGAACGGCATGAGCGCAGAGAAGTCATAGCTGTCGTCAGCGTCCCCCATGATCACGAAACGCCCGCGGGCCGCCGCGATACCGCCCATGAGCGCGCTGCCGTAGCCCTTGGCCTCGACCGGCACAACGCGTGCGCCATCGGCCTCGGCGATGGCCCGCGAGCCATCGGTGCTGCCGTTGTCGGCGACGATGATCTCGCCGGAAACGCCGTTTTCGGCGAGGCAGCGGGTGGCTTTTTGAATGCAGACAGCAAGCGTCTCGGCCTCGTTGAGGCATGGCATCACCACGCTGACTTCGGGTAGGTCGCTGGTCGGTTGCCCGGGCATAAGTCGCGCTTGCAAGCGCTTGGCCGAAGATGCCCGAAAGCCGGCGGCGCGACAACCGGCGATTGCGGGTGAGTTTTTGAGACCAGTCTCATTGACTTGGCGGTGCAATTGGGCGACAGTCTCGGCCGTGCGGACGGAAGCGAGAGAGGCGGCGAAGAGGAAATTCATCGATTTTCTTGAGAAAAAGAAACTTCGCAACACCGACCAGAGGCGAGTCATCATCGACACGGTGTTCGATACTGATGAGCATTTCACCGCCGAGCAACTGCTCGATTGGGCGCGCGAAAAGGATCGCTCCGTTTCCCGCGCCACGGTTTACCGCACGCTGCTTCTGCTCACTGAGAGCGACCTTCTGCATGAGATGGACTTTGGGAAGCCGTACAAGTTTTACGATCCCAACTACTCCGACCACCCCAACCATCACCACCTCATTTGCGAGGACTGCGAAAAGATCGTGGAGTTCGACAGCGAACAGATCAAAACGATCGAGGAGGAGATCGGTCAAAAATTGGGCTTCACCGTGAAATCGCAAAAGCTCCAGCTCTCCGCCACCTGCGACTCCCTGAAAAGAAGCGGAACATGCGATGGCATAAGCTGCCATTGAGAGTGCGCCTCAGTACGAACGCAACTGTAAACGGTGATCCACCCTGCCCTGCTGGTGATGTTCCAGCGTCGGCAACCCGGCAAGCGTCGGCGACTCGGTCTCGGTAAGAATGACCCCGGCCTGTTGTTGCAACTCCGCCCAGCGCGCCCAGTCCAGCTCAGGTGAGTGCTTGATCTGCCGCAGCAGACTGCGCCACTCGATCACCGCGCGATCGATGTCGCCCGCACCCAGCATAGGAGTCACCCAACTGGCCTTGTCGGCGGGGTCGGCGTGCATCGCCGCCACGAACTGGCCGGCGCCGGCGCCGTAACGCACCGGCAAGCCGGCGTCGAGATAGCCCGGCACCGTCACGTCGCCGTAACGCTCGCGGCAGGCGATCGGGATGCGCCCCTCCCAGCGATTCTCCTCGCTGCCAAAACGGTGCCCGGCATCTAGGTTGGCCAACTCGTACACCAACTCGCCGATCGGCAGCGACTCGTCCTCCAGCGCCGCCGCAACGCCCAGACCGTAGCTCTGTGAAAAAAAACTGACGATCCGACCGCGTCGGGTCGGGTGGCCGTTTTCATCAACCAGCTTGAGCCGTTTCCACAGCAGCGCCACACCGGTGGCCGGCCTGAGTTCGCGGCACTCGCTGTACAACTCGCAACCGGCGCAGGTCGGGTTGGCCACCTGCCGCTCCTCCGGCCGCCACAACGCCACGCCGTGCGAATCGACATGGGCCGGAACCGCAAGCTGCCCCAAGCGCAACTGAACAAGCAGCCGGTTGCCCTCCCGCCGGAATTGCTCTACCGGCGTCAGGTTTGCCGCCAGTTTTTCCTCGAGGAGCGGCTGGATTTTTTTTTGCCAAAGCTTCAGCGGCACCACGCGCAGGCGCCAGCCTGTCAGGCGCCGCACCCACTTGGCCAGATCGAGGCGTTCATTGTTGAGCCGATCCGCCACCTTCTGCTCCCGGCCATACGCCTGAACACTTGCGAGCAGCACCAACTCGCCGGCGCCGGTCCGCCGCAGCACCTCCGGCTCCAGCAACGCCGGCTGAAGCACCGGCGCTTGGCCAAGCAGCAAGCGCTCGTCCGCCGCCTCGTCGCCGCTTGGTTTTTTTGGGACGAACACTTCACTGAGCGGCACCGGCTTGGCCTTGGGCCACGGCTCCCAGCCGCCCTGGCTGTTGAGCATCTCGCGGACTCGGCGGCGGGCTTTCCGGGCGCGCTCAGAGTCGGTGCCCAGGCCGCACGGCGCGTCCGGATGCTTCATTGCGAACTCCATGCCGAGCAGAATCGGCTGGGTGCTGAACAGCCGCTGCTGCACACGCACCGCCTCGGCATACGGGTCGAGTCCCTGCTCCGCCACGCCGTGCATCAGGCCCAGGAGAGACGCCCAGTCCACGAGGCCGTTGCGGGAGAGAAGACAGGGATGGCCGTCGCGGATGCGAATCTCGTTTCGCGAAACCAGGCCGTAACCAACCTCGTCGATGCCACGCCGGCCCGCACGCCCGAACATCTGGTGAATCTCATCCGCCCGGATTGGCACTTCCAAGTGATCGCGCCGGTAGGAGTCGGCAGCCAAGGTGACGCTGCGCAGGGAAAAATTGATGCCGGCCGCCAGGCCCATCGTCGCCACGACGACCCGGAGTTGGCCGGCCTTGGCCAAGGGCTCGACCACGCCGGCACGTGCGCCGTAGCTTAACCCGCTATGGTGATACGCCACCCGCGCCTGCAGCATCCGGGTCAAGCGATCGCCGACGAGTTCCCTCTGCTCGGCGCTCAACTGGAGCGGGTTCGGATTCGGCAGGTTACGGGCAATGTCGGCGGCGAGCGCCTCAGCGGCGCGGCGGCGTGGTGCAAAAACCAAAATCGGCCCAAGCCCCTCGGCCAGCGCCTTGGCGGCGAACCTCGGCCAATAGCCGCGAATCTCTGACGGGACATTGTAATTGAGCATGCCGGCGTACACCTCCTCGAGCGGCACCGGCCGCTCATCGTGCCACACCCACTCCGCGTCACGACCCAAGCGCTGCAGCCAGGCGACGACGTGCCTTGGGTTGGCCACGCTGCCGCTGAGCAGCAACAACTGCGTCCGGGACGGCGCCATGGCAATGGCCAACTCGTAGTTGAGACCGCGGTCGGGGTCGCCGAGCATCTGGTACTCGTCGATCACCAGCAATCTTGGGCCGTCGCCGGTGATGAGGCGGTTCTTCTGCGTCTCAAGCGTGGCAACAATGACCGGCGCCTCGAGGTTCTCCGACAGGTCGCCGGTGGCGATACCGACGTTCCAGCCCCGCGCCCGCCACTCGGCAAGCTTGTCATTGGCCAGGGCACGGGTCGGCACAGTGTAAATCGCCTGGCCCGGGTTGCGGCCCTCGTTGGACCACAACTCGAAAATGAAAGTTTTGCCGGCGCCGGTCGCCGCATGAACGATGACATCCCGGCCGGCCCGCAGATGCTGCACCGCCTCCTGCTGCCACAAGTCCGGCACGACGACCTGGTCGAGAGCGGAAAAACGATCCAGTTGCGCCCCAAACTCCCGCATGAGGCAGGATTAGCAAATAATGGAAAAAAAACGAGTAAATGGGCCAGAAACAGGAAACATTCCGCACCGACTGCCGGTTGGCATACGCGTTGCTTTGTTGAGCTTGAGTTTGTGCATTATTGCGCAAATTTCCATTGTTCTTTGCTATTTGCTTCAGTGTTGCGGTGAATTTGATCTGCACGAGGATCAGATTCCAACCGTAGTTTGAACATCTCCGCATGAAACTCTGGACATATTTGCGGTTTGCGGGGCCTCCGGCCCGGGCCAACCGCGATCCATTGGTCGGCCTCCCTGTTAGGTTAATGACAAGTCCATAACCTAAGCTGCACACAAAGGGCCATCACACAGATGCCCCAACCCCTTGGGAGGTCGACCTTTCCAATTTCACCCACTGAAAAAAAGCAATGGGGCAGCGCCAAAACGCTGCCCCACGCTGCACGAGGATCGGGTCACTACCCTTCCACAAGGGAAAGAGGACCCTCTGCCCCAATTCTGTTAACCAATGAGCTGGAGAGCCATTGAAGGAAGCATGTTGGCCTGCGCCAACATTGCCGTGCCACTTTGAACCAGGATGTTGAATCTGGCGAATTCGGTGGTTTCGTTCGCCACATTAATATCCTTAATCCGACTGTTGGCAGCTGACATGTTCTCATTCAGGATGGTCACCTGATCGTCGGTCATGTTCAACCGACTGAGGTTCGCACCCACATTGGCCCGCATATCGGCCAAGTTCTGGATGGCGGTCTGGATGTTGCTCAACGCGTTTGCCGCACTCGACGTGGTCGTGATCGCCGAGCTAATCCCCATGTAGATGTTTGCCAAGCCAGTCGTCACGGTGGCCGATGTCATGTCCACCGCATTCATTCCGAATGTGTTGGCATCACTATCAATGGTCACATTATTAGTGCTGCTTCCAAACAACGTCACAGAATTGAAACTCTTTGTCCCGATGTCGCTGATGTAGTTCTGCAACTGGGTGAATTCAACGCTGTAGTTTGAGCGATCCGTGTTGGTTTTTGTGATGTCCTGCGAGAGCACGGACAACTCACTCATGCGATCCAGCGAGGCCTGCACTTTCTGCAGGAAGCCGTCCTGCGTTTGTACAAAGGAAACGGCGTTTCCTAAGTTGGATTTGACAGCGTGGTTTCGGTTTATCTGCGCTTCGAAGCGCATACTTTGAGCCAAACCGGCGGCGTCATCCTCCGGGGATACAATCTTTGTACCGGAAGATAAACGAGCCAGGGATTTGCTGAGTTCTGAAGTGGACCATGATAGGCTTCGCGCCGAAGCCATGGCCGCTATGTTGGTATTGATAACCATAAGACAATTCCTTTCGTCTTGGATAGGTTAGACGATGACATCCGTGTCATCGGGCATGGTTTTAGATCGGCCATGCCAGACCGTTGGAGGAATCGTTCCTCACGCAACTGCATGAAGAATCGGCATTTCATCCAATCTCTTTAGGATTTTTTTGAGAAAGCGAAAAAAAGCAGAAGTGGCGGGAACTCGTCAATTGTTCAAAGGCTGAGAACTGCGCAAATAGGCCATTAAATCGCGGATTTGCACCTCATTATAGCCGGCCAGCAACCTGCCAGGCATCAACGATACGCCCTGCGCCTTCAACTCCCGGATCTCCCCGCGCGCGAAAGTCACGTCCTGCCCGTCGAGCTCGCGCAGCACCACCGAGCGGTTGTCCTGCTCGATGAGGAACCCGCTGGCCAAGCGACCGTCTTTCGTCGATAGCAGGAAATTCTCGTACCCCTCCCGTATCTCCGCACCAGGGTTGATGATGCTCAGCAGCATCGCGTCCAGATCTTCCCGCTGATACGCCGTCAGGTCGGGGCCAATCTGTCCGCCCTGCTCAAACAGCCTGTGACACGCCCCGCAGCTTGCGACGTACAGTTTTTTTCCCTCATACGGGTTGCCCGGCTTGGCCATGACGACCCTGGCCAATCGCTGGATTTCCTTCTCCAGCTTGGCAGCGTCCGTCGTCGCACCGGCGAAGTGCTTGGCCAGCAATTGACCAACGCGCTCGTCTCCTTGCGAACGCAGCAGGCTGACCACCTCCGCCGAGACCAGGCTGGCCGCCAGCCCGCCGGCATCGATCGCCCGCAGCAGCTCGAGCGCCCAATCCACCCGGCCGGCCACCAGCATCCCGGCGGCCTTGCGCAGGCCGTCAGGCAACCCGCCGTACACGGCCAGCACCGCCTCCGGGATGCGCGCATCGTTGTACGGCTTGAGCGCGCCCAACGCGGCTTGCTTCAGGTCGGCGACCGGCTCGCTCTTCACGATACCGAGCAGCACCGGGATCGCCTTCGCGTTCGGGGCTTCGCCGAGAATCTCGGTGTATTGCAGGCGCACGAGCTTGTCGGCTTTCGCATCGGCGATGACCCGCAACGCTTCATCGACCGACTTGGCCTCGCCACGCCGCAGACCAAGCGCAAACGAGCCGCCGCCGTGCCGCGCCATCGCTACCATCAACCGCTCCGGCAACGCCGCCATCGACCGCCCTTTGTACGCCTGCTCGAAGCCGGCCATCAGGATCTTCGCCGACTCGGCGTTGGGCGCCATTTCAAACAGCTGGGCGGAGGCCAGCAAATCCGGGCGCGAACCGGCTTTGGTGAAGCGCTGCATGAGTCGGCTCAAGATATGCTCGCGAGCGAGCGATGTCTGCCAAAGTGCCTCATCAGTGAACAACTCCAGCACTTCGCCCGGATGCGCGGCGACCTTGGACTCAAGCGCCCACCAGACCATCAGCGGCTGATAAATGTCGCCTGCGTCCGAGTCGTGCGCTAGCAGGGCGTGGACGATTGGTAGTGCCTGGCCGACCGGTAGTCGCTTGGCCGTGGCGGCCAGTTGCCCGCGCACCTCGACGTGTGGCTCACGCTTGGCCAAGCCGGCCAGCGCCGCGGCCGCGGACTCCGATACGAGCCGGTCGTCGCCGAGCAAACGAACGGTCCACGTGCGAACGTGCGGGTTGACATGCAGAAGCGTGTCCGCGGCAAATTCCGGGTTGAACCCGCCGCACAAATTGACCGCCCAAAACGCCTCGAGCGCCGCTTGGCCAAGCTCGTCGCGCAACATGGCTTTCAGCAACGGCAGAGCGGTGGCGTCCCGGCGATCGGCCAGCAGCCGCAGCGCGGTTTGCCGGTGCCACTTGTCGGCATGCCTCAGCAGCCCGACCAGCTCGGGCGTGGTCCGCTTGGCCAGGTTGAATGGCTGCATCGGCTTACTGCCCTTGGCCCACAGCCGGTAGACGCGGCCGGTTTCGCCGGAGATTTTCCCCTCGTAATGGCGGCGGTGTGTGATGTGTTCGTCGTAATAATCACACACGTAAACCGCGCCGTCCGGCCCGGTCTTGATGTCTACCGGGCGAAACCATTTGTCGCTGGACTGAATCGGATGCCCTGTGTCGAGCGTCTTGAACGACGAACCGATAGGGGTGCGGTCGCTCATCACCACACGACCCTGCATCGGCTCCACGCCGAAGAGTTTGCCTAGATATTTTTCCGACAAACCAAGGCCCTCGTACACAATAAAGTTGTGCGTGAAGCGCGGCACCTTGTTGTGCGGCATCCCGTTAAAATACCCAAACGCATACGGGTTGCTCAGCGGCCCGTGCTTGGTGAAGCCCTTGCGTAGGTAGCCGCCCTGCACATAGTGGTACCCCCGTGTGTCGCCACCGTTATGCCCGGAAAAAACGCGCCCCTGCGCGTCGAACTCGACGCCGAACGTGTTGCCGCCACCCTCCGCAAAAAACTCATAACGGCGCGTCTCCGGATGATAACGCCAGATTCCCTGACCCATCGACCGGACCACGTTTCCTTCAAGACCGGGCCGCCGCACCTTCGCCGACACCGTGCTGCCCTGCGCCGCGTAGAGCCATCCGTCCGGCCCCCAGCGCAGGCTGTTCACTACCGAGTGCGTATCCTCCAACCCGAAGCCGGCGAGATGCACCACCGGATCGCCGTCCGGGATGTCGTCGCGGTTTTTATCCGGGTAAAACAGCAGGTACGGCGGGTTGAGCACCCACACGCCGCCGCGCCCATGAGCGAGTGAGGTCACGATGTTCAGTCCGTCGAGAAACGTCTTGTGCCGATCGTACGCCCCATCGCCGTCAGTGTCCTCGTGGATGGTGATCTTGTCCCGGCCGCGAACATGATGGGGCGGCGCAGCCGGCACCGAGTCGTAAATCACGCGCCAGTAGTCGTCGCGGCTGGTCATCTTCAGCCCGGCCGGGTTCGGGTACTGCCGATACTGCACCAGCCACAACCGGCCACGCTCGTCAAAGTTGACGAACAAAGGCTGCTCCACCAACGGTTCGGCCAGCACCTGGTCGATTTCAAGATCGTCAAAAACCTCGAACTTCCCAAGTGACTCTCGGGGTGACAATGGCCCCGCCTGCGCTTGGCCAAGCGCGAGCAGGCAGGTGAAAAGCAACGCAAGTTTTTTCATCTGAAAACTGGTAGGACACACGGATCGTAACGGCCCGCCCTGCCCGCGTAAAGCCGGCGGACTTCAGTTTGCCTCCTTGCGGTACACCTCAGCGAGGAGGGTGATCGGATGGGAGACCTGGATATCCGACTGGCACTTGGCCAAGCCGTTGGTGATGTGCAGCGAGCAACCGGGGTTGCCCATCACCACGACCTCCGCACCGGTGGAGAGGATGTGAGCGACCTTGCGCTCGACTAACTTGTTTGCCATCTCCGGTTGAGTGATATTGTAAATGCCGGCGCTACCACAACACCACGTACTCTCCGGCAATTCGGTCAGTTCCAGTCCCGGGATCGCCTTGAGGATCTGCCTCGGTTGCGCAGTGATCTTTTGGCCATGGCAAAGGTGGCAGGCTTCGTGGTAGGTGACCTTTTGCGCTTGGCCAAGTGCGGTTCCACTTGGCTCACGCACGCCAATCTCTACCAACCACTCGTGGATATCTTTCAGCTTAGCGTCCCACTCCCTGGCCAAGTCGGCGTATTTTCCGTCCTCCTTCAGCAGACCGTGGTAATGCTTGAGGTGCGAACCACAGCCGGCGGCGTTGCTGATGATGGCATCAAACTCACTCGGTGGAAACAGGTCGATCATCCCACGCGCCTGCTGCTGGGCCATGGTCCATTCGCCGTTGTGCGCGTGCAGCGAACCGCAGCAACCCTGGTTGCGCGGCGTGTAAACATCGCAGCCGTTCTCGGTCAGCACCTCAACGGTGTCGCGGTTCACATCGCTAAAAATCAGGTCCTGCGCACAACCGGTGAGCATGGCGACACGATAACGCTTCTCGCTCCTTGCCGGCGTCTCGAGCCGGATGAGTTCGTCGGAAAACCTGGGCTGAATCTCCGGCGTCATCGCCTCTAGTTCGCCCAGGCGCCGGGGCAAAAGCTTGAGCACGCGGCTGCCGCGAACGATCGACTTGAGACCAAGCGAAGTGTACAGGCGGATCAACCGGCCCAGCAGCTTGAGGCGAGTGTGCTTGGTGAACAGCCACTTGAGCGTGACGCGCCGAACCAGCCTGCGCCAGGAGGAGACGATGACCTTCTTTTCCTCGACCTCGGCACGGGCATGCTCGAACAGCTCAGCGTAGTTCACGCCGGCCGGGCAGGCCGTCATGCAGGCGAGACAGCCAAGGCAGTAGTACATTTCGTCGGCGAAAGCCCTTGTGGCTTCGAGTTCACCATCGGCGATGGAACGCATGAGCGCGATACGGCCGCGCGGGCTGTTTCGCTCCAGCTTGGTCTCGTTGTAGGTCGGGCAGGTAGGCAGGCACATGCCGCAGTGCATGCATTGCTGCACGACCGAGTAGTCGAGATCCTTCAAATGCGAAAATGGGGCGTCGGCAGTTAGCGCGGCGGGCGGCATCGGCGTGGCAGCGTACCGCGCTTGACCAAGCGGAGTCGAGCGAGAGCGATGGGTTGTACGCCGGGCGGATTTGTGGCTTCATCGCGCTTCAAATCGTTTCACGAGACTTGTTGAACATGAAATCGTACTGGATCAAACCGACCCTGACCGCTCTCGCAGCCTTGTCGCTGACGACGAATCTTTCCGCGCAACGCCACGGCCCGGCCGCCGCTGCCGAGCAGGCCAAAATGCTGATTCCCCACTCCGGGCTGCAGGCCACGCTGTTCGCCTCCGAACCGTTGCTGGTAAATCCAGCCAACATGGACATCGATGCCGAGGGCCGCGTGTGGGTTACTGAAGGCGTCAACTACCGGTTGTTTAAACCATGGGGCAAGATCCAGCCGGAGGGCGACCGCATTCGCATCCTTGAGGATAACGATGGTGACGGCAAGGCAGACACAGCCAAGACGTTTTATCAGGGCAATGATGTGAACGCCGCGCTGGGCATCGCTGTGTTGGGCACCAAGGTGATCGTTTCCTGCTCACCCAAGGTGTTACTATTCACAGACGAGAACGGGGACGATAAGGCCGACGGCCCACCGAAGGTGCTGTTCAACGGTATCGGCGGTGTCGATCACGACCATGGCGCGCACGCGTTTGTATTTGGGCCAGACGGCAAGTTGTATTTCAACGTCGGTAATAGTGGCGGGCAGTTGAAGACGCCGGATGGCAAAAAATTCATCGTCGACAAGGCCGGCAACGAGGTGAACGGCCGCGGCAAGCCGTACCGTCATGGGTTGGTGTTCCGCTGCAACCTCGACGGCTCCGAGGTGGAGACGCTTGGTTTCAATTTCCGCAATAACTTCGAGGTAACAGTCGACTCATTCGGCACACTTTGGCAGTCGGACAACGATGATGACGGCAACCGCGGCGTGCGCATCAATTACGTGATGGAGTTTGGCAACTACGGCTACACTGACGAGTTGACCGGACGCGGCTGGGGCACCAAGCGCACCCATTGGGAGAAGGACATTCCCTCGCGACACTGGCATCAAAACGATCCCGGCGTGATGCCCAACCTGCTGCAGACCGGCCAGGGTTCACCGACCGGCATCACCCTTTATGAGGGCGACCTGCTGCCGGAAGTTTTCCGCGGTCAAATGATGCATTGCGATGCCGGTCCTCGTGTGGTCCGTGCGTATCCGGTTCAAAGAAGTGGCGCCGGCTACAAGGCCAAGATCGTCAACATGCTGCAAAGCGAGGATCCGTGGTACCGCCCGTCGGATGTCTGCACAGCTCCGGACGGATCGGTGTTCGTCTCGGACTGGCACGATGGCCACGTCGGCGGCCACCACATGACCGACCACAAACCGGGCCAAATGACCGGCCGCATCTACCGTCTCACGCCCAAGGGCGGCGATAGCCGTTACGCTCTGCCGCAAAAGCGTACCGCATTCAGCATGTTGTCCTCGCCAAACATGGCTTCACGCTACATTGCCTGGCAGCAATTGAACAAAGTCGGCGCAAAGGCAGAAGGCACATTGGACAAACTTTGGAGGGGCAATAACCAACGCCTGCGCGCCCGCGCACTGCACCTGCTCGCCCGCATCAAGGGTTTGGAGAAAAAATACATCAGCGCAGCGCTCAAGGATGCCAATCCCGACATTCGGATCACAGGCCTACGCATCGCCCGCGAGCGCGGTTTAGACGTGATTCCGTTGGTGAAGCAACTGGTCACCGACAAAGACTCTGCTGTCCGCCGCGAATGCGCAATCGCCCTTCGCCACAACGACTCCCCGGATGCCCCGACGCTCTGGGCCAAACTCGCCCAACAGCACGATGGCGCGGATCGCTGGTATCTCGAGGCGCTTGGCCTCGCACTGGATCGTCAGCAGAACAAGTTCTTTGGCGCCTGGCTCGAAGCGGTCGGAAGTAACTGGGACACCAAGGCCGGACGTGACATCGTCTGGCGTTCGCGATCCAAAAAGACCCCCGACCTGTTGGTCAAGATTCTCCTCGATAAAAAGACAACAGAGGATGAGAAGCCGCGCTACATCCGTGCACTCGACTTCCAGTCAGGTCCGGAGAAAGACGCCGCTCTGATCAAGCTACTCGGCGCAGGGAGTTGATCACTCCCATGCCTCAGAAGCGGCTTTCAGCAAAGACTCGATAAACGGCAAATCCGCCGCCGTGGTGGCCTTGGGGTTGGGCTGATCGCACTCGACCAGTTTCACCGCTTGGCCAATCGCCTCGCAGGCGGCGGTGTCGTCAGTAATCGACAGACCCTCATCGCGCACCTTGGCCAAGGCGGCGAGGATCACTTCCCGCCGAAACGCCTGCGGCGTCTGAACAGCCCACAAGTTTTCGCGGTCCACTGTTTCAACAACCTGCGCTAGGCCATCCCCGCGCTTGAGCGTGTCGCTCACCCGCTTGGCCAAGACGGCTGCGCCCATTTCGCGTGCTGCAACCAAGACGGACTGAATCGCGGCCAACGACGTGCAAGGCCGCGCGCCATCCTGTATCGCCACTATCTCGGATTCGGCAGTGGTGGCGCTGATGCCGTTCCAGACGGATTCCTGCCGTTCCGCGCCACCGGCGACAAGCCACCACGGTTTCCGCGCATTGATGCGCTTGGCCAAGTTCTCGAACAGCGGTTTTGCTTCGTCGCGAATGACAACGATGACTTCATCGGCTTCGGGAAGTTGATCAAAACACCGCCAAGTATGACCAACCAGCGGTAGGCCGGCGACCTCGAGGAACAGCTTGTCGCCATGTCCCATCCGTGTGCCCCGACCAGCTGCAACAATGACGGTGGAAACTCCTGGCATGGATCAGCCAACGATATCGCGCACAACGACACCACTGACACCAGTCAAACGCATATCGAGGCCGTCGAAAAAGTATGTTATTTTTTCGTGATCCATTCCAAGCAAATGCAGCATGGTCGCGTGCATATCGTGGATCTCCAATTTGTTCTCCACCGCGTGGTAGCCAAACTCGTCGGTCGCACCATAAGTGACACCGGGCTTGACACCGCCCCCGGCCATCCAGATCGTGAAACCATACGGATTGTGATCGCGACCGTCGCTGCCCTGCGCGAAGGGCGTCCGGCCAAACTCGCCCGACCAGACCACGAGAGTCTCATCCAGCAAGCCGCGAGCCCTGAGGTCGCGTAGCAACCCGGCGATCGGTTGGTCGATGGCCCGGGCATTGTCGCCGTGGTTTTTGGCAAGGCCCCCGTGTGCATCCCACCGGTCGTTGCCGCTGATGCGAGGGCAGGTCAACTCGATGAATCGCACCCCCTTCTCCACCAACCGACGGGCCATCAGGCACTGCAGGCCGAACGTGCGCGTGTGCTCGTACTTGGCCTCGAGTCCGTAAAGCCTGCGAGTCGCCCCAGTCTCGCCCTTGATGTCGATCAACTCCGGTACGGCAGCCTGCATGCGGTACGCCATTTCGTAGTTGGCGATCGCTGACTCGAGTTCATCGACATGGCCCAACCGGTCGAGCACACCCTGATCAAGCTTGGCTAGCAGATCCAGCTTGGCCTGCTGCACGCCGGGCCGGCTTTCGCGCGGGCGGATGTCGGCCAGCGGTTCCTTGCCGGTCTTGAACACTGTCGCCTGGTGGCTTGCAGGCAGGAAGCCGTTCCCAAAATTATCCCAGCCTCCAGAAGGCACGAGACCACCGTTGAGCACCACGAAACCGGGTAGATCTGTTGCCTGTGTGCCCAGTCCGTAGCTCATCCATGCTCCCATGCTCGGACGCCCCTGCACACCGTTGCCTGTGTGCAGGAAAAAGTTCGCGCTGTTGTGCTCGGAGAATTTCGAGGTCATCGAACGCACAACGCACAACTCGTCCGCCATCGCACCTACATGGGGGAAAATATCGCTGACAGCAAGGCCGCACTGGCCATATCGCTTAAATGCCCACGGTGACTTGAATGTCGTGCCGATATTGTCGAACTGCGTCGGGCTAATCTTTGCGGCGAACGGCTTGCCATGTTCGCGATCGAGCAGCGGCTTCGGATCAAACGAGTCGACCTGCGACACCCCGCCATCCATGTAGAGGAAAATGGCGCTCCTAGCCCTTGACACGTGGTGCGGCTTGCGCGGCGCAAACGGCGACTTCGACTTGCCGTAGGCTGGGTCGGCCAAGAGGCTGCTTAACGCCACGGCACCAAAGCCACTGGCGCATCGCCCCAACATTTCCCGCCGGCTGAGCGGTCGCTGCAGATGGTTCTGACAACCGTTGTTAAACCGCTTCATGGACTAGAGTGCACAGTGAACAATCGACGCCGTAGTCCGCTCCAGCCGAAAAATGAGAATCTGAGGCTAGAAACTCCATGTCAGTTGACAAAAACAAACTCCTTCACGTTAAAGAGGGTATGACAAAGGTCAGTGAGCGGTTGCCTGAGAGAATCGCCGCCATTTGCGCTGCTCTGCTGCTCGATGAACTCCACAGCCACGCCGTACTCCCACGGCTCCGGCTCACGCCCGAACGCCTGCTGATATGCGAGGCTCACTAGTTTGCCGACGCCGGCACTGGCGATGCCGGACTTGAGCAGCCTGTCAGCCCACAGGGCAGCCTGTTGATGTACGAACTCGTTGTTGAGCATGATGAGCGGCTGGGCCGGAGAGTTTGATACCACGCGCCTGCCTATCGTGGTAAACGGTGTTGGCTTGTCGAACGCCGTTAGCATCGGCTCAAGATGGTTGCGACGCACTTCGACATAAATGCTGCGTCGGCCGGCACCATCCATCGGGCCGCTGCCACCAGGGCTGCGGTTGGTCCGCATGAACGGAGTGATGTGCACCATCGGCCCCTTGCCAAACTGTTGCTTGTCGATGCGTCCCGAGATCGCCAGTAGTTGATCGCGGATCACCTCACCCTCCAACCGGCGGATCGGCATGCGGTGCAGCAGGATGTTGTTCGGATCCACCTCGGCACTGGCCACGTTCGGTTTGCTCGACTGCCGGTACGTACTCGAGAGAACAACCTGGCGAATTATGTCCTTAATCGACCAGCCACGATTCATGAGCTGCGACGCGAGGTGGTCGAGCAACCCGGGATGCGTGGGTGCTTTGCCCATGGCCCCGAAGTTGTCAACCGTCTCGACAATGCCCCGGCTGAACAGGTGATGCCAAACGCGGTTCACCACGACGCGCGAAACAAACGGGTTACCCGGATCAACCATCCTCCTGGCCAAGCCCATGCGGCCGCTGCCATGCTTCGGACGATCCGTCCCGCCCAAGGCCTCAAGAAATGACCGTGGCACCAGTTCCTCCGACGGCGTACGGTGGTTGCCTCGTGTGAGCACCGGTTCGTCCTCGCCGTTGCCATCGAGCAGCGTCAGCGCCCAAACTGCCCCGGGGATGGTCCTTTCTATATCGCTTTTTGCCTTATAATATCCTGCGAACTTGACGGTCACTTGGTCAAGGTCAGCCGGGTTTTCGAGAAGATTTTCGTGGTGAATCACCCAGTTGAGCAACTGAGCCATCTCACGATTCACCTGGCCAGCGGCTCGGTTATTGGCGGCGGTTGTTAAAATCTTGGCCAAGCCATTGGCCAAGTCGCCATCGCTTTCAAGCAACTTGGCCAAGCGCGAGTTAACCGGTCGCACGACCGGCGGTTCGCTGCCACCGAACTGCACCCGCTCAAGCGCGAACTCACCGTTCGCCTTGAATTCCACGTGCACACGGTGACCGATGTAGTCGCGAACGCGATGGCCGTGCCATTTCCACTCATCACCCTTGCTGTCGAGTTTTTGGCGTACGATACCGTGCAGCGGGCCAGCGACCTGCCGGTGCGAATCGACGGCGAGGAAAACATCGGCCTTGCCCTTGTAACGATACCACAGCATGTCGCCGTTCACGGCAAACGTGCGCGTGCGAATGATGCCAGTGAGGCGTGTGCTCAACACGTCGCTGCGAGCGGCACCGTTCTCGCTGAATTCCTTGATGGGCCGATTGGAGTCGGTACCAAACACCGGCGCGCCGGCCGACATCGGCCCGGTGCCGAACTGCTTGCCGCCGGTGAACCATTCTTCCGGCCCCTGTTTGCGGCGGTAATCGGCAACCATGTCCTTGGCAGTCCAGTCGCGCTCGCTCTTCACGTAATTGCGTTCGCCCTCCTCGATGGTGACATTGATCTTGATCGACTCAACCTGCGAGGTGGAGTCGGCCTCCAACTTCCGCATTGCGGCCAGCACGTCGACCTTCGCCTGACCAAGCGCGACCTGTGCCACGCTGCGCAGCGGGTCGGCGACATTGCCGCGGGCCTTGTCAAGGTATGCGATCCAAGCCGCGAGTTTTTCCGGCTGAAGTTTTTGGGCCTTGACCGCTTCCTGCACGGTCGGGTGCGAGGCGATGTAATCGCTTGGCTTGGGCGCATCCTTTTTGCCTTTCGGGATGTTGCGAAGGATTTCAGCGGCGGCGGGGAGATAATCAACCAAGCGGCTAACCTTGGTTTCCACAAGTGCAGCAAACTCGCGCAGCAGCCCCGACTCGCTGTCGGCGCGCAGCTTGGCCAATTTGTTGTAAGCCGAATCCTGCGCCACCGGATCGGAGACATCCTTCAGGTAAAAGCCGGAACTCTGCAGGAACCCGGCAAAAGCGTAGTAATCCTCCATTGTAATCGCGTCAAACTTGTGTTCGTGGCAGCGGCCACAACCCATCGTCAGGCCGAGGAATGCTTTCGAGTACACATCAATCTGGTTGTGCACGCGGTCGCACTCGTCGCTGCGGATGTCCACCGGTGAGTGAGTGGCTTCGCCCAAGTGCCAAAAGCCGGCACCCAACGCGGACTCGTTCCGACGAGTGGCCGGATCGGTACGGGGATTTTCAACCAGATCGCCTGCTATGTGCTCCATGACAAAATCGTTGTATGGCACATCGGCGTTAAAGGCGCGGACGACGTAGTTGCGGTAGCGATAAGCCTCTGGAATCGGAAAGTCGCTCTCATGGCCGCGCGTTTCAGCAAAGCGCACCAAGTCGAGCCAGTGTTGGGCCCAGCGTTCACCAAAGTGCGGCGATGCGAGCAAACGCTCGACGAGACTCTCGTAAGCACTGGGAGAGCCGTCGACGACGAATGACTCAACCTTCGCCGGTGTGGGCGGCAAGCCGGTAAGGTCAAAGTGCAGTCGGCGAATGAGAGTGCGGCGGGTAGCCGGTACGCTGGGAGTAAGCCCAGCGGCCTGTAGCTTCGAGAGGATGAACCGGTCGATGGAGGTGTTTGCCCAGTCCGAATTGCCAACCGGATCGACCTGTGGCGGCTGGACATTCTGCCGGACCGGTTTCCACGCCCAATGCCCTGCCTTGTCCACACCCGAATCGGGAGCGCCCATGGGGCTGAGCCAAGCGGTGCAAACCATACCAAGTGCACACAATCTGCCCCGGCAACCCAAAAAAAGATGCAAGAACATGTCCGGCGAGATTACAAAATAACCGGTATCATGCAAGCATAGACCTCTAAACTCCTCAGCGCTTGAGCAAAGCCAAAAGCGAGTTAAAGAATGTAGAAAACCCCAATAAACGCTTGCATTCGAACTGTCGATCACTATGGTTCCCGCCCTTTTGTTGAGAGCCGAAATGAGCTACGACCCCACACAACTGATTCTGTTCGCGCAGAGTCAACCGCAAGCCAGCCCAATGGAATTCATTGTTCCCATGATCCTGATGGTTGTCATCTTCTATTTCCTGCTCATTCGGCCCCAGCAGAAAAAAGCCAAGGAGCACACGAAAATGGTGGAAGCGCTCAAGTCCGGTGACTCTGTGGTCACTCGGGGCGGCGTGGTGGGCGCCGTGCAGTCGGTCAAGGACACCACCGTCTCGATCCGCTCGCTCGAGAG
>MPMB02123453.1_pt1 | contig 34566 bp, 28 predicted proteins | sample 1617371 | NCBI WGS metagenome assembly MPMB02 (sample SAMN05944808, study PRJNA350692) | marine metagenome | biome: marine; feature: ODZ; material: water; isolation source: 300 m water sample filtered on 0.2 um supor filter | place: Pacific Ocean | collected 2012-04-08 | depth 300m m
CTCCTTCTACGGCGGCGGGATCTACTGCTACGACAGCAGCAGCCCTACGATCACCGGCTGCGAGATCTCGAACAACACCACCAGCTACTCCGGCGGCGGGATCACCTGCTCGTCAAGTGATCCGTCCTTTACAGACTGCACGATCTCGGACAACACCGCCCCTTGGGACGGCGGGGGAATCTACTGCGGCTACCTCTCCGAACCCACGATCACAGATTGCACGATCACAAACAACACTGCCAGCAACGGCGGCGGGATCTACTGCTTCGACAGCAGCAGCCCCACGATCAGCGGCGGCACGATTTCGAACAACTCCGCCTCCGGCAGTATTTATGGCGGCAACGGCGGCGGGATCTACTGCTCCGACTCCAGCAGCCCACCGCTGATTGGCTGCGTGATCGCTGGCAACACCGCCACCAACGACGGCGGCGGGATCTACTGTTCCGTGGGCAGCAACCCCACGATCAGCAGCTGCACGGCCTGTGGCAACACCCCTGATCAAACCTCAGGCGACTGGACCGACAACGGCGGAAACTCCATCGATACGGAGTGCTGTCCGGATCCCACAAATGATGGGGTGGTTTCGAGTGATGATGTTCAATCAATCATGAACGCCTGGAACTGCATGACGTGCGATTCGGATGATGTCAATTTCGATGGCGTTGTTGATGTGCGAGACCTTCTTGTGGCGTTGGCCGCTTGGGGCCCCTGCCCTTGACCACTGATTTATGAGGTGGCGGATACCTCGCAAGTTCAGCGAGATCCCCCATCACTTTGCCCGGCATGCCCAGATAGCGGCTTGGCCATTGTGAAGAAGTCAATGATCCGACCATCTTGGTCGAACGCGCGAACCTCGAAGACCTTGTCGCTCGCGGTCACAATGCAAAAATGATGCCCACGGAATTTCTGGGCGGTGAACCATGTGCGGGTCGGCGCAAAGTCCTCCAAGCTCCCTCCCCCACCGCCCGTGGTCACATAGGTCACACCGCTGGCCTCATCTACCTTGCCCGCTCGAATCGGCCAGGTTCGCTCATAGACATGGATGTGTCCGTTGAAGACAACGTCCACGCCGTGCTGCTCATACAGCGGCACCAAATGCTTGCGAATCGCTTGGTCGCCGTGTGTTGAGTCGCCCTCCCATGTATTTCCATAATCATTGCTGTCGGACGTATACGCGGGCTGATGATGCTGCACGACCTTCCACGCCGCATCGGATTGCTGCAGCGCCGACTCCAGCCACTGGTACTGATCAGATGCGGGCGACACGTCTTTATTGGTGTCGAGTACGAATACGTGCACGTCCCCCCAGCGATAGTCGTAGAAGTACTCCTCGCCGGGCAGTGAGAAGTAGTCGTAATACAACTGCGCATCCCGCTCGTGATTGCCAAGCGTGGGATAGATCGGAAATCTGCCAAGCAAGTCCCCTGTTGAACCAAAGAACTCGTGCACCCATTCCCGCTTGACCGTCCCTGTTCCAACCAGATCGCCGCAGTGCATGACGAAGTGAGGGCGGTGCGACCACGCGAACGCTGACATCATGTGGGTAACGGCGGGATTGTTCTGCGTATCACCAACGACGATGAACCCAGCCGGGGTATCTGGCCTGATCATGGTCTGAAAGGTCAGTAACTCGCTCTGTACAGTCTCGTTGCCATCCAAACCAAGTACGCGGTAGAAGTAGTTCGTTTCCGGCAAAAGCCCCTCGACCCTGACTTCGTGCATCAATGACGGCGTTTGGACAACGACACGGTTACCCAACGCGGCAGTTCGTCCGTATTCCACGATGCCGCTGGTCGGACGAGTCGTCTCCCACATGATCGTGATGCCCTGCGGGGCCGTCGCCTGGAGATACGGCCCCACCAGAATGTGAAGAGGCACCGCGGGCACCGGCTGGTTTCGCATGCTTGGGTAGGCCGCAAGCAGGTCACCAATCTCATCCTCTCCAAACGCCCGATTATGGATACGGATGTGCTGCACCGCGCCCATGTGCGGGTTGTGCTCGTTGTCATCGAGGTAGGCGCCGATTGCCATCCTGCCACGGTCTGGATACCGAATGGCCCCGGATTGCTCCTCCGAGCTTGCAACCTGCTTGCCATCAATCCAAAGGCTCATCACTGTGCCGTTGTACATCCCCGCCACGTGGTACCAGCGATCAAGGCTGAACGGTTCGGGTGATGTGAGGTAGGTCAGGAGTCCATCTTCATCGACCGTATCCGCCCCGGAAAGCGCAAAGCAGAATCGATCACCACGGTAACCAAGCAGCCACCCCTCCTCGGCCGAGCCGTTGTCTTGAATGAGCCCTGCGATCGCGCCCCACTCTTGCTGCGCATGGACGCTGACCCAGGCCGATATTGTGATGTCCTTCTCCGGAACGTGCGCCGCGAGATCGGCGACCCCTCCCGCGACAACTCCGGAAGTGGATCCATCGAGCATCAGACATACACCGTGCGGCCCCGACACCAACTCGGCCTCGCCGAGTCCGCTCACGTGCAGCCGCCCACGGGCTTCCGCCATGTCGCCATCATGCAGATGAGATGGGTGGAAGATCCACTGCTGCTGCAGGGACGGGTCGGGTGCCGCGTCTGTGTCGTGGAATCCAAGGAAGACGCCGATCAGAATCGTGGTGAATAGCATGGGTGAAGGCTACCAAGCACCTCCTAGGCAGGGCAATCAACCCCGTCGCTGACTCCATGAATCACACAGCCCCTTTCTCGCAGGAGAAAGGGGCTGCATGTGAAATCATGTTCAGGACAGAACGATCAGGGACATCCGCCCCAGGCACCGACCACCACGAGGATGTCATCGGTATTGACGACGCCGTCTCCGGTGACGTCCGACGAGCAACCGCTCGTGCAGCCGAATCCGGCAATGACCGCGAGCAGGTCATCGGTACCGACATCACCAGACCCGTCCAAGTCACCTGCGCAGGGTTCGCTGACATTGCTGTCAATAGCGCTGATGACGATGTCATCGATGTTCCAGCCCGAGTACGCATAGGCACCACTGGCCCCTATGGCATGGGTCCACCGCAGATACACCGTTGACTCGCCGTCGGCATCGCCGGAGATGTCGTACTCCTGCATACTCCACGAATTCTCGGCAATCTCGGAACTGCTGCTGTTCTCCCACAGGGTGGTCCACGAGGATCCTGTATTGGAGATCTCGAACTTCTCAATCACGTAGAGTTGGTAGTCGCAGTTCAGCCATCGCTGGAATGAGACACTGGTATCGGAGTAGTTTGAGCAGTCGATGGCCGATGTCGTAAGGGACCACGGCCCGCCGACAGTAAGGCTGTAGTCGCCGTTCAAGTTGACGCCGATGACGTTGCTGCCAGTCGCGCCTGAGGAAGGATCGGCATTCCCGTGCTGCGTTCCACCTTGCCCAGTCGGCTGACCAAAGTTCCACTCGCCTGTCATGCTCCAACCCGGATCAGAATCCAGGTCCCATTCGAGCACCGGCACAGGGGTTCCAACGTTGACGGAAATACCCTTGGTGGCGTCGCCATCGTGGCTGTCGAGATTGGCGAAGTCAAGCGTGATTTCATGCAACCCGTTCGGCAACGAGTTGGCGCCACCGTTGAGGCTGGCGGACACGATGACCTCGCCGCCAACAGGAATGCTGCCCGACGTTGGCCCGAAGTCGAGCCAAGCCGCGCCTCCCGAAACCGAGAAACTGATCGGCGCGTCCTCGTGATTGCTCAGCACGAACTCACACGAGTCAGGCGTGAATGGTCCCCCTGTGGGCCCTTCGGCAGCGAACCCGCTGCCAGTAACCCGCATTCCGGTGGGAGGGGTCGCCAGTCCGACGATCACAAGAGATGGGTCGCCGAAGATTGTCCACGTATCAAACATGTCAACGCCGCCACTGCCATACTCATCCATCATCTGACAGGAGCCGGCATAACTCAATACACCAAAGGTTGTGTATGTTTCGGCGGTATATCGATCATAGGTTTCATCCTGGGCACACATGGGCGGTGCCCATGACTGATTGATCGTCGATGCATAGATCCCGATCGCGCCGGATGGGGCACCACCATGGGTTGCTCGCATCCACGCCTCGGCAAAGCACGTCCCGGCGTTGTATTCGCCGTTGACGCACGCCACAGAGTTGATCCATGGAAGCATCTCGACGTTGGTCAACCCGTCCACATCACCGTTGCAGAGCATCGCGCCGCTGGCAAAGCAGGTGGTGCTACCGTGGCCGCAGTGAGCAACGGTGCCCACGCCGGAGTTCACCAGATCGACGCCTTGCTGCACCGTGCCGCCGGAATCGGTAATCAACTGCGTATAGGTGTACCCCTGCTCGATTAGTTGCGTGAGGATGTTCCCGACATGTTGATCGTCAGTCTCGCCGTCATCACCAGGTCCCTGAGTCGAACTGTTGCCCCACGCCCGCCAGTACTCCGGCCGCTGTGTCCAACCGTCTTGCTCATAGGCAATGGTCCGCTCAACCTGAGTATCAACATCAGCCGCCGACTGGCAACTGAACCGACCAAGGAAAATGTCCGGATAATCGTCGGCTGTCAACTTGGAATACTTGGGGTCGGAGAGGCCATTGTCCGCCGCAGTCTCGGCGGAGATGTGCTCTGCGTCACCCACCAGCAGGACATAGCAGAGATCCGAACTGGCATAACGAGAATTGATGAAACTCTTGATTGCGGCGGGCGTATTTCCGATCTCGGAGATCCCAACCACATCGGTTGCAATGCCGACACTGTTCTTGTGGTCCACCAGCGGCTGAATGTTGGCAAGCCACGGATCGTGGCAAATCACCAGCATGTCGCCGGTATGGTCCAAGGCATCGTATCGACGAGCCGGATAGTTCAGAAAGTGGGCGTCGTAAAGAGCCTCGAACGAGGCATTGTCTCGGTGTGTATCAAGACTGATCTGATCAAGAACATTCTTCTTGCTCGTTCCGACGGTATCGACGGACACGGTCACGTCGGTCCAGACGCGAAGCGTTTCGCTCGCGGGGTTCCACTGGATCGGATTCACTGTCAACACTACGCCGCGGACGTTGCGAATGATGTGAGGCTCCGCGACTTCGGCGATCGATGCTGGCCAGAATCCGGCCGAGTTGTAGACCTTCCCAAAGGTGTAGGAAACCGTTGCCGGATCGATGGACCGACTGATACGGCCCTTGTCCGGAGCGATCTTGATGCCATGAATGTCGTAGTAGGAGCCGCGGACGAAATTGGCTTCAACCGCGTCGTCGGACCCGATCATCACACTGCGGCGGACATCGGGGAGTGCTGGCTCGCCAACACCGCGAGCGATGCTCTCGCCGCCGAGACTCATGGTGGACCATGCTTCACCGTCGATGCGAACAGTGCCCCGAACCGGATCGGCAATGTGGAATTCAATCAGTGTCGTATCAGGCGTGTCTTCCACGACCGAGACCTGCACAAAATCCTCATCCCGGGCCGTCGCCGTCGAGGCCAGCAGGCCGATCAGCCCCGCACAGGACAGGCTCAGTACCAAAGCACCATTGCGTCCGTATCTCACAATTGCTCTCCTCGGCCCTGTGGGCCATACACCGCCACAGTCCACCCCACACAGCGGGTGAATAGTCGTTTATGTGCCTCTCAGCGTACATCGTTTCGGCTGTGCTGCAAAGGCGGTTCCTGTGAATACAAGCGGATCAGGGCATGAAATACGGAGGTTTCGCCGTAGCAAGTCGACCCCAGATCGCGCATACTGGTGGGGTGCGGGTTGGGTGGGCCCGCAAGGAGTCGCCCGTGAACCCAATAATCGGCATTCTGAGCGCCCTAGCAGCTTCTACTGCGATTTCTGCGGCTGTTATTCGAGTTCCAGAGGACTATTCAGCGATTCAGGCGGGCATCGACGCCGCTGCCCCCGGAGATACCGTTCTGGTGGGCTCAGGGGTCTGGGCAGGCTGGCTGAACTTCCGAGGCAAGGACATCACGCTGGAGAGCAGCGATGGACCCGAAGTGACCACCATCGACGGCGGCGAATCCCCGTCGGCTGTCGCCATCTTCAGCGGCGAAACGACCGACGCGGTACTGCGAGGATTCACGATCATCGGCCAGGGCAGCGGCACGCTCCATGAGGGCGTCACTCAGGGCGCTGGCATCTACATCCTGAACAGTTCCCCCACCATCGAAGATTGCATCGTCCGCGACTGTTCCGCCATGATGGGTGGCGGCATCAGCATCTGGCACGGCGATCCGGTGCTCCGCAATGTCATCGTTCGAAACAACTGGGCCAGCATCGACGGTGGCGGAATGCGGATCCACCACCTGAGTTCTCCAGTCCTCGAAGAGTGCGAGTTCCTTGACAATGGAGCCGACGTCTATGGCGGTGCACTCGCCTACGGGAACGACAGCGACGGTATTCACGAGGAGTGCATCTTCGATGGCAACTCCGCCGGCATCCGAGGTGGCGGCATCTCCAAGACATGCGACTGCTCCGACGCGAGGATCTCCAATTCAACCCTCTGCAACAACTTCCCCGATCATGTACTTGGAACGTGGGATGATCTGGGAGGAAACACAGTCTGCGCGATCTGCAGTAACGATGTCACAGCCGATGGTGTCGTGGATGTCAACGATGTCCTTGCCATCATCGCTGCCTGGGGAGGCTGCGTCTGCGTCGAAGACATCAATGGCGATTCAGCGGTCGACGTAGATGACCTGCTGGCAGTACTGGGTTCCTATGGTCCCTGCCCCTGAGCAGCGAAGCGGCAAACAGAACCCGAGCCTTGACCACACGCTCATGGCGATGCCATCCGCCTGATGCGCACATCCCGATACGCCACTGGCCCATGATCACCCTGAAACCGCACTGGCCCCTCGACAGCCTCGGCCCCCCACCCGCCCCGGGTCGGCCCGGAAAGTTCGACGTTCTCGTGAATCAACACGCCGTTGTGACGCACCGACTCGAATACTGCATTCCTGATCTTGTTCCCCTCGGCATCGAATCGCGGCGCCCGGAACACGATGTCATAGGCTTGCCACTGACCCGGCTTCTTTGCGGCATTGACCTTCGGCGACACGCCCTCGAATCCACTGGGCGAACGTGAGTCATCCCACCGCTCGTAGATTCCACCGCAATCCCCCGGACCGGGATCACGCTTGCCAAAACTGTCCAGAATCTGCACTTCGTATCGCCCGTGCAAATACACGCCCGAGTTGCTCCCCTCCGGAATCATGAACTCAACGTGCAACTCGCAATCGCCGAACTCCCCACCCGTGACCAAATCGCCCGCATGTCCCCGCTCGCCGTTGACGAGCATTCCACCGCCCGGCTCGACCTTGAGTTCCCTGCCGTCTGCAGCAGCATCGCCAACCGAACGCCAACCATCTCGATGCTTCCAATCGTCCTCGAGCGAAATCCACCCGTCATTCATCGCCCACTCAATCCCACCCTGAATGTGCCGCTGAAATGCGGGCTCTGCGTAACTCTCGATCGTGTGACCAAGCCCCGTGTAGAACGCTGCGCCCTTGCCAACCGGCACGCTCCAAGCAATTGGATGATCCTCCCCCATCGTCCCACCCTCGTAACTCGACTCATCAAGTGAGGCGATTACGTGCACGTCGCTCCGGGGTGACTGCACGTAGTTGTACCACTCGTCCGTACGAGACCATGCCCCCTCTAGATGAGCCGTCGATGGATGGTGCCGATCCTCGACGACGATCGTCGCCTCCTGAATCGCCGGATGCGACTGGAACCAGGCGCCGCCGAGCACCTCCCCTCCGAAGAAGGCCCAGTCACGCTCGCTATCGGCGGCGGCGTGAATACCGACAAGCCCCCCACCTTTACGCAGGTACTGCTCCATCGCCGCCTCGGCGGCATCATCGAGCACGTCACCCGTCGTGTGCATCAGCACCACGACATCAAAGTCCTCAAGTCCCTCTGGCGTGAACACCGAAGGATCTTCCGTCAACACGACCCGCCATCGACCCTCGCCGAGCGATTGAACCAACTGGCCGCCATCCTCGATTGAGTCGTGTCGGTATCCGGCAGTCCGGCTGTACACCAAAACTCCCGGACGCCCCGGAATCTCCGGACCCCCTGAAAACGCCGGTGGTGGCGGTGCCTGCAAAAGACTGGCAGCGATCAGACAGCACAGCATGGTGATCACTCCTCGCTGAACGAATCCTCGAATCCACGATCAGGCGGCTGTACCTCGATCGATCGAATGTACTCGCAACTCTCAATCGCCCCCTGGTCGCGGTGCATCCCGCTGTCTTCCCACTCCACCGATAACGGCCCCTCGTACCCGGCGAGATTCAGTGCCCGCATGATGGCATCGAAGTCCACATCACCGCGTCCGACACTGACGAAGTCCCAGCCTCGACGCGGATCACCGAACTGCAGATGCGAGCCGAGGATGCCGGAGTCTCCGTCGAGATGCGTCTTCACATCCTTCATGTGGCAGTGGAAGATGCGATCAGGAAAGTGGTCGATGAACCGAGCAGGATCGACCCCCTGCCAGACCAGATGACTCGGATCGAAATTGAACCCAAATGCCTCGTGGTGCCCCACCGCTTCCAGAGCGGTGCGAGTCGTCACGGTGTCATAGGCAATCTCGGATGGATGTACCTCTAGCGCAAACTTCACACCGACTTCCTTGAAGACGTCCAGAATCGGTCCCCATCGATTTGCAAAGTCGTCGTACCCCTGTTTGATCTGCTCGCGAGAGACCGGCGGGAAGAAGTACAAGTCCGGCCAGATCGATGAGCCGGTGAACCCATTCACGACCGGCACGCCAAGTTTGGCCGCAGCCCGGGCAGTCTTCTTCATCTCCTCGGCTGCTCGCTCCCGTACACCCTCCGGCTCTCCATGCCCCCAGATGTGCTCAGGAAGAATCTGGTGATGCCGCTGATCAATCCGATCACAGACCGCCTGCCCGACGAGATGATTGGATATCGCCCAGCAATGAAGATCATGTTCGCCGAGCAGATCAAGTTGCCCCTGGCAATACGCATCTTCCTCAAGTGCTCGGCCTACATCAAAGTGATCGCCCCAACAGGCCAGTTCGAGTCCATCGAACCCGAACGCTCCGGCTTTGGCAGCCAAATCCACAAGGGAAAGATCGGCCCATTGGCCGGTAAACAGAGTCACTGGGCGAGTCATGGTGTGCGTCTCCTCCATCGATTCCGCCGCATGGTACGGCAGCGGACACGAAGTCAGGAAAGTGCCTCGCATTCGCGGCGAACCACCTCCTCGAAGCAGGCGGCCAGCCTCGCCGTCACAGGTCCCGGCTTGCCGGATCCGATGGAGCGCCCGTCGATTCGGCACACCGCAGCCAACTCTCCCATCGTGCCCGTGCAGAAGCATTCATCGGCGGAATATGCATCAGCAAGAGTCAGGTCGACCTCTTCAACGGGAATCGACTCGTCGCGGCAGCATTCAAGAACCACTCCGCGGGTGATCCCCTCCGGGCAGGCCAGCAGGCGACTGGTGCAGACACGTTCGCCCATCACAAAGAAGAGATGCGTCGCATTGGTCTCGGCAATACAACCACGCTCATCAAGCATCAACGCATCATCTGCGCCCGCAGCAGTTGCTTCGACCTTTGCCAGAATCGATTGGATGAGATTGTTGTGATGGATTTTTGGATCGAGCATGTCCGGGCGAAAACGGCGAATGCTGCTGGTCGCGAGCGTGAGCCCCTCCCTTGCGTACACCGGCTCCTTGTGCTCGGCCAGCACGATCAACGTCGGACCGCTCTGATTCAGACGCGGGTCCATCCCACTGGTCACCTTCACTCCGCGGGAAAGCGTCAGGCGGATATGGACCCCATCGGTCATGCCATTGGCATCGATGGTGCGGGCAATTTCACACCTCAGTGCTTCGATGGACGGGATCTGCTCGAACGCCATCGCCTTGGCCGAACGATGCAGTCGTTCAAGATGTGCCTGCAAGCGGAAGATCCCTCCCCGGTAGAGCCGCAGGCCTTCCCACACACCATCGCCACCCTGCACGAGTGAATCAAATGGTGATATGCCCGCCGCATCCCGGTGAATCAATTCACCGTTGATGTTGATGAGCAAATCGTCATTCATTGGATTCCTGGTCTGAAGCATCGGGTGTTCTCGCGATTCAAAGGTACATTCGAAGTGCTGCCAATTCCTCGTAGAGTTCCATGCACGCCGGGAGTATCGCCCGCTGCTGAGAGGGGAGTGCTGAGTCATTCTCCCGAGAAGGCCCGAACCCAGTGGACTTCCGCACCTGCTCGTACCACCAATCACCCCAACTCCCATCACTCGGGCGCGATCCTGCAGGCCAACTCAGCATGGCCGGATCAAACGGCACCGCCAGTTGCGTGCAGAGCGATTCGAGCACCACATCGGGCGCCGCGAGCACATCATCGGAGTCAATCACCGGAGGCGATGGATACCCTCTCTCGCCCAGTGTCCTGAGCAACGCTACCTGCTGTGGAAGGCCAGTGTCCTCAATGCCGGCGGCAGGGACTTTCTGAGCAAGCGATGCCAGTACCCGCTGAGGATCACGAATGAGAAATGCGTGACGTGTATCTCGCAGCCAGTCATCACTGAGCCCGGGGAGCAGATGATGCGCCATATGCTTCATATAGAAAATATCGGCATCGCTCGATGCCTCGGCCAGCTGCTGAAGAAGGAACGGCTCCTCGAGATCACCGGCCTGCTCATGAAGTACATGCTCGCGTCCTGGATGATCCGCTCCGGTGCGGTGCAGCCACAGGGGGTACAGCGGTTCATCCCAAACGCGCACATCGGCCCGATTCTCCCACGCTCGCATCATGGCTGTAGAGATATTTCGCGGACCTGACCACATTGCAATGCGGACACAGGACATCTTCAATCGGCTCGCTTCCAAGCAGATTTGGTTTCATCCACCCCTGGCATACGAGCATCGCGGCCCCAGTTCGGGTTCCTGAACTGAAACAGCAACAACGGAAGACCAATGAAAACGATGAAGGCCAAAAGCAGAATGACCGTACAGATATTTCCTTCCATGGACATGTCTTCCGTTGATGGCGGGTAGAACATCACCATGATTCCAGCAAGTGCCGTTACGCCTCCACCACCAGCAACCAGCCAGAGTCCGATCCGACCGCCCGGTATCACGAATGATCTGGGAACATCCGGTTTCGTGTGCCGCAACACGATGACTGATATGAACATGAGCAGGTACATCACGAGATAGACCTGCGCCGAGGCGATTGTGAGCATGTAGAAAATGCGGTTGAGATCGAAGAAGAGCATCAACAGGCACAGAAGCGAAACGATGATCGCCTGAAGGAGCATCACATTTCGAGGCGCGCCGCCAGGCGTCGTCCGCTGGAATATCGGAGGAATAAGTCCATCGTCTGCCGCAACCCGAAGTGACTCGGTCGGGCCGATCACCCAGACCATGATGTGCCCCGCCATCCCTGCAAGCGCCAGGATGGCCAGCACCTTGACGATCCAACCGACGCCGAGTGGATCAAGCACGTACTCAAAAACCTGCAATGTGCCAGCAGCGAGGTCGATCTTCTCGATCGGCACAAGCACTGCGACGCTCAACGCGCCGAATATCGAAATTCCGAGTACGAGTAGCCCGGAGAACAGAAGAGACAATGGGATCGAACGCTGAGGACGCTCGACATGACGGAAGTGCACCGCGTTGACTTCGAGTCCGGAGAGAAATGAAAAAATCGCGGTGATTCCAACAATCTCTCCGATTGAATCAAATTTCGGGACCATCCCACCCCATGAAAGTGGGATCGCCGACTCATGGCCGGATCCGACCCACCATGCCGCCAGCGCAATTGCCAGCGCAACCGGCAGCAGCGTCCCGGCGTAGAGCAAACTGGTCGTCACCCACCCACTGAAGTGCAGACCTCGAAAGTTGAAGAGGGTCGCCGACCAGAACACAGCGAGACTGATGCCGACCATGAATATCCCTACGTCCTTGAGCGCCGGATCTATCGCATATGCAACTGACACCGCGCAGACCGCAAGCACCGTCGGATACCAGATCAGTATCTGTAGCCACTGACACCAGACACCGACGAAGGCCCACCGCTCACCAAGGGCCTCGCGGATCCAGCGGTAGACACCACCGTCGTGTGGCCATCCCACCCCCAGTTCTGCCGCGACCAGTCCGACCGGAAGAAAGAAGACCAGTGTGAAGATCGCGTAGTAGATGATGAGGGGAAGCCCGAATGAGCCGACCTCGGGCATGCCCTCCAGCCCGACAACGACGGCTGTGCTCATCATCGCCAAGACGAACAGGGAAATCGGGCGACGTTTCTTCTTGGTGCTGTCCAGCATCGAGTGCACCCTATCCGAACCGCTCAGCACGCGGCCATTTCAGCAGCCCGAGCCCGCACTTGTTGAATCATCCCGTGCAGGCCATTGCTTCGCGTCGGGCTGAGGTGTTCATGCAACTGAAGCGTAGAGAAAAAATCACCCAAGTCATACCGAACAATTTCTTCGGGAGTCATGCCCTGCAGCGCAATCACCACCAAAGCTGCCAGCCCTTTGACAAGGCCCGAATCGCTGTCTGCGAGCAGCGTCACGATGCCGTCGTCACGATGCAGCGAGACCCAGACCACGCTTTGGCAGCCATGGATCAGATTCGAGTCCACGCGGTCCTCTACCGGCATCAGGGAGAGTTTCTCGCCCAGATCCATGATGTACCGGTACCGATCCTCCCAGTCATCGAGAAAGGCAAATGCTTCCTTCACTTCGTCCAGCGTGGGGATCGCCTGCGGCATATGGAGGCATGGTAGTCAGAGAGCCGCAGCAGGCCTGAATACTTCGCACTCCTCAGCACGTGTCTCCAGCCGTGGACCACCAAGCAGATCCAGGCAGTACGGCACAGCAGGAAATACCGCGTCAAGACAATCGGCCACGGCCGATGGTTTCCCCGGAAGGTTGATGATGAGCGAACTGCCACGCGTACCCGCGATCTGCCGAGAGAGGATGGCTGTCGGCACGACCTGCAGCGAGGCGGCACGCATCTGCTCGCCAAATCCCGGCATCAACCGATCACATACCGCCTCGGTCGCTTCGGGCGTCACATCTCGCGGCGACGGCCCTGTACCTCCGGTCGTAAGCACGAGTCCGCAGCCCTGCTCGTCACACATGTGAATGATCGCCGCCTCGATCCGATCGGATTCATCAGGCACGATCTCGGCGCACGCAGTCCACTCGCAACACAGCACGCGAGCGAGCCACTCGCGGATGGCAGGGCCACCACGATCCTCATACTCGCCGCGACTGGCGCGGTCCGATACGGTCAGGATGCCGATCGCGATTGGCATCCGGACAGGGTACTCAGGCTCCGAAATTCGCGAGCAGGATCAGTATGTCATCCGTATCGACATCGCCGTCTCCATCGAAGTCGGCCGAGCAATCACCTGGCGGGCACGGACCCCACTGGGCGATCAGCGACAGAATGTCGTCGGTATCCACATCTCCATCACCATCGGCGTCGCCTGGCATCGTCGTGTCATCGCAGTACATGCGAGTGATGCTCACCGCGTCCACGGCAGCTTCGACGACAGACCCCTCATTCAGGTCCGATGCTGTAAATCGGATACGGAATGTGTCGGTCATCGAAACAGGCAGATCCTCGATCGTCCACTCTTTGACGAACCAGCCGCCATCGACTTCGCTTCCGCCGGGGCCGACAACCTCTAGTTCGACCCAAGAGGAACCGTCATCATCGCTGATATCAACCACAAAGATGTCGTTGTTCGGATCAGCGCCACCGCAGGAGGCGCCGTTGCTGTACCAGCGAGCATACCTGAGCGTGCCACCGTCGGAGGCATCCATCGCAGGGCTGGTCAACGTGGTCGTCCCATCATCGATGTCCTCGTCTGTGCCGTTGCCGGACACGTAGCACATGCCGGAACCATCTTGATCGGTCGCATTGTCACAGCGAGTACCGCCACTGCCGGAGGGGGTAACCCGCTCCCAATTGCCTGTGCCAGCGCCGGCATACACGGTCCAGCCTTGATTGCTGTTGAAGTCATCGTCAAAGGCCACTTCCACGCCGCTCCACGCTTCAGCCGACCATGAATCAATCGGCGCGTTGTAAGGGCTGGTGACGTAATCGCCCTCGACACTCTCAACCGAGACCCAGTACAAGACCTCGTCACCGCATCCAAATGCAGGAAAGACGCCGACGTGATTCTCGCCAACGGCGAGCATGGGTTCCTCACCGCTGATCGGTCCAACCCACCAGTTCAACAAGGCGGTACCCGGCTCCGGCGCGACATTGCCGCCAAACCGAACGACCAACTCCGTGCCACCGTTCGGGTCGATCAGTTCCGGACGACCGTCGGGATAGGACACCGTCAAACTCACCGTTTCCAAGGCCGACTCGACAGCCGCCACGGCGTCGATGATGCCGTACCCATAGTCATTGTCCTTGCCCGGACTGCCGGCTTCGACCGCGGTGTCGTAGACGATCTGCTTGGCCTGCTCTCCAGTGAGATCCGGGTTGGCCTGCAGCATGAGGGCCAGCACTCCATTGACGTGCGGGGATGCCATCGAGGTCCCGTCATAACTGGAATAGCCGCCGCCGGGAACACTCGAGCGAGTCGAGACACCCGGTGCGGCGATATCGGGCTTGATGGCCGAGCCGCCGGTGGGCGTGCAATTGGTCGGACCGCGAGATGAGAAACTCGCAATGGAATTGCCGTTGTAGGGATCGACCGCCGCGACTGCCATGGTGCGGTAGTCGTCATAGGCCCGATCGCCAGGACGGCGAAGACCCGAAGAACCCTCGTTGCCGGCTGAGAACAGCACGATCACGCCGGCTGCCTCGGCATTGTCGATGAAGGACCAGAAGGTCTGGTCGCACTCCGGATACCCGTGTCCCGTCATGAGTCCCCACGAGTTGGAACACGTGTGAGGAACATCAAATGATGTCAACGGATTGCCATCAGGATCTGCGATCCACTGGAACGACAAAATGGCGTCCGAAACCGTCTGTGGAATACCGCCTCCCCGATCAATCGGGGCCGCCGCAATCCACTCGGCGCCGGGCGCAACGCCGATCTGATCGCCAGGAGCGCCGCCGGTGACAGTGCCCATCGTATGGGTGCCATGCGAACCACCGTCGTAGGGAAAATTGTGGTTCCCCAGATACGGATCGTAGAAGGCCCATTCGGGATGTCCGGAGTACAGCGGGTTGAGGCCTCGCCAGCGACTGGCCAGTGCCGGATGCGAACCATCCACGCCGGTGTCGATGTTCGAAACGATCGTGCCGGTACCGTCGTAGCCCATGGCCCACACGTCCGGGACGCCGATCGCAATGAGCCCCTGCTCGGGGCCGCCACGGTTCGATGATGCCGTATCGTCATCGATGCTCGTCGGAGCAACCAATTCAATGGGGTAGTCGGGCGCAACAATCGCGACATCCTCGCGGGCGGCCAACGCGCGAAGTGTTCCGGGAGTTGCCTCAAGAGCGATGACGCTGGTGATCCAGAATGACTGGACGTTGGCGACCTCGCCGCCGGACTGAGCATTGAGCCAGTCAAGAACGGAGGCTTGCCCGAGATCACCCGCAGCCTGCAAAGCCGTCATGATGACGGTATGCCGATCGCGGCGAGGCGTGCGGTCTTCAAGGAGCTGTGATTCAAGGCCATCCACATCCGCTTGCAGCGTCATGTAGACCAAGGCCGGCACTCGATCCTTGCCGCTTGAGTGATTGATGACCGCCTCAAGGCTGGCATCCAACTCACCACCGATCGAAACCGATGCTGCTGACATCACCACGACGAAACTCGCTGTCAGGGTTTGCATTCTGTAACGCTCCTCTTTCTGTGCCCCGGAGGACTCCCATCCACCTCATCACTCTACACAATCGACGCGGATTTCCAAGCCCCCACCCCCGGAATGACCCCCCGGAATGACCCCCCGGAATGATTCCACGCCGGAATGATTCCACGCCGGAATGATTCCACACCCCCGAAATGCGGCCGATTGTGCCCTGCGGGGCGATCTCAGGAGCGGTACAGTGGGAAAATGACCAAAATCGCCCCCCTCCGCACCATTGTCATGCCGCCCCCCTCGGATCGAGAACCATCCACTCGCAGCCTTGTCCTCCTACATGGATACGGCGCCAATGCCAATGACTTGCTTCCGCTGCGGGACGAATTGGCACCAAATTGGACGGCAATCGCCATGGAGGCGCCTCACGACCTCGGCCCAATGGGCATGCCCGGTGGGCGGGCGTGGTTTCATATCGCAGGACGGCCCGACGGAACATTCTCGCTGGACATGGAGGGTGCCGAGACCTCGCTCACCCAACTTGCCCAAGAGATCCCGGAGGCCGTGGAGGCATCCGGATCGGACATGAACAACACCGTGGTCATGGGCTTCAGTCAGGGGGCCATGCTCGGCCATGCCCTGCTGCTGCGGGAGCACCTGCCCATGCTCGGACTTGCCGGATGCAGCGGGCGCATGATGCGAGAGTTACTTGGTGATGGCAGCGGGGTTCCCGATGAGCTTCCCGTCTTCCTCTCACATGGCACCCATGACGAACTCATCCCGGTGACATCGGGACACGAACTTCGCAACTTCTACGAAACACAAACGCCCGCCGAGGTGACCTGGTGCGAAGAGCCGATCGGACACGGCATCGGACCGCAGATGGCCGCTGCGATGCGGGAATGGTTCGGTGCGTTAGACCAGTAGACCTCAGGATGGCCTCCGAAAAGGCTACACCAGCATCACGAAACTGACGACCACGATGCCCACCAGGATGACCGCAATCAAGATCATGGCCCAGCAACCGAAGCCGCCGCCTGATTCATCTGTAGTCGTTTCGGTATCCGTCATGGCTTGGGTGTTCCTCGTGATGGTGGGTACGGGTGAAAGTGGATGATGATGTCCGGCACCCGGCCCGTCAACTCCCCCATCCGACCCTTCGCCGAATCGATACCATCATGCACTACAAGGAAGGAAGCCCACTCATGTCATTCACACTGCCCGATCTCCCCTATGCATTTGATGCGCTTGAGCCGTATGTCGATGCCCGAACCATGGAAATCCACCACGACAAACACCATGCCGGCTACGTCGCCAAACTCAACGCCGCCATCGAGGGCCGCGCCGAACTCGACGGCATGTGCATCGGCACCCTCTGCCGCAACCTTCAAAGCGTGCCAGAAGACATTCGCGCCGCCGTCCGCAACAACGGCGGCGGGCACTACAACCACTCGCTGTTCTGGTCGATCATGGGACCCGCCACCGGCGAAGCCCCGAGCGGTGATCTCGCCGCGGCCATCGACAGTTCATTCGGCAGTTTCGACGCCTTCAAGGAACAGTTCGCCGCCGCCGCAGCCACGCGGTTCGGCTCCGGCTGGGCGTGGCTCACGCTGCACAATGGCGAACTCAAGATCTGCTCCACAGCCAATCAGGACAACCCACTAATGGCGATTGATGACTGCTGTGGCGGCACGCCCATCCTCGGTTTGGATGTCTGGGAACACGCCTACTACCTCCACTATCAGAACCGTCGCCCCGACTACATCAACGCCTGGTGGAACATCGTCAACTGGACCGCAGTTGCCGAACGCTTTGCAAACGCCGGTTGCTGCTGCGCAGCAACCTCATAGCCGCAGATTTGCGTTCTCTCTCTGCTGTTTCCGCCTGCGCAATCGCAAGTCCGATGGGCAGGCAAATTACAATGCTGCCGTGAGCATGTTGGAACTTGGCTTGGTCGCCTTCGGCGGCGCCCTTGGAGCGGCGCTTCGCTATGTGATCGGCCTGCTCCAAGTGCGACTGAGCGACTGGCCCGGGTGGACCGGCGTACTCATCGCGAACCTCATCGGCAGCCTGCTCATCGGTTTGGCCGCAGGATCGGCTGACGGTGGGCCGTGGACACATGCTTTCCTGATGGTGGGGCTCTGCGGCGCCTTGACGACCTTCAGCGCTCTGGCTTTGGATCTCACCGTCCTGATCTGGATCGGAGCATGGCGGCAACTGGGCTGGTGCCTTGGCTTGTCGCTCGCGGGCGGCATTCCACTGGTTGTCCTGGGACAGGCGCTCGGGCAAGTCTGGTTCGGAGCCGCCGCATGAGTCCCCTGCTCCCAACGGTGGTCGCCGTCGCGGTTGGTGGCTCGGCCGGGGCCTTGCTCCGCCACGGCACCGAACGGCTTGCCGCCGAAGCAGGAACTCCCGGATGGATCGCCATTCTGCTGGTCAATGTGGTCGGCTGCGCCGCCATGGGGTTCAGTTTCTTCTGGCTCGAATCACGCCTTCGCCGAGATGGCGGCAGCAGGCTTGGCCATCTGCATGTTCGGCACCATCTCAGAGGTACCCGCGGCGTGCTGGAGGAGGATCCAACCATCCCACCACCGGAACTGGCACGCGCCCAGCGGCAACTCGCGATACGCAGCGGCTTGCTCCTGACCGGCCTGCTCGGCGGCCTGACCACCTTCAGTTCCTTCGGGCTCGACGTCGTGACCCTTGCGGAAACCGGGCAGTTTGCTCAGGCCGGTCTTGACATCGTGCTCTCGCTCGGGCTCGGCGTGATGGGCATTCTGGTCGGGCTCGAACTCGGCCGCCGATTCCTGCGACCAAGTCGATCTTGAGAGCCGTTCCTCCTTTTTTGCCGCGCCGACCGATGAGAGTCGTACCCTGCCATCTCCGATGCGTCACGCCCTGATCCACTTCAGCATGCTCCTTGCCGCCGTCGTCGCCCCACCGATCGCCGCAGCGCCGGATGAGCATGGCGATCCCATTCGAGGGGGCCGGATGTGGGATCGCTGGTGGCTCGTCACCGGCGATGCCGTCCCGACTGGTACGCACTGGCTCTACCCAGAGGCCGCCGCCCACGCCGGGCCGGACAGTTTCCGCTGCAAGGAGTGCCACGGCTGGGACTACAAGGGTGCTTCTGGGGCCTACCAATCGGGCACCCACTTCACCGGCATTCGCGGCGTTCTGGATTCGGACAAGTCTGCGAGCGAACGCTTCCAACTGCTCAAGCAGCGTGATACTCCGCAGGGGCACGGATTCGGATCGCTCGGCATGAGCGACCGCGACATCCGAGACCTCGTGGCCTTCCTCCAGACCGAACTCATCGATGTCGACGAGTGGATAGACCAGTCCGGTCGTTTCAAGGGAACGACCACAACCGGCGAACAGTACTACACCAGAGGCGCCGGAGCCGCCATGCAATGCATCGTGTGCCACGGCCCGGAGGGGATGTGGCGGAACTTCGGCACGCCAGAGGTACCGAAGTGGATCGGAACCATCGCTGCTGAAAATCCACAGGAATTGCTGCACAAGATCCGATTCGGACAGCCCGGTTCCATCATGCCCAGTTGGATTCAACATGGTGGCACGGTGGCGCAGGCGGCGGACATTGGCGCGTACGCCCAATCGACGCTCCCTGAGTCAGGATCGCCCCCCACTGCCGCATACACCATCGTCCCCGCTTCGGGGCGCTCGGGCGAGACGATCGCTCACCCGCTCGAACTCTCCCAAGTCTTCGCGATGGGGAATCCCGAACCAAATGGCGGTCATCCGATCATCGCACATGTGAAGATTTGCGATCTGGACGAGGATGGCCGGAACGATCTCCTCGCGTGTGATGTCAACCTCGGCAACGTGACCTGGCTGCAGCAGCAGCCGGACGGCACCTTCGCCGAACAACTCATCGGCGAACCCATCGCCGCGCCGGTTCATGCCGAACCGGCGGATGTCGATGGAGACGGCGACCTCGACGTGCTTGTCGCGTCGATGGGCGTCATGCTCCCTTCCAACGAGGACATCGGCGAGGTGATCGTGCTCGAGAACGACGGTTCCGAACACTTCACCAATCGCGTGCTGCTCCAGAACGCCCGCCGCGTCACCGATGTTCGACCGGGCGATCTCGATGGTGACGGCGACACCGACCTGGCCGTGTCCCAATTCGGCTACGTCCAAGGCGAAGTGCAGTGGCTTGAGAATCTCGGCGATTGGAATTTCCGCGAACACCATCTGATGGACCGATCCGGCGCCATCCACGGCCCGGTCACCGATCTGGACGGAGATGGCGACCTCGACATCGTCGTGCTGTTCTCTCAGGAATGGGAAACAGTGCAAGCCTTCATCAATGATGGCGCCGGCCACTTCACGCCCATCGTGCTGCACGATGTGGCCGACGCGGACTACTCCAGCAGCGGCCTTTCCGTCGGGGACATCGATGGCGACGGCGATCAGGACGTCGCGTGGACCAACGGCGATGCTTTCGTATCGGTCGGCTATCGCCCGCTTCCAAGCCATGGTCTGCAGTGGCTTGAGAACCTGGGGAACCTCGACTTCGCCTTCCATCGCATTGGCGACTTCCACGGCGCCTACGGACCGACCATCGTTGATCTCGACGCCGACGGCGATCAGGACATCGTGACAGTCAGCGAATTCGCCTACTGGGAAGAGCCCGGCACGCCCTCGCTTCGGTGGTGGTCACAGCAGCCCGATGGCTCCTTTCTCCCACAAGACTTGGCCGAGTCGCCAACACATCTGGTGACCTGTGATGTGGGCGATCTCAATCGAGACGGCCTGCCCGACATCGTCGCTGGCGGGATGGCGTTGTATCAACCCTTCGATCGGGTTGCCAGATTCGTCGGATGGACAAATCACGGACCAAGTGAGACAGCAGGTGTTGCAGCGGCCGCCGCACTCGACGCTCGCGTTGCTGATGCATTGGCATCTGCCGACGGTCCCGGCGAGCGGGGCATGATCCTTCATGCAAACGCATTGTCAACTCATGCTGATCGCGACTACGCGGCCGCGGAGGCGAGCGAGCCAGACAACGCTCGCTGGCCCTACTACCGAGGGCTCCTCGATATCGAGGTCGGCGACAGCGAGGAGGCCTTGTTGCATCTTGAGCGGGCTGCAGAACTGGATCGGTCGTATCCGCCGCTTCAGTCGCGGCTCGGAGAGTTGTATGCGGGACAGGGGAATGTGGCTGCGGCAGAGGAGGCATTCCTAGCCGCTGGCGACATTCCGATGGCCCACCTCGGTCGCGCTCGAATCGCCTTTGCCGATCAGAACTGGCAGCAGGTACTCACGGTGCTGGAGGGGCGTGCAATCCCCGCTGCAGAAGCAATGCGAAACGCCGCAAGAGCGCACCTCCGTGGCGAGTCCCCGAGAGACTCCGCCGCCGTCGACATGGGACTCCAGTACAACGACCCGTGGCTCGACCAGATGCGGGACCACGCCCTGCTTGCCTCCACCATCGTCGTGCAAGCGCAGATTGCCTTCATCGAAGGCGACCTGCTGCGCGCCGAACGGCTCTTGCGGCGGGCTGTCGCGGTCGAACCGAACGCCCCGGATGCGAGGCTGGCTCTTGCCAATGCGCTTCTGGCATCATCGCAGACAGCCCCTGCGAGCATCGGTGAAGCCTTGCAGCATCTGGACCGTGGGATGCGATCTGCCCCCGCCGATGTCGCCATGCGATCGCAGCGGGCATGGGCCCTGTATTTGCTCGGACGACACGATGAAGCTGCTGCGGAATGGGAAGCAATTCTGGTCGCGGAGCCTGCGTATGCGCCGAGTTTGTTGAATCTCGGGCAACTGCACGCAAAGGCCGGGCGGCATGCCGTGGCGCTGGACTACTACCGCCGGGGCATGGCGGTGCCACGGGATTCAGCATTCAGTGGATCTTTCGAAGGTTCCTACCGCGCGACATGGCTGCTGAAGCAGGCTGCTTCAGCAAAGGCGGCCGGGAATATGGATGAGGCTGTTGCCGCGTTGTATCAAGCCATCGTGCTGGCGCCGAACGATGCGGAGCCGCGATTTCAATACGGCAATACGATGCTGGGACTGAAGCGATTTGACGAGGCTGTTGCGCAGTTGGAGGCAGCGGATCTGCTTTTGCCCGGGAAGCCGAAACACCTCGCCGCGCTTGGATACGGACTCGCCCAGTCGGGGCGACTTGAGGAAGCAGAAGAGCGGCTGGTCGCGGCGACAACCGGGGCGCCTCGGTATGCGTTGGCGTGGTTTCACCTGGGCAACGTGAAAGTGCAGCGTGGTGACCGAGACGGAGCTCGAGCGTGCTTTGAGCGGGCGATCGAGGTTCGACCCGATTTTCGGGCGGCCCGCGAGGCGCTGGACAAGGTGCGGTGAACGTGAATTGGAGGGGGGAGAAGAGCAATCGATCGCAGTAGCAAACTCCTGTTCGTTTGAAACAGATCGAACCTGTGGACTATGAAGAAACGGCGATGGAACCGCAGGTTCCGATCGCCGTTTCAAGTGGGCCATACTGGATTTGCACTTTGGGGTCGCGGAGCGGCCCCAATGACCAACCAGACAGTCGCCGGCGCTCGCCGGCGCGGGAGCGGCCGAAGGCCGATCCCATGGACCATGAAGAAACGGCGATGGAACCGCAGGTTCCGATCGCCGTTTCAAGTGGGCCATACTGGATTTGAACCAGTGACCTCTTGTGTGTCATACAAGCGCGCTAGCCAACTGCGCCAATGGCCCGAGCAGGCAGGATAGCATGCCCACGCCATGCACGATCCAACGCTCAGCGAATTCCAGCAGTTCATCCGTGACCGATACCAAGAGACCGATCAGGCCAGAGGCCCGGCGCGGACATTTCTGTGGTTCTCCGAGGAGATTGGCGAACTCGCAGAAGCGCTCGCCCGCCGGGAACGCGGCGACGGCGACGAGGCCAACCTCCGTGAGGAGTTTGCCGATGTCCTTGCCTGGCTCACGACCCTTGCCAACATCACCGGTGTAGACCTTGCCCAAGCCGTCCACGACAAGTACGTCATCGACGGCGGTCCCGAAGGCACGAAGTAACGTATTTGTCCTGCCCGCTGCTCTGACGGCGACGCCGTCCTACACTCCCCCCCATGTCCCGCATCGACGACATCTTCAGCACCCTCCGCGCGGAGAACAAGCGAGCCCTGATGCCGTTTGTCGTCGGTGGCTATCCAGGCCTTGACGTAACCGAAATGGTGATTGCAGGCTTGGACGGCGCTGGCGCCGCGATGGCCGAAATCGGCTTTCCGTTCTCCGACCCGATTGCAGACGGTCCGGTGATCGCGGCAGCCATGCACGAGACACTCGAAAATGGGACCACCATCGACACCCTGCTCGCCACCATCGAGCGGGTTCGCCCACGCACCGAAGCAGGACTGATCGCAATGGTCAGCGAGTCCATTGTCCACAGGCGTGGAGGCGGGACGTTCATCGAACAACTCGCCAGCGTCGGCTTTGACGGACTCATCATCCCGGACATCGACCACACGGCAGCCGATGAACTGCTTCCGACCGTGGACGCCTGTGATCTGGCCTTCGCCATGCTGATCGCCCCCACCACCACGCCGCAGCGACTTCCCGAACTCGTCGACCGATGCCGCGGATTCGTGTATCTGCTTGCCCAGACCGGCCTGACCGGCGCCCGCGAGGAACTCCCGGACCTCACCGCTCGTGTTGCGGCCATCCGAGCATTGACGAACCTGCCCATCGCCGCTGGCTTTGGCATCTCCACACCGGATCAGGTCGCCGCAGCCACAGCCGCCTGCGACGCTGCGATCGTTGGGTCGGCCTTGGTTGATCGCATGGCCCCCGGAACCGATGCGCCGGAAGCCGCCCTTGCCTTCATCGACATGCTCTCCAACGGCCTCTAGAGGCTCGAGTACGGCCCGACCCTTATTCTTCTTCCAACCCGTGCTAAACTGCCCGGTCGCGCCCGATGTGTGCCCAAACCAAGCAAGGAAACCGATTCGCCATGTCCGACGAGACCGCCACCAAAGAAGGCTTCGAGTTCAAGATCGAAGATGCCGGACCCGCCAGAAAGCGTCTGCACATCACCGTCTCGGCCGAGGCGGTCAAAGGAAAGATCGATGCGTCGATCGGCACGCTCCGGAATCAGTCCTCGCTGCCCGGCTTCCGAAAGGGCAGGGCTCCGATGCAACTGCTTGAGCGTCGCTTTGGCGAGGCCCTGCGTGAAGAAGCGCGGAACGAACTCATGCAGGAAGGATGTCAGAACGCCTTTGAACAACTCGGCATCCGTCCGCTTGGCGACCTCGAACCCGTGGACCCCGATGCCACGATCGAAATCGAGTCAGGCAAGCCGCTGGAATTCGGCGTCGAATTCGAGGTGGTTCCCGAGTTTGATCTCCCCGATTTCAGCACCATCACCATTTCCCGTCCACAACTCGACGTGACCGACGAGCACATCGACGAGGAACTCGAACGACAGTGCATGCGAATGGGCAGCGCAGAAGAGTTGAAAGGCGCTTTCGTTCCGGCAGATCGCCTGCTCGGCAGTGCTGAACTCTTCATCGAAGATGCCGAAGAGCCCGCCTTCGCCCATGGCCAAGTTCTTGTCGTTCTTCCAGCCAAGGGCGAGTCCGGCCAGGTACTTGGACTAATGGTCGAAAAACTCGGAGACTGCTTCAAGAAAGCAAAACTGGGCGACACCATCGAAATCAAGACCACCGGTCCTGAAAACCATGAGCGAGAAGACGTCCAAGGCAAGTCCCTCCGCATCGTATTTACGATCCACATCGCCGAACGGATCACGCCGTGCACAAAGGACGAACTGCTCGAGCGGTTCTCGCTGGCATCTGAAGACGTGCTTCGTGAACAGGTACGGCTCGCGCTTGAGCAGCAGCGGGACGAAGATCAGGGCGCGGCCATGCGAGAGCAGATGCTCAAGGCCGTGACCGCCGAGGTTGAAATGGAATTGCCTGAAAAAGCGTCTGGTCGCCAGATTGCCACTGACCTCGAGCGGATCCAGATGGAACTCATGTCCAAGGGCATGCAAGCCGAAGAGGTCGAAGAGAAACTCGCCGAAGTACGCGATCGCTCTGCGGCGCAAACCATGGAACGGCTCAAGACATGGTTCATCCTGCAACGGATCGCCGGCGACGAAGAGATCAACGTCTCTGAGCAGGAGATCAACGCCCGCATCGCCACCATCGCCATGCGGCAGGGTATGCGTCCCGACAAACTCCGCGCCGACATGGTCAAGAATGATCGCATCATGCAACTGGCCGGATCGATCCGCGAGCAAAAAGCTGCCGACCACATGGTCGAGCAGGCGACCACCAAGGACGTCTCGATGGATGAGTGGAACAAGCAGTTGGAAGCTGAAAAGGCGACATCACCATCGTGATCGAATCGCTTGTGGCAGCCAGTGAAACCGGGGCAGGAACACAGGTCTTCACTCGCGTCCTCGTACCCCTTCTGGTCTTGGCGGCGTTCGTGGTGTTCGCGTGGATCCTGATCACCACCATCCGCAGGCGGCTCAGCGATCCAGGCCCGTCACAATCGACCAGTTACACGCTGGAGGAACTGCGAACCATGCGCGCAGACGGGCTGCTCAGCGAGGAGGAGTTCCAACGGGCGCACGACCAACTCACGGCTGAATCGCACTAAAAAGCCCCCCCCTCGCGGCCCAATGGTGTCAAACCCGAAGAATAACCCGCGCCATCTGGAGAAAATGGTGGCAGGGTAGGGAGTCAGGATCGCCGGTATCGACAGTACACTGCGGCTGCGACGCGTCATCAGACGGGGCCGCTTGTCCAGAGTCCACGGATCAAGTGAGGGAAGTGAGTTCATGCCTCGTTCGAGGAAAAACAAAGACCAGCAATTCGACCTGCAGCAACTCGAGGAACTCGCCATGGCTGAGTTTCTCTGCGGCGAACGCCCCTTCTCCACCGGCGGCGACGAAGGTCACTCCGAAGGTGACGAGCCGCCCACAGGTGGTGGTGGCGGTGGAGATGACGGCGGCTTCCGAGGCCGCCGTGTCACGACGTGCTCGTTCTGCGGAAAGACCTCTCGCGAGGTCGGCCCCATGGTCGAGGGACCAAGCGACATCTACATCTGCTCAAACTGCACCGATCTGTGCCAGAACATCTTCCGGCAGGAGAAACGGCGGCTCAGCACCAGCCAGCCACTCTTCACGACGATCCCGTCACCGCGGCAAATCAACGAGTTTCTCGACCAATACGTCATCGGCCAGGACCTCTCCAAACGGACGCTGTCCGTCGCGGTCCACAACCACTACAAGAGGCTGCTCCATCTCGAAAACGGCGAGACCGACATCGAACTGGACAAGTCCAATGTGCTGCTGATCGGCTCGACGGGCACAGGCAAAACGCTGCTGGCCAGGACGCTTTCTCGAGTCCTCAACGTCCCCTTCGCCATCGGCGATGCGACCACGCTGACCGAAGCAGGCTACGTCGGTGAAGACGTCGAGAATCTGCTGCTCAAATTACTCCAGGCCGCCGACTACGACCTTGAGGCTGCGCAGCGGGGCATCATCTACATCGACGAAATCGACAAGATTGGCAAGACTTCGAGCAATGTCTCTATTACCCGCGATGTCAGCGGCGAGGGCGTGCAACAGTCCCTGCTCAAGATGCTTGAGGGCGTCGTCGCCAATGTGCCGCCGCAAGGGGGAAGAAAGCATCCCGAGCAGCAGTACATCCAGATGGACACGAGCCACATCCTCTTCATCTGTGGTGGCTCATTTGAGGGCATCGACTCGCTCATTCAGCGGCGGATTGGACAGAGCCAAATCGGCTTCAGCAGCGAATCGGCGGATAGTTTGGTTGAAGAACGGGATCTTGTTGCCAAAGTCACGCCGCACGACGTACTGCAATTCGGCCTGATACCAGAACTCATCGGCCGGCTGCCGGTCTTGGCGCCGCTGCTTCCCTTGGACGAACATGAGATGATCCGCGTCCTCACCGAGCCGCGGAACGCCATCGTCCGCCAATACCAGCACCTCTTCGCGCTCGAGGGTGCCTCGCTGGAATTCAGTGATGCGGCGCTGGTCAAGGTGGCGCAGGCAGCCATGGGGCGTGGTACCGGCGCCAGGGCCCTACGTGCCGTCATCGACGCCTTCATGCTCGATCTCATGTTCGACCTGCCTGAGGGCGAGCGATCCGGCCACTCCTACGTGATCAGCGAAGAAGCGGTGGACGGGACTTGCACCCTGGATGATCTTGAGGTTCCCCAAGAGGCTCGCGAGTCGGCGTAGACCGTCCGAACTCGCTCGGAGAGGCCAAGTAAATAGAGGGGGACTACTTTTTTGCGCCGCTCCGGTGCCCCAGGCGGGCGGGGCGGGGCTTCGACGTTCAACGCGAGACGCTGTTCGCAGCTTGCAACTACCCCCTTGACCAGTGTCCAAGCCTGGGCTACCATCCGCGATTCCGCTCGAAATGCCCCCTTCAAGGCTCGGAGGCCCTGAATCTCATGCCACGCGTCTGCCATTTCACCGGTGCCCGGACCACAACGGGACGGAAGATTCACTATCGCGGACGCCCGAAATATCAGGGCGGTATCGGCCTAAAGCCCAGTGGAATTGCCCGCAGGACCTTCAAACCCAATATTCAGACCGTTCGAGCAGTCATCGATGGGAAGGCTCGCCGCATCAAGGCAACGGCCAAATCGATCCGTAACGGCTTGGTTGTCAAGCCTTTGCGTCGCAAGTACGGTTGGACCCGCAAACTGAAACAACAGCAGGGCGAGGGCTGAGCCTGAGCCTGGAGGTATCACGGAAAAAGGTCCGATTGGACCAATTCTGAGGATTTTTCGTAGACAACGCCCTTTTTCGGGCTAATTATTCAGACGGTTCGGCGCGTCATCACATCTCAGGGTGCATCCTCGCCTTTCAGGCTTGACTCCCCACATCTTCCACGCTCAACGCGCTCCGATCCACATTCCAGAACGATTCACAGGCCCCGGTTCGCCCGGTGGCTTGATGTACGTGTCCGTCGGGGCCGCAAGGCTTCGGCGGCGAGTTTGGCCGTTGAGTGGCGGCGATGAGGTGTGTTTGCGTGGCAACGCGGGATGAAATTGAACGAGTGCGGGAGGCCACCAATCTGGTCGACCTGATCGGCGAGCACGTCGCCCTCCAGCCGAGGGGACGTGAGCACGTCGGCCTGTGCCCGTTCCACGATGACCGCCGGCCTTCCTTCGCCGTTGTCACCCACAAGCAGGCTGCCTTCTACAAGTGCCACGCCTGCGGTGCCGCTGGCGACTGCTTCCGCTTCGTGCAGGAGCATTTGGGCAAGGAATTCGGCGAAGCCCTTCAATTCCTCGCCGAGCGAGCAGGCGTGGAACTGAGCGATCAATATGACGAAGACCACGATCGACGGCGATCTCGCCGCGGCTGGCTTCGCAAGGCGCTCAATGCCGGCGACACCCACTTCCGCCACCTGCTCGACGACGAAACCGCCGGAACTGATGCGCGGGCCGCCATCACTGCAAGGGGTATTTCCAAGGAGATGGTCGAGCGATTCGGCCTCGGATGTGCTGGTGATGGGTGGAGCACCCTGCGGGACGCGCTGTGCAGCGAGGACCTTCCCGACCCCGTGCTCGTTGCCGCCGGATTGATCAAGCAGCGTGACGATGGACACACCTGGGACGCCTTCCGGCACCGCCTGATCTTCCCGATCCACGACGAGAGCGGGCAACCGATTGCCTTCGGCGGACGCATCCTCTCGGAGGACGAGGAGCCCAAATACCTCAACTCATGCGAGCATGATCTGTTCCACAAGAGCCGCACCCTGTACGGACTGCATCAAGCCCGCCGAGCCATCATGGCCGCTGGCCGCGTCATCGTGGCCGAGGGCTACACCGACGTGATCGCATGCCACCAAGCAGAGATCTGCAACGTGGTCGCCACACTCGGCACATCCATGACCACCGACCACGCCCGCATCCTCGCCAGGATGTGCGATGTGGCGGTCCTGCTCTTTGACGGCGACGAGGCCGGACAACGCGCCGCGGAACGGGCCATTCCACTGATGATGGCCCATGATGTCGACGTGCGAATCTGCGTACTGCCCGACGGAATCGATCCAGACCAACTCCTGCGTCAGGACGGTGGTGTGGAGGCCTTCCACGCCGCGGTCGAACAGGCCAGCGATGCCTTTGCCTTCATGCTCAATCGACTGGAACAGCAACTCCAGAATGCCCAAGGGGTGTCTGGAAGACAACGGTGTATCGAAGCCTTTGTCGACACGGTCGCCCGAGACGGCATGAACCACGCGGCGCCGCTGCGGCGGGCGATGCTCGTCAGCCGACTGGCTGAACTGGCCGGTGTCGCCTCGGCGGTCATTGATGAACTGCTGAGAAAGGCCGATGCTCGCCACAGCACAAGCGACCAGCACCAAGAGCCAGCTCCCGCCTTCGCTGGCGACATCGAGATCGCGCCAGCCCTACGCCGAGCCGAACTTGATCTGCTCGCCGTCACGCTGCACCTGACACCGCGGGAAGACGTGGATTTGGATTCCGATTGCAACCTGCTGACCGACCCGACGGCCAGACGCATCGCCCGGGGGATCGCCGATGCAGCCACGCTTGACGGCAACCTGACAATGCAGGCTTTGCTTGACCAACTCCAAGATGATGCCGATCGGAGCATCGCCTCCGAACTCTACTTCGAAGGTCGGCGAATGATCGACGCGATGGATGGCGATTCGCTCGCCGCATACACAACCTGTGAAACCGCGTTGACACGGTGCCGACAGGAAGCGGAATCACGACAGCGAATGAACGAATGGAAGGCTTCGGCGGAACGAGATCCACAGGCCGCCGCAGCCGTGATTGAACACCTCAGAGAATTAGGCCCGCGGGCCGCGGCCATGCCGCGACCGGCGGGGCAGTAGGCGGCCCGGTGCCGCGCAACATATTTGCAGGAGGACTGCACCAGTGAGCATCAGAATGATTCCGACCATGCACCCGACACTCCGCGACCTGCTTCAATTCAGCAGCAAGCGAGGGTGGATGTCATTCGAAGAACTAAACACCGCCCTGCCCGATGAGTACATCAGGCCGGACAAGATGAACGAATTGCTGATCGCCACAGGGTATCTCGGCATCACATTCGTGAATCATCTCGATCGCAAACTCTCCAAAGGGCCGCACTTCTATGCGCCGCTCCAGACCAACCTCAGGTTCAAACGCGACAACCCCCGCCGGACCTACAACCTCGCCACCGAGGAGGAGATTCGGGCGCAAGAACTCGCCGAGGCAGCAGAAGCCGCTGAAGCCGCTGCCGCAGAAGGTCACATCGAACCGCCCGACCCGATTTTGGACGAAGCCGAGGCCGCCGCGGTTCAGGCCGCCATTGGTGAGCCCGGCACCAAGAAGATCGATGACCCGATTCGAATGTATCTCACGCAAATGGGCACCATCCCACTGCTGACCCGCGAAGAGGAAATTCGGCTCGCCAAGAAGATCGAGACCACCCGGATGATCTTCCGACGGCTCGTACTCGAATCGGACTTCGCCTCCAAGCAGGCGTGTGATGTGCTGCAGCAGGTCAACGACGGCGAACTGCCCTTCGATCGCACCATGCGGATTTCCACCGCCGAAGAGAATGCCAAGGAAAAGATTGCCCGCCGGATACCGATCAACATGGGTTCGGTCCGGCGGATGCTCGCCGCCAATGAGGCTGATTGGAACAAGATCGAAGCTGGCGTCGCGGAGCGAACTCGAACCAAGATGATGTTCGGCATGAATCGCCGCCGCCGCCGCATGGCCACGCTTCTGGAGGAATGCTGCCTCCGAACGGCGAGAATTCAGCCGCTGCTGCGAAAACTTCAGTCCATCAATCGCAAGTTCCAAGAGGTGCTCGATGACCTCGCCCGCGCCGAGTCGCATCCCTCCAGATACGACCCGGACGATGTCCTGGTGATGCGGGAGGAAATCCGCGGCCTCGGCGGACTGGTCGTGGAGTCCCCAGAGGAACTTCAGGCCAGAGTCACCACCATTGAAGATGTCTTCGAAGAGTACGAGCAGGCCAAGCGCGATCTCAGTGGTGGCAATCTTCGCCTCGTTGTCTCGATCGCCAAGAAGTACCGCAACCGTGGCCTGCCCTTCCTCGACATCATTCAGGAAGGCAACACCGGCCTGATGCGAGCGGTCGACAAATACGAATACATGCGTGGATACAAGTTCTCGACCTACGCAACGTGGTGGATCCGCCAGGCAATTACGCGGGCCATCGCCGACCATGCGCGGACCATTCGTGTACCGGTCCACATGATCGAGACGATGTCCAAACTTCGCACGATCCAGAAGCGACTGCTTCAACTCGTGGGCCGCGAGCCCACCATCGAGGAACTCGCTGAGGAAGCTGACATGAGTGTTGATGAAACTCGCCGCGTGATGAACATCTCGCGACACCCGATCAGCCTCGATCGTCCGGTCGGCGAATCGGAGGACTCGCAATTCGGCGACTTCATCGAAGATGAGCGGCAGGAAGCTCCGTCTGAAACCGCCACAAGCGAAATGATCCGATCGCGAATCAATGATGTGCTCAAGACGCTCACGTATCGAGAGCGGGAGATTCTCAAACTCCGCTACGGCATCGGCGACGGCTACACCTATACGCTCGAAGAAGTCGGGCGCATCTTCAAAGTCACCCGCGAGCGGGTTCGTCAGGTCGAATCAAAGGCTGTGCGAAAACTTCAGCACCCCGTCCGCAGGCGGCGGCTGGCAAGTTTCATGGAAGATGCCAATACGGTGGAGTAGCCACGGCTGCGAGGCAAGAAGAGATCTCCGGCGAGCGGGTGTGAATTCAGCCCGCAATCGCTGAGGCGATTGCATCGGCCAGCGCCTCTGGCTCCGGCATCCGCCCACATCCTTCGGTACGGCAGGCCTGCCAGCCCGTGGCCGGTTCCAGAATAGTGAAACCGTCATCGCGAAGCGATGTGAGGTTGCGCTGCGTTGCAGGCTGGGCGAGCATGGTGGCATTCATCGACGGGGCGAGCAGTACAGGCACCTGCTGACGATCAACGGCGGCCACCAGCAATGACAGGGCGTCACCGGCAAACCCGGTGGCGTACTTGGCAAGAGAGTTCATGCTGCACGGAGCAACGATCATGGCATCGATTCGCCCTGCCAGTGAGACGTGCTGGCTTGTGTGATCGTCCACAGTTGTCCATGAATCCAGACAGACGGGTCTGCCTGAGAGAGCCTCGAAGGTTACGGCCCCTATGAAGCGAGTCGCCGCTTCAGTCATCGCCACAGTGACCTCATCCCCACGCTGCACGAGCAGGCTGACCAAGGCGGCTGTCTTGTATGCGGCGATCCCTCCGGTCACACCGACCAGCACACGGCTCACGTGGCTTCGATCGGCCAGCCGGGGCCGTGCTTCGCGGTAGCGTCGGTCGCATCGACCCACCGTGGCGCGATCTTGTCCTGCAAGATCTCTTCGATGACGATCTCGAGATCAGTGCGTCCCTCCCGCTCGACCAGCGGTCGAGCGCTGTCGATCGTGATTTCCTTGAGCCGACGCTGAATCAGCGCGCACAACTTGAAACGGCCACCGACTTTGTTCACGATTTCATCGCTGCGAAGGGCTTCGATCATGTGATAGGTACTCCCTGAAAGCCCCGATCTGGCGGGGCTGGCCTGAGCCGAGCCATCATATCGCACCGATGGGATGCTGTCGAGCGCGGCACGCCCTCGCCATGAGGACTGCGGTAGACTCCCCCGCTTCGATCCCCTCCCTCGTCACGAGGGCTTGTCGGAGCCTGAGGCCATGCCAACCGCCATCCGAAGAATCCGACGGGCTGGGCTGCGGGTGGGCCTTCAGGGTGATTGGTGCATGTACCTCATGGCAGCCGGCATCGGCCTGCTGATGGGCGTCGTCGCCACACTCTTTCTGGCACCACTTCGATCACTTGAGCAGATCGAGGATGCAACGAGCGGCACCATTATTTGGATGCTTGTACTGCTTGCACCTGCCATTGGTGGACTGCTCGTCGGAATCGCTCGACTCGGCATCAACGCCCCCTACATTGGACCCGGCGTCACGACCGTCATCTACGGCGTACTGAGGCAACGTGGCAAACTGCGTCTGCGGGTCGGTGTACAGAAATGGATCTGCAGCACGCTGACCATCGGATCAGGCGGCTCGGCCGGTGCCGAGGGTCCGATTGTCACGATCGGCAGCGTGCTGGGTTCCACAATCGGTCGGATGCTCGGCACAAACACACAGCAGACGACCACCCTGCTCGGCTGTGGCGCGGCAGCCGGTATCGCAGCGGTCTTCAATGCACCGATTGCCGGCGTGCTGTTTGTCATGGAAATCTTGTTGCGGGATTTCTCACTTCGAACCTTTACGCCCATCGTCATCGCCGCAGTGGTCGCGTCCGCCTCGATTCAGGGCATCCTGCATGACGAGGCCATCTTCCAACTCAGCCCCGACTTCCTGACCATGGAAGGCACCTTCCAAATGGCGTACATGCCCGCCTACATCTTGCTCGGACTCCTCTGTGGGCTGGTCGGAGTCGCCTTCATTCGAGGATTGGACATCTCAAGCCATTACTTGGGTCGCATGCCGGTGCCAATCTGGACGCGCCCGGCGATCGGCGGACTACTGCTGGCGATACTGGGACTCGCATTCATGCTCGTCATGGGTCCCAAATACCCATTCTTCTACGGCAACGGCTATCCCGAAATCACCAGACTTCTCAGTCCAGGCACCTACGTCTCCGACTTGGACACCACCTCAATCGGCCTGCTCATGCTCGGCCTCCTCGCGCTACTTCTGCTGAAACTCGTCGGAACATGCATCACGCTGGGTTCCGGCGGCGCAGGCGGCATGTTCGCACCTTCATTGATGATGGGCGCGATCGTAGGAGGCATGCTCGGCCTGTCGTTGGAGTGGGTCGGCCTACTCGAGCACGGCACACCCGCTCGATTCGCCCTCGTCGGGATGGCGGCCATGGTCGCCTCGGTCACGCACGCTCCGCTGACAGGCATTCTCATCGTGTATGAGTTGACCCGTCACTACCAGATCATCCTGCCGCTCATGCTTGCTGCCGTCATCGCAACCATCGTGGCACGCTGGCTCTGCCGCGATTCGATCTACTCTGCCCGGCTTCGCGAGGCGGGCGTCAGGCTCGGCGGTTTGGGCGAACTCACTATTCTGGCGAGGCTCACAATTCAAGATCTCATCTTGGAACCGCCGCGTACGATCTCTTGGCGAGACAGCGCGGCTGCGCTCGTTGAACAGGCCGAGCAGCGGGGCGCTGGCGACTTCGTTGTCCTTGACGACAAGGGCGATTACCGGGGCATGGTGACGAATCAAGATCTCAAAGCGGCGCTCGTCTTCCGTGAAGCGATCCCACTGCTACAGGTCAGTGAGTTGTTGCGAAGCGACCTGCCGATCATCGGCGAGGACGAAACGCTTGATGTGGTGCTGGAGAAGTTCTCCCGCGCCAATGTGGATGCCCTGCCCGTGCTGGCTGGCAGCGGCGAACGAAAGGTCGCGGGGCTGGTCACACGGGGCCGCCTGATGAAGCGGTACCAAGCGGCCTTGGATCACGCCGATGACTAGGCATCGCCCGGGACGCGCCGGTCGAATCCGACGCAGCAGCGAGTTTCGAGCCGTCTTCGAGAGCGGCCTCGCCAACACGTCCGGACCACTCCGTCTGCATGCGATGAAGAGTACGCATGACCGCTCGCGACTTGGACTGGCTGTTTCGCGTCGCGTTGGCAACGCGGTTCGCCGCAACCGCATCAAGCGACTCCTGCGAGTTGCCTTCAGAATGGCGTGTGATGGATGGAACCCGCCGCTGGATGTCGTCATCGTCGTCCTGCCGCATGATCCAAAGTCGCTGGATGACTACAGCGAGCATATC
>MPMB02087254.1_pt1 | contig 34356 bp, 25 predicted proteins | sample 1617371 | NCBI WGS metagenome assembly MPMB02 (sample SAMN05944808, study PRJNA350692) | marine metagenome | biome: marine; feature: ODZ; material: water; isolation source: 300 m water sample filtered on 0.2 um supor filter | place: Pacific Ocean | collected 2012-04-08 | depth 300m m
CCGTTATCAATAGTGCTCACGATCCCTTTGGCGGCTATTGGCGCGGTATGGATTCATTACGGCATCCCCGGGTTTCGATCGTACACCGGAACCACCATGGATCAGATGGGAATCGTTGGTGCAATTCTTCTTTTGGGCATTGTAGTTAATAATGGAATCGTTCTCATTGACTATGTCAACCGTCTTCGCAAAACCGGCATGGAGCGTACGGAGGCCTTGCTACTCGCAACAAAGCATCGTTTTCGGCCTATCATCATGACTGCCTTGACGACCATCTTTGGGATGATCCCACTGACATTGGCTTCTGAGAGCGAAATGGGGATGAGTTTTAAGAGTTTCGGTTTCATGCTGATTGGTGGAATGACCTCCGCAACCCTCTTTACTCTTCTGGCTGTTCCCGTTTTTTACACCCTGATCGATGATGCTCAAAAGGCATTGCGAAATATCTTAGCGACTGTTTTTGATAGTTCGCCTAAAGCAACACCTGCCAATTAACTTTCACCAGTTGGCCAAGTGTTAAAATAAATGGAATCCAACAAACTAGCGACCCAGATTACCCGATTGTCCCTCAATCGAAGGGTTACTATGTTTGTTCTATTTCTTACAATTATCATCGTCGGCCTGATTGCCACGAACAGACTCAAGCTGGAACTCTTTCCCAAAGGGTTTGAGGGGAGTTCACTTTCGGTGCGTGTGCCGTGGAATGCCGCTGTACCCCAGGAGGTGATGGAGAAACTCGCGTTGCCGCTTGAGGAAGAATTAAGCACGGTCCGAGGCTTGGACTCAATAAGTTCCTCATGCACCTCAGGAGGCGCATATGTTAACCTGGGCTTCAAACAGGGAACAGACATGGACATCGCCTACCGCGAAGTGCGGGATCGTTTGGAACGTGCCAAGCTACGGTTTCCTGACGATGTCGAGCATGCATATGTCCAAAAAATGGATATGTCGGGCATTCCGGTTTGCATGATTGGCGTTGCCTATGAGACCGACGGCGATCTTTACGACTTAGTCAACAAGCATATCATCATGCCGCTCTCACGTATCGATGGCGTAGCTAATATCGATACGAAAGGTCTGAAAGAGAAGGAGATCATTATAGAGGTAGACAAGGACCGCACTGAGGCATACGGCCTGAACATCTATCAACTTTCTCGCCAAATGCAGGGTGATAACTTCTCCCTGGCCAGCGGTAATGTCCGGAATGGAGGCAAAAAATTCCTCTTAAAATCCTCCAACAGATTTCAGACAATGGATGAGCTTCAAAATCTACCGATCAGCACCAATGTAATCCTGAAGGATATTGCCGTTCTGAAGTATGAACCGGAGGAAAGGCGCTTCAAAGCAAGGGTAAACGGGAAGAATGCAATGATGGTCACGGTGGTCAAGGAAAGCGAAGCCAACACGATTGAAGTTTGCGATCGAATCGTAGCCGAAGTGGAGAGAATTAAAAAAAATCCGGCGCTCAACGGCTTCGATCTGGAGATTCACATGAACCAGGGTGGGATTGTGACGGAACAACTCAACACCTTGTTTAATAACGGAGGTATCGGTGCTTTTTTTGCAGCCCTTGTTCTCTATTTCTTTTTGCGACGCACCAGGATAACTCTGATTATAGCTGGAGCCATCCCGCTGTGCCTATTCATCGCCATCGCCACAATGTACTTCGCCGGCGAGAGCCTGAACCTGCTAACCATCCTGGGCCTGGTACTGTGCGTCGGACTGCTGGTGGACAACTCCGTGGTAGTCGCTGAGAATATCCAACGACATTTTCAAAGCGGCATGCGACGGAGCGAAGCCTGCATCAAGGGCGTCCAGGAAATTGGCCTTGCCATTACCACATCCACCTTCACGACCGTTATTGTATTTCTACCAGCATTACTCGTGGAGGGTGAAATGCGCTTTTTCATGATGCGCTTAGCATTGCCGGTAGTGGTAGCGCTACTTGCCTCCCTTGGTGTAGCACTGGTGTTCATCCCGCTATGCGTGTACCTCACCCTCTCCCAAAGAGAGAACATCCCCACCACTCAACCAAGGCCACGAACTAAGACAATCCAAGTTTTTCTGGAAAAAATGTATGATGCCTCTTTTGGCAGGTTTAATCGCTGGTACAACCAAGCGCTTGGCTTCTTCCTGAAACGTCGGCTTGATCTGGCCTTCATCCTGTTAGCCCTTCTGGCCGCAACTTCCTTTGTGTTTGAAAAGGTAGGATTCTCGGTTCAGCAGGAGAGAAATATGGCGTCATTTAACTTGTCGTTCCGTTTCCCAAGCCGGTTCAACTTTGACGAACGAACCAAGTATTTCAAGCAGGTCGAGCAACAACTAAACAAAAGTAAAGATGACTATGAACTTGATGGGTTCATCATTTTTTACAGCGCTTGGTTCGGCGAACTTGAAGGTTGGTTCGCACGAGACCGAAAAGGAACCATCCCCGCCCGGGAAGTTGCCGAGCGAATTTATAAGAAACTCCCAAAGATTCCCGGCCTAAGAATTGAATACCAACGAATGGGCGAGGGTGGGGAAAAACAGGACAAAAAAGGGCAGCACTACATTCGATTAAAGGGTCAAGATCCGGAGCAACTTGAAGAATTGTCCAATCAACTCAAGCCGACCTTCCTCAATATCCCCGGAGTTATCGCCTTGAAACAACGGCAGGATGAAACCCCCAACGAGCTAGCACTTATCATCGATCGCGACCGCGCCAACTCCATCGGCGTGAACCCCACCACCCTGGCCGGCATGGTAGGCTACGCCTTGCGCGGCAGCACGCTTCCTAGATTCAATAGCGATGGCCGACAGATCCCGGTCCGTCTGCGCTATAGCGAAGAGAACCGGGCCGAATTGGCGGACTTGAACAACTTCCGTGTGCCCACCGAGGATGGCCGGTTCAGCTCCATCGGCACACTCACACGCCCGGCCATGCTCAATAGCCCTCGCTATATAAGGCGCACCGATAAAAGTGTCAGCCACACCTTCGGCCTAGAACTTGAAAGTGGTAAAGAAGAAGAGACCCGCAAAGCAATCAAGTCACTACAGGATAGTATCGACCTGCCGGAAGGGATCTCCTTCAGCGAAATAAAAGAGCGATTCGACATAAAGGAAATCTTCAACGGTATTTTTGCACTAATGTTGGCCATCACTTTCATTTACCTCCTCATGGCTTTTCTGTTCGAGAGCGTGATAATGCCTATTTCGATTGTTCTGAGCATCCCCCTAGCCGCAATCGGTTCAGTGTGGATACATCTCATAGCCGGAAAGGAAATGGATTTTCTTGGAATCGTCGGTTGCGTGCTACTCGTCGGGGTGGTTGTGAACAACGGCATTGTACTGATCGATTATGCCAACCGTCTTCGGCAGACCGGCATGGATCGCACTAAAGCCCTGCTCCTAGCCTCCAATCATCGGTTTCGCCCGATCGCAATCACCGCGCTGACCACCATCATCGGCATGATCCCCCTAACCTTGAGCAAATCTAGTGACATGGGGATGAACTACAACAGTTTCGGCCTAACACTCATTGGTGGCATGATCTCAGGCACCCTTCTGACCTTGCTCGTCGTTCCCGTGTTTTACACCCTGTTAGACGACGCTCAGTTGGCCGTCCGAAACACCTTGGCCAGCGTCATGCACCCCCAGGCTAAGCCAAGCGTAGTCAAGTAATACAACCCCGCTAGGATAAGTGGCTGCTTACTTTTTCTTGGAGGATGACTTTGGGCGGGGTTTTTGGCCGCGTTTGGGGTCGAGGTTGGCGTAGAGATCGTCCTCGGTGAGCTTCGACGAGACACCCTCCTTCGGCACCTTGGCCTTGGCCACCCAGAGGATGGCGTTGAGCACTGTCTTGCGGAAGTCGTCGTTGCGCCAATTCAGGTGGTTGTGTCCGCCGGTGAAGCCGAAGCCCCGGCCGCCGTCCTCGCGCCGGTAAGCCCAGGCAACATGCTGAGCTTTGCCGGCGGCAACCGCCTTGCGAACGGTCGGGTTACCGCTATGGGCTCCGTCACCGCGCTTCATGGTTTCCTTCGGCGGCACGTCGCTGAGGATCGGGATCAGTTTGCCCTGGTTATCGTCTCTGAACCGCATGTGGAAATACCACTCGTCGTTTGCCTTGAACGGCTTCACGCCCCGCGTGATGGGATGCTTCGGCAGCTTGCTGAAGTTCGCGGTCCAGTGCGGGTTCACCGACCAGTGTGTCTCGAAACAACCTCCCTGCCAATCGAGGAACTCCCTGTTGCCCTTGGCGGTGGTCGGCTCGACGGCGTAATGAATGGTCAAAAAGCCAACACCCTTGTCCATCAACTTCCCGAGCTTGGCCAGGTTGTCTCCCCTGACGGCCGGATGTCCACCGCCCCCGTCGCTGTAGATCACCACCGCGTCAGCATCCTTGAAGATCGACTCGTCACTTGGCCAACCGTTGAGCGTGACTGCCGGCGTCACGGCATCGGCAGCGCCTTCCTTCAGGCACTTGGCCAAGAGCTGGATACCGGCGTTGTGCTCGTGCGAGAGCGGCCCGTGGCTTGGCTTGCCAGCGATCATCACGACCTTTTTCGGCGCAGCCATGGCACCGGCGGCCAAGCCAACCACACAGGTTAATGCGAGAAATGTTTTCATGTCATTCAACTCCTGGTGGAGTGGCTACTTATTCTTATTGTTGCTGCCTTTCTTGGCATTGCCCGCCTTGCGTACGCGCTTGGGCAATTCCTTGATGCGGATGTTCTTGAATTGAACCGTCATCGGCGGACCGGCGTGCAATTGCAACGCGAGCAGACCGTCAGCGCGGCGAGTCTTTTTGTCGCGATCGATCACCTGGGTGGTCTTCACGTCGTTGATGAAGTGGGTCAGACTGAAATTACGCGCAACAATGCGGTAACTGTTCCATTCCTCCTTTTTGATCGCCTTGGCGATGTCGGCGTCCTTGGCGAATTCCTCGACTTCTTTCTTCAACTTGCCGTCGTCACCAACTGTGAGGGTGGTCTTTTTGCCACGAAGCGAAAGGATACCGCGAAAACGTTCGCCGTAGCAGATACCGGAGAAGGTGTCGCCCGCCTCAAAGTCGGCCTGATAGCCACCGATGCGCCACTCGTCGGGGCCATCGGCCTTGAAACTGCGGTATTGGATGCCGCTGTTGCCGCCGATGATCTTGTAGTCGATACGCAGATCGAAGTTGCCGGTCTTTCCTTCCCAAATGATGAAGGTGTTGCCCTTGGTCGGATTTTCCTTGGTCGTCTTACCGGTGATGGCCCCGTTCTGGACGCTCCAGAATTTCGGATCGCCGTTCCAGCCCTTGAGAGTTTTCCCGTCAAAGATGGACTTAAAGCCCTTCCCGACATCAGCAGCGAGTGCCTGGCCGGCGAAGGCAAAACCCAGCGCCGTCAAGCCCAGTATGGTCATGTTTTTTTTCATAATCGTGTTTGGAAAAAGTAAGTTTTAAGAGACAAAAAATGGGAGGAACAGACGCGCCGCCATCCCCTAAAATTCAGTTTACTTGAACGCCCTTTTCAGGAACTTAAGTCCCTTGGTCGCGATCTCCTCGCGCGTCGGCTCCATCTTGCGCCAAATGGCTGCCGCCCGGGCGATCACCTTCACGTCGGTCGTGAACGACTCGATCACGATGTCGCCCTTGTACTTGACCGCCTTGAGCGCGGCGACGATCGGCTTCCAGTCGATGTGGTCGTTGCCCGGCGTACCGCGGTCGCTACCGCAGGCGTGGAAATGAGCGAGGTGTTTGCCGGCGGCGCGGATGGCCTTGCCTTGGTTTTTCTCCTCGATGTTCATGTGGAACGTGTCGAGGTGCAGCTTGAGTGCCGGGCTGCCAACTGCCTTGATGAGGCGTATTCCTTTCTCGCAGGTATTGAGAAAGTCGGTCTCGAAGCGATTCAGCGGCTCGACGCAAATCTGCACACCCTTCTTCTCGGCGTAGGCGGCGAGTATCTTGAGGTTCTTCACCACGAGAGCGAATTCCTTTTTTTGATCCTTCGGGTCCACGGCATCGGCCTTGCCGACCACGGAGTAAACCGGACCAATCAAGGACGGGCAATCGAGGTTGACCATGTGGTCGATGAGCGCCTTGCAGTACTTCATCGCCTCGCGCTGATCCCTAGCCGAGCCACGGAAATCGCGCCCCGGCCCCATGCAGGCGCAGACCGAACCGCATGCCAAGCCGGCGCGATCGAGCGCCTTTTTGACCTTCACCGAGTCGATGTGCTCGGGAGCCTCGATGGGAAGCTCGACGGTGTCAAAACCCCACTTCTTGAACTTGGAAAACAGCCGGGTACTCTGTGTCACGAACGGCGACACGAACAGAAATGAATTAATGCCAAATCTCATAATAGACTCTGTGAGGGGCGAACCTACGGAAACCACGCCACCGGTTCAATGCCGAAATCGACCGCCCACCGCTTGGCCAAGCACTTTACTGGATTCGCTTGAAGGCAAACTGAGTGTTAATAACCGGCACGAACTGAACCTGCTCCGAGAAAATGGAAGTAAACGCGTCAATCGCCATCTTGGGAGAATGTCTTGGATCAGATTGACCCTCCCACAGATAATCATCGCAAATGCACAGCCCCCCGACTTTCAGCATCCGGAAACTCAGGACCAGGTCCGCCAACACATCCGTCGCATAGTGCGACCCGTCCACGTAAATGAAATCGAAGGACTCGTGGTTTTCCTGGAGCAGCCGCAACAGCCCCGTGTCGGATCGTTCCTCCAAAACCCTGACGGAGTCCATCCGACCGGTTTTCTCGACATTGCTAAAAAAAATTTCGCGAACATGAGTCATGTTTATTGCATCGTGAACATGCTCAATCCCCCCCTCGAACGTATCAATGCAAACGATCTTGCTATCGGAATGCTTCAGCAGGTTGTTGAGCATCCAGCAAGTGGACAAGCCTTCAAAACATCCGATCTCCAGAATTGACTTGGGCTCTTCCGCATTCCAACTGTGCCTCCGAAAAAACGTAGGCCAAACATCCATATTTTGGACGAACCAATCCTGAGTAAATTCCACCGGGAAAGAGTATCGGCGAATCGATTTGCTGTCACCTTTGTTTCCGGTGAACGAAGCCACTTGGTCAGGCGCTTGGCCAAGGACTAACGCCAGTCGAGGTGATCTGGCAGGCGGTTGAAGTTCTCCGGGCCGTCGAGCGTGATCGCCACCATGTCTTCGACGCGTACGCCGCCAAACCTGGCCGAGTACAGGCCCGGCTCCACGGTGAACACCTCGTTGGCCAGGATTTCGCCGCCGCCATCCGACAACAAAATTGGCTCGTGGACATCCAGCCCGATCCCGTGGCCGGTGCCGTGGCGCATCGAGATGAATCCATCGTCCGCATCCTCCGGCGGCAACCCCATGGCGTAGCCGCTGCCGCTGATTGACGAAACAGTCGCCCGGTGCACCGCGGCACCGGTCGTGCCCACCCGGAGCGCGGCGATGGCCTCGACCCTGGCCTTCACCACCGCGGCATGCATTTGCGCCAACTCCGGCGACGGCCCGCCGTTCACCGCCGTGCGCGTGCAATCGCCCCAGTAACCAGTTTCATTGTTGCGCGGGAAAATGTCGATGATCACCGGTAGACCTGTCTGGAGCGGGCCGGTGCCGTGATGATGGCAGTCGGCCACGTGCGGCACTGTGACGACAATCGAGTCGTGATGGTTGGAAAAGTTTTTGTCGATTAAGAAACTCGTGATTCGTTGACGCACCAGCTCCGAGGTCAATGTCGTGTCGCTGTCGCGCAACACCCCGTCTGCATCCGGTGTCGCCGCGCAAATCATCCGACATGCAAACTCCATCGCCTCCTCGGTGACCGACTGCGCCCGGCGCAAGTGTGCCAACTCCTCCTCTGACTTGGTGCGCCGGTCCAGAACAGCCAACTGTGGATCGTACTCAACCTCGATTCCGGTATCGCGAAGATGCGCGGTGAAGATCATTGGCAACGAACCATCCGTACGCACCCGATCAATGCCGTTGCGGCGCAGGCACTCGGCGCCGGCCTGGGCGAGCGCGGTGTCGCGGTCACCGGACAAGCCACCCTCCGGTTCGTAGTCAGCGGCACAACCGATCTCATCAGCGCGGGCGTGTTTCCGGGCGAGCCCCATCTCGATATCACGCACCAGCAGGATGGATCGGGAACTGCCGTCCGGCTTCGGCAAACTAATATAAAACACCGCATCACCAACCGTAAACTGGATGCGATGCCGCACATTCATATTGGTGGCGGGGACACCACCGAGAACAAACGTCAATCCGCTACTCATGGCTAAAAACTAAATAATAAAAAGGAAGCTTCTTCAAAGTGAACCAAGCGCATCGATTCTAAACATCTGCAAAAAAGTCTGAATCATTTTTCGTCTTTCGGCTTCTGCTCGGCATCTCTCTCAAGATGCTTTTGAATCCAATTGGCCAAGGTGCCGCTGCCAAAGCCGTAGTCGCCAGGAAGCTTGCGGTAATCGCTGGTTTGATCTGCCGGCGGATCGCCCCAGTGTTTCGGAAAAGGCTTGCGCGCCTGCTTGCCTCCCGGCCGTTGGCCAGACGCTGGCTTCGGCTTGGTCTTGAGTTTACCGGTGAGAAATTGGATAAGCGATTGTCTCCCAGGCTTAATGATCAAACTTGCACCAACCTCCTTGGCCCGCTTTTCCAGAACATCAACAAAACGTTGGCTATGAACGCCCTGCCCTTCCTTTCCAGGTGAAAAGTGCATGGGAGAATCGTTCTTATCCATGTTGTGGAGCATATCCATGTGCTTGCGCAGTTCGTTGAAACGCTTTTCACCAAGCCGGGCTTTTGCAGATTTAATCATACCCCAGTACGGTGTTTTGTCCTCAGGTAAACCGAGAATCTTCGGCCATTGGATGACATCAAATGTTGCCTGAACCCCAAAACCCCCGGCAGCAGCCAGGCGAGTCGACTCACGCAACACCGGGTCCTTGGCCTTCGGATCCGCTTGATCGTCAATAGTCGCCATCCAAAGACTCGCGCTGGCACCAGCCGATTCGCCATAAGAGGCCACACGATTTTTGTCCAGGTTGTATTTCTTTGCGTTGTATCGGAGGAACTGCACTGCCCGTGAACAGTCATTCATGATCTCGTGCAACATCGCCTGGTTCAGCAACCGGTACTCCACGTCGGCATACGCGATCCCGACGGCATTGCACATCGCAGCCGTTCGATTGTGCGTCTTTTCGCGGATATCCCCAACCACAAAACCGCCGCCGTGGTAATGCAACACCAGCGGTGCGGGAGCCTTGGTTTTCGGTAGCCAAAGGTGCAATACCTGCCGCTCCTCCTTTCCGTACGCGACCAACTTATGATCCGCCTCCTTAGGTTCAATCGATTCCTGTGCCTGCGCTTGACCAAGCGTGATCACGACTGACGCACCCAGCAATATAGAGAACTGTTTCATAGTATATTTAATATCAATACTTCCGCGCATTTTGCATGCCGACTCTGTCACTTGGATCCCATAGCGATCGCTGTCACGATCAACGCCACAAAACATGCGGCGCAGAATATCGACCAAATGGCCGAACGGCGACCCAGTTCTTTGCGAACCCCAAAACCGTAGATGACAGGAGTAAGCGGATAGAAAAACATGTTTAAAAAACCCCACAAAACACTGCCACGAAAGCCGGCTACAACGCCCCAAAGCCACCCGGAAAAGTTGAGCAACAAGACCGACAGTATCGCGATACCCCAACCAATTATTTCCGGCCAATTCGGCGGCTTATCAAAAAGAATATGGCCCTCCGACTCACCATCAAGCTGCCGGCGTACTGACGCTCGCCGCTCGGTCACAAAATACTTCAACGGATGCTGTTCCCAATCCTTCGGCCTTTCGGCCAGTACCGCGTCAAAACCATCGGTTGCTTTACGGCCATTAATCTTGACCAGCGGCCGAACAAAGGCTCCGACCCGTCTAATCTGCTGGTGCATTTTTTCCTCAGCAAAGATGGTGTCCAGATAGGTGTCCAGATAATCGTGATATGTCTGCTTATGTCGCGGGATGTTCAACACGCGCTCAATCAGTGTGTGCCCCTTTCCGCCGGGATGATCAATGCTCATCTTACGGCGCGTCTCCGGCGTTCCATTGAAAGGGAACACGCCAAACGAGATATCCATGTCCCATGGAAAAAACTGAAACTTGTTCGATTCTGGCTCAAGATAAATATAGTGGTTCTGGGAACCGCCAAGAAAACTGTCGAGGTTGGTGAGTAACACATTTACAGCCAGAAACCGCAGGAACTGATCCACGTCGAGATAATCCTTCACCTTTTCTTCAAACGCATCATCCTCGGACTTGTGGATCAACCTTGCGAATTCGATGACACGCTGTTTTTGCTCCTCGGTTACCTCGGTTTTTGGGACAAAGCCGATCTCGTACTTATCCCATTCCTCCCCAAAATACCGGAAAGCACCAAAGGTGCTCGGCTTCATCAACAGTCCCTTCGCCGAGCCGTAACGGTCCTTGAGGAATCGCTTGTCCACCTGCTCAATCACCGTGTAGAGCCCGTGCGGTTGACGATCAATCTTGCCAGGAATGGTCAGACTGACTTTCGCATATCCGACCCGGGAACAGTGAATCCCCGCCTCACGAAATAACTCGTATGACAATGGTTCACGCATCAGGGACGGGTCAGTGCTGTTATTGTTGAGGTTGACCTTGGTTAGGCCGCGGAACTCCAGTTCATCATCGTATTCGTTGAAATCGATCTTGAACGACAATCGCCTTGTCACATCCCCCTCAACATATTCGAGGAATGTCCCGTTCCCCTTGTAGCGCAGGCCGATCCCTTTAACCGTTTCGCCGTCGATCGTGATCTCCGCTTTACCATACTGGTGATCGACACCCAGATAGCCGGCCAGCCCAGGCCGTGTCGATTTCTCACTGCGAAAATGCCCACCGGTCAAGGCGTCCGCCATCAGACCTTGGATTGCCACACCAAAATCCATTTTCGTCCCCTTGGGTGGTTGCAACTTGGCCCATTCCTCCGGTTCGATCCGAATATGGACATCGATGACGTTGTCCAGGCCAAAGAGCGACTCCGGCCCGGCAGACGGCTTCTCCCCCTGACCAAGCGCCTGGCCAAGCGACAACGCCGAAGCAAAAAAAATTAATGAGTAAAAACGAACGATTAGGAACTAATCCATACGACTAATGCTAGCCAAATGTTACAACCGGCCAAATAGAGATAGAGTCAGAGAAGAGATCGTGATGTCGCGCAGCTATCAATTAATAAGGAGAATTGCCTAGTCGTCCCCTCGGGCAGGTCGTCGAGCCTGACCAGTTTTTTTCGCATCAGCCCCTGGCCAAGCTTGCTTCCGGGACGCCCTCGTTGAGGCTTCCGCGCCGGTAGCCTTTCGTGTCGAGTGTGACTTCGGTGAAACCGGCCTCCCGGATTTGAGGGGTAACGGCGCTCATCATTTCCTCCGCAACAAAGCGTTCCATCTCCGCTTGGCCAAGCTCAAGCCTGGCTAGAGCGCCGCCGGGCTGTTCGTGATGCCGCACGCGCACCTCGCGAAAACCGGCGTCGCGCAACACGCCCTCGGCCTGCTCGATCATCGCCAACTTTTCCAGCGTGACGGCCTGGCCGTACGGAATGCGGGAGCTGAGGCAGGGCATCTGCGGCTTGTCGGCGGTGGAAAGGCCAAGCGCGGTGGAGAGCGCGCGGATGTCCCTCTTGGCCAAGCCGGCCTCCTTCAGCGGGGCGCGAACTGCGAACTGCTTGGCCGCCTCGGCACCGGGCCGGTGATCGCCGATGTCGCTGGCATTTTCGCCGTAGGCCAGCACGGCGAAGCCTCCCTCGAGCGCGACCGGCTCTAGTCGGGTGAACAATTCGTGCTTGCAGTAGTAGCATCGGTTGACCGGGTTGTCGGTGTAGTCCGGGTTGGCAAACTCCCGCGTGTGGACAATCCGCAGCGGAAAGCCGTGCGACTCGGCGATCTCGCGGGCCTCCGCCAATTCTCGGCGCGGCAAACTCGGCGAGTCGGCGAGCACCGCGAGCATCCGGTCACCCAGCACCTCGTGGGCGACATGTGCCAGCAGCACCGAATCCACCCCACCGGAGTACGCCACCAAACAGGATTCGTACCCGCACAGAATGTCGCGCAGTCGGTTGAGTTTGTCCGCCGCCATGCGGACGATCAAGTGGAGGTGAGGACGCGAAGGAAGTGGATGATCTGATCGGCGGAGGTCTCGACGATGACGCCGGCGACGATCCAGTAACCCAGCACCCGGGCGACGTTGTCTTTCGGCCGCTGTGGGCGCTTGGCGGGAGCTTGAACTTCCTCTGGTGTTGCTTCAGGCATGGTGCTGTCGTTTTACTCAGGCTTGGCCACCTGCTGGGTGGTTCGCAGGTAACCGATCAAATCTATCACATCCTCGTCTCGGAGGGAAGCCAGCAGGCCCTCCGGCATCATCGACGTTGGGATGGTTTCGCGCGACTGAATCTCCGACTTGGCCACGGTCACCGGGGGCAGGCCGACAACGCGCAAAACAAGCTGCTGCTCGTTCTCACTGGCCAACGTCCCGGCCAGAGTCTGGCCGCCGCGCGTGGTGACGAGCAGCAACTGGTAGCCCTCCGGAATCTCGCCGCTGGGATTGAGGATGTTGTCGAGAATGTAGTCGAGGTTCGCGCGGTTCGAGCCGGTGATGTCCGGGCCGATCTCGCCGCCGTTGCCGTACAATTTGTGACAGACGGTGCAGGTGCGTTCGAAAATCGCGCGGCCGTTTTGGAGGTTCCCCTTGGCCAAGGCGTCGCCGGTGAGCAGCGCGCGGTACTTGGCAAACGCAGCCTCCTTGTCGGCGGAGAGCGACTCCACCGCACCCCACACATCGACGAATCTTGGGCCAACGACGCGGCGCAGTTGCCGGACGACATACGCCGGGACGTCGCGACGCGGCACCGCTCCCGACTTGATCGCCACCGTGAGTTCGTTGCCATACGACGGACGCGAGGCGAGCGTCTGGATCGCCGCCGTTTTGTCGCCAGCATCAAACTTGGCGTAGCGCTTGAGTAATGCGCGGGGGTAATTTTTCCCATCGTAAGCCGCCATGGCGCGGATGGACTCCAGCCGCAGCGAGTCATCGTCGAGCAACTCAACAAGTCGGCCTTTCAACGCGTCGTGTTCCTGTGACGCCAAGCCGCGCAATGCGTTACGACGGACGACAACCCCGGCTTTTTTGTTGTCGAGTGTGGCGAGCATGGCGGTCGCCGCGCCGGTGTCGCCGAGGATTTGCGCAATCTGCGTCGCCAACGGCGTGCCGTATAGCTTGGCGTAGGTCGCGCCCCAACTCGGCGGCGCCTTCACATCGCGCAGTCCCCTCAAGCCAGCGCTGAAACCGCGGAGCAGGCCGGAGATCGTGTCGTCGCCCTGCGCTTGGCCAAGCGCAGCGGAAACGGCTTCCAACTGGCCGGCATCGACAGCGCGGCGTGCGATGTACTCTGTGACGAGCGGCAAGCGGCTGGCCCGCGCCAACTCCATCGCGCGGGCAGGATCCGCCGGCACCATTGGCTCGATGCCGTACCAGATCAGCTTTGGCAAATTGTGGTCGCCAGCATCCTCATCGTGCGCAACCAGACCAGCAGCGATGGCCCAACGATCGCCAAACGACATCCGCTGCAGTGCCGAAGCAAGGTAAAGCCGCACAACCGGCGACGAGTCGCGCTTGGCCATGGAGGCAAATTTTCGGAGCGCGTCGCTGGATGGATTATTGTCTTCACAGAGCAGCTGAATCGACCAGGCGCGAATGTGCACGTCTTTGTCACCGAGGTTTTTCAGCAGCTTGGATTCGCTCAAGCCACCCGTGACATGCAACGCCCAAAGAGCGCGCAGACGATGATCGGCGTTTTTGTTTTTGAAGAACATTTTTTCCAAGGCGCGATGGGTGCCTTTGGCCAATTTACCTTTGATCGCCCTGTCCTGCAGGACGACGCGTGCGCGGCGGGCATGCCAGGCGCTGGCGCTGGTTTGGTACTCGACCAGTTTGGCATCATTGAGCTTGGCCACATCCGCGTATCGGCCTGCCCAGTCCTTGGCCAAGCTCTCTTTTGGCGAGAGGCGGAAGATGCGGCCGGTGTCCTTTTGCAGCACGTCCTTGCCGCAAATGTCGGCATCGTGCCAGTCGAGCACATACACGTCGCCGCCCGGGCCGATCTCCATGCTGAAGCCGATCCACTGCGCATTATTGGCCTTCATGAAATCCTTGTGGTGTTTGCCAATGAAACCGGAGCCACTTGGCACCAGTTCATCCGTCAACACGGCATGCTCATGGATATTGGCCATGAAAATTTTACCCTGATACTCGTCAGGAAACGCATCAGATAAATAAACTCGCGCCCCGCCGTGGGCCGAGCGATGGCGGTGGTCGGCGATCGTGCGAATGTCACTGTAAACATAAGGATTAAAGTGGCGACCACCTTGACGATGGAAAACGCCGCCAGGAATGACATGCCACAGATGCGGGATCACGCATGCACTGATGAAGAATTGTCCCTTCGCGTCGTAGTCGATGCCCCACGGATTGCTGAAGCCGTGCGCAACCACCTCGAAGCGATCCTTAACCGGGTGATAACGCCAAACGCCACCGTTGATCTGTGTGCCTTCGCCGTCGAACTCAACCTTTTTGGGGTACGCCTCTCCCGGTTTGTAAATACGACCCTCTCCTTTTGGCTTGCCAACAACCGATGGCGTGAATAAGCCCTGACAGCCGTAAAGCCAGCCGTCCGGCCCCCAGTGCAGACTGTTGACCACCTCGTGCCGATCGCGGATGCCCCAGCCGGTCAGGCGCACCTCGATGTCATCGACATCCGCCTTGTCGTCGCCATTGCGATCCGGAACGAACAGCAGGTTCGGCGGCGCACCGAGCCATAGTCCGCCCAGGCCGACGGCCACCGCGGACGGGAACGGGATGCCCTCGAGAAACACCGAGCGCTTGTCCGCCACACCGTCGCGATCGGTATCCTCCAAGATTAAAATTCGACTGTCGCCGAAAGCCGAAAAGCCTCGCCCACGGGATTCGTAGTCCCGGTTTTCAGCCACCCACATCCGACCGCGATCATCCCAGCAGAACGCCATAGGCTGGGTGATCATCGGCTCGTTGGCCCATGAGTTGACTGCAAATCCGGGCTCGATGGTCGAGTTTTTCACCGCCGCCTCAGGCGTGAGAAACTTGGCCTCGCGCCCCTCACGCTGGGCCAACCCCCAAAGCACGCCCGTGCCGCGCTGGCCGGTGTAACGCATCCAATGTTGCGTGAGATCCTTGTCATTCAGTTTGCCGCCATAAACGTGAATCTGGTGGCGAATGGTTTCGGTTTTGCCCCTGCCGATTTTCCAGTCGCCAAGACGAGCGCGTACCGGGCCAACACCGAGCTGGCCATCGACACGCCAAGGCTGCGGATAGCCGCCGTTTTTCGGGTGATCAAAAATCGCGATGTGCCCCCAGTCATCCCGGCCTTCGACCTCCATCCCGACGTCGAGCCACGTGGCACGCCTACCTTCCGCTGCGGCATTGATGTTCCGAGCGGCATTGACGGCCTCGCCTTTGATGCCGGGTTTCCACGGCATGCGCAGGAACAGTCCGCCATAATCGTATCTGCCGATGGTGACATCGGTCTGCCCCAGACCGCGCCATTCGAGGTCGAGAATGTGGCGGTTGTTGTCGGAGTGCATTGCCCAGCGCTGCGTCTCGGTCAGCACCGCATTACCTTCGGCATCGAGCAAATCGAATACTGTCTCCCACCTCACCAACTCGCCCTTGGCCTCGAGCACGTTCACGGCTTTGCGCCTCCAGTAATTGTCGGCCGGATGATGGAAATAGTTGCGGCCATTGACATGCGTGAAACCGAAGTACAAGCCAGTCTGGTGTTTGTGGTGTCCAGGGCTGTATTCGGTGAAGACCCCCTTGCCGTTCGGCCCGATGATCGGGTGCAGGTACGGCCGGTGATCAGCGGCAGCGTGCTGCGTGACGAGCGGCTTGGCCAAGCCTTCGCGGTGAATCGTGATCGTGCCGGTCTTTTTGTCGATCTTCGCTTCGAGAGAGAGAGCGGCAGCGGATTGAATCAGGCCCAGGGATGCCAGCGGCAACACAAAGAGTTTTATAAAATCGAATCTCATGTCAGGAACAGGCCAAGCGATAGCCCATCACGGGCAAGTCGCAGGCGGCTCCGGGAATTTTACTGACCGAAGCCAAAACGGCAACCAAAATTGGCTAGGCGAAAAAAGTCGCGCCTCCACCCTGCAACCGCAACACTCCGCCCAGCAAAGATGACGAGACTTTTCCTCCGAATCCTCACCGCACTGGCGCTCGGCTCATGGTCGGCTGCCGCACTTGGCCAGGCGCGAATAGACTCGATCACCCTCAAGCCCATCCCCGGCAGCAGCGTCAACCAGACTGTCTCACTCTCCATCAACGAAGCCGAGGCCGGCTCGATTCTGTACATTCAGGGCTCGGCCGACTTGGCCAACTGGGAGGCGCTTGGCCAAGTGATCGCCGGGAAAACACCCACCCTTTTGGAACTGCAACATCCCATCGCCGCTTCACCCTACTTTTTCCGCGTGAAAGTCGATCCGCCGACCGACACACTGGGGGACGGGATCTACGCCCGGATCACCACCAACCACGGGTCAATGCTGGCCAAGTTGGAATACGAAAAAGTTCCACTCATCGTTGCCAACTTCATCGGCCTGGCCGAAGGCACCAAGTTTTACAGCAAGGATCCGCAGGCGTTCCCGACCGACCCAGAAGGCAAGCCGTATTATGACGGGCTGATTTTTCATCGCGTGATCAAGGACTTCATGATCCAGGGCGGCTGCCCGCTGAGCAACGGCACCGGCAATCCCAGCTACTGGCTGCCAGACCAGTTCCATCCCGACCTCAAGCACGACGAGTCGGGCATTCTCTCGATGGCCAACTCCGGTGAGCACACGAACGGCAGCCAGTTTTTCATTACGCACGCCGCAACGCCATGGCTAGACTTCACCGACACCCGGGCCGGGAACCACTCGGTGTTCGGCAGGGTGGTCGAAGGGATGGATGTCGTAGACGCGATCGCCGACGTCGCCGTCAGCGGTCCCAACAAACCCAAGATGGACGTTATCATCGAGAGTGTCCGTATCATTCGCGTGGGGGAAAAAGCGGAGGCATTCGAGGCGACCGAGGCGTCGATCGACCAGATGCTGCGCGATATCGCCGCGAGACAGATGAAGGAAATTCAGGAGGTGTTGAAAATTGAGCCGACCGACTCAGGTCTCATTTATGAAGAACTCAAGCCCGGAACCGGCGAGTTTGTGGAGGATACTGACACGGTCACGTTTCATTTTATCGCGGAACTGATCTCCGAGGCGAATGAGTTTGGCCGTATCTTTGCCGACTCGGTGAATCCCCAGCCCGCGCCGTTGAAAATAACAATGAAGGAGTTGGCGATAATGCTGCCGGGCACCGCCGAGGGAATGAAGCTGATGAAAAAAGGCGGCCACGCGATGCTATACATTCCGCCGGAGCTGGCCTACGGCAAGCTCGGCTTCTTTTCTGCGCGCGTGCCGGCGCACTCAGTGGTGCTGATGGAGGTGCTGCTGACCGACGTGACGCCGGGCGGGTAATCAGCGCAGTTTTGCGCGATAAAACTCCCACTCTGCGCGAGTGGTGTTCGAGTACTCGAATACGCCGGAGCCGTCGAGCAGTTCCAGATCCGGCCCTGGCTCCCACGTCTTCAGGTCCGCGCTGCGATCGAGCGAAAACCGCTGGCCGGGGAAGCCGCGAAAGCCGAAGTGGTTCGTGATCTCGCCGTCGGTGGCAATAGCGCGCTCCCAGCGGATCAGAATCGGGCTGCTGCGCGGTATGATTTCCTTCCGCAAAATAATCCCCTCGAGCCCGACAGCAAGCAGCTGGCCGTCGTTGGCCAAGGCACCGTAAAGCGACAAACCGGTGATCGCGCCCTTGGCCTGCCACGACTCGAGATCTGGGCTCGTCAGCACCGTGCCGTTCGCGCCGACGACGTACCACGCATCACCGACCCGTGTCACATCGTTGAGCCACTGGTCTGTGCCACTTGCGTGCCCAGTCCAGTTTTCTCCATCGCCACTGGTGAGGAGGGTTCCTGCTTGGCCAACAGCAACGAGTTGATCTTCAAACGCACGAACGCGATAAACCCATTCGGTTGTTCCGGAGCTTTGCTCAGTCCAGTCGGCGCCGTTGGGAGATGTGAGAATGACTCCATCCTCTCCAGTAGCAACAAAGCGGCTCTTGAAGGCCTCGACGCTGGTCAGGATACCAGTGGTGGGCGCCTGGTGCTTGGCCCATTGCTTCCCGTCGCTCGTCGTCAACACCGTGCCCTTGCCGCCGGTGACGACCCATGTCTCCCCATGCGCAGCCACACCCTGCAAATCATTCACGGTCGGCTTTGGATTAACCGCCTCCCAGAGAACGCCCAGCGTGTTGATGCGGTTGGTCACCGCCTGGCCAAGGTCGTTTTTCGTCACGACATTGGTCCACGAGTTGTGGCTGGTCAGCAGTCGACCGTGGTTGCCGACGGCGACGAGCAGATTTGTGGTTCCGCCGACGCCGAGTAGGATCGATTCAGTCGCCGGCTCGGGCACGACCTCAAGGTTCCACGAGGCGCCGTCGTGGCTGGTCAGCACCGTGGCATGGTCGCCCACAGTAACCATCAGGTCGCCGACCCGGTTTATGTCCCAAAGCCAGTTGCGCACCGAGTCGTCGGCGCTGAACCAGTACAGGTACTCGTCATCCTCCTCGTCGCGCACGCTGTCCACCAGCATGCCTGTGCGGCCGCCGAGCAGATATTTGCCCTCCACCTCGATGGCGCAATAATAGGTCCAATCAGGCGGCGGTGAGGGGTTTGCACCCTCGTCGTCCGCGAGCAGATCCACCCAGTACATGAAGAAATCGAGCACACCCTTTCGCACGACGTTCTCACCGGCAACGATCACCTCTGACGCCGTTCCGGTGACAGCGTTCAGATTCTTGTCGGTGCCGGTGTGCGCCGCAAGCCACGACACACCCTCGTTGTAACTGAGCAGCACGACACCATCTTCGCCGACGGTCCAGAGACGTTTATTAATGTAGGCCAGCGCATTGAGATCACGGTTGGTTCGGCTCTGGCGCTTGGTCCACGAACTGCCGTCTGTGCTGGTGGCCACAAGGCCGCCCTCGCCCACGGCGACGAAATATTTTTCCGTCCAGACCAGTGCGTGAATGTGGTTGCTGTACCCAAAGGTTCGCTTGCGCCACTTCCGGCCGTCGGTGCTGGTATAGAGCATGCCGTCATCGCCGGCGGCAAGGATGGTTTTGTCCGAGGCCGCCAGAGCGCGAAAGTTCCCACTTGTCTGCTTGTCCAGTTCACCCGACTCGAACTGCTCCTCGCTCTCGCTGTAAAGCAGCGTGCCGTCGTCACCGACCACAATTGCTTGTTCCTTGAAGAACACGGCGGCACGCAGTGTAAGTTCCACGCCGCTCTCGCGAGGGAACCACTGCACCATGTTTTGGCTGGTGTGGATCGAGCCGTTGTCGCCGACCTCGATCGAGAAGTCGACGCCCTCAGCGATCGCACGGATCGAGTTGCCATGCGGCCGAGGGTTGGACCAGCGCCAAGGTCCCTCCTCCGCCTTGGCTGGGCGCAGCACGATCGATTCGATCATACCAAACACCAGCAACGCCATGGCCAAACGCATATGGATTCCCATGAAATGCATCGGATGATTTATTTTACGCAACTCACTGATTATCAGATGCTCCAGTTAACAATTATCTATAGCAATGGCAATACCAACCAGGAAAACAGTTCATTTGGGTCTTTTTTACTAGAAAATCGATGATCAGATGTGTGGTCCTGCCGCACTCGGGAATATCCGCCCCCACACAAAGAAAGAGCGGGCATGCTTTAAACATGCCCACCCTCAAGTAAATCAAAACTGGGAAAGCGTCGTACGACAGTAAACCATAAGGATTAAAATCTAGCGACGTTGGCGGTTCTTTTGGTGACCCTTTCTGCCACCACGACGCTTATCACTGCCACGTTTGCCACTGTGAGCCTTAGAGTTTAAACCGGATCGACCTTGGTCCCCATGGCGAGCTTTATCTCCGTGTGGCTTACCTTTGTGGCCACCCAAGCGAACATGGGGACTCTTCGGACCACCCGTACCTTGGCCTTTACGGCGCGCTTTATTTCCACGCGGCTGACCCTTTTGGCCACCTCGGACATGAGGACCCTTTGGACCACCCGAACCTTGGTGACCGCGTGATGCCATCGGACCGCGAGGACCACCAAACCCACCACGGAACTGCGGGCCACGGGAACCCTGATCGCGTCGGGCCTGTGCTCTTTTGTCGCTGTTCTTTTTTTTGTGAACTTCTTGGCGTGAGCCACGATCGCGATCCCCCTTCGCCTCAACAGTCGTTGTTCCTCCTGCACCGATCATCAGGGCAGCCGTCATTGCTATTATCGTCTTTAGTTTCATAATGTTATTTTTTGTTTTCCCATCCCAGCCATGCTGCCGGGTGCTTGACTAGTCGTTCGTGAAATGGGGTTGGTTACAACTTTGCCAGGGGCCAGTCCCCATCAATCCAACTCATCAGCCATGACCATCTCACGCGTGTAGTAGATGAGCCGGCCGCAGTTGGCGCAGGTGACCATCTCCCGCCCGCTCTTGGCGTTGACGATTTCCTGCGTCTGAAGCTTCATGTGGCAGCCGCCGCAACTGCCGTGATCCACGCCCACGATTACCCTGCCCTCCTTGGTGTCGAGCAGTCGCTCGTAGTGTGCGAACGTTTTTTTGCTGATTGTCTTGACGAGCTCCTCGCGCTCGTCATCCAGTTCGTCAAGTTCCTTCTCGATGTTTTTCTCGCGCTCGTCGAACTCGGAGAGCGTTCGAGCCTCGGACGCCTTGGACTCCTCGGCCATCCGATTGGCCTCTGCGAGCTTTGCCTTGAAGGCTTCCTGCTCCTCCATCAATTCCAGTTCCCGGTCCTCGAGTTCCGAGATCGCCTGACGGACGTGCTCGATTTCCCGGGCCAGCGCCTGATACTCCTCGTTCTTCTTGGTCTCGAGTTGCTGCTGGGAGTATTTGAGAATCTGCTCCCTTTTGGACTCCGCCTCATTCTCCAGGTCCTTCCGACGAACCTCCAGCTGCATATGATCCTGCTTGGCCTGCTCCACCACCTGCTGGGCCCGAAGGCTGTCCCGCCTCGTTTTTTCGCGCTCGGGATCGATCGATTCCACCTCGGCCTCAAGCCGGCTGGCCTTCGCGTCGCGATCCTGTAAAACCAGCAGTTGGCGGATATCCTCGTTCATAGGGCCGGACATCATTACCCGCTTCCCCGTGCCGGGTCAATGATCGCGCTGTCTCCAATGGAAAAAACGGCTGGTTAACGTTCGTGAAAAACGGTTTGCCAAGCGATCAAGCCATCGGCAGACTGCGCGGCCCCTTGGTCGGGACGTGGCGCAGCTTGGTAGCGCGCCTGGTTCGGGACTAGGAGGTCGCGGGTTCAAATCCCGCCGTCCCGACCATTTTCTTCTTGTTCACGCCTGCCTCAAAAGACCGCTTGGCCAAGCGCCTGGCTGGTCAACTTTCCTTGTCGGCCTTGGGGTCGAACACATCCCGCAAACCGTCGCCGAGGAAGTTGAGCGCCATCAGCAACGCCGCCAGGCAGCCGGCCGGAAACACGATCATCCACCAGTAGACGCGGATCGGGTTAATCTGCTTCGCCCCCTCCGCGATCAGCGACCCCAAGCTCGCCCTCGGCGGCTGAATGCCGAGTCCGAGGTAGCTCAAAAACGACTCGTACAGAATCACCGCCGGCAGCGTCAACGTCAGGTAAACAATCACCACGCCAAAGACATTAGGCAGAATGTGCCGCCACAAGATCGCACGTGTGCCGAGGCCAAGGGACCTCGCTGCCTCGACGAACTGCCGCTCGCGCAACGCCAGCACCTGCCCACGCACGATGCGCGCCATTGTCAACCACGACACCGCGCCCAAGCCGGCGTAGAGCAGAAGCATCCGCGCCGTCTCGCCGCCATCGCCCCCGAAGGCCGCCTGCAGCCAGCCCTGCAGGACCTCCTCCAGTGTCGTGATGATCACGATCACGAAAATAATCGACGGCAGCGAATAGAGCATGTCCACCGTGCGCATCAGCAGATTGTCCCAGCGCCCGCCGAGGAAGCCGGCCGTCGCGCCCCACAGCACACCGATCACCAAACTCACCAGCGCGCCGACCAGGCCGACCATCAGCGAAATCCGCGTGCCAGCCAGCACGCGCCCGAACAGATCGCGCCCGTGCACGTCCGTGCCAAACCAATGGCTGCCGCTCGGCGCGGCAAACTGCGACTCGCTGTGCATGTCGCCCTGGCTCGAGAGCAGCGGCCAGGCCAGCGCCAGCACGAGCAGGGCAAGCAGGAACACCGTCGCCACCACCGCCGGTCGGTTGTCGCGAAAGCGCAGCCAGGCGCGGCGGTTCGGCGACTCGCCGGTTTCCAGCGCTTGGCCAAGCGCCTGGCCGGATTGGTGCGCTGCTTCAGCCATATTTCACCCGTTTGTCGAGCAAGCCGTAGACGGCATCGACCACGAGGTTGAGCGTCAGTAACATCACCGAGTACAGGATCACCAGCCCGACCACCATCGTGTAGTCGCGGTTGATCGAGCTGTTTACGAGGAACACCCCAATGCCGGGAATCTGAAACAGGTTCTCCACCACGAACGACCCCACCAGCAGGTCGGCCAGCAGCGGTCCACTGTACGTGACAACCGGCAGCAGGCCCTCGCGCAGCGCGTGCCGCAGAATGATGGATCGTTCACTCACCCCCTTGGCGCGCGCGGTGGTGATGAAGTCCGACTGCAACGTCTGGCTCATCCCCTCACGAGTCAGCCGCGAAACTTTTCCGGCGAAGTAGGTGCCCAGCGCGATCGCCGGCAGGATCACATGCCACGGTCCGCCCCAGAGCCCCACCGGGAATACCGGCCACTTGATCCCGAGCAACACAATCAGCACTGGCCCCAGCACAAACGCCGGGATGCACACCGCGAGGATGGAAAAAAAACTGCCGACGTGATCCTGCCAGCGCCCCCGGCGAACCGCCGTCCACACTCCCACCGGAATCCCGAAGCCAAGCGCAAAACAGAACGACAGCATCCCCAACGACAGCGACACCGGCAACCCCTGTGCGATGATGTCGTTGACCGAGTGGTTGCGATACTTCAGCGACGGCCCGAAGTCGCCCCGCACAAGGCCGCCCCCAAACGCCCGCCACTCGCCGTCCCGTTTTTCAAAACCGATGCCGACAAATCGCAGATACTGCTGCCACAGCGGCTCGTCGAGGTGGTACTTGGCCTTGAGATTGCGCTCGATATCCGGCGAGGCCGGCGCGCGCTCCTTGTCAAACGGCCCGCCCGGCGCCACGCGCACCAGGCAAAACGCGAGAAAACTGATCACCAGCACCAACGGCACCAGCATCGCCACGCGCCTCAAAAAATAGGCCAAGCTCACGGGGCAATACCATGCCCGCGGACCCGCAACCCTGTAAAGCGCCGTGCAAGATGGTTCCACGCCGGAGGCGCTGTGACACCTCCGCCTTCAATTCGCAGCTAACCGGCCCGCTTGGCCAAGCGGGCAATTTGGGACACATTGTCCCTAACTTAGTCTACTTTTAACTGTGCCATAATGTCCCTTGTCTGCTATTTACAAACGAATTGTTGCTTTATTTGACCATTTTTTGACTTAATCGCTTGGCACGCGGTTTGCATTAACTGGGGCAGTTGGTTCGATAGAAACCGTTAACCTGAAAACAGAAAGGAAAATGATTATGATGACTTGTACGAAACGAAACACGAATCCGTTGAATGTGTTTGAAGATGTGTTTGGCACCCTGTTCAACGACTCGATCGGGAGTCTGGCCAAGGCCACCCATGCCGGCACCTGGAACCCGGCGGTGGATATCGTCGAGTCCACCGACGCCTACACGCTGACCGCCGATCTGCCCGGCCTGACCAAGGGCGACATCAATCTGACGGTGGAGGACGGCGTGCTGACGCTGACCGGCGAGCGCAAGGCTGAGCACAGCGAAAGCAAGGAGTTTGGCCACCGCTACGAGCGGGCTTACGGCAAGTTCAGCCGCTCGTTCGAACTGGGCAGCGGTGTCGAGAACGGAAAGATCAAGGCCGAGTTCAAGAACGGCCTGCTCATGGTCGAGCTGCCGAAGGTCGAGGCCAGCAGACCATTCGAAGTTTCCATCGCGGAATAATCTGGATTGATTATCAGGACAATCCCCAAAGCGGAGCCAGGCGGCTCCGCTTTTTTTGTCGCTTGGCCAAGCGCTTGGCCGGTGGAAGATTATATTGAATACTACCGTCAACGCCCGCGACGGCTGTCGCTGTTCCCGCCTCGGTCGCCCCGGTCACTCCTCTCGCTACCCCGACTCTGGCTGCTGTAACGTTCGCGCATCTGTTGCGCGTACTTTTGCCGATCCGCATCCGACATGTTGGCAAAGCGCTCCCGCAATTTATCCCGCGATGATTGTTCGCTCCCTCCTGAGCGCTTGGCTGCCTCCTCGGCTCGTTTCTTTTCAATGGCTGCCCTGATCTCGGCCGCCTTCCTGGCAGCGTCACTGGATGACTTGGAGGAGGAACTTCTCGAGGAGGTTTTTCGGGGCGCCTTGGTCACCGAGGTCTTGAAGGCATCCTCCTTGAAATTCAGACTTCGAAGTTCACCAAACTCCTTGATGGTGACTTTCCCTGTTGCCTTGTCGATGGAAACGATCTCGATGCCGTCCTTTTTTTCGCCGGCCGCCAATTGCAGGTAGCTGGGGGGGTCGGCCTTTTTCTTGGTGTCGATCAGCGCCAGCGCCGCGCGTTCCACGCCCTCGTGCTGATAAATCCCGGTCAGCTTGATGTCCTCGCTTTTCGGAGGCTCGGGTGCGGTTTTAGGCCCGGGCGGCGGCTCACTGGTGAGGTCAAACGCGTTGCGTTTACTGATGGTCAGATACGGGTTTTCGATCGACCGCACGGTTTCAACGGACGACAAAAAGACGCCCAAGACAGCCACCGCCAACACCAACTTTCCTCCGTTTTTCACGACTTTGCTCATTTTTAAGGCCACAAGCCTGCCCTTACCGACCACCCGAACATAGGTTAAACGTTTTTCCGAGGCAAATAGTTACGAAAACCCCTCCCTGGCTAAGCGGGGAGGTCATACCTCCTCTACGCCAATGCGTCCTCAATCAATTTGCCGTGGATATCCGTGAGGCGGTAATCGCGGCCCTGGGTGCGAAAAGTCAACCGCTCGTGATCGAGCCCGAGCAGGTGCAGCACCGTCGCGTGCAGGTCGTGCACATGGCATTCCTGATCGATCGCACCAAACCCAAACTCATCCGTCTCGCCGACGATGTTGCCGGGCTTGATGCCGCCGCCGGCCATCCACATGGTGAATGCGTCGATGTGATGGTTGCGCCCTGCCGTTTGCCGCGCCTCACTCATCGGTGTCCGCCCAAACTCACCACCCCAGATCACCAGCGTGTCGTCGAGCATTCCGTGCGCCTTGAGATCCTTCACCAGCGCCGCGCTGGCCCGGTCGACATCGTGGGTCACCTTGTCGAAATCCTTGTTCAACGTCTCGCCCGGACCGCCGTGGCTGTCCCAGTTCGTGTGGTACAACTGCACGAAACGCGTGCCACGCTGCACCAGCCGACGCGCCAGCAGACTGTTGTTCGCAAAACTCGGTTTACCCCGCTCGATGCCATAAAGGTCGAGAGTCGCCTTTGATTCGCCGGAAATATCAATCAACTCCGGCGCGCTGGCCTGCATGCGGTATGCCATCTCGTAGGAGGCGATGCGCGTGTTGATCTCCGGATCACCTGTCGCCACCAGGCGCTTCAGGTTAAGCTTGTTGATGGTGTCGATCGAGGCGCGTTGTCGCTGGCGGTTGACGCCGGCCGGGTTGGCCAGGTTCAGAATTGGATCTCCCGAACCCCGCAGCGGCACCCCCTGGTAGGTGGTCGGCAAAAAGCCACTCCCCCAGTTGGCCGCCCCGCCACGTGGACCGCGCGGGCCGGAGTGCAGCACCACGAATCCCGGCAGACTCTGCGACTCGCTGCCGATACCGTAGGTCACCCACGACCCCATGCTGGGCCGGCCAAAAACCCCGGTGCCGGTGTTCATGAACAGCTTGGCCGGCGCGTGGTTGAACAGGTTCGTTTTGCACGTGCGAAACATCGTCATCTCGTCGGCGATGCCGCCGATGTGCGGGATATTCTCGCTGAACCACATGCCGCCCTGGCCGTGCTGATGGAATTTTTTCACCGGCCCGAGCAGCTTTTTTTGATCCTTGAAACTGCTATTCATGAAGGCAAATCGCTTGCCTTTGATGAACTCCTCGGGAATGTCGCCGCCGGTGCGACGGGCTAATTCCGGCTTCCAGTCGTACAACTCCAGCTGCGACGGGCCGCCGGCCATGAACATGTAAATGACGTTCTTCGCCTTCGGCGCGAAATGCGGTTTACCGGGTTGAAACGGATTCACACTCGCCGCCTTGACCAAGCCGTCGCCGAGGAGCGAACCAAGCGCGATCGAGCCCAGGCCCATTGAGCATTGGCTGAAGAAATGCCGGCGGGTGACCTGCTGCAAATCCATCGCCTGCTGCGCCTGGCTGGCTTTCAAAGCGTCCATCATTCGCGGGTGATCGTTTCGTCGAGGTTGAGCAATACGCGCGAGGCCATCGTCCACGCCGCCAGCGCCGCATCGCTGCCGGCCGGCTCTCCCGCTTGGCCAAGCGAAGACGCCTTGGACACCACCGCCTTGGCCTCGGCAGTTTGTGCCGCAAATTCAGTTTGCTGGCCTGCAACCAACTCAGTGAGCAGTCGCAATTCCTCGGCGTCTGGTTCACGACCCAGACAAAGTTGAAAGCCAAGCCGAATGCGATTCGCTGAACTTTCCGCCTCTGCCATCAGGCGCCTGGCCAAGCCGATCGACAACTCGACGAATGCCGGGTCGTTCATCAGTGTCAATGCCTGCAGCGGCGTGTTCGAGCGGATGCGGCGCGTGCACGTGGCCAGGCCGTCCGGGGCGTCGAACACCTTCAGCGCCGGGTGCGGCGTGTTGCGCCAGCGGTACGTGTAGGCGGCTCGGCGGAATCGATCCTCACCGCTGCTCGCCTTCCACGTTTTGCGGTGCTGGCCAAGGTCCATGCAGCCGTCCGGTTGTGGCGGGAATACCCCAGGCCCACCCATCTTCGCGCTGAGCAACCCGCTCGAGACGAGCGCCATGTCGCGTATCAACTCTGCATCCAGACGGAAACGAGACTGCCTGGCCAGAAGCCTGTTGTGCGGGTCAAGCTGATCAAGATCGGCACGCCGCACGGAGGATGCCTGTCGGTACGTCGCCGAGGTCACGATCAGCCGGTGAATCTGCTTTAGGCTCCATCCGTTCTCCATAAATTCGACCGCCAACCAGTCGAGCAGCTTCGGGTGCGTCGGCGGGATGCCCTGCGATCCAAAGTCGTTTTCCGTCTCCACGATGCCCCGCCCGAACAGGTGCTGCCAAGTGCGGTTCACCGTCACGCGGGCCAACAGCGGGTTGTCGCGGGCGGCGACCCAGCGGGCGAAATCGAGCCGGTCCGGCGTCGGCTTGGCCAGGGGATGCAGCGACGCGGGCGTGCCAGGCTGCACGGTCTCCGCCGGCCGTGTGAAGTCGCCCTGCACGAACCGCCGCGTGGTGCGGGGCTCCTTGCGCCTGGCCATCACCAATGTTGTCGCCGCGCTTGGCCGCGCCTTTTTCAGCTTGGCCAAGCTGACTTCGATCGACTTGCGCCCGGTATCCTCCTTGGTCAACGATTTTAGCTTGGCCTCAAGCTGCCTCACGCGGGCATTGTGCTCGGTGCGCCTGGCCGTGACCACGGGCGTCGGCGCTTCGATGCGCGGCTCGTCCGCGTTGTTGAAAAAGGCAAACAGCTGGTAGTATTCTGTCTGTGAAACCGGATCATACTTGTGCTCATGGCACTGGGCGCAGCCAAGGGTCAGCCCAAACATCACCTCGCCGGTGGTGACAAGGCGATCGAAGATCGAGTCGATGCGAAACTGCTCTTTGTCCACCCCGCCCTCGGTGTTGATCTGCGTGTTGCGGTGAAACCCGGTGGCCACACGCTGGGCCAACGTCGCGTCCGGCAACAAATCGCCGGCGAGTTGCTCGACGATAAACTGGTCAAACGACAGGTCGCTGTTCACCGCGGAAATGACCCAGTCTCGGTACGGCCACATCGAGCGTGCAGCATCGTGGCTGTAGCCGTCGGAGTCGGCATAACGCGCGGCGTCCAGCCAGTGGCGTCCCCAACGCTCGCCGTAGTGCGGTGATTGCAGCAAATTATCCACCACCTTTTCGAATGCATCGGCGCTTGAATCATTCACGAACGCAGCAATCTGTTCCGGCGACGGCGGCAGACCAACCAGGTCGAGGCTCACCCGGCGAAGCAGAGTCGCCTTGGCCGCTTCCGGCGATGGATCAACGCCGGCCTCTGCCAGCTTTGCCGCGACAAAAACATCGACCGCGTTTTTCGCCCAGGCGCGCCGCTCGGGAGCCAAGCCTGGCAGCGGCCGGCGAACAGGTTGATTGAACGCCCAATGCCGGTCGTACTCGCCGCCAGCCTTGACCCATGCACTCAGCAGCTTCACCTGCTCCGGGGCCAGGCGGCTGTTCGCCTCCGGCGGCGGCATCCGCGTGTCGGGGTCGGTGGCCGTGATGCGCGCCAGCAGCTCGCTCTTGGCCAAGCGTGCCGGATCGATCGCCCGCACGCCGTCGCGCGCCTCGATCGCGCCCTTGCGCGTGTCGAGCCGCAGCCCGGCCTTGCGCTTGGCCGCGTCCGGCCCGTGGCATTGGAAACAGTTCCCAGAAAGCACCGGCCGGATGTCCCGGTTGAAATCGATCTCCACCGCCCCCGGCCTGGCCAAGCCGACAGCCAACGCGCCGGCCAAGCCGGTCGCCTTGGCCAAGCGGCAATAATTCAACGGAATGAATGGACTCACAATAAAGACGACTCAAATCCTCCAACCCAGCGACATACCAGGCAAGCCTAATTTGGTGGAGCGACCTTCCCGATGAGACCGCACCTCAAACCTCAACTGAAGCGAGTTGGAAAATGATTAAGCCTCAACCGTCAGCGAGAACCTCTGGATGGCGTTGCGACCGGACTTGCGGAACGGACGTGGCATCGGCTGGGCGATGCCGTTGAGGTCAATGGTCCGGCTGCGCACATCGTAACTGCCGGGGGCAATCTCCTTCAGCAACATGGCCCAGTGGACAAGCGTGTAGCGCATAGGCCAATGTTTCGGTCGGCCGTTCCTGTCAAAAAACCGCACGTTGTCCGGGAGCCTGCCGCCCGGCAGATCACCACCCCAACGGGTGGGCGGCGGCAGGATCGTCGCGTCCCGCCACGGCGCCTTGGTGAAGTACGGATCGTCCTCAGGCCACTTGTTGTCCTTCGGGTTGATCCAGATCTGCACCTTGCTCAAACCGCCCACGCCGACCTGTGCCCATCCGGTTACCGGGATCGGCTCGCCGGCCTTTGCCTTTTCCGGATTGAAGTGAAACCGACTCATGGTTTTCATCCAGCTATCGATGTCGTTGTTGCCGCCGGCATAGGTGTCGTTGGCCTGGTAATTGTTGGTGAGCACAACGCTCTTGAGCCACTTGACCGACTTGAAGCCGTAGGCATCGGGCACCAGCATCCGCACCGGGCCACCCCGTTTGCCGGTGATCCATTGGCCGTTGAGCTTGTAACAGAGGATCACCGGGTTGTCGCCCGGCGGATCCTCAAGCACGCGGCCGATCGGCAGTGAGCTCCGAAACATCTGCTTGGGATCTTCGTTGTGGTGGCCGTAATAGAACAGGCGTCGAATGTTCGACGTCGGTTTGGTGGCCCAAATGACGTCGCGGAGCGGCACGCCCTCCCACAAACCCATGCCCAGCAGTTCACTCATATTGTTGCAGGTCATGACCTTGAGAAACCGCACCGCATGTTTCTCGGCGAGCTTCATGAGCCCGTTGAAATCCAGCGCGTTGCCCTTCGCCCTCGATAGCGGGTTGCCCATCTGCGGATTGCTCTCGGGATCCGGCACGACATCGAGCTTCCAGGTTTCCCTTTCCAAGCCGACCTCAAGGCGCTTGGCCAAGGGGAGTTTGTACGGCAAGGGATCGCCACGCTCAACCGTGTCGAAATCATCCTGCGGCGTAAAATACTCGAGGTCAGCTGTTGCATCGGCGAGGATGGATTCATCCGAATCCCCCCACACATGCTGTGCTTTCAACGCGGCGAAACCAACCGCTCCCAGTTGCAGGAAGTAGCGCCGCGTCACGTTGAGGTGTTGCTGATGGAGTTTGCTTGAGAGATACATTGAACGCGACAGATTGTGTCCCCAACACTTATAGACAATCAAGAAAACGCTTGGCTAAATAACGGACTCGCGGGCTCGTCCATCCAGCCGCCTCTTGCCTGCCGAACTTGTTTTTGAAGGATTGGGTTTGTTAATTCTCACCCATTTTTCTAGGTTTCCCAGCCAGTAGTCCTATGAAGTCACTCCTACTCACAACCACCTCAGCCTTGCTGCTGACGGGATGTGCGACTCCAGTCCCAACAGCCATTTCAACGCCCGGGACACCCATTTGGGCTGCTGCCGAGGCAGGGAACAGGGAAGTCGTCCTACGGCACCTGGTGGCTGGTACCGATACCAACACCAGGGACGGACAGTACGGCGCATCGTCCCTGCATTGGGCGGCGTGGTGCGGCCACTCGGATATCGTGGAACTGCTCATCGCAACCAAAGCAAACGTGAACGCGGTGAACTCCGACAACGAAACGCCACTCGATTGCGCTAAAAACTTCTCCCAAAACGAAATCGTCGCGCTCCTCCGCAAGCACGGCGGCAAAACAGCCGCAGAATTAAGGGACGAAAAATCAAAATGAATAATGGGCTGATGTTTCCTTGTAGCGCGACACTCAGGGCAATCCTGTTGATTGGCGTTGTTCAAGGTGTCCCGGTGCAGTTCACTGCAACGGAGCAAACCGGTTCACCCGCAATTGTCGATGGGGGGAAATTGGCCAAACAGCCCACGGATAATACCAAAGCCGAACCCCGGATCACCCGGATAAACCGAAGGATTCACGCCTTTTACTATCCTTGGTTTGGGAATCCAGAGACCGATGGCGCTTACGATCACTGGAATCATGCCGTCTCCGCACGGAGTGGTCCCCCCAAATCATACCCAGGCGGTGAGAACATCGGGGCCAATTTCTATCCCGCCCTGGGTTGTTACAGCGTGAATGACCCTGCCACGCTCCGGAAACACATGAGGCAGCTCAGGCAGGCAGGGGTCGGAACCATCTGCGTGTCCTGGTGGGGGAAAAATTCGTTCACGGACCGCACGCTGCCTGCGCTTTTCGATGCGGCGCAAAAGGAAGGCATCCGGATTAATTTTCACATAGAACCCCACATTGGCCCAGGCGGCCGCAATCCGGGCACAGTCCGTGAAGCCATCACCTACCTGTTGAACCGTCATGGCTCCCATCCCGCCCTTTACCGGGACAGCAGGCGAGGGAATCGCACCATGTTTTATCTCTATGATTCCTACCTGACGAAGCCCAAGGACTGGGCCACGGTTTTTTCTCCCAACGGAGCGCAAACGATTCGGGGAACTCAATACGATTCAATCATCATCGGCCTATGGGTTAAGGAAAAGGAGGGTGAATTTTTCTTGAAGGGACATTTTGACGGTTTTTACACCTACTTTGCCATAGATGGATTCACCTACGGCTCGACCCCGGCCAACTGGAAATCCTTGGCCTCTTGGGCAAAAAAAAATGACAAACTGTTTATCCCCTGCGTGGCGCCCGGTTACGATGACACCCGGATTCGACCCTGGAACGGACGCAACACGAGGGGCCGAGAGAATGGCTCGTATTACGATCGCGAATTTGAGGCAGCCATCAAGGTTGAGCCCGACATGATCGGGATCACCTCATTCAACGAATGGCATGAAGGAACACAAATTGAACCGGCGATACCCAAACGGATTGATGGCTACAAATACAAGAATTACCTACCCCGGAATCCCAACTGGTACCTCGAGCGAACCGCGCATTGGGTGGGACGGTTTTAGTAAAAGGCGAAGCGCTTGGCCAAGCTCACGTCCATTGCACATTACCGTTTGACAGCATTGGGCGAGTTGGTACGTTCACCCGACAACTCGCACTTCAAAATGAAACCAAAATCAAACCAGGCATTCACACTGATTGAACTTTTGGTGGTCATTGCCATCATTGCCATCCTGGCGGCGTTGCTGCTGCCGGCCCTGGCCAAGGCGAAGGGAAAGGCCAGGCAGACCCAGTGCCTCGGCAACATGAAACAGATCGGCATCGCGCTGGTGCTTTACGAGAACGACTTCGAGAAATACCCGCCCAAGGCGTCGCAGGTGCCCGACTTCATGAACAAGCGCAACTCCTACTGGCGCAACAACTGCCTGTACGCCATCGCGCCCTACCTCCAAAGACAAGATCGACCCAGCACCGAGGTGTACACGTGCCCGGATGCGAAAAAACCGGGTGACGCCTCGGACGCCACCAAAACCAGTGCCACCAGTTACCTGCCCAACGGCGTCGTAATGGACATGTCGATGGACCGCGTACTCAACCCTTCCGAGGTGGCAATCATTCAGGAAACCGTTCGGCTCGTGAGCTACACGGCATTGCGCCCCTCCTACGGCCCATCGTTCGGTGGCTGCGGCAAGGGCTTATACACTTACTGGCATCACTCAAGAGGCCCTAAATCAGACTGGTACGCCTCGGTGCATTTTAGGGGCGGGAACCTCGTCATGTCCGACGGCCATGCCGAGTATCGCAAGGCATCCGCGCTGCGCGCCAAACACTTCGGTCTGACGGACGGCCCCTCGGGAAAAACTGAGGATACCCAGTCCGCCCCTGATAACGCCTGCTACAAGCCCGCCTTCGGATATTGACGGTGGAGAATGCCAAGCAACATTTTCTCTCCGCTTGGCCTAGCACTTAGCTGCCGGAGGCAGTTCGCAAACGGACGGCCCGAGCTAAATGAGCCTTTTTCTCAACGGAACTACCCGGTTGATCTTCATGATCAGCTCTTGGGAGCAATCAAGTAATGATTCGCATAACGGTCGCAACAGCGAGTCCTTATGGATTCACGGTCGCCAAGCCATGGTTCACCTGAAAACCGGTCCGCGTCGAGATGTCCCATTTGGTAGCGACTGCGTCCTTTGCATATGATGTCAGCCAGAAGAAAACCCACCGAGGTGCTCTGGAATACACCACGGCCGTTGAACCCGGTGCAGTAGTAAAGTCCCTCGACATCGTGCACCGGACCGCAGAGTGCATGGCCATCGGGAGTGAAAGTCATGATGCCCGTTGTAATACTCATGGGTGTTCGTTCGTTGATGAATGGGAATCGCTGCGATGCGGCCTCGATCAGCAGGGCCACATTGAGGTTGTCCCTTTGAATCCGAATTTCCGACATTTGAAAATCCTCAGGCAGTGCTTCCATGCTGTATTCAACAGGCTCTTGTTCATACGAACCAACCAGTAGCCCACCCATCTCAGGTCTCGAGTAAATGCGGTTGGCCCTGTCCCTAATGGCCGCATCCGTGGGAGAAATCTGCACCCCAGGAACCGGCTCCGTGACCAGGTAGTAATGTCCCAGCGTCGCGGTCGCCATGGGAGTCTGCGTCAACTCCGCAACCAGATAGGACCACGGACCGGCCGCGTTAACCACAACTGGAGCAAAGAAGGATGCACCGGCTGTTTGAACGCCCTTGACCCTACCTCCCGACATCATGATGTCCTCCACGCGTGTCTGGGACAAGAAGGTGGCCCCGGCATCCCGCGCAATCCTGATGTAGCCGTTCAACAGTTCGCTGGGCGCGAAATGCCCGTCGGTCGGACAGTAACAAAACTCGATCAGGTCGTCGGTTCGCATGCAAGGCAACCGACTTTTGGCGAACTCCCTGTCCACAAGATCGATGTCGAACCCGATGGTTTTTCCCGATTCAACAAAGTCCCTCAACTCCCCTGCACGATCCTCGGTGGCGGCGACGTGAAGCGATCCCGTCCTGGTGAAGATTTTCTCGTTGAGTTTCCTCTCCATCTCACCAACCACCTCAATGCCCTCCATGAGAAGTCGTGTTTCGCTCGGATTGCTCCGCAACTGAGCTCCCAAACCGGCTGCCTGTCCGGTTGATCCGGAACCAAACTGGGCCTTGTCCAATACAAGGACACTCCTGCCCTGAAGCGAAAGCTGCATTGCGGTGCTGCAACCCGATGCGCCACCACCAATGATAATCACGTCAAAAGC
>MPMB02097247.1_pt1 | contig 34174 bp, 31 predicted proteins | sample 1617371 | NCBI WGS metagenome assembly MPMB02 (sample SAMN05944808, study PRJNA350692) | marine metagenome | biome: marine; feature: ODZ; material: water; isolation source: 300 m water sample filtered on 0.2 um supor filter | place: Pacific Ocean | collected 2012-04-08 | depth 300m m
CAACCTGATGCGCGAACTGGAAAAACTGCACCGGGTGATCGGCGACAAAGTCGACGGCGCGCCGCATGAAACACTGCTTGTGATCGATGCCTCCATCGGGATGAACGCCCTGAACCAGGCGCGGGAGTTCAACAAGTCGGTACCACTGACCGGGCTGGTCATCACCAAGCTCGATGGCACGTCCAAGGGCGGGATGGTGGTGGCCATCCAGCACGAGCTGGATTTACCGGTCAAGTTCATCGGACTGGGTGAACAACCGGACGACCTTCGGCCCTTCTCCACGGCTGATTACGCCCGGGCACTTTTTTTTGAAGAGTAAATGACCGTTTTGCGTTCGCTTTGCCCGGAGCACTTGACCTGCGAAGATTTAACGACAACCCTTTGCTGCAGGCCGCCCCGGTAGCTCAACTGGATAGAGCAACGGATTTCTAATCCGTAGGTTGTGGGTTCAAGTCCCGCCCGGGGTACCACTTGTTTTTCACGCCCCCCCCTTTGCAGCCACGCCTTGGTATTGGAAAACGGCGTCCTTTGTGAACACGGCCCTATCGATCAACTGCTAAAGAATCCCGCTTCCCAAATTCTCCAGTCCTTTCTCGACCAATGGCCAGCGAAGCGGAACTTGCCCCATACTTGAGGCTCGTTACACTGTCCTCACCCATGAGTGATCACAACGCTATTCTCGAGGCCAAGCTGAAAGTCATCGACGAAACCCATCGTTGTGTTGCCGGTAAAACCGCGCTGATTGTCATCGACATGCAGCATGGGTTCATTGACGAGGGCGCCTCACTGGAGGTGGCCGCCGCGCAGCATATCATCCCCATTATCTCCGGGCTGATTGATGCTTGCCGATCGAAAGGTGCGCCGGTGATTTTCACGGAGTTTGTGTATGCGGACAACGTGCCGTGCCTGCGCGGTGATCCTTTCGGCATCGAGCACCTGCCGAGCGAGAGCTCGCCCGGTTTTGGCAGCAAATCGAGCAACTGCCTGATCGGCCACAACGCCGGAACAGGAGTGGAGTCTGCGGAAACGATTGAAGAACTCAAGCCGCGTCCGGAGGAACTCATCATTCGCGGGCATACCTACGACAAATTTTATGGCACACCGCTGGATCTTGCCCTGCGCAGCCAGGGAATAACGCACCTACTGATGACCGGCATCACCACCGACGTGTGCGTCAACTCCACCCTCATTGCCGCCACCCAGCGCAACTATCGGGTTACTGCCATCACCGATGGCTGCGCCTCACCCTGGCCGGAGTTGCACGAGGCCTGTTTTAAGATCTGGCAGCCCAAATTTGCGCGGCTAAAAACTGCAGCTGAGGTGTTGGAAGAATTCGAGGTCCTGTAGGGCAAAATTCCTCTGAAGCGATTAGTTATGCCAACATTTTTGTTACCACCTCGCCGCTGACGTTGGTTAGTCGAGCGTCGAATGCACAGGGACAAATGCGAGACGCAAAAAACAGTTTGCTGCTTTGAGCGATGAGCTACATCGATGGCAAATCCTACCAGATGGATTTTAGTTCGTGGGCTTCCAGTTTGACAAGTTTCGCCTTGCCTCCCTGGGCTACGACCGAGACTTCTGTTGTGTCCTGTTTTGCGGGTCCCGATCCACTGATGAAAACCCGGCCATCGTTGCCGACAATCTCGGTCAGCGAACGGTCTGCCAGAACCTGTATGCTGATCTTGCCATCCGCCGGTTTGAGCGGCGAGCCGTTCAGCTTTTGACCATTCACGTCATACTTGATGGTTCGACCGGGCAAGTTGAGGACAATGGCCTTGGCGACACCCAGCTCTACGGTCAGGCGCACGTCGAGGAGATCGCTACCCACGGCCATGGTGACCGGTTTGTCGGCGGCGAGTTCCTGGGCCCGAGCCTGGTTGCTCTTGGCACGCAGGTTCTCGATTTCCTTGATCGGTTTGGCGTACATGCGGACACCATCCTCCGTCTGGCGCAAGGTCAGGCGGTGGGGAAAGCTGAAGTGCTGGTTGTACGGCCCCGGGGCACCGATGCGCAACCAGCCCATCTGGATTTTGCGCCCGTCGGGCGGATTATCGAAGGTCTGGGAGGCATAATAAGGGCCCCAGTGCACCTGGTGCTTCTCCTTGTGCTCGGGGGTGAAGACCTTGCCGTCGAACTGTCCAACCTGGTATTTGGCATCGGCCGCGTAAACCACCCAGCGGGTGTTCTTCTTGTCGCCGTCGACCGGTAGTTCGAAGAGCTCGGTGCACTCGTAGTAGCCCGGCAGGTGGCTTTGCTCGGTCCATTCCTTCATGTCGGTCGAGGTGTAGAAGGCGGCGTTTCTGCCGTGTTCCTTGTTCTGGTCAAACACGGTCATGACCCAGTGGCCACCCAGTTTCCTGGCTGCATCATCGAGGGGCCTATCCTTTTTATCGTATTCGTACCAGGTTACCTTCGGGTCACGCCCGCCATGTTTCACCACGGGGTTCTTCTCGTAGTAGGTGAAGGTGTCTCCGTTATCGTTGCTGTAGGCGATGCATTCGCCGCATCCGGTGTCGGTGAAGAAGGCGACTAAAGTGTTCTTGCCCCAACCGGCTGTGTTTTTCTTGTCCACCGTGGCGCTGCCGGAGAAGCAGTCGCGCACTGCCATGGTTTTCGGAAAGAGCTTGTTCGGTTGCTGCTCCCAGTACAGGAGATCCTTGCTCGTGGCGTGCCCCCAGGTCATGTTGCCCCATGGGAGCGCCACTGGGTTGTGCTGAAAGAAGAAGTGCCAGGTGCCTTCATGGTAGACCATCCCGTTGGGATCGTTGTTCCAACCCACTTTCTGGGTGAAGTGGAACTGGGGACGATAAGGCTCTTTGTAGAAGTTCTCCTCGCCCGGTATGACGTCGGACTGCTTGACTAAGGCAAAACCGTCTTCTGTGGCCTTGCTCGCCACCACACGAGCTTTCTTGCCCTTGTAGCTCTCTATGGTGAAGTAGGCGTACCAGTTGGTCGATTCGGCAGAAGGTGCGATGCTAAGGCCATAGCGACGCACTTCCTCGTCGTCCACAAAAAGCTGTATCTGCCCACCTTTGCCCCCACTGTCCTGAATAGGTATGACGAGGTACTTGTTCTCGACCGTGAATTCCTTCTCATTGTTGCCGAATTTGGGAATTTTGGGCTTGGTATCGGTTTGGACGATATGATCCACATTGACGTGCCCCCAGCCACCGGTCTCGGCATCCACGATCTGCAGCGTGACCGTTTTGCCTTTGAATTTCTTTACGTCCCAAACGCCGGGCTGCAGCGTCTCGCTACCGCCGGGCTGGTTGTTGGTACCGGTGACACTACGGACTGTTTTCCCGTCCAGCAAGAGGTTCATGCAGGTCTTGCCTCTATGCCCCCCTCCCCCGACGAGAAAGCTCAGGTAGTTACGTTCTACTTTAATCGATGGAGAAGTCAGGGTGCCAACCGTGCGATCGTGGTTGAAAAAGCTGTTCACGAGACGTTTGCCCTTGTAGCCGCTGACGTGCATCTGCCCTGGCAAGGTCCCCTTCGCCGGCCCGGGACCAAAGGCTTCGCCCTCCACCTTCCAGTCGCCGTAGGTTTCAGCCTCGAAATCGGCGATCAAAAGATCGGGGCGTGGTTTATCTTGCTGGGCCCAAACAAGGGAACCGGTTGTTACCAAGGCCGTAAATACCGTTTTGATATGGGTTTTCAGATTCACAGTAAGTTTCCTTTCTTCGGAGCTAAAGTGCTAATGACGGCTGCTGCGTTGACATATTCACAACAGATTACCAGCTTGTTTAACAACGGTCAACTGCTGCGACTCCCCACACCCCGCCAATAGCACGGCTGCGATTGTTGTGATTACCTGTTGTTTCATTTTCGTTTAGCTTTCAATTCTTTACCTGTCTTGGTGCTGTGTATATGGAGGAGGTTGACGGTTCACCGTGCCGTACGCAAATCCAGAAGACTCTTGTTCCGAACATAGCTTAAAGCACCTTGATCTGGATTTGATTGCAGCCGTATTGCTCATCTGATTCCAACGTGCCGGTTTATACTTTTTTCACCAGGAAATCCCCGATGGCAAGGTATTGGAGGTCGCTGCCAAAAAACATCTCCAGGGCGTCTTCCGGAGAGCAGACCATCGGCTCGCCGCGACGGTTAAGTGAGGTGTTAAGCAGCATCGGAATACCAGTCCGAGCCTCGAATTTTTTCAGCAGCTCATGGTAGCGCGGATTCGAGTTCTGAGTGACAATTTGCGGCCGTACGGTGCCGTCCTCGTGGACAATCTCCGGCACGCGCGGCTTCCAATGGTCAGCCACGTCAAAAGTGAAAGTCATGTAGGGGGAGGGATGTTTGGTTTGTAGGAAGTCGCAGGCCACGGTGTCGAGGATGGATGGACAAAAGGGACGCCAACGCTCTCGGTATTTGATCTGGGTGTTGATGGTATCGGCTGTGCCGTGAATGCCAGGATGGCCGAGGATGCTGCGGTTACCCAGGGCGCGCGGGCCGAACTCCATCCTACCTTGGAACCATGAGACTACCTCACCCCGGGAGAGCAATTCGCTGACGGTGTCGGTGATGGAATCGCATCGCTCGTACCGGACGTCCCGCGTGTCAAGCATTCGGCGAATCTCATCATTGGAATACTCGGGGCCAAGATAGGCGTGCTGCATTGGCAGAACTTTGTCACCCAGTTGGTGAGCCGCATGGGTGGCCGCCCCAAGCGCGGAACCAGCATCGCTGGCTGCCGGCTGCACGAACAATTCACCCCCTATCGGGTCGAGGTATTCAACAATTCGCTGGTTGGCCTTGACGTTGAGCGCCACGCCACCGGCATAGGCGAGCCGACGGGTACTGCTGATGAGGTCCCCGAGATAGTGCCGAATCAGCGCAAGGAGCACCTCCTCGAGTTGACGCTGGACCGCGGCAGCAATGTGGATATAGGGCTCATCTTTGTCATCGCCGCTGCGTGGCAACCCCCAGTGGTCGATCAATTTTTGTGAAAAATAGGTTCCTTGGCCGGTGTCGCGTTTGTGGCGGCGGATGCCGATGCAGTTTGCCAGTTGGGTGTTGACTCGGAAGCCGCGCTCATCCCAGTCCATGAGCTGCGACACATCAGAGCGCTGCGGATCGCCATAGGGGGCCATGCCCATGACCTTGAATTCTCCGTCCAGCATCTCAAAGCCCAGAAACTCAGTGACAGCTCCGTAGAGTCCCCCCAGTGAGTCGGGCATGTAAAACTCCTTGATGCAATGAATTTCCCCGCCCCGGCCGTGTCCGAACCAAGTGGTGGCGTATTCGCCATTGCCGTCCACACTCAGGATGGCGGAGTCGCGATATCCAGAAAGATGATAGGCACTGGAGGCGTGTGCCAGATGATGCTCCACGGGAAAAAAACGGATTTTATCCGGGTTGATGCCGAGTCGTTTTAGCGCAGCGAAGAGTTGATGGCGAAACCGGCGAAACCGGCGGTTGCCGTTGAAAATGGCTGTCAGCGCGCGGTCGGGCGCATACCAGTGGCGTCGAGCGAAATGCCAGCGGCCGGGATGAAAAAAAGCAAGCGGAGCAAAGGGGATGGCAACAGCATCGACATCGGACGGCTTGAGCCCGGCGTGCTCAAGGCAGAACCTCGCCGCCTCGCTAGCCTGCCTCCCCTTGGCGTGTTTGTCCCGGATCAACCTCTCCTCCTCAACTGCGGCGACAACTCGCCCATCGACGACCAACGCCGCCGCCGGGTCGTGACCGACGCATCCTCCCATTCCCAAGACGTTCATTTCAAAACCAATACCATTGATTGGCTAATGGCCCGTATGAGCTTGAATGCGAACTCCTTGCTGTGAGCAGTTCGACGATTTCCTTGTGAACAAGACGAGTCGCATAATTCAAAGGAGTCAATCCACTTACATCCTCATCACCCACATCCACGCCTTTACTCAATTCCGCTTGGACACCAGCAAGATCTCCATTCTCGGCAGCATCGTGAATCGGGTCTGCGAAGGCAGTTGTGACCAGTAGTAGGTAATCGTCAGCGTCGTGATTAACTTTTTCATCGGTCAAACAGAAATCCAACCATTCATAATCGGTTTAAAGCACCGCCAAAACTGTCTGAAGCAAAACAATTACTGCAATGCACACCCAACCAATAGCACAACTGGGGTACCATCCAAACACCTCACTAAAACCGGCACGTCGAGCTTCAGTGGGTCATCGCGTAGATGAGAATGTTGATACCCATCGGGTACGACTTGGGCTCGGAGAAATGTTTAAAATACCAAGGGGTCGCCCCCTCCTCCTCCCAGCCGTCGCCGACATCGGTGTTGTGGCAGGCAACGCCCATCATGCGGTTCTTCTTGTCAAAGTAGGCGTAATAATGAGGCAAGGGCGGCAGGGTCTCGTACTGTTTTCTCTCCCAAGTAACTCCGCTTTCCAAGGCCTGTTGCGCCGTGGCGAACCGATGACTCACGTACCAGTCCTCACTCGGAACCTGCGGCTTTTCATTTAACGGAAAGACATGGTTGAAAAGCGGATGATCAACGGCCAAATCGACCGGTTCAATATTGGGTAATACCCGTTTCATTTCACGGTAAAACGTCTCCCACTCCGATTCGCTCCAAAAATCATCTGCCATGAAAAAGCCGCCGTTGAGCAGGTAATCGCGAAAGCCCTTGACCTCATCCTCGCCAAGGGACATGGAACGCGGATCGGTGATGTAGACAAACGGATGCTCATTCAGCAAATCCCCTGTGAACTCGACAAGCGTGCCATCCGGGTCGGCCTTGATGGCGGTGAGCTGCTCGATGCGAAAGGAAAAATTCAGGTCTGCATCGGGATAATCCACCCGCCACCCGCCGCCGAACCCCCGGCCATAGCCGGAGTATTGCACCCGGGCAAAGGTGAACTTGTCATGCGGCAACTCAGCATCGTTTTCCCAATCCGGCACGCCGGCACGGCCACCCCGGCCGCCGCCGAATCCGCCGCGACCACTACGGCCTCCGGGATCACGGGTCCACTGCGCCACAGCTGCTGCTCCCAGCAGAGCCACAGCCAGCATCGACAAAACGATTTTTTGTGCCCGGTTTTTCAAGAGTCCCGCTTGGTTAAGCGCCTGGCCTGACCAAGTTGCCATACGCCGCAGGTCACGAATTAGTTACGGTTTGCCCTCAAAAAGCAAGCCAAGCGAATGATCCCCAACATGTTCAGGTGGCCGGAATACAGCGCTGAAACAGCATAGCCAAACCAAAAAGCAGGAAGAACACCATGCCGGTTTGCATATCCTGATTTGCTGCCAACAAAAAATCGAGAAGCACAATGCCCGCCAGCAAACCGGATACCGTCCGGCCGTATTGTGGCATGATTGACTTGAACGTGAACAGCAGGCTGCGAACAATCCAAAGAGCATAAAGGCATGCGGCGAAGATTAACCCGCTCCAAGCCACCTCCACCCCGCCGGGTAAACATGCTGATGCAATCGCAAGCAGCAAAGGCAAGGCAAGCAACCAGGCAGGCCAGGAATTGACCCGGCCACCCGTAGCCTCTCGACGGGCAATGTTGCTGAGGCCCACGACATAGCCGCACAACGCAACCGCCCCGAGGATGACTGGCAAGGTAACGCAGCCAACAGCGACGGCCCCAGCCAGCAGGTACAGAAGAAAACGGCACAAGCCCATGATGAGCGGCGACCAGATGATTCGCTTGTGAAGCCAGTCGTACCAAAGAATGCCTCCAGCCAAGCCCAGCGCGAAGAGTGCCGCAATGGAGTTGATCCAAACGACACAGCCAAGACCAAGCGCCATCTGGACGCTCCCCAAAATCCAGACTGCCCTAGCGCTGATGGCGCCGCTGGGGATGGGGCGCTCAGTTCGATGTTCCCGATCAAACCGTTCATCGAAAGCGTCATTGAGAAACATTCCGGCGAGATAGAGCAACGTCGCCCCACCGGCAAGCCAGACGAAACGTACCTGATCCGCGGACTCGACCAGCGCGCCGTCGGCCAACAACCAAGCGGCGAGGCAGTTCGACCACACCGTGGGAAGGTTGGAAACCCGGCCCAGCATCAGTATGGCCTTCAAACAACCGTAGGATGAATCGCGCTTCGGGCGCATGTCAGTCAGCTGAGGTAATCCCCTGCTCTGCCAACTTAGTCAAGGTCCAGTCGTACTCGCCGACGAGTTGATCGACGACGTCGCGCTGTTTCATCTCGTCGGGCAACACTTCCCACGTGTACGTCTCCATTTCGATGTGCGAACAGAGCGCCGGGTTGGCGCCGAGCACACCGATGGCTTGCTGCAGCTGGTCTGCCGTGGTGTCGAACAACACCGTCGGCGGGCAGTGCAGCGGGACGTGAAAATGAATCCGCCACTCGGTGTCGCCAGCTGTCTCGCTGCGCGCGGCGGCGGCCAACGCGTCCGGCAAATCGCGATACCGCGTGAGCGCACTGTCCGCGCTCCTAGCCACGACTTGATGAAAATAAATGTCCTCCGCGAAGCCGGCCAAGCCGTCAAGCGTCTCGGCGCTTGGCTGCACCTTGAGCGCGGAACTGAAATGCAGCTTGCTGATGCGAATGCCCTCGGCAGCCAACGAGTCAAGCGCGGCGGCAGCCTCCTCGAACTCGACGGCCAGATGGCAGGTGTCGTAGTTAATCCCCAAGCGCTTGGCCAACCGATCGTCACCGGGCCGGTCGTCGCGCAGTTGCCGGTAAAACTGGATCATCTCCTCAGTCGTTTCCAGATAACACAACGGCTCTGGCTCGAGGCCGAGGTGCAGATCCTTGCCGGTCTTCTCGCTGAGCACGTCGATGTGCTCGACCACTTCCCAAACGTTGCGCCGCATGGCCTCGACCTGCTCGTCACCGGTGATGAATTCCTTGAACGAGCATGGCACGGTGCTGACGCTGCCACCCGCATCCGCCGGGGCAAGCTCGGCTAGGATATCGAACAGCCGCCTGGTGTATTCCACGCGCTCCGGAGTCGTCCAGTCCGGCTGATAAACCTGCTCCTTGATGCGTTTCCCGTGAAAATCGCCATGCGGGAAGCCGTTGATGGTGAAGATGTAACAGTTGTTTTCGTCGAGCCAGGCGCGAAAGCGTTCAAGCTCGCCCGCTTGGCCAAGCTGGCGGGAGGCAGCATCGCCCAACCGCAGGCCGATCGCATAAGGCCTACCCGCACCAACGCGGTCCCGCACGCGGAGCGTATGCTCGTTTAGCGACCGGAACGTCTCCGGCCAGTCGCCACCGCGATGGACGTTTGTGCAGTAGGCCAGATGGATGCCGTGGCTAAGCCTCATGTGCGCTTGGCCAAGCTCAAAGCCCCAGGGGCCTGATGAAGCGCGGGCTCTGGCTCATGAACTCGATCGGGTTTTGATAAACCACCTTGTCGATATACTGGGCATCATTGCCACGACGTTTCATTTCCTGCGCAGCCTGCGGCACGGCCAACGGCACACTGATGCCCCAGTCGCACGCGCTGTTCATCCAGATGCGCTCGTTTCCGTACACCTCTAGAATGTCAATCGCGCGGTTGGCAGTACACTTGGTCTCGGGGTACAGGGTCATGCCGGCCCAGAACCCGTCATCGAGCACCATTCCCACCGTATGCTCCTCGACATGGTCGATGATGCAACGCTCCGGCCGAATGCGGCTGTCGCTTTTGAGCACGTCCAGAATCAGCCGTGTGCCCTTGCGCTTGTCCTCGAGGTGCGGCGTGTGGACGAGGATCAACTGATCGTTGCTCCCCGCCAGGTCGACGTGCTTCTCGAGCACGGTCATCTCGTTGCGGCTGTTTTTGTTCAGGCCGATCTCGCCGATGCCAAGCACGTTCGGGCTGTCCATGAATTCCGGGATGATTGCCAGCACCTCGTCGGCCAACGTGAGGTCCTCCGACTCCTTCGGGTTGATGCAAAGCCAGGTGTAGTGCGGCAGGCCAAATATCGAGGCTCTTCGCGGCTCGTGCTGCGTGAGTTGGCAAAAGTAGTCGTAAAAGCCCTGCGCCGAACTGCGGTCGAACCCCGCCCAGAACGCTGGCTCGCACACCGCCTGACAGCCGGCCATGGCCATGGCCCGGTAATCGTCCGTCGTGCGGCTGACCATGTGGCCGTGTGGCTCAATGTAGCGCATCGTCCTGTTCGGTCAGTCTTCGTCCGCGCCGGGCCAGGCACCGCAGGCGGCCTTGGTGGTCGCTGCAGGGATAGGTTCGTCCGTAGGATCGCTGAAGGCCAAGAGTACCTTCTCGGCTCGGTCCGGTTGCCCACTCTCCAGCGCCTTCAGCGCCTCGCGGTAGGCGTTGTATCGAAAATCCGTCTCGCCGCCAGCGCGGTCCACGCGATCCATAAACGCCGCGATGTCGATCAGCCTCGCCCGGGCGTCCAAAAAATAAAGGTCGAGGATGTTTTTTTGGTCAGCCATTTTTCAGTGTAAAGGAGGGAAATAAACACCCGAATCGACTCGTTGGCAATCTATTGCTGATCGGCAGTTGAGCTGGGCTTCATCACCCGCCAAATGCCAGCGGCGATACTGCCCAGGATGCAGTGTGTCACGGCGCTGACAGCACATGGCACGGCGACGAGCGGCAGAGCCGCGAAATGCTTCGTGGCCAAGGCGGTGCCTAGGCCGCTGTTCTGCATACCCACCTCGATCGATACCGTGCGGCTCGATTGCTCGTCGAACCTCATCAACCTAGCCAATCCGTACCCCAGCCCAAAGCCGCCGACGTGCAGCATCAGCACCGAGGCGACCAGCGTTTGCCAGTTCCCGAGGATGGAGTCACGGTTTTGAGAAAGGATGTAACCGACGATCAAGATGATAACGAGCACTGATACGAACGGAGAGACAGCGGCTATCCGCTTGGATACCTTACCGAAAAAGTGGTTAATCGCGATCCCGACAGCGACCGGTAGGATGACGATGACCAATATACTCTGCAACAGGCCAAGAGCATCCACCGGCACCTGTTCGCTCACGTAAAACTTGGTGAGCAGAGGGGTCAGCACAACGGCCATCGTCGTAGAAATGGCGGTCATGCTGACGGATAGTGCTACATTTGCCCGGGCGAGAAACGCGACGACGTTCGAAGCGGTCCCGCCGGGGCAACTGGCAACCAGCACCAAGCCGACGGCCATGTCCAGGGGCAATTCCATCAAGTGACCGATGCCCCACCCGAGTATTGGCATCACGGTGAATTGAAGTGCCACGCCGCCAACCAAGGCGAACGGGATCACGAATACCCGCCGGAAATCGTCGAGGGTCAGCGTTAGCCCCATCCCCAGCATGATGATGCCAAGGCCGATGCGGATCATCGTACCGTTGGGAATATCGCCCTCACCCCACTCGGGATGATCCTCGGTTCCAAACTTGCCGTCAGGCCCTGAGTGCCAATCAAATGCGCTTGGCCAGACAAGCGCTACCACGGCGACAAGCACGGACCAGAGTGGGAATAGGTTGGTCAAGCACCGAAAAAAGGTTTGCACGGCGCAGATAGAGACCGCTTGGCCTGATAGCGGCAATCAAAATTTAGTAAAAATCCCGGCTTCGGCTTGAGTTGCCGGAGGAGCGGGATTAGATTGCCGACATGAAGCGTTTGTTGTTTGGCTTGTTTTTGGGTGCAACCTGCCTTTTGGAACCCACCGTCGCCCTGGCGCAGGGGGCTTCACTGGAGACACGCGCGCTACGGGAGGATTATCGGCGATTACAGAGCCAACTGGCGGATCTTCTCGAGGCGCACAATGCCCTTAAGAGCGAACTCTCCAAGCTCAGCACCGAGGTGCGTCTGCTCCGTGCCCAAGCGGCGACAAAGGATCCCGCCACCGTCACCAGGGCCGACCTGGAGGGGTTGGCCAAGTCGATCCGCGAAATCGACAGCAAGCGCGTTCAGGATAAGAATCTGATTCTCAAGGAGATGCAGGCGTTGCTTCGATCCGCCCCAACAGGGGCTAAGCCGCCCGCCGCGGCGCTCCATCCGGAAAAAGGCTTCGACCACTCCGTCGAAGCCGGCCAGACCATCTCGGCCATCATCGCCGCCTACAACAACAAATTGAAAAGCCAGGGTGTAAAAAAACGAATCACACTTAAGTCGGTACTCGAGGCCAACCCGAACCTGAATCCGCGGACGATACGGATCGGCCAATCGCTTTTCATTCCCGACCCGAGATAACATCGCGCCCGAGCCTGATGGATTTCTTGACAGAGAATTGGAGTACAATCGTCTGGGCGGTTCCCGGGACATGGGTGGTTATTATTCTGGCGGTTTTCTGGGCGCTGCCCAGGATTGACTTTCGCGTCGGTTCCAACGCCGTGGTGATCGAGTGGATGGGCTACGCCCTGCGCCGAATCCCGCTGTCGGACATCAACCGGGTCTCGAAGCGACTCAAGGGGAAGCCAGAGGTTTGGAGGAACACCTTGAGGGGGAACCACCGGATGCTGGTGCTTTACCGAAAAAGCGGCAAGCGGCCGGTGGTGATCACGCCTCACAACCGGTACGTGTTCCGAAATCAACTCGAGGCGAATCTCCAACGGCTGGCTTCCCCGGCCGCCTAGCCGTAGTCCGGTGTGTACGATTTGCGCCGCGACCGGAGCCAGATCTTCAACCCGATGCCCAGCTTGGCCAAGCGATTGATTTTCAACCTCCTCCCGTTCGACTGAAACACATTGTACTGAACAGCTCGAAGCTTCCCCAGCAAGCGCCAGTAGATGCCCCCCATGGCTTCCGAGGCCACGAGCCGCTGCCTTTGCTCCTCCGGAAATGATTCGCGGGCCAGGCGGTAATGCGCCCAAGCGCGTTCGGCGATTTCCTGGGTGGCGTTCGCGTATCCAGCAGAGAAGCGACCGTTCAAAATGTCTTCCTCGGCGACCTCGTGTTTTTCCAGCATCGATTGTGGAAGATAAATCCTGCCCCGTTTGGCATCCTCGGCGACGTCGCGCAGAATGTTCGTCAACTGCAGCGCTTGGCCAAGATTTTCCGCGTAGCGTTCCGCCTCATCGCCGTCACATTTAAAAATTCGGATGCTCAGCAGGCCCACCACCGAGGCGACGCGGTGGCAGTAAAGTTTCAGTTCGTCAAAGTCCCTGTAACGGTTTTTCTCCAAGTCGGACTCCATCCCGACGAGCAACTCGTCAAACAAATAAAAAGGCAGAGCGAATTGGCGGATGAACGGGCGCAACTCGCGGCAAACCTGGAATTGGGGTTCCCCCCACTCGCAGGCTCTGCGGATATCATCCCTCCACTGCTGCAGGCTTGCAGCGCGCTTGGCCGACGGCACGGAATCATCGTCGGCAGCATCGTCGACTTCCCGGCAGAAGGCATAGAGCGTGACCATCGCACGACGCTTGGCCTTGGGAAGCAAGAAAAACGCGGCTGCCAAATTGGAGCCGCTTTTTGCCGTAACCAACTGACTTTGTGATGGTTGGATCACTAATCCGGTTTTGTTTCGTCGTCCTCCGGTGTAGCACTGTTCTTAGGAGGCAGACCGCCGGTTTCAGAGAGGGTCGGATTTCGTTTTCGGTGATCCCGGCGGCGGCGCTTGTGGCGGCGGCGCTTTTTGCGCCGGGTGCCCTCCTCGCCCGGGGCCATCGGCTTGGAAGTTGTCAGACGGGCAGCGCGTCCGCGCTTGGATTGCCTTCCGCCACCAACACTGTGCATCGCTAGGATCACCATGGCGATGATGAGGGCAAGGCCAAGCGCGATGGTGACGATCAGCAACGGCATCTTGATCGAGTCCAGAAAACCGTCGGTATTCGGGTTGCCGGGATTCATTAGGGCCAACAATTGCCCTTGCGTTGTCATTAACAGGTTCATTCGGCGACTGGGTTCCCCTCATCATCCGTGTCAGTCTCTGGGGTAAGCTGCAGGCGTGTCATCCGGTAGCGCAAAGCGTGCCGACTGATGCCCAGTTTCTGCGAGGTTCGGCTAAGGTTCTTGTCATTGCGTGCCAACTCGGTGCGAATTATGTTACTCTCGAATGAAGCAAGCGCCTCCTCAAGTGAAAGCCCCTCATAGGACGAAGCGGAGTCATCCTCCTTTCGCAGGCGCGTCTCGAACCTAAAGTCAGGCAGGTTCATGGGGTGGATCATATCGGAGGTTGAGAGGATCACCGCACGCTCCATCGTGTTTCGCAACTCACGGACATTGCCCGGCCAATGGTGGCTTTCGAGCATGTGACGCACCTCACTAGAGAGCGGCTGAAACTGCTTGTTCATCTTGCGGCCGAACCCCGATAGAAAATGCTCCGCCAACAAGATGACATCCCCGTCACGATCCCGCAGTGGCGAGACTCTCAACTGAACCACGTTCAATCGATGGTAGAGGTCCTCCCTAAAATCGCCGTTCTCAATGGCTTCAATGATGTCCCGGTTGGTCGCCGCAATGATCCGAACATCCACCCGGAGTTCCTCCGTTCCGCCGACGCGGACAAATGTGCCATCCTCGAGAAACCGCAGCAGCTTGGCCTGAAGGGATCGGGACATCTCGCCGATTTCATCCAGGAACAGAGTGCCGCCGTTGGCCTCCTCCACCTGGCCGCTCTTCTGTTTCACCGCGCCGGTGAAGGATCCTTTTTCGTGCCCGAACAATTCGCTCTCGAGCAGCGTCTCCGGGATGGCCGCGCAGTTCAATCGAACGTACGGCTCCTCGCGACGCTGGCTGGAGTGGTGAACGGAACCGGCGATCAGCTCCTTGCCGGTGCCGCTTTCGCCAAGGATCAGAATCGTTGCTTCGGTCGGGCCAACCGTCCGGATCATCTCACGCAGATCCTTCAGGCTTTGGCAGTTCCCGATGATGTCGTCCAGCTGGTAGCCATACGGCAGGCGTGCCTTGAGCTTTTCGTTCTGGCGGATGAGTTCGTGCCGCTCGGCGCAGCGGTTTACGGAGTGCAGCAGTTCCTCCGGCTCGAACGGCTTGGAGAGGTAATCGATGGCCCCGGTCTGGATCGCCTCCACCGCCAGTTTCGGCGTGGCGTAGGCGGTGATCATCAGCACAGGCAGGTCCGGCCAGCGCTCATGCGTTTCGCGGAGAAAATCATAGCCGCTCATCCCCTCGAGCCGCGCGTCAGTGATAACCATGAAATAATCAGACTTCTCAACCACCTTCAATCCATCCTCCGCTGACTCGACGGTGTCCACCTGGTATCCCCGCGACTCAAGAACGGTCTTGAGCGAATCGCGCATATTGCGCTCATCGTCAACGACCAGTAGGCTTTGGTTTCCGTTCATTTCGACTGGAGCCGAATGGCTGTCCTCCCTGGGAAGAATAGATTGAACCGTGTGTATTTTCCAAGTTCCGATTCAATTTTAACAGTACCGCCGTACAATTCGGTGTTGTGGCGGACGATGGCCAGCCCCAGCCCGGTGCCCTTTTCCTTGGTGGAGTGGTACGGCTCGAAGACCGATTCGAGGTTCTCCGTCGGTATGCCTGGGCCGTTGTCCTCGATGACCACCCGGAAGGTGTAGTCGCCCTCATAGCTGGTTTTTATCCGGATTTCGCCGTTGTTGCCCAGCACTTCCCGCGCATTTTGAATGACATTGACGAACACTTCGCTGATGTGCTCGGGCTGGGCCAGCAGCGGAGGCAAGGCAATCCCGTACTCGCGCCGGATGCGGGTGCCGAACTTGCTGCCCCTCGGGAATACCTGCATGATAGCCGCGTCGAGCGTCTCGTTTACGTCGAGCTTGGCCAATCGCCCCTCGACCAATTGGGCATAGCCCATCAGCTTGGTGATGATCTGATCCGCCCGGTTCACCTCCTCACGAATCAGGCCCACCTGGCGCTTGGCCGTTTCGTTTTCATTCGTCGCTTGGCCAAGCGCGAATGCGGCATTGTTGATGATGCCCAGCGGGTTCTTCACCTGGTGCGCGATCTCCGCCGCGAGCCGCCCGGATGCCTGAAGCTGGCTCTGGCGCCGGTCGTACTCGTCCTCCTCGGCCTCCATGCGACGCTGCTTGTCGATCAGCACCTGCAGCCCGTAACCGCAGGCCGTCATCAACATCAGCAACAACGCCCGCAGCATGACCGGCTCGCCCGTGATGTTCTCGAGTTCCTCCTCCGAACGCGCAACCACGATGTCAAACGCACCGGCACAAAGATAGATCACGCTGACGGATAGGTTCGCCACGATCTGCGTCGTGGCGATGGGCATGCTGATCGCGTTGCGAATCTGCAACCCCAGGAACATCCAAAACAGGAAGCTCTCAAAGCCGCCAGTCAGTTCCGTCATCATCGCCAACAGCAACGCGTCGAACAAGCAGATGGAAAATACCACCTCCCGGAGCATCCGCGTTGAAAACTCCTCCATCCGGATGAGCATCACGCCAATGATTACGTTGACGATGAGGCAGAAAACGAAAAACCACTGTATGGTGCGCAACAGCGTCCAGCGCACCCGGTCGGCGTCTATCATCTCGGGCCACTCGATAAAGTAGAGATAAAAAATGAGAACGAGGAAGTAAACCACCTTGACTGGCAGGATGGTGTTGCGCTCCATGAACCGAATACGTGCACGTTGCGAGCCGTCGTCGGGCGCAACGGACTTGAACAACTGGGACAGCCGCCACCAGTCGATCCAAGTCTTGCTGCCCCTTGGGGAAGCCATTTGATCAATCGTCCACCCGCTCCACGCCCAGCAAATTCAGCGCATGGATGGCAATTTCGTCCACGGGCCAGAGCCGCCCGATGCCCTCGTAACCGCACGACAACAGCCCCTTGTCCGGGCCGATAAACTCCGCACCCCGCTCCCTCAGTGTTGCCACATTGGCCTCGGTGGCGGGGTGCCGCCACATCTTGCCGTTCATCGCCGGGGCCACCAGCAACTTGGCCTCGGGCCGCAGCGCCAGCGCCACACAGCCCAGCGCATCGTCTGCCAGGCCGAGGGCCAGCTTGGCAAGGGTGTTGGCCGTGGCCGGGGCCACCAGCAGCAAGTCGGTACGATCGGCGGCTTGGACGTGGGCGACGCCATTCTCCCCCTCGTCGTACAGGCTGGTGATCACGCTCCGGCGAGTAAGCGTCTGAAACGGAAGCGGCTTGACGAACTGCTGCGCATCCCGGGTCAGCACGACATCCACCTCGCACCCGGCCTTGGTCAACAGGCTCGCCAAGTCGATCGCCTTGTGGGCGGCGATCGAGCCACTCACACCCAGCACAATGTTTTTTGGTTTACTCATGGGTCGGAATGGCTTCGCGCTTGGCCAAACGGACGTTCTCGATGATGCCAAGCAACCGGTCGACGTCGACCTCGCGGGTTTGGCTGGTCAGCGAGTGGTCAAATTTTTCGGCCTGATCCATTTCATCCTTCGCGATGGCCAGGCGCCTGGCGATCGCTTCCTCGGAGTCGGTACCCCGGCCGCGAAGCCGCTGCTCCAGTTCCCCGAGGCTTGGCGGGCACAAAAACACAGTGATTAGCGAGCGACTCAATACCGGGTCGGTTGCGGCGCGTTCACGGATGGTTGCCGCGCCTTGCACGTCGATGTTGAGCAGCACGTCGCTTCCCTCGGCGAGCTTGGCACGCAGCTCCGACTTGAGCACGCCGTAATAATTACCGTGCACGACGGCGTTCTCCAGAAACTCACCACCTTCGACCCGGGCGAGGAACTCTTCCTCGTCGAGAAAATAATAGTCCACTCCGTCCAATTCCCCGTCCCTCGGCTTGCGGGTGGTGCAGGTCACCGCGCGGCTTGCGCTTGGCAGCGCGGCGCGGACGTTGTCGCAAAGGGTGCTCTTGCCGGCACCGGATGGTGCGGAAACGACCACCAAAAGCGGCGCGCTGGAAACGGCACTGCTCATTCGACGTTTTGAACCTGCTCGCGGATTTTCTCGAGCTCGGTTTTCAGGGTGACCACTTCCCCGGAAATCACTCCATCGTTTGCCTTGGAGCCTATCGTGTTGATTTCCCGGAACATTTCCTGCGCCAAAAAGTCGAGCTTGCGCCCCACCGGCTGGGTGACGCGGAGGCACTGCTCAAGCTGGGCAAAATGACTGTCAAGCCGGGTCAACTCCTCGGTAATATCCATCCGGTCCGTGTAATAGACCATCTCCCGTAGCAGCCGCTCGTCGTCCGCCCCAGGCGTCTCGACGTTGGCATTGTTCAGCCGCTCAATCAGTCGCTCGCGATGCTGCTTCAGAACCGCCGGAGCGCGCCTGGCCACCCGCCTGGCCACGCGCCTCAGACCGGCCAGGCGCTTGGCCAAGTCCCGGCCCAGGTTTGTCCCCTCTTTCTCGCGCATGGCCTGCAATGCCTCGAGCGCCTGGCCGAGCGCCCGCTTTGCCGGGGCGCGAAACGCCTTGCCATCGAGCGTCGGCTCGGAGGGCTCCAGCACGCCGGGCAAACGCAGCAAAGTCTCCAGCGAAAGATTGTCCGGCATCTTCAGCGACTTGGCCAGCCTGACCAGTTCCCGCCGGTACGCCCTGGCCTGCTCCTCGTTGACAGCGTTCGAAACAGTTCGGCTCGCGCCGGAATGCTGCAGTGCCACCCTGCCGTTGACCCGACCGCGGGAGATGGAGGCGAGGATCATGTCGCGCAATTCCGGCTCGATGGACTCGAGCGCAGGCGGAACCCCCAGCGACACTTCCGCCTGTTTGCGGTTCACAGTGTTCAACTCGACGGTGATATGCACGCCCTTTGCAGCACATTCACCCCGTCCGTAACCGGTCATTGATTTCATCGCTTCAACACCATCCTATCCAAGACTGGTATAGTAGGCATCCACCCGCTCGGCGACGTCGCGGTAGCCGATGTCCCTCTCGTAAATAATCTTGAACTGGTCGATCGACTCCTCCGTGCGTTCCATTGAGTCGAGCACGCAGCCAAGTTGGTAGTGCAAATCCATCTTTTCGTCGTCCATGACCTCCTTCTTCTCGAGCGCCTTTTGCAGAGTGCCGGCGGCCATGTCGTTCATGCCCCGCTTCGCAAAACAACGGCCGATTTGCATCAGCGAGGCAATCTCCCGGTGGGGATTGGCCTGTGCGCGCTGGAAGGACTGGATCGCCAAGGTGACCTCCCCAGCCTCGAGTTGCAGCACGCCCAGGTCGTATCGTAGCGACAGGTCGGATGGATACGTGTCGGACAAGCGCTGAATCTGCGCCATCTCGAACGCCTTGCGCTCGACGCTCAACGCCCCGACCTCACTTTCACCGGCCTGCTCGATCCGCCAGTCATACTGTTGCAGCTTGGTGTCCACGATGGCCCGGTCCACGGCGGCATCAGAGCGCAGGTTGGTCTTGTTGAACCGCTCGTAGTACTCGATGGACCTGTCGTAATTCTTTACGCGGCAATGCAGCTCTGCCAACGAGCGAATGAGCTTTAGGTTGTTCGGCTCATCCCGGAGCCGCTGTTCGTACTCACGGATAAGATTCTCGGCAGTGGACTCCTGCTCCGAGCGGCGATTCTCCTGCTCAAGCAGCACCGCCTCGTCCTCGTCCTTCAGCACCGCACGGTAATCGGCTTCACCGGAAGCCACCTTGTCGTACCCGCCCTCGGCCAGCGTGCGGCTTGCGGTCAGGTTCTTGGAGAGCTGCAGCACCTCCTGGTCGCCGGGATGCGCCCTGGCCAACGTCGCACAGGTTTCCTCCGCCTTGGCCACGTCGCCGTTGCTCACCAAGGCCTGGCAGTATTTCATGGTACTAGCCTTGTTGTCCGGCTGCTGTTTCATAACCAGATCCCAAGCAAACACCGCCGTGCGCGGGAACTCGGCCGCCGTGGCCGCCTCCGCCAGCAGCTTGTTGCCCATCACGCTGTACGGGTCGTCATTCAAAATCTGCTCCGCCACCTCAATGGCCTCGAGCGGATTCTTCTTCAGCGCCAACTGCCCCTTGGGCAGGAGTGACGAGGAGGTCGTCTTACCGAACATCCGAAAAAAACCACTCTTCTTGCCGGAGCGCTTGAACTGGTTAAGCCGGAGCGCTTCGCGGCACTCGAAAAAGCCCGGCTCACGACGAAGCCCCTGCTCGAAAAGCTTGGTCGCATACTCGAGATTATCCTTGCGCAGCGCGTCAAGGCCCTTGTCAAAAAACTCACGGGCCTGAGGCTGCACCTCTTTTTTTGTCTTTTCCGGCATTCGTTAAAACCTGCTCGAATCGTACCGGCAAATCCCACCTGATGCAAACAACCTCCCGCCCTGCAGTCGCGTGCTTCGCGGTTGCCCTGTCCAGGAGGGTCGTGTACAACATTTGCAGCCGGTTATCGGCAGACATCCATGAGCAGCGAAGGCAAAGAGGAAAACCAGAAAGCCAATCATATCGAGATCACCGACTCGGAGGAAAAAGACACTTCCATCCAAGCCGAGTCAGAGCAAGAAAGCCAAGCGCTTGGCCAAGCGGAGGGAGAGCCCGAACCCGACGAACCCGTAACCGAAGAGGAAGAAGAGCTGCCACCACCCACCCCCGGGGAACTCAAAGAACTCCGCCAGCAGGCAGCCAAGGCGGAAGAATACTACGACCGGCTCCAGCGACAAGTCGCCGAGGCCGACAACCTCCGCAAGCGCTTGGCCAAGGAGAAACAGGACGCCATCCGATACGCCAACGAGTCCCTCATTGAGGAACTGCTACCCACGATGGACAGCTTCGAAATGGCCATCAGCGCCGTGCGGAACTCAGATGACAACTCAATCGATTCACTAAAGACCGGCATCGAGATGGTCTACACCCAACTCAAGCGAACCCTACAGGAGATCGGCGTCACAGAAATCGACGCCACCGGCCAAGCGTTCGATCCCTCCCAGCACGAGGCCATGTCCCGGAAGAAAACCGACGAAGCCGAGGAAGGCACCGTGCTCGAGCAAACCCGAAAAGGCTACCGCTTGCGGGACCGCCTGCTCCGGGCCGCATCCGTCGTCGTGGCCACCCCCCTGGATGACGCAGAGGAGGAGACTGAACAATAACCATGGCCAAGCGCGACTACTACGAAGTGCTCGGCTTGAGCAAGGGCGCCTCTGCGGACGAAATCAAGAAAGCCTACCGCAAACTGGCCGTCAAATATCATCCCGACAAGAATCCCGACAACAAGGAGGCCGAAGAAAAATTCAAGGAAATCGGCGAGGCCTACGAGGCGTTGAGCGACCCCGAGAAAAAGGCAGCCTACGATCAGTTTGGCCATGCCGCATTCGGCCCCGGTTCCCGTGCCAGTCGCGGCGGGGGCGGGTTCCACGATCCGTTCGATATCTTCCGCGAAGCCTTCAGCAGCAGCGGGGGCGGCGGCAGTATTTTCGAGGACTTGTTTGGCGGGGGCGGCCAGCGCGGCTCGTCCGGCCCGTCTCGCGGCTCCGACCTTCGCTACGACATGGAACTGACCTTCGAGGAGGCCGTCCACGGCTGCGAAAAGGAAATCCGCCTCAACAAACTCGATGCGTGTGACACGTGCAGCGGCACCGGAGCCGCCGACGGCGGACGCCGGACCACCTGCGGCACCTGCAACGGCCGCGGACAAGTAGTCCAGTCGCAGGGCTTTTTCAGCGTGGCGCAGACCTGTCCCCGTTGCAACGGCAGCGGTTCCACCATCGACAAGCCATGCCCCAAGTGCAACGGCGAGGGCCGCCGCGACAAGTCCGGCAAGGTCACCATTCGCGTCCCGGCCGGGGTCGACACCGGCGCACGACTGCGCTCTACCGGCAACGGTGAGGCCGGGATGCACGGCGGAAAACCAGGCGACCTATACGTCGTGCTGCACGTGAAGGAGCATGAGATTTTCGAGCGTGACGGCGACGACCTCCAATGCGAGGTGCCGATCAGTTTTGTACAGGCCACGCTCGGCTCAGAGATTGAGGTGCCCACCCTCAGCGGCAGCGCACGCATCAACGTACCGCCCGGAACCCAGTCCGCCACCATCCTGCGGCTCCGGGGCAAAGGCGTGAAAAACGTCCAGGGCTACGGACACGGCGATCTGCACGTGCGCGTCATCGTCGAGGTGCCCATCCGCCTGAACGCAGAGCAGAAAACAAAGCTCACCGAGTTCGGCGACCTCTGCGACGACCGTGTCAACCCGATGCGCGGCTCCTTCTTCGAGAAGGCCAAGAAGTTTTTCAGCTGATCCGCACCAGTTTCATGCACCGATTTTTCATCCCTCCGGAGGCGTACCACAATAACCCGCTTTGCCTTTCCCCGGAAGAGTCCAAACACGCCCGCTCGGTACTGCGCCTGCGCATAGGCGACCGCGTCGTCGTCCTCAACGGCGCCGGCAAGGAACTGCTCTGCCAAGCGGAGGAAGTTCGGAGTGACTCGACAACACTCAGCATCATTCAAGAAAACAGCATCCGCCCCCTGCCCTTTGAGATCACGCTCTACCAGGCCGTGGCCAAAGGCAAGGCGATGGATTTCATCATCCAAAAAGCCGCCGAACTGGGGGCACACCGCATCGTGCCGGTCCTCTCCGAACGCTCCGTGCCGGACTGGGACGAAAGCAAGGCAGCAGCCAAAGTTGAAAAGTGGCGAAGCATCTGCGTCGAGTCGATCAAGCAGTGCGGCTCCGCATGGCTGCCCGGGCTCGAGCTGCCGATGAAGCCAGACGACGCGCTAACAGACGCCCGGCAAGCCGACTTGTCGCTGATAGCCACGCTTCAGCCTGACGCGAAACACCCCCGCGAACACATCGATGCCTACTCCACAGAGCATGCCCAAGCGCCGGGCAAGCTGGCAATCTGGATCGGGCCGGAGGGTGACTACACCCCGGCGGAAATCAACACCATCCGCACTGCCGCACTGCCGATCACGCTTGGCCCGCTGGTGCTCCGCAGCGAGACCGCCGCCATCTACTGCCTCGCCGTGCTCAACTACGAGTTGCAGGCGCGCCACTAGCCGCTTGCCCAAGCGCTTGGCCTATGCAGAAGCTTCCTGCATGTAGCGCAGGCTCTCGCGAGCGATTGTCTTGGGGCCTTCCTCAAAGTCGAACACCTCCACCGACACGAACCCGTCGTAGCCGACTTCCTTCAGCGCAGCAAAGATCGGCTTGAAATCGACATCGCCAAAACCGGGGCCCTTGAGATTAGCGTCGTTGGCGTGGAAGTAGGCGAAGTTCGGGTGCGAGTCGCGGATGATGTCTGGGATCGGCTTGGGATCGGAACACATTGCTTTCACGTCGAGGATGATCTTGAAGGCCTCACTGTCAAACTGCTGAATAAACTCGATGCCCTTCTCGGCTGTGTTGACAAAATCCGTCTCCGACGGGGCCAGCGGCTCGAAACAAATTGTCACCCCCTTGTCCTCGGCCAGCTTGATCGACGGCGCAAACGTCTCCCGTGCCAGTTCCCACGCCTCCTCAAAACTGATGCCCGGCAATAGATTTCGCTGCTTCGGCGAACCGACGACAATCGCCTCGCCGCCAAGATCGGCGCAAAACTCGACGAGTTCGCAAAAATAATTCGCTGTCTTGCGGCGAACTTCCGGGTCGGTGTGCGTCATGTACATGCCCTCGGTCTTGAGGAGCACCCAATGCACCGCCGAAATTCCGATACCGCAGTCAGCGGCGACATCGCGTATTCGCCGCCTCTCCACAACCGGCACCTCCGTCACGTACTGCGCCAGTGTAAACGGCGCGATCTCAATCGCATCGTACCCCGTCTCGGCGACAAGCTTGATGGAATCATCAATCTCCCATCCCTCAAAAACCTCGTTGCAAATGGCAAATTTCATTTTGTGGATTAGCGTGAAAGACGGGTAGTCAACCACAGTTGGGCTTGGTTTTCAGGCTAATTCACAAAAATGCCCAAGCAAACGCGCTGCCTGCTCACCAGCCTGATGGGCTTGCTGAAGCACCTCCTCGTGGGTGATTGGTGACTTGGCCAAGCCGGCGGCGGCGTTGGTGATGCATGACAGGCCAGCAACATCCAATCCAAGCTGTCGGGCCACGATCGCCTCCGGCGCGGTACTCATGGCAACGGCGTCCGCGCCCAACGTTGCGAGGGCGCGAATCTCGGCTGGCGTCTCGTAGCTTGGCCCAGGCACAGCAGCGAAAACACCGCTCTTCAACGCAACGCCGCAGTCAGCGGCGGCTTGGGCAAGCGCTTGGCCAAGCGGCCCAGAGTAGGCCGCGGACATGTCCACAAAGCCCGCCGCCGCTTCGCCGCGCAGCGGGTTGACGCCCATCAGGTTGATGTGGTCAGTGATGCGCATAAAGTCGCCGACCGCTAAATCTTCCGCGATGCCACCGGCCGCATTGGTGAGCAAAACCTGCCCGACACCGAATTCGGCCATGATGCGGATTGGGAACGTCACCTGATCCATCGAGTGACCCTCGTAGTAGTGCAACCGGCCGGCCTGCAACAGGACGTCCGCACCGCCGAGGCAACCGATGACAAATTGTCCCGCGTGGCCATCCACTCCCGGGACGGTACAACCGGGCAGCTCGGCGAAGCCAACCTCCGTGGCGTCAGCAACCTCATCGATCACTTGGCCAAAGGCGCTACCCAACACGATGCCCAAGCGGGGCCGCAAGGGGGTTGAGGCACAAAGAACCTCGGTGGCGTTTTGAAGATCCGACTGCACCCGGCCGGTATGGCGCTTGGCCAAGCGGATTTCAAGCCAAGAGGAGATGATCGTTGCGGCGGATTTGCAACGAAGCCATCTGTGGATCAATGAAAACCAATTTGATCGTGAAATCTGTTGACGACCCTCGGAACCTGCCGCTACGTTTCCCGCCCCTCTGGGTTCCAGAGTAGCTCAATGGTAGAGCGAGCGGCTGTTAACCGCTAGGTTGCTGGTTCGAGTCCAGCCTCTGGAGCCATTTCTTTTTCCTTCAATGACTCGCTGGATGATCCCTGTGCAAGCGAGCAATCCAAGCCAAGCGTGCCGTTGAGCGCGGCGAGGTAGTCGCTGCTCCGGGCGAAATCCAGTTCCTCCTCCACCCTGCTCAGGCGCTTGACCAAGCCGAGCCGCTCAGCCTCTTCACGGTGCGTCTCCTTGCCAAGAAACGCCCTCATGTAGTCCAGTTGGTCCTCGAGGTAGCGCACATCCCGCTCCTGCTTGACCTTGAGGCGGTCGAGGTACCATTGCTGGCCGCGCACTTTATTTGGGTCGAACAGTCCGCGCACAGCGGGATCATCGATAGTTTTACCCTCGAACTGCCCGAGCGCCATGCTGTGCAGCAGAGCCTTGAGCGGCGGAATGGCCTCTTCAACGGAGCCGTCCTCGAAGTAATGGCCGGCGATTCGCTGCTGGGTCTCGACGATGTTTTTAATGCCGTCGACAAAATCGCCGATCCCCTGCAACTCAGGCTTGAGCATGTCCGGCGGCACGACCGAGTCCGGGTTGGTGAAAATGCGGCCGAAAAAATCGAGTACGAATCGGCTCGTGATCCGGTAGCCGAGGCGGCTTGCCAGCACGGCTTGGCCTTTGTGGTCGAAATCCTCCAGTTTCTCCAGATAGCCGCCGCTAATGAGGTAGTCCGCCCGGCGTTCCTCCGCCGACATGCGGGCCCACAACTCCGGAATCAGCAGGCTGATGTCGTGATCCACGCGGTATTTCGGCCCGATGTAGCCGGCGGCCGATGTGAAACAGTCATCGCCCGTGAGCATGTAACTGACCAGCGCGTTGTTCAGGTCCACGACCGGCGGGAGAGCGTTGAACGGCCCCTTGGTCAGCGCCCCCTCCGAGCCGGCACCGGTGGTTGAGGGCGATTTGCCGGTGAGCGAGCTGACAAAATCCATGAACAATTCCGGCAACTCCTGGTAATGGATCGGCCCGTAAACAGCCAGGGCTCGGATGCCGGCTTGATGGTCGGGCGGGTTGTTGCGGCGTCCGGCCAGCACGGCGTCCACCGGAAAGCGCACCGCTTGGCCAAGTGGCACCCGCCGGTACAGTCGAGTGCCGACGCCGGCGAGGTAGCGCCCTCTGGCATCCTCCACGTCCGGCCGGTTCTGCAAATAGCGTGGATTCCTCGTCGGCTTGCCGTCCACGATTCGCGGCCGGGCGGATGAGACCATGAATTCGCGGGAGTTGGACCCATCGAGAAACTCCTGAAAAACCTCCTGCAGCCCGTGCGTGTACCCCCCAAACTCCAGCGCATCGGCCACCTCGTCCCGGGCCTCCTGCCTCGTAATCGGATGATAGTTTGAGGCGAAAAGATTTTTGCGGCAAAAGTCGGACTCGGCCTTTTTATCGTACCCGCGCCGCACCGCATCGTCCGGTCTTTGGAAAAACCGGTATTCGCAATTGGCGACGAACTTGAGCGAGGGGCGGGGTTCGCCGTTCTTCCACCCGGACAAGCCGTCCGTCGAAACGACCGTGCTGGCAGAAATGTCGTCCTCGCGCTGCAACTTGACCGTGGGGATGAAGTCCTTTCGCAAGGTGAACGTCCGCCACAGGGCGTCCCCGGTGAAACCGACCCGCAAATATTGGGCCACCAGTTTTTGCTGCCGGTACTTGAGTTCCTTGCCCGGCTGGCCGTTGACGGTGTCCACCGAGAAATGCCGCCGCCAATCCTCCCCCCACTCCTGCCGGTAAAACCGCTTGATGGTGAACACGAGATCCTTCACGTGCATGGGGATACTGTTGAGCCATTCGTTGTACTCCTCCGTGTAGGCCCGGCTGGGGGTCAGTAGCTTGACCACCGAGCCAAGCGAGCGGCGCTCATCGAGCACGCTGCGCCCCCGCTTGATGTCCGGCGGGTTCTTGAAGCGGCCGGAATATTTACGCTGGAGAATTTGCCCGACGGCATCCATATCCTCGTGGAAATCGGCGACAAAAACCGGCCCGGCCAAAATAGCGTCCATGATGGATTTGGAGATTTCCGACTTGCCTCCGCCAGACACCGTGCACGGCTTGTGGCAGAACACGCCCTCCGCAGCGGTCCCAACCAAGCGCCAATGCCCTCCCACGGAGCGACGCACCATCAACAACTTGTAACCGGATGGAAGCACATATATCATTCCCGGCGTCAACCGGATCCCCTGTTCGGCCCCGTCTCTGATCCAATTGATTTGCTGTTTCCTAAGTAGCACGCGGGAGTTCTCGGGGATGTAATGGATTTCAGGGAACCGCTTGTCAATCGCATGGCCTTCCGGTTGGAGATCCATCATAGCCCCGAACGACCGCAGCATCTCCTCAAACGTATGATCGACCTCCTTGACGAAGCCGCTGAGTTGGAAGTCCTCACCGAGGTCGCAGCTAGAAAAGGCGATGGCGCCGCCGGCATGTTCCTCCTCCGTGTTGCCCAGCAGGTTGGCGGAAAAACTGATCTGGGTTTTCACCTCCTTCTTGCAGTAGCCAAAATAGTTGTCGGCAATCAGCGTAACCATCACCCCGGAGGCGTCTCGGCAGGCCACCTTGAAGCCGCCGCCGTCGTTGTAGCGCTCCTCCTCCGATTCCCAGCACATGCCGTCCCGTTTTTGCCGATCGGTAGCCTCCGAAACATGCGGTAGGCCAAGCTCCCTTTTGCCAAGCGTGACCAGGTGCGGAGCGAGCACCACGCAGCCTGTGTGTCCGGTCCAATGTTCCGGGTCAAGGGCGGCGTCGTTTTCCGACAGGTATGGGTCGCCTGCGTTGCCGAAAATCGATTCTACAAAATCCAGATTGGCGACCAAGCTGCCAGGCGCGAAAAACCTCGTCTCAAGCGAACGTTCCCCGCTGACACCCTCGACTCCCGGCATCACCACCGGCCTCAGCAGCAGCGAAACAAACAATCGTGCCCGCTCCTTTTGCGAACTGGTGAACGGGATCTCCATCACCGATTTCGGCGGTCCAAGCGCTTGACCAAGCAGCGCGGCGAATACCCGCTTCGGCATCTCCTTTTTGTCGTGTGGAATCGGCAGGCCTCCCTCAACGATGTGGAACACGCCCTTAGTCGTCCGGCGGTCGCTCCTTGGGTTGTGCAGCACGCCCTGCTCAATCCGGTACGAGTCGAGGTACTCCGAAGTGTACGAATCCCTGTCGGGCGGCAGCGACAGGGTGCGCGCCAGTCCGTGATGCTCCAGTTGAAGGGCGTTGGTCGGGAGACGGGGAATATCACATCCGCAGCCACCAAGCGTGCGATCCAAAAAAGCCTGAATCCGCGCGTCGGCCGGGCAGTGGTATTCCGCCAGTAAACGGTTTTTCTCCTGCAGGTTTGCCAGAAGGTGCTTGCTGGCCTTCAGGAGGGCAAACTCGCTCTCCTTCCCGACGATCGGCTGACCACGAAACCACAGCTTGGCGTTGATCACCTCCGCCAGACGCCGCCTATCCTCGTCGGAGTTGAGATTCACGCCGAACCCCAGTCGCCGTTTCAGTTCCTTTGCATCATCCAGATTCATTCAAAAAAGGCATTATCGTCTGACGCGCCAAAATGTCAGGGAAAAACCGGCGTACAGCTTCCGCGGTCGATTCCGCGCCGGGCTTGCTGTAGAGTGGCGGCATGTCACAGGACGAACGACTGGTCAATATCGAGTCCGACCTGACCCACTTGGAGCAACTGGTGGAGTCGCTCAACCAAACTGTCATTGAACAGGATAAGGTCATCCAGCAACTACAGGCGCAGGTGCAACGCCTCACCACCGGCTTGGAGTCGAAAGAGATGGAAACAATCAAGGGCAACGTCACCAAGCCGCCCCATTATCAATAAGCGCAAACCAGTGGACGAATGTCCTGCTGGCTCGCCGTGCCCGTTGTGCCCAGTTGATGAACCACCACTGAAGCAGCCGCCATCGCGAGCGTCATGGCCTCGCTCGTCCCCGCTCCCGCGGCCAGAGCCATCGCCAAATTAGCCATCACGGAATCGCCGGCCCCAACGATGTCAATCTCGCCCCGCAACGGTTGACATGGCACATGCTCGGGTGCCTCCCCCGGTCTGGCCCCAGCAATGCCGTCCTCGCTCAGGCTCACGAACACCGCTTGGCCCCGCTCAGCAGCCAAGCGCCCGATCGCTGCACACAACTCAGCCAAGGGCATATCCGCCGACTCGCCGGTCAGTCCGGTAAACTCCTCCCGATTCATTTTCAGGCCAACGGAGGGGAAATGGGCCGGCCCACGGCGGCTGTCGGCCAAGATCAGGAGCTCGGGATGATCGTGTCGTATTTGGTTAAGCGCCTCCAGGACACCTCCCGCCAGCACACCGGTGTCCGCCTCGTCCACCTGCTCAAGCAGCACCATCACATCCACCTGCTTGGCCAAGGCATAGAGCGAACTGGCGATCTGCTCCTGCACCGGCTTCGGTGTGGGCGACCAGTTTTTGAAATCAAGGCGGTTCAGCTCCTTCGGTGAACGCCCCGACTCCATCACCAGCGGCTTGGTGTAGGAAAAAGTCCGACGCTCACTCGTCTGAAAAAAATGTCCCAAGTCCACACAGCCCGCTTGGCCAAGCGCGTGCATCAACTCGTATCCCTCGCCATCCTCGCCGGCAAAGCCGACCGGAAACACCGTTCCCGCGCCAAGCGCCGAGAGGTTGTTGAGGATGGTTCCACAACCGCCGGGCTGCGATCGCACCCGGGCCACGTTGAACACCTCCAGCCCGGTTTCGATCGAGGTCTCCGCGCGGGCCGGATCGATCTCAAGATACCGGTCGAGGCAGAAGTCTCCAACCAACGCCACCCGCAGTTCGGAATACCGGCCAGCCAATTCTGCAAAACGTTCCCCATTCACAACTCGTTACCGCCACCCAGCGCGCGAGACAGATGCTGCATAAATGCCAGGTTGTCGCATTGCAGGTAATGCATCGTACCACCCATACGGGCATACGTTTTGCAGAAACGCAAATAGTATGCCGGGCTGGTGATGGGCGGTTCGCCCTGCGTCCAATCCCAATTGCCGCCATCCTGCAGATCGACAATGTACATGGAGTGATCACTCACGATCGGCTGCCCCTCCTGCAGGCGAATGTGGTTCACGCAGCTCAGCGCCTTCTCAAATACCTGCGGCCCCATGATGGCCGAGCCAACCGACAACACCACGCCGCCGTCGAGCTGCTCGAGCGTCCCGGCGAATAGTTGAAAATCGACCTGCGCCGCTCGGCCGATCGCCGCTCCATTGAACATCGGGTGGTTCGAAATAATGTCGTACCCAATCCCGGGATGCACCGTCAACGGCACCCCGTGACTGTAGGCCGAAGCCACGACCGAAGCCTGCTTCCAGCGATGCTCCAGTTCGCACCGCCCTTCCGGCATAGAGCCGTCGCGCATAGCGTGGAGCAACTCCGCCCGCGCCGCCGTCAACTCGTGCGCCGGCTCTGCCGCGATCAGATCGGCCAACTCTCCCACCGCCGGAAGATCCACTCCGTCTCCATCGATCAACCGCCCAAGCGCCTCCCCGTAGCCCAGCCCCTCAATCCCGCCGGCGAGCAGCGCCAAGTGAATGTTGCGTCCGGTCTCCTCCCACGTGCCAAACGTACCGGTGGCGACATTCGAGCGGACACACTCGGTCGAACGGCCCAGCCAGGCATACTCCCAGTCATGAATCGTCCCTGCCCCGTTGGTGGCCAGGTGCGTCAGCCATCCGTCGACGATCAGGTTGTCGAGAATCAGCGCGGCGCCGTTTTTGATCAGGTGCGCCCCGTAGATCAGCATCACGGCCTTGCCGTTGGCCTTGGCGTTGCGAATGCGCCCGGCGCAATCCTCCACCTGGCTCATTAGCGCGTCGCTGATCGCCGCCGGTTCAGCCCCGATCGGCACCAGCGTCTCTTCGACCGTGCTCAGGCTGTTGCGCTTGGCCAAGGGCAGTGGCTTGATTTTCCGGAGGTCAATTTTGTTACCGATCATTTTCCCTCAATTATGTCCAGCAACACGGCGGCGTCGCGGTAATCCGGCACGACAATGTCGGCGCCGACGCCGAGCAGGCGTTCGCGTTTCCACTTGTCAAATCGCCCCGCCCCGTTGTTGGCTTCGTCGCTGGCCACCGCCACAGCAAGGCCGCCGGCATTTTTCCCGTCCTCGATCTCCACATATCCGTCACCAATCACCAGCAACCGATCTCCCTTCACCTCGTTCTCCCGGAGAATGCGCTCGATCACCTGTTTTTTGGAGAAGCTTTTGTAGTCGTCCTGCGCCCCGTAAATATGCCCACCAAAATACCGGCTAAGCCCGAGCAACCCGGCCTCTCGCTTGACAAACGACTCATCCGTCCCGCTGGCCAGATAAAGGTTCCACCCGCGCGCCTCCAGGCAGTCGAGGAGCGAAATTGACCCGTGCAGCAGAAACTCCCCCGGCTCTGCATCGCCGTCGGCCAAGCGGTTGACGCGGGAATGAATCCGCGTCTCGAGCCTCCGCAGGTACTCATGCTTGTACTCCAGCGGATCCCGCGCCACGCCGCCTCGCTCGGTGACGCGCTCGGCGAACTTCATCATTTGAAAGATCGTCTGCCTGCCGTTGAGCGTCATGATGTCGTCCAACAGCATCGCACGCACTTTGTCCGGCTCATCCCCGTCAACCGGTGGCAGCAGTTCCTCAAACATCGGCAGCATTACCTCCGGCCAGCCCTCGCGGATCAGCGACAGGGTGCCGTCGAAATCGAACACCACATGTTGAATGGTCGGGCGGGGAGCAAAGTGGCCGGCAAACTCCACCTTGCCTGTGAATCGCGCGCCCAGGCTTTCGTGCAGGGTTAAAGAGGAGGTCTCAGTCATAAAACAGCGCTTACCCAAGGTAGCCGTCGGCCTCCGCTCGGAGAAGCAGAAACTCCCGTTCCCCTTGGCCAAGCGCCCAAAAATACTTGCAGTCCGGCCTGGCGATGGGTTTACTGTTCCCCCGCTTTTGGCGCGCAAACTCATGGCAACGGAAAAAAAAGAATTCAAGACCGAGGTCCAGCAACTGCTCGACCTAGTGATACACTCGCTCTACTCGAACAAGGACATTTTCCTGCGGGAGCTCATCAGCAACGGATCGGATGCGATCGACCGACTACGCTTCAAGGCCCTGTCCGACAAGGAACTCATCAAGAATGATCTGGAGTTCCGGATCAAGCTCCATGTGGACAACGAGGCCAAGACGCTGCGCATCGAGGACAATGGAATCGGCATGACCCGCGACGAACTCGAGGTGAACATTGGCACCATCGCCCGGTCCGGCACACGGCAGTTCATGGAGGAATTAAAAAAGAGCAAGGCTGCCGACAACCCGGAATTGATCGGCCAGTTCGGCGTCGGTTTCTACTCGGCCTTCATGGTCGCCGACAAGGTCACCCTCAAGACCCGCTCAGCTGGGAGCGACGAGTCGTGGACGTGGGAATCGAGCGGCGACGGAAGCTATGAACTCTCCGACGGTGACCGTGACAAGCGCGGCACCGAGATCACACTGCACCTCAACGAGAACAGCCGGGATTACATCGTCGAGTTTCGGCTCCGCCAGATCGTCAAGAAATATTCCGACTTCGTCGAGTACCCGATCTTGATGGACATCATCCGCGACGAGACCCCGAAGGACGACGAGGGCAAGCCGAAGGAGGGCGCGGAAAAACAAACCACCGTCACCGAGGAAACGCTCAACTCGATGAAGGCGATCTGGATGCGCCCAAAGAGCGAGGTAAAGAAGGAGGAGTACAACGAGTTTTACAAGCACGTCTCCCACGACTACACCGACCCGCTCAGGACCATCCACTACTCCGCCGAAGGAAAGATCGAGTTCAAGGCGCTGCTCTACCTGCCATCCAAGGCACCGTTTGACATGTTCCAGCAGGAGGGCCCCAAGCACGGCATCCACCTTTACGTGAAGCGTATCTTCATCATGGACAACTGCGAGGCGCTGCTGCCGCGCTACCTGCGTTTCGCCAAGGGCGTCGTCGAGTCCAACGACCTGCCGCTCAATGTCTCCCGCGAAATCCTGCAGGAGGATGCGATCATCAAGAAGATCGAGAAAAGCGTCACCACCAAGATCCTCTCTGAGCTGAAGTCCATGATGAAAAAATCGGGAGAGGATTACCTCACCTTCTACCGGGAGTTCGGCAAGGTGCTTAAGGAGGGCATCGAGGTCGACCCGACCAACAAGGACAAAATCAAGGAACTCCTGCTGTTCGAGAGCAGCAGAACCGAGCCGGGCAAATACGTGTCGCTCAAGGAATACACCGAGCGCATGGTGCTGGATCAAAAGGAAATCTACTACATCACCGGCACCTCACGCGCCTCAGTCGAAAACTCGCCACACCTCGAGGTTTTCAAAAAGAAGGAGATCGAGGTGCTGTTCATGGTCGAGCCGGTCGATGAGTTCATTCTGGCCGGTTTCGGCGAGTACGACGAAAAGAAACTCAAATCCATCGCCCAAGGTGACATCGACCTTGGCAGCGAGGAGGAAAAGAAACTCGCCGACGAGCAGAAAAAGGAGGCCTCCGGCAAATTCAAGAAACTCATCAAGAAGGTGCAGGACAGCCTCAAGGACGACGTGAAGGAAGTGCGCCTCTCCGACCGGTTGACCGACAGCGCCAGCTGCCTCGTCACCGACGAGGGCGACATGAATCCGCAGATGGAGCGCATCTTCGCCGCCATGAACCAGCCGATGCCGGAGACCAAGCGCATCCTTGAGTTGAACCCCAACCACCCGGTCATCGAGACGATGAACGACCTATTCACTGCCGACAAAAAAGACTCGAAGATCGCCGACTACTCTGAACTGCTCTACGATCAGGCGCTGCTGACCGAAGGCATCGCCGTCAAAAACCCCGCCAGATTCGCCCAACTAATCTCCGCCCTGATGGTCCAAGCCAAGTAATCCTGCTTGGTTAGTTACGGCCTCGGGAAAGAGCGCATTCGACTGTAGCGTTTGTAGGTTTCCCAGATGTCGCCTTGGTCAAGCGCGCGGGGGTCGCCTGTCTCTTTCAGGTAAGCGTCCATTTGGTCGCGATACGTTTGGGTGGTTTTGTAGTGGGCCGGATCGAGGGCGAGGTTTTTCAGGCAGGCCGGGTCACTGGTAATGTCGTACAACTCCTCGCCGGGCCGCTTGTCCACGGACCAGTGAAAGTACCGCGCAACGGCAGGCTGGGTCCGGTTCTCGATTAAAAACGTGAGCGACGGGCAGGCGTCGATGTCGTGATAGCCGCCGTGCATCGGGCCGAGTTTGCCAGAGGCGTCGAACTTTTGTGGATCGCCGGCTGGCCAGCGGTCCGGCTTGAAGTTGCGAATGTAAATGTACCGATCAGTTCGCAGGCATCGCTGCGGGTAGGTCATGTTGTTGTGGCGGGAGGAGGAGTGACGTTCGCGGCCGCTGAACACATGGGTTCGCTGCGGTTCCACCCGGCCAGATTTCCCCGACTCGAGCAACGCAACCAAACTGCGCCCGACCGGCGCCAGCCCCTCTTGGCCAAGCGCCGGGTGTGTCACGCCGGCCGCCTCGAGGATGGTCGCCGTGAGATCGACGAAACCCACCGGGTCGGTCACC